>Ga0136617_10000122_pt1 | contig 54572 bp, 48 predicted proteins | sample AntDrymUQ3222106_2_FD_129672 | JGI IMG/M metagenome (GOLD analysis project Ga0136617, IMG submission 129672) | Polar desert sand microbial communities from Dry Valleys, Antarctica - metaG UQ322 (21.06) | ecosystem: Environmental > Terrestrial > Soil > Desert | place: Antarctica: Dry Valley...
CCAGCAGGTGACCCGTGTGCTGGTGACGGGTGCCGCCGGGTTCATCGGCTCCCATGTGGTCGAAGCGCTGGTGGCCCAAGGCGACCAGGTCGTGGGGCTGGACAACTTCGATCCGTTCTACGCCCGGGGCATGAAGGAGCGGAACCTGGCGGAGGTTGGGACCCACCCGGAGCTCCAGTTCCGAGAGCAGGACATGCTCGATGTTGCGGCATTACGGGCTCTGCTCGATCCCGAGACTGTGATGGTGCACCTGGCAGCCAAGGCCGGGGTGCGTCCTTCTCTGGAAGACCCGGTCGGCTACGCCCGGACCAACGTGACGGGAACCGCGGCGGTGCTGGAAGCAGCCCGGCAGGCGGGTGTGAGCCGAATCGTATTCGGCTCGTCCTCTTCGGTGTATGGGGACAGCACGCCGGTGCCATTCCGGGAGGATGCGGTCGCCACGGTCCCGGTCTCTCCCTACGCGGCAACCAAACGCGCGGGAGAGCTGCTGCTGAACTCGGTCGCTCCGATCTACGGCTTCAGGGCCGCATCGCTGCGCTTCTTCACCGTCTACGGTCCCCGGCAGCGGCCCGACCTCGCCATCCATTCCTTTGCCCGGAAGATGGTGGAAGGTCGGACGCTGACGTTGTTCGGCGATGGCACCCAGGCGCGTGACTACACCTATTGCAACGACATCGTGGCGGGCGTGCTCGCATCCATTGCCTGGACCGCCACCGCTCCGCTCGGGGTCGAGACGTTCAATCTCGGGGGGAACCGTACGATCGCTACGGAGGCCATGGTAAGCGAGATCGCCCGCGCCCTCGGGATCGAGCCCAAGATCGAATGGGGACCCATGCAGCCTGGTGATGTCCAGCAGACCGCCGCCGACCTCACGAAGTCCGGAACGATGCTCGGTTACGCGCCGAAGACGCCGTTTGCCGAGGGAATTCGCCGGTTCATTCGATGGTTTCGGGAGGCCTATGCCCGGTCAGACTGAGCTTCTTCTGGCGCGCGCCCGGGAGAGATTCGTTGTGCAGGACTACTACGGGACGGTGCACCTGCTCGAGTCGGTGGTGGACTCCGGACGCTCGTTTGCCGACGTTCACCACCTTCTCGGCGTGTCACTCTCCCTGCTCGGCCAGGCCGACCGCGCTCTGGGCGAACTGGGCAGGGCGCTGGAGCTCAACCCCCGCTACGTCGAGGCGCTGATCCACCAGGGTCTGGTCCTCAACGAGCTGGGCCGAACCGATGAGGCGCAGGAGGCGTTCGGCCGCGCGGCCGAGCATCTGGCCAAGCCTACCGCCGGGCTCCCGTCGCCAGTGGCGGCGCAGCTCGCCAACCGGCACGCCGAGCTGGGCGAGACGTACGCCGCAGCCGGGGCAGTGAACCGCGCCATCGACCAGTACCAGTCGGCGCTGGAGCTCGGACCCGAGTTTCACGATCTGCGGTATCGAATGGCGCGGCTTCTCCTCGAAGCGGGACGGTCCCTGGAGGCACGTGAAGCGCTCGAGGAAGTCGTAAGTGCGCGGCCCAATTTCGTCGATGCGGAAGCGGCGCTGGGCCTGGCACACTACCTGTCGGGGGACGCGGGTGGCGCCCGGTCCATTTGGGAAGCCTGTCTGGCTCGCCGCCCGGAGAATGCCAGGGTCGACGCGTACCTCGCCATGCTCACCAGGGCAGGTCAGTGAAGCTGAGACTCCGCCGGTCGGTGGCGCTGCTGGTCCTGCTGGCGGCATGCGGTCAGGCTGGAGATCACGAGCGTTTGGGCGACCAGGCCTATGGGCAGGCGCGCTACGCCCAGGCGCTGACCGAATACCGCCAGGTGCTTGCGCGAGATCCCGACGCCAGGGTCTGGGCCAAGGCAGGTGCCGCGGCACTCCGAACCGGCAACCTCGAAGTCGCCTCCGACGCCTATCTTCGGCTGGCGGCCGAGGACCCGACCCGTGCCGAGGAGGCGGCGGAGGGCCTGGAGTCGGTAGCACGCGCGGCCGAGCGCGCCGGAGACGACAAGAGGCTGCAAACCGCGGTCGTCGGAATGGGGGCCATCGCGCCAGACCGTTCGATCGGCCGCTACGCCCTCGAGCTGATTCGCCGTCCCGGTGCCGAGGCCACCGATCTGGTCGCCGTGCTGCCGGGGGCGATCGCGGTGGCTCCCGATCCGGAAACCGTCGATTCGCTGCTCCTGGTGTATGGAGCCGCCCTCCGGGAAACCAACGGATGCGGCGAGGCGCTCCCGGCGTTTCAGGCCAGCCTCCGGCGGACCAAAACGGCCGCAATCCGGACCCGGGCAGAAGAGGGCGTAGCCGCTTGCTCTCTCTGGCTCGGCCTTCGGTCCGAGGCCAGCGGAGTGCCCGAGGACGCGGCGCTCTGGTTTGCGGCGGCCATCCGGATCGACTCAGGCACCACGGTCGGGCGCCGGGCACTGGTGGGCTATGGCGACGCGCGGGTCCGGCTGGGGGATTCGCTCGCCGGAGCATCAGCCTATCAGGCGGTGGTCTCTGATGCCGTGCAGACGGATTCGATCCATCAAATGGCGCAGGATCGTCTCCAGACGCTCCGCGAATCGGATCCCTTCGATTCCCATCGCACCATCCTTCGATGACAAACCGCTTCTGGGCCGTTCTCGGCGTGCTGATCGCGGGGTGCGGCGGCGGCCGCGGGGAGGATCCCACCGTGTCGCCGGCACCCGCGTCGGCTCAGCGGGAATTTGCTTCTCGGGAGCTGGTGGACTCGCTCTGGACCCGGGCCGAATGGGCGGTTCGGCACGGCAAGTGGAGCGATGGCGCGAAGCTGCTCGAACGGGTACTGCTGGAAACGTCGCCCGGCGATCGGCGCATTCCGCAGGCTCACTACTGGCTCGGGGAAGCCTACTTTGCCCGGAGCCAGCATCTCGAGGCGGCCCGGGAGTTCCGCAAGGCCAGCGATGAAACACCCAATCATCCGATCGCGGCGGAAGCGCTCCTGCGAGTGGCCGACGTGTACGCCGACCTGTGGCGTCGTCCGGAGCTCGACCCCACGTACGGACAGACGTCGCTTGCTACCTATCAGGAGCTGCTCAACCGGTACCCCGCAAGCAACGCCGCCAAGCGGGCCCAACTCCGAATGACGGAGCTGAACGAGCGCTTCGCGTACAAGACATACCGAGCGGCCATGTTCTATTACCGTCTCAAGGCCTACGACTCGGCAATCCTGTATCTGAAGGATCTGGTCGCCAACTACCCCAAGGCTGCCGTGGCTCCAGAGGCGCTGATGAAGCTGGTGCAGGCATACAGGACTCTGGGGTACGGGGAGGACGTCCAGGAAACCTGCGACTACATCCGGCGTTTCCATCCCAAAGCGCCTGGAGCAGGGGAGGTCTGCCCGGCGGACTCCACCGGGGCCTGAGCGCGGGATGATCGGCCTTTTCGGGGGGTCGTTCGACCCCGTCCATCATGCTCATCTGATCGTGGGACAGGTCGCTGCCGAGAAGCTGGGGCTCGACTCGGTTCGATTCATCCCCGCCCGGCAGCAGCCCTTCAAAGCCGGCCAACACCGCACTACTTCCGAGGACCGGGCGGCCATGCTGTCGCTCGCCCTGGCCGGGATGCCGGGATTCACCGTCGAGCGCAGCGAGCTGAACCGGCCAGGCCCTTCCTATACAGTCGACACCCTGCGACATCTGCGTGAGCGGGAGGCCGGGGAAGAGTTCGTTCTCCTGCTGGGAGCGGATGCCGCCGCCGACCTGCCCGCCTGGAAAGAAGCCGCGCGAGTGCCCGAGCTGGCGCGTGTCGCCGTATTCGCCCGCCCGGGGGCCCGACTGCCCGACCTGCCGTGGATCGCGGCGGTGGTCGAGGTGCCCGCCATCGACATCTCAGCCACCGAGATTCGCCGTCGAGCCCACCGGGGGCTATCGCTCCGGTATTGGGTACCCGACGCCGTGGCGGAGTACATCGCGAAACACCGTTTATATTTGGACCCAGAATGATCAAGACACTGATGACGACGGTCTTCGGGACGCGGTTCGACCGAGAGCGCAAGCGTATTCAGCCCATCGTGGACCAGATCCATCGCCACGAGGAGCGGCTCAAGGACCTGAGTGAGGTCGAGCTGATCGCTCAGACGCCCAGGTTTCGAGAGCGTCTGGCTGAGCGGACCGGAGATCTGAAAGCGGAGCTCGACGAGGTTCGTGGCGCCAAGCACGGCTGCGCCGACCCGGTCCAGCGGGACGAGCTCGAGGGCCGGTTCCAGGATCTGGAGAAGCGGTACAAGAAGGAGCTCGCGGCCGGGCTGGACGAGCTGCTGCCGGAGGCGTTTGCCACGGTTCGGGAAGCCTGCCGGCGTCTGCTGGGCACTACCGTTCAGGTAACCGGCCGGGAGCTGGTGTGGGACATGGTGCCGTACGACGTCCAACTCATCGGCGGTGTGGTTCTGCACCAGGGCAAGATCGCCGAGATGGCCACCGGGGAGGGAAAGACCCTGGTGGCCACTCTTCCGCTCTATCTCAATGCCCTCGCCGGCCGGGGCGCCCACCTGGTTACCGTCAACAACTACCTGGCCCGCCGGGACTCTCAGTGGATGGGGCATGTGTTCAAGTTCCTGGGGCTCAACGTCGCCTGCCTCGACGACACCGAGCCCTCGTCTCCGGAACGCCGGGCCGCCTATCTCGCCGAAATCACCTACGGCACCAACAACGAGTTCGGCTTCGACTACCTGCGCGACAACATGGTGTTCTCGCTCGACCAGCGAGTGCAGCGCGAGCACGCCTATGCCATCATCGATGAGGTCGACTCCATTCTCATCGACGAGGCCCGCACACCTCTCATCATTTCGGGACCCGTGGGCAACGAGACCGATGAGAAGTATGCCCAGTTCAGCCGCCAGGTAGCGGAGCTGGTACGCAAGCAGACGGGAGTGGTGAACACCCTGCTCGCCGAGGCGGAGAAGCTCCTGGAGGAGGCCAAGACGCGGAACGATGCGGCGCTGAAGCTCTACCAGGGCCGGCTGGGTATGCCCAAGAATAAGCGCTTGCTCAAGATGCTGAACGAGACGGGAACCAAGCAGCTGGTTCAGCGAATGGAGCTCGACGCTATCGCCGACCGCAAGCTCCCGATGAAGCAGCAGCGCATGCGCGACCTGGAGGAGACGCTCTACTTCGTGCTGGATGAAAAGGGGCACTCCGTCCACCTGACCGACCGCGGGTCGGAGGCCATGTCGCCGGACGACCCCGGACTGTTTCTGGTGCCGGACATCTCGGAGGAGATCCACGCCATAGACCGGGACCCCGAGCTCTCGCCGTCCGAGCGAATCGAACGGCGCCGTCAGGTCGAGTCCGATTACGCCATCAAGAGCGAAAAGCTGCACATCATCCATAAGCTCCTGCAAGCGCACGTGCTGTATGAGAAGGAAGTGGATTACCTGGTCCAGGAAGGCCAGGTCATGATTGTGGACGAGTTCACCGGGCGGGTGATGACCGGCCGGCGCTGGGCCGATGGGCTCCACCAGGCGGTAGAGGCCAAGGAGGGGGTACAGGTCAAGGGAGAAACCCAGACGTTCGCCACCATCACCATCCAGAATTACTTCCGGATGTACGACAAGCTGGCGGGGATGACGGGCACAGCCGAGACCGAGGAGACCGAGTTCTACCAGATTTACGGCCTCGACGTCAACGTCATCCCGACCCACCGTCCCCCTCGCCGGCTCGACCAGCCGGACCGGATTTACAAGACGCGAAAGGAAAAGCACGACGCGATCATGGCCGAAGTCGAGCGCCTGCACGGAATAGGGTGGCCCATCCTGATCGGCACGGTGAACGTCGATGTTTCCGAGACGCTCTCCCGACAGCTGAAGCGCCGGGGACTCAAGCACGAAGTGCTGAACGCGAAGTACCACCAACGTGAGGCGGAGATCGTGGCCGGCGCGGGCCAGAAGTCCGCCATCGTCATCGCCACCAACATGGCCGGCCGGGGTACCGACATCAAACTCGGCAAGGAGCTCGATCTGGCTGCGTCCGAAGCGGGCCTCCAGATCATCGGCACCGAGCGCCACGAGTCCCGCCGCATCGACCGGCAGCTTCGGGGCCGGTCCGGCCGCCAGGGCGATCCGGGGCAGACCATCTTCTTCCTGTCGCTGGAAGACGACCTCATGCGGCTTTTCGGCTCCGACCGCATTGCCCGCTGGATGGACAAGAGCGGCGCGGAAGAGGGCGAAGTCATCACCGGCGGACTGGTCACCCGGGCCATCGAACAGGCGCAGAAGCGAGTCGAGCTGCAGAACTTCCAGCAGCGAAAGCGGCTGCTCGAGTACGACGACGTCATGAACCAGCAGCGCGAAGTCATCTACTCGCTGCGGCTCTTTGCCCTGGAGCGGGGCGAGGAGTTGAAGGCAGAAGCCCGACGGATGATTGAAATGGCGCTGGAACGGGCAATCAATCAATTCCTGGTGGGGGCGGCGAGTCCGGAGGAGTACGATCGGGGCGGGCTGCGCGAGGCGCTTACCCTCCAGTACCTCGTCACCGTTGAGGCCATCGTTGATTCCGGGGCCACGCCCACGATCGATAAGATGACAGAGGCGGCCCGGGCGGAGGGCGAAGAAACCTTTCAGCGAAAGATCAAATATCTCGGTGACTTCGGGAAAGTTATCGGCCTTCCCGAGGTCGAGAGCCAGGTGCTGTCGCAGGTCATGCTCTCGGTTCTCGACGAGAGGTGGAAGGACCACCTGTACGACCTGGATCTGCTGAGAAACGCCATCCAGTACCGAGCCTGGGGCCAGAAGGACCCTCTCGTGGAGTACAAGCGCGAGGCGTTCGAAATGTTCGAGGATCTGATGCACGACATCCAGTCGACTTTCACCGAACGCTTCTTCAAGATTCAGGTGAGCGCCGACCCGCCCCCGCCGGAGCCCCGGGCCCGGCGGGCGCCGGCTCCCTCCCCGCCTTCCCCGGCTCCGGTGGGCGCGGACGACCTGTTCACTGCTTCGTCCCGCCGGGTGGCCGCACCCCGGCCCATTGCGCCCGCGGTCAGCAGCTCGCTCGGCCCGGTAGGACGCGCTACGGCCGCCGTGCCCGAGGTCGGCCGCAACGACCCCTGCCCCTGCGGGTCGGGAAAGAAGTACAAGAAGTGCCACGGCGTCGGTCGCTAGCCAGCACGTAAGTTCAGGCGTGGCGGCGCGATAATGGTTACGGGGGTCGAGGCTGGCCGTGCTACCCTGGTGCCATGACCCTGCCCATTTCTGTTCTCGCCAGCGCCGACCGGCCTCGCGAACGCCTGTGGACCCTTGGGCCCGCCGCGTTGACGACGGCCGAACTTCTCGCCATCCTGTTAGGGACGGGGGGCAGCGGCCAGGACGTTCTTGGCCTGGCCTCCGCCCTATTAGAAGTCAGCGACGGCTCGCTACGCCACCTGGCCCGGCGGCCCGCTGCGGAGCTACTCCGGTCCCGGGGCATCGGTCCCGGTAAGGCCGGACGGCTGCTGGCGGCCTTCGAGTTGGGGGCCCGGTACGCGCGGGAGGAGCGGCCGCTGGTGCCGCGCATTCGAGAGCCCGAGGACGTATTTCGACTGTTCGGCAACCGGCTGCGCGACCTCCAGGTGGAGGAGTTTCACTTACTGGCCCTGGACAGCCAGAGCCAGGTGCTACGCGACGTGCTCGTTACCCGCGGGCTGCTGAACAGTTCCCTGGTGCACCCGCGTGAGGTGTTCCGGCCAGCCATCGCCGAGGCAGCCGCCGGCATCATCGTGGTGCACAACCATCCCAGTGGAGATCCGACCCCCTCGGCGGAAGACAGGGCGGCCACCAGGCAGCTGGTTTCGGCTGGCCAGCTGCTCGATCTGCCAGTATACGACCATGTGATCATTGCCGGAGACCGATTCGTTAGCTTCGCGACAGCAGGACTCTTGTGACGGGAACCTTGCCCGACCTCGCCCCTGATCTCAGGGCTGTGCTCGACCGGCACGCCGACCGCCTGGACCTCGAACTGGTGGATCGGGCGCTCCGCTTCAGCGCGTCCGCTCACCGTGGCCAGAAGCGAATGTCGGGAGAAGACTTCGTCTCCCACACCATCGCGGTGGCGCTTATCCTGGCCGAGCAGCTGCTCGACAGTACCACCATCGTGGCGGCGCTGCTGCACGACGTGGTCGAAGACTCGGACGTCCGGATGGAGGATATCGCGCGGGAGTTTGGCCCCGAGGTAGCGGGCATCGTGGATGGTCTCACCAAGATATCCAGCCTGACCTTTCACTCGTCCGCCGAGGAGCAGGTCGAGAACTACCGCAAGCTCCTGCTCTCCATTGCCAAGGATGCCCGCGTCATCATCATCAAGCTGGGAGACCGGCTTCACAACATGCGGACGCTGGAGCACCTGCCCCCCGAGCGTCGTAGCCGGATCGCGCTGGAAACCCGGGAGATCTACGCGCCGCTGGCGCACCGCTTTGGCATGGCCGGCATCAAGGCCGAGCTGGAAGACCTGTCGTTCAAGTTCCTGGAGCCCGAGGAATACAAGGATCTTGCCCTGCAAGTGGCTGCCAAGCGAGCGGCCCGCGAGCAGACCATCCTCAAGCTCAAGACGCCACTCGATTTCGAGCTCCAGGGCGCGGGCATTGATTGGTTCGAAGTCACCGGCCGCCCCAAGCACCTCTGGTCCATCTTTCAGAAGATGAAGAAGCGGGCTAAGGCCTTCGATGAGATCTACGATCTCATGGCCGTGCGGGTCATCGTGCGGTCGGTGCCGGATTGTTATCACGTCCTCGGAATCATCCACCACAACTGGACCCCGATCCAGGAGCGCATCAAGGACTACATCGCAAGCCCCAAGTCAAACGCGTACCAGTCGCTCCACACCACCATCTTCGGTCCAGGCGGCCAACTCTTCGAGGTCCAGATCCGCACCCAGGAGATGCACCGGACGGCGGAGTACGGTATCGCCGCCCACTGGGTCTACAAGCGCGATGGCACGCCGGACGAGCTCGATCAGCATCTGGGCTGGTTCCGCCAGCTTCTCGAGCTGCAACAGGACACACACAGTCCTGAAGAGTTTCTGGAATTCCTGAAGATCGACCTGTACCAGGACGAGATCTTCATCTTCACCCCGCACGGAGACGTGAAGCGGCTGCCAAAGGGCTCTACGGCCATCGACTTTGCCTTTCACGTCCACACCGAGGTTGGTCTCAAGTGCCAAGGTGCCAAGGTGAACGGCCGCATCGCGCCGCTCCATCGTGAGCTCAAGAGCGGCGATACGGTCGAGGTCCTCACCAGCGCCTCGGCCAAGCCCAGCCGGGATTGGCTGAGCCACGTTTGCACCGCGCGCGCCCGCCAGAAGATCAAGCAGTGGGTGAACCATGAGGAAGAGACGGTCAGCCGGAGCCTGGGCAAGGAGATCCTCGCCCGGGAAGTGCGCCGCCGCCGGCTGGAGCCGCCCGACGACACCCGGCTTGCCCGCGCCGCCGTGTCCCTCTCGCTGGCGGATGGGGCGGGGCTCGAGATCGCGGTAGGGCGGGGAGATGTCCCCATCGGGCAGGTGATGCGAGCGCTGTACCCCGATTTGCCCGGCGACGAGCTGCAGGAGCCCAAGCCCACTGTCTTCGGGCGGGTAATCGACCGCATCCGCCTCGGCCGCGGCATCAAAATCCAGGGCGTAGACGGACTCATGGTGCGCTACGCCCAATGCTGCCAGCCCGTCCCGGGCGACTCGGTGGTGGGTTACGTAACCCAGGGTCGTGGAATCTCCATTCATCGAGCCGACTGTCCCAACCTGCTCACGCTGGCGGCCGACGATCGACGGGTGGACATTGACTGGCAGGAGATCGCTGGCGAAGCATTCGCAGTTCGTCTGGCCGTTACCGGCGAGGACCGGCGAGGCCTGTACGCCGACATCATGGAGGCCATCAGCCAGACCGGCACTAACATCAAGGGCGCCGACCTGCACACGAAGGACGGCTCGGTGTTCGGCACCATCTTCGTCGAGGTAGATAATCTTCCTCACCTCGGCAAGGTTATGAAGGCGGTCCGCAAGGTGAAGGGTGTTACCGAAATCGAGCGGCGCGAGGCGCCACCAAACCAGTAGCGGGAACTAAAGGAGAGAGCATGGGGCACGTCGTGCGGGTGGGGCTGACCGTGTTGATCGCAGCAGTGGCTGGTTGCGGTGGCGGCGATACGTCACAGTCGGGGCAGGCCGCGGTCGCCGCAAGAGACAGCGCGGCCAAGGCCGATTCGGCCAGAGCGGAGGAGACTTCCAAGACGTTGAAGGTCACCAATGTGATGATCGGGAAGCACATCGGCGAGGGCAGCCGGGTTACCGAGCCGACATTCCAGTTCGATCCGGTCGACACGGTGTACGTCTCGATCGGTACCGTGGGATCACCCGACACCGCCGCGTTCCAGGTTCGCTACACCAACCAGAAGGGAGAGGTCGTAGACTCGTCCACCAAGACCATCCAGCCCAAGGGCCGCGAGAACCTCGAGCTCCATGCCTCCAAGGCTAAAGGTTGGGCCCCCGGCGCCTACCGGATCACGATCTACGCCGACGGCGATTCCATAGACTCGAAGACCTTCGCGGTGCGGAAGCCGCAGTAGTGGCGTATTGGATCCTCAAGACCGACGCCGATAGCTACCCCTTCGATCAGCTCGAGCGCGAGCGGCGCACCGTCTGGGACGGAGTGTCCAACGCGCTCGCGCTGAAGCACATCCGCGGTATGGCTCCAGGCGATGAGGTTCTGGTCTATCACTCGAATGTGGGCAAGGATCTCGTCGGCCTTGCCCGCGTCACCAGCGTACCGTACCCGGATCCGAAGAATAATGATCCGAAACGGGCCGTCGTGGACATCGAGGCCGGTCATCGCCTGCCCAAGCCCGTCTCTCTGGCCGCTGTCAAGGCCGATCCTCGATTCGCCGATCTCGGCCTGGTGCGGATGTCTCGGCTGTCCGTCATTCCGGTGCCGGCCGAACAGTGGACCCAGCTGCTCCAGATGGGCGGTCTCAGCTAGGCACACTCCCGAAGAAATCCCGGCAGCGGTATATTCCAGATCATGAGTACTCAGCATTTTGAAGTTGTCGCCCCCTTCGAGCCCGCCGGGGATCAGCCCAAGGCCATTCGCGAGTTGACCGCCGGGCTACAGCGGGGAGACAAGCATCAGACGCTGTTGGGGGTCACCGGGTCGGGCAAGACGATGACATTGGCTCACACCATCGCCAACTACGGCAAACCCACCCTCGTCCTTTCCCATAACAAGACCCTCGCCGCTCAGCTGTACGGCGAGCTCCGACAGTTTCTTCCCCGCAACGCGGTGGAGTACTTCGTTTCCTACTACGACTATTACCAGCCCGAGGCGTACGTTCCCTCCACCGACGTCTACATCGAAAAAGACGCCTCGATCAACCAAGACATCGAGAGCCTGAGGTTGAGGGCCACCTCGAGTCTGATGGAGCGAGACGATGTAGTCATTGTCGCCACCGTAAGCGCCATCTACGGTCTCGGCGACCCGGTGGAGTACCGGAAGCTCATGGTGACGGTCCGGCGGGGCGAGCAGCGGGGGCGGGATGAAATCCTCTCGGAGCTGGTTCGGATACACTACGGACGGAATGACGTTTCGTTCGATCAGGGCACCTTCCGGGTGCGGGGCGATTCCATCGAGATCTTCCCGGCCTACGCCGAGCAGGCCATCCGGATCGAGCTCTGGGGAGACGAAGTAGAGCGCATCAGCAAGATTAACCCGCTGACCGGGGAAACCATCGCGCAGCTCGAGCAGTGCGCCATCTATCCGGCCAAACACTTCGTTACTCAGCGCCCCACCATCGAGCGGGCGGTGAAGGCCATCCGGGAAGAGCTGGCCGTCCGGCTGGCCGAGCTCAAAGGCGCGGGCAAGTTGCTGGAGGCCCAGCGGCTCGAATCTCGGACTTCGTTCGATGTCGAAATGCTGCTGGAGGTGGGGACGTGTGCCGGCATCGAGAACTACTCCCGCCACCTGAGTAACCGCCTGCCCGGCGAGCGTCCCGCCTGTCTCATCGACTATTTCCCGCCCGATTTTCTCGTTGTGGTGGACGAGTCCCACGTGAGCCTGCCCCAGATCGGCGGGATGTTCAACGGGGACCGGGCCCGCAAGCTGACTCTGGTGGACTACGGATTCCGGCTCCCCTCGGCTCTCGATAACCGGCCGCTCCATTTCGATGAGTTCATGGCTTTGGCGCCGCAGATGGTCAATCTCTCGGCCACGCCGGGCGACCTCGAGCTCCGGCTTTCGCAGGGAGTCGTAGTGGAGCAGATCATCCGGCCTACCGGCCTGATCGACCCCGTAGTGGACATCCGGCCGGTGCGCGGCCAGGTGGACGATCTACTCTCCGAGATCAGGCTGCGCGAGGCCCTGGCGGAGCGCGTGCTGGTAACCACGTTGACCAAGCGGATGTCGGAAGATCTCACGGACTATCTCCAGCAGGCAGGGGTCAGAGTGCGCTATCTCCACTCCGATATCGACGCCATCGAACGGATGGAGATTTTGCGTGGACTGCGTCTCGGCGATTTTGATGTGCTCGTGGGTATCAACCTGCTGCGCGAAGGGCTCGACCTTCCCGAGGTGTCCCTCGTAACCATTCTCGACGCGGACCAGGAAGGCTTTCTGCGTTCAGACCGTTCCCTGGTTCAGACTATCGGGCGGGCTGCCCGTCACATCAACGGACGGGCCATTCTCTACGCAGACCGGATCACGGGGTCGATGCAGCGCGCCCTGGACGAAATGGACCGGCGCCGCTCCATTCAGCGCGCGCACAATGAGCAACACGGGATCACCCCCACCTCCATCGTCAAGTCGATGGAGCAAGTGCGGTTGTCGACCCACGTGGCCGATGCGCGAACCGAACGGCCGGCGCCGAAGCGGTCACTGTGGGAGCGGGTGGACCTGCACGATCCCGCCAAACGGGCGGCTGCGATCACCTCCATCGAGCGCCAGATGCGGGAAGCGGCGGCCAATCTGGAGTTCGAGTCGGCTGCGCTGTTGCGCGATCAGTTGAATGACCTGAAGGCGCTCGGTGCGCCGGACGTGCGGCGGGGCACCTCAGCCAAGGTGCGCCGGCGGGCGTGACTCTTTTACTGACCCTGGGCGAGCTGGATGCCGAGGGAGAGGATCTCGGCCGCAGACTCCAGCCGGGCGAGTTGGTCACCTTCGAAGGCGACCTCGGGGCAGGAAAGACCACGCTTATCCAGGCGGTGGCGCGGGGCCTGGGTGTAACGGCGTCCGCCACGAGCCCCACCTACGCGCTGGTGCACCGCTACCAGGGAGCTAGAGGACCCGTGTTCCATCTCGATTGTTTCCGGCTCCGTTCGGTTGACGAGGCGGCCGACCTCGATTGGGAGGGGCTCCTCTCCGAGGGAGACGCCATACTCATCGAGTGGCCGGAGCGAGCCGGGGGCTGGATTCCCACCCCCACCCGGCGTTTCAGGCTCGTTCATTTGCCCGATCCAGCACTCCGGGGGCTGGAGGTGCTCTGATGCTGCTCGCCATAGACACCGCAACGGACCAGGCCTCGGTTGCGCTCGGCCTGGCAGGCGCGGAGCCGCTGGAGGAGAACGTCGGAGGCCCGCGCCGCCACGCCGCGGCTCTTCTCCCGATGATCCAGAGCCTGCTGGGCCGGGCGGGCGCGTCGCTCGACGATCTGAGCGGTATCGTGCTGAGCGACGGCCCAGGGAGCTTCACCGGCCTCCGGGTGGGTGCGTCGGTCGCCAAGGCGCTGGTGCAAACCCGCGGCCTTCCGTTCTGGGTTGCGCCTTCGCTCCTGGTGCGTGCGGCGGGGGTAGCCCGGGAGGATGCGGTGGTGCTCGCGGTGGCGAGCGCGCTGCGCGGAGAGGTCTACGCCGGGGCCTATCGGTTTCTGGCCGACGGGATTCACACCGAGCTGATTCCGTCGGTCAGGCGGCCCGAGGACCTCATAGCCGGGGGGCTCAAGCCCGCAGTCGTGGTGGGAGAAGCGCCCCCCGATATCGTCGCGTTGCTGGAGAGCTGGGTTGGCCGGCCGGTGATCGGACCACCGCTTGGCTCCCCCCATGCCGCCCGGCTACTGGATCTGGTGGGCCGTGCCGGTGGGGCCCGCCGGGTCGACGCGGCAGCGGAGTGGGAGCCGGTCTACGGCCGTCCCGCGGAAGCACAGGCGCGCTGGGAGATTGCGCATGGACGCCCCCTACCGGATCCGGTCGGCAGTCGCGGCTGATGCGGCCTCGCTCGTCGTCATCGAGCGGCGCTGCTTCAGTGATCCTTGGAGCGAGACCAGCTTCCGCGAAGCGCTGGACTCGCCCTGGTCGTTCGGACTGGTAGCCCACACGGGCCAGGACGTCGCCGGATACCTTATCGCCCGAGAGGTTGCCGGAACCGGCGAGGTCTTGAATCTTGCAGTCTCTCCGGGTTTTCGGCGGCGCGGGGCAGCGCGCGCGCTCCTTCGCGCCGCACTCACTTTTCTGCGCCGGCGCCAGGTGGACGAGGTCTTCCTCGAGGTGAGGGAGTCGAACCGCTCGGCCCAGGCACTCTACGAGAGCCTGGGTTTCCGGCCGGTTGGCCAGCGGGCGGCGTACTACCGCAACCCCAAGGAAGATGCACTGGTGCTCTGGCTCGCCCTTGAGCAGCATGCGTAGATTAGGTCAGTCAGACACAACTATTGGTTTGAGGCAGGACTTGCGTTCTCTGTATGATGTGCGGGTCACTACGGACCCACGCACGAACTCGGGAGGTACATGTGAGCCGGAGTATGAACAAGGCCATCTTGGTCGGGAACCTGGGAGCGGATCCTGAAGTCCGCAGCACCTCGAATGGGTCCCGGGTAGCAACGCTGTCGATCGCCACGAGCCGCCAGTGGAAAGACAAGGCCGGCGAGAAGCAGGAAAAAACAGAGTGGCACCGCGTGGTGTTTTGGAATACCAAGTTCTCCACCCTGGCAGACATCGCCGAGCGCTACTGCAAGAAAGGCGACAAAGTGTACGTCGAGGGGAGTATCGAGTACCGCTCCTGGCAGGATCGTGAGGGGCAAACGCGGTACACCACCGAAATCAACGGACGGGAGCTCATTCTTCTGTCCGGTAAGGGAGATGGCTCCGAAGCGTTTTCCGCCCCTAGCAAGGTCGCGGCCGGGGCGGCGGCCGCGCCTAAGGGGAAGGAGTCGTTCGACGACTTTCCCGAGGCGCTCGATGCCGAGGACGACGATCTGCCGTTCTGAGGTGTAGCGGGACAGCGGGTCAGCGGGTCAGCGGAGGCCGATGCTAAGGGGTCAAGACAAGCGGGATGCGTTCGCTGTTCCTGACATCGCGCACCCGCTGACCCGCTGACTGCCCGTTCTCCCGCCGATCGCTAGACCCTTCCGGCTCAGATTTGGCCTGAAGGACGTTCTCCATGTGTGGACTGGCTAAGAACTTATAGGGCTCAGTTAAAGCTGCTTCACAGTGGCGTTGATCTTGCACATCCGCCCTCCGAGCCACCTCGCGCAAGGCTGATTCCTCGTTCCTTATCAGACAGCGTCGCCGCTGGGAGATCCCGATGCCGCGTAAGTTCTCGTGCAATTCGTGCCGGCAGTTTTCATCGAGCCGGGGCCAGGCTTTGGGGTGGTTGGCGGCTCTGACCTTAGTGGTCCCCGCCCGCGAAGTGCTGGCACAGGAGCCACTGCCCCAGACTCATACGGTGCGCAAAGGCGACACGCTGTGGGATCTCGCCCGGCTCTATCAAAAGGATCCGTTCCTTTGGCCCGGCATCTACCGCCTCAACACGGATGTAGTCGAGGATCCTCATTGGATCTATCCAGGGGAAGTCCTGCGCATCGCTCCCAACGACAACATCGCCGCCGTGCCCACCATGGACACACCTCCGCCGCCGCAGCCCGTGGATACCACTCCCCTAGTCGCGGCGGATGATTCGACGGAAACGCTCGCCCGCGGACCTCAGCAGCCCTCACTGGCGGAGACCCCCACCGAAGAGTGGACTCCTCTCTTCGAGCGTCAGCGGACTCGCTCGGTGGCCGAGATCCTCAAGGCCTACACCCATCAGCCCTATCGCGCGCTTCGGCGCAGCGAGTTCTACTCTTCCGGCTTCTTGACCGAAAATCAGCGCCTGCCCTACGGCACGGTGCTGGGGCCGGTGACGCCGCAGCAGATCAAGGCCACGAGCAGCCGCGCCACTGCGCTGCCATATACCACGATCGCTGTCACTGCGCCGGGTGGGGCCACCTACGAAGTCGGCGATACTCTGCTGGTGGTCCAGGTCGGTCAAGAGCTGGAGCCCTATGGCCGGGCGATTGTCCCCGCGGGCCTGGTGCAAGTTACCGAAGCCTTGGACGGCCATTACCTCGCGAGCGTCATCGCCGTCTATGCACCAATCCGTAACGGTCACCGGGTGCTGCCCGCAGAAAGCTTCTCTTCGGCGGTAGGCGAGCGCGCGGTCGCCGTGGCTGACGGGGTGCGCGGTTCGCTGCTCGGCGGCCTCGGCCGGCAGGACCTGAAGGAGCCGCAGATGGTTGTCTTCATCGACAAGGGCCGTGGAGACGGCGTGGCGCCGGGCGACCTGTTCGAGGCACGCCGCCGGCCAGCCCGCCTCTCGGACGGGACCGTCCGGGTGAACGAGCTGATGGCCACGCTGCAGATCGTTCACGTCAGGGAACGTAGCGCCACCGCAATCGTGCTCACTGTGATTTCGCCCGATATTCCTCCAGGCACCGATGTGGTCCAGGTCGCGAAGCTGCCCTTGTAGGCCGTTAGGCGCGTAAGCGGGTAAGCGGGTAAGCTGGTAAGCCGTTTCTCTGGGAATCCAAGCAACGAGGGGCCGAAGCTCGATTCGAGTTACGGCCCCTTCGCAATGTTCGGGGTGACATCTTTGTTTGACTGCGGCCAGCCTACAGGCCTACCAGCCTACCTGCGTACCAGCCTACCCACTTACCCGCCTACCCACTTACCCACTTACTCGCCTACCCGCCTACCCGCCTGGTTCCCTCCAACGGAGCCCCACCTATATTGCGAGGCGCTGCAAGGGTAATGTCCTTCTACCAACCGGTGCGGGAGATCGGGATGCCGAGACACGTAAGATGACCGGCAGGGTACTGGTGACGGGCGGTGCGGGTTTCATCGGCTCTCACATTGCGGAGGCGTATCTTCGAGACGGCTGGGAAGTGACCGTGCTCGACGATCTGTCGCGTGGGCGTGAGTCGAATGTGCCGGAAGGGGCCTGCTTCGTCAGGGCCGACATCCGTTCCCCTGAGGCCCGTCAGGCGCTGGCTACCGGCCACTTCGATGTGCTCAACCACCATGCCGCCCAGATCGACGTGCGGGTCTCGGTCGACCGGCCCGCGTTCGACAGCCACATCAACGTAGTCGGCTTCGTCAACCTCCTCGATGGTGCGGGGGAGGGTGGTGTGAAGCGGGTCATCTTCGCCAGCAGCGGCGGTGTGGTGTATGGAGATCCCGAGGTTATTCCCACTCCCGAAACCGCGCCCAAGCAGCCGATCTCTCCCTACGGGGTGAGCAAGCTCGCCGGTGAGTACTACCTGCGGGCCTTGGCGGCGCTGCGCGGCTTCGAGGGTGTCGCCATGCGGTACGCCAACGTGTTCGGACCGCGGCAGGACCCCAAGTCGGAGGCCGGGGTGGTATCGATCTTCGTGTCCCGCCTGCTGGAGGGGCGGCCGCTCACCATCTTCGGGGACGGACTCCAGACCCGGGATTACGTATTCGTGAAAGATGTCGCGCGAGCGAACGTCCTTGCCGCCTCGGTGCCGATCTCCAGCGGCGACGACATTGACGGGCCGGCCTTCAACATTGCGACGTCGGTTCAGCGGAACGTGCTCGAGCTGGCCGCGACGGTGGGACAGGTCATGGGACGCAAACCCGAGATCGAGTTCGCCGCCGCGCGCCCGGGTGAGCTCTTCCGCAGCGCCCTGGATGTATCCAAGGCCAGGAAAGTTCTGGGCTGGAAACCCGGGCACGTGTTCGAGGACGGGCTACGGGAGCTGGCGGACTGGTTCGAGAAGGAGGCCAGGTGATCCTGCAAGCGGGCGGCGCGACTCCGCAGTCTTCCCTCGAGCTGGTGCTCGCCGCCAGCCCCGAAACGAAAATCGTCCTGGCCATCCTTACGGTCTTCTCGCTGGTCTCGTGGTTCATCATCATCCTCAAGTGGTGGCAGTTCCGAAAGCTCAATCGTCAGGCCGACCGCTTCTTCCGGGAAATGGAGCGCACCACCCGGCTGCAGGACGCATACAAGTCGGTCATGAAGCTGCCGCCTTCGCCCTACAACCGGTTGTTCCGGGAGGCGATCACGTTCTACTCGGAGCTGCGTCCCGGCGCTCTCCGCGAGGAGCGTGACGCCGACCGCAGCTCGCTCAGCATGACCCAGCTCGAGGCCTTGAAGATGGTGCTGGGCAAGGAAGTGGCCGCCGAGCGGGACCTCCTGGGACATTACATTCCCTGGCTGGCCACGATCGGGTCGGTGGGCCCCCTGCTGGGCCTTACCGGGACCGTGTTCGGCATCATGAGCGCCTTCATCGGGATTGCGTCGAAAGGCTCAGGAAATCTCGCGGCGGTGGCTCCCGGCGTGGCGGAGGCGCTGGTGGCAACGGCGGGCGGCCTGCTGGCAGCCATCCCGGCAGTGATCGCCTATAACCTTTTCGTGAACCGGGTGCGGCTGTTTGCCGGCGAGCTGGAGGGCTTTGCCAACGAGCTGATCGGCACCATGGCTCGCGAAGGACTGGTCTAGATGGCGTCGGGACTGGGCGGCGGGCTCGGCAGTCAGCGCGGCGAGCTCCCGCTCATGGCAGACGTGAACGTGACTGCGCTGGTGGACGTCATGCTGGTCATGCTGATTACCTTCATGATTACGGCACCGATGATGCAGGGGGGCGTAGATGTGGAGCTGCCCCGGGCCGAAGCCAGACCTCTTTCCCCCAAGGAGGGGATGGTAGTGACGGTGAATCGCACCGGCCGAATTTTCGTGGACCAGACGCCGGTGTCCTATTCCGATTTCAGAACGACGTTCCGCTCCCTGGTTGCCACCCGCAAACCGAGCGGGGTGTATCTCCAGGCGGATGCACGGGTGCCGTACGGTGACGTCGTGCGGGTTCTGGCGATCATTCGCACCGCCGGGGTTCAGAACGTCGGGTTGGTTGCCGCGGAGGAAGAATCGCCGTGAAGGCACCCCAGCCCAACCAGAGCCAGCCGGGCACGCTGGCGGGCCTGGTCGGGACCGTCGTGGTGCACGCAGCGGCGGTCGTGTTTCTCTTTGCCGCAGTGAAGCCCACTCGTGCGTCGCCTCCGTCTTACGCTGTCGATCTGGTTGCCGCCCCCGCCCCCACGACGAAACAGCGGCTGGCGCGCGAAGCTTTGCCCACGCCTCCCCCGGAGGAGAAGCCCACCCCAGCCCCACCGAAGCCGGCGCCGCCTCAGAAAGAAAAGCCGGCGCCGGTAGCGCCGAAGCCGCCGAAACCGGCCCGGCCCGCTCCGACGCCCGCCCCCGCGCCCCCACCCACGGATGCCGAGAAGGAGCCTTCTCCCCGGACTGCGGCGCCGGTGGCGCCGGCGCCCGGGGAGACACCCAGTACGGGGACCGACGTGGCTACGATCAAGACACCCGGGCTGGCATTTCCGTTTCCGGAGTACCTGCGCAATATCGTCACCCAGGTGTACCAGCGCTGGGACCGCGGCTCCGCCAAACAGAGCAATTTCGCCGAGATCAGCTTTCTGATTCTGCGCGACGGATCAGTACGGGACATTCACTTCGTGACCCGATCTGGTAGCTTTGCCTTCGACCTCGACGCTCAGGGCGCAATCGAGGCGGCGGGGAACAACCGCGCCTTCGGCCAGCTACCCGATGGGTGGGAAGCGGACGTCCTGCCTGTGAGCTTCTACTTCCAGCCCACGCGATGACACGATTCTTCTTTCTGCTTCTTCCCGCGCTGGCGGCGGCCGGCAGCCTGGCGGCTCAGGACACGAGCCGGGTGGACGAGGGGGTCCGCGTAGGCGTCGACTACCGTCCGGGAGTGCGGCCGGGTCTTGTGGTACTGCCGGGTCCAGGTCTGGACTCGGTTCGCGCCATCGTCCGGCGCGACCTCGATTACACCAACCGGTTCGAGATGATCTCGGTGGCAGACGCCCCCCAGGCTTCCCCCCCGGCGGGCGGTGCGGCGGGAGAAGGAGGCCCCGTCAACTACGCGCTTTACCAGGGGCTGGGGGCCGAGTTCGCGGTGGAGCTGAGCGAGGGCGCCGGGCGCGTCACCGCCAGGCTGCACGACCTGAACGCGGGGCGGCTGCGCAACCAGCAGACGGTCTCGCTGCCCGGCGGTTCGGAGTTCCGGCTGGAGGTGCACCGTCTGAGTGACGAGATCACCCGGTGGGCCGGTGGAACCGCGGGGGCCGCCGCCAGTCGCATGCTGTTCGTGTCCGGCGGCCGAGTGTATCGCGCGGATAGCGATGGGCACGATCTGACGCCGCTCACGCCCGCGGGGCAGACCGCGCTCTCCCCGGCGTGGTCTCCCGACGGACAACGCCTTGCGTTCACCCAGCTGGGCGAGGGCCGCGGAGGCATCGTGGTTCAGACGTTCTCGAACGGCGCCTCGTTCGTGGCCCCCGGCTCGCAAACGGCGCTCAACATCACACCTGCGTTCTCGCCCGACGGCCGCACGCTGGCCTTTGCGCATTCGGACGAGCGCGGCACCGACATCTTCACCGCCAACGTGACCGAGCGTTGTTGCGCGCAACGCTTGACCGTAGGACGCTACGCGGACAACTTAAGCCCAACGTTTTCGCCAGATGGGCGACGGATCGCGTTCATTTCGACGCGGGCCGGACCGCCCCAGTTGTACGTGATGGCTGCGGACGGAACCGACCAGGAGCTGCTGGCGCCTTTCGACTACGGCGCCACCGGAAGTTCGAATGCTCCCGAGTGGTCTCCCGATGGAGCCAGTGTCGTATTTCACCGCGAGGTCTCCGGCAGCCCTCAGATTTTTGTGGTCGATGTATCCGCTCGCCGGGTGCGGCAACTCACGTCGTCGGGCCGGAATGAAGACCCAACCTTGGCGCCCGACGGCCGGCATGTCGCTTTCGTCTCCGACCGAAGCGGTCGGCGTCAGATCTGGATCGTCGATATCGAAACCGGCCGGGTGCGGCAACTGGCAACTCCAGGCGCCGCCCGGCTTCCGTCGTGGTCCCGCCGTCTCGGGCGGACCACCATCGTTCCCAACCCATAATTTCGGAGTGATGATGCGCGCACCATCTCTGCTGATGCTCTTGGCCGCCGCCGCATTTGCCGTTGCCTGCGGAGGTCAGCCGGCTCCGGAGGAGCCCGCGCCCGAGCCAACCCCGGTTGCCGATCCGGTGCCGGCTCCCGAGCCGGTGGACGACAGCGCCGAGCGGGAACGCATGGAGCGGGAGCGGGTGGCGAGAGAAGCGGCCGAGCGCTCGCGCGCCGTGGCTGCGGACCTGGCTGCCATGATCAACTTCGAATACGACCAGGCAACCGTCCGCCAGGCCGACCAGGCGACGCTGGACCGCAAGGCCGTCGTCCTCAACGCCAACCCGAATGTGAAGCTCCGCATCAGCGGTCATGCCGATGAGCGCGGGTCCGACGAATACAATCTGGCGCTTGCCAACCGGCGTGCGGCCGCGGCCAAGCGGTATCTGGAGAACAAGGGCGTTACCGGCTCCCGGCTCGAGGTGATTTCCTACGGCGAGGAGCGTCCGCTCAACCCGGGCAGTGACGAGACCGCGTTCGCCCAGAACCGCCGCGACGAGTTCGAGGTCACCTCGGGCGGCGACAACCTCGTCGCGCCGCAGTGAAACCGCTCTACGCGGTCCCCCGCTCCTTTCTTCTCGGGGCCGGAGTCGCGGCAGGGTTGAGTGGCTGCGTGACCAAGGGCGATGTCCAGCAGGTCCAGGACGACATCGCGCTCTTCAAGGCCGAGAGCGCCCGACGCGACTCCGCCCGGGCGGCGCAGCTCACCCAGGTAATTCAAATACAGCAGCGGGTCATGGATTCACTCACCACGAGCCGCAAGGCCGTGGGGCAGCTGCGGGGCGACCTTGCCAGCGACCTCTACAACATCCAGCAACAACTGGTGCAGCTGCAGGAGCTGACCGGCCAGAGTCAGCAGCGGCTGAGCGAGCTGCGCACCCAGCTGGAGGCCAGGGGCGAGCAGATATCCTCGGCGGTGCCGGGCGATACCACTAACCCAGGCGTCTCATCCGCGTCTGCCGACCAGATGTACGAGGCGTCGCTGGCGCAGCTCCGGCGGGGGAGTACCTCCACCGCCCGGCAGGGCCTGCGCGAGATGTTACGGTCATACCCCACCAGCACACGTGCGGGTGACGCGCTCTACTTCATCGGGACCAGCTATGCCGCGGAGAACCCCGATTCAGCCGCGGCCTACTACGAGCAGGTAGTGCAGAAGTATCCCAACGCGAGTCGGGCCGGGTCGGCGCTCTACAATCTCGGCCTCGTCGCCGAACGGCGGAAGGAAACCAGGAAGGCCAGGGAGGCATATCAGCGGGTGGTCCAGAAGTATCCCCAATCCGACGAAGCGGCGCTGGCCCGCGACCGACTGAAAGCGCTCGGGCGGTAAGCCCGGGCGTTTCCCGCTTTATGGCCGGTACTCCTGAGGAAATGCCCTTCCTCGATCATCTCGAGGAACTGCGCTCCCGCATCCTCCGGTCGCTCGGTGCCGTGATCCTGGGTTCCGCCGCGGGTCTGTGGGCGGTCCAGCACTTTCAGCTCGTCAATCTCCTGAAGCGGCCAATCGCGCCGTACCTGACCGACGGCAAGCTGGTCGTGCTCAGCCCGACCGAGCCGGTAATGATCGTCTTCAAACTCGGCTTTCTCGTCGGGCTGGTGCTGGCCTCGCCGGTGATCCTCTGGCAGCTCTGGGCCTTCCTCGCTCCCGCCTTGTATGCCCGAGAGAAGAAGGCGCTGGTGCCCTCGCTCTTTGTCGGGCTCCTTCTCTTTATGACCGGGGCGGCGCTCGCCTATTCCGTGGTGGTGCCCCAGGCGCTTCGGGTCCTTTTCAGCTTTCAGACCGAAGCCATCGCGCCCTTCATCACCTATGACAAGTACTTCAGCTTCGTGATGCAGGTGACCCTGGCGCTGGGCATTTCGTTCGAGCTCCCGCTGGTGATCATCATCCTCTCGGCGCTGGGCGTAATCGGGCCTGCCGATCTCAGTCGCTTCCGCCGCTTTGCCGTCGTCCTCGCGTTCCTGGCAGGGGCGGTGCTCTCCCCGGGCGCCGACCTGCTGTCCATGCTGATGATGACGGTGCCGCTTCTCTTCCTCTACGAGGTCGGGTACGGAGGCTCCGTTCTGATAAGCCGGCGGCGCGCCGCCAGGGAGCGTGCGGCCGGCACGATCGGGCTGTTCCTCCTGCTTTCCCTGGCCGGAACTTCCGCCGAAGCGCAGGAGCGGCCGGCCCGGCGCCGGCCACCGGCTCAGGCCGACTCGCTCCAGGATTCCACCCGGCTGGGGGAAGACTCGCTCAGGGCGCGCGCCGGCCAGTCGCTCGACACCGCGACGGCCCGTCGGCTGGGGCTGCCTACGGCGCCCTCGCGCAGCTTTGCGCCGGCGGATTCCGTGACCAGTGAGCTTCTGGGCCGTCAGGGTTACCAGTCCACCCGCTACCGTGCCGATTCGGCCACCGTGTTCATGGAGGACCAACGGGTGCGGCTGGAGGGGAAGGCGCTCACCGAGCGCCGGGGGTCCACTCTCGAGGCGGACACTATCACCTACCGCGGCGCGAGTTGCCTCCTCGATGCCTCCGGCGAGCCCAAGCTGTTCGACCGGGGGCAGGTGCTGGTGGGGCAGCAGATTCGTTACGACACCTGCATTCGCCGGGGTGTCATCAGCGACGCGCTCACGAATTTCACCGAGGGGTCGACCGTCTGGTTTCTGCGGGGAGATGTCTCTCAGGATTCGAGCTCGAACCGGATCTATGCCGCCTCCAGCGAAATCACCAGCTGTGATCTCCCCATCCCGCATTACCATTTTTCCGCCCGACAGGTGAAGTGGGTCTCCAAAAACGTGCTGGTGGCAAGGCCAGTGGTGCTCTACGTGAGGGACGTACCGATTCTCTGGCTGCCGTTCATCTTTCAGGACATGCGGCCGGGCCGCCACTCGGGGATTCTGGTTCCGCAATTCGGCTTTAACGATCTCGTCCGCCCGAACCGATCCTACAACCGCCAGATCACCAATCTTGGGTACTACTGGGCTCCCAATGAATACCTGGATTTTACCGGGCGTCTGGACTGGTACTCCAATCGATACGTCCAGTACGGGCTCGGTGGCCAATACAACTGGCTCAACCGGTTCATGGACGGTTCCGTGTCCTTCAGCAAGCAGCAGCAGAGCGGGGGCTCGTCCGCCGCCACCCTGCGCTGGGATCACCAACAGACGTTCAATCTGTCGACCAGTCTGAACTTCGATATCAACTACGCCAGCAACACCTCGGTCATCCAGCGCAACGCCATCGATCCGTTGCTCAACACCCAGCAGATCACCAGCTCCCTGAACTTCTCGAAGCGCTACGGCTGGGGAACCTTGACCCTGGGTGGAAACCGCCGGCAGAGTCTATCCGACGGCAGCGTCCAGCAGCTGCTTCCCGCCCTGACCATATCGCCGGCTTCGATTGCCCTCGGATCCAACATCACCTGGTCGCCAGGCCTGAGCTTCACGAACAACACGAGCTCCAGGACGCCGCTGGATTCTCTGGTGCAGATCCTCCCCGGCGGGGCGCTCGACACGCTGGAGCAGAGCGGAAGCAGTCGGATAACGGCCTTCAACTTCGACACGCCGCTCCGCTTCGGCGCCTTTAACTGGCAGAACGCCGTCCGGGTGACCGATGAGACGAGCACTGGCCGGGAGTCGGAGCGATTCCAGGTAGATGACCCGAGTACGCCTGACCCGACCGACTCGGCGACGGTAACACGCACCTTCACGGGCGATTTCTCCACCGGGATCGACTGGGACACCGGCATCAACCTCCCGATTCTGTTTCGCGGCTCCTGGAAGATCCAGCCGGTGGTGGGAGTCGCCAACACCACAAGTGGGCCCTTTGCTCTCCGCAACCGCAATACCGGGGGCGCCTTTGTCCGGCAGGGTAAGCGGTTTCGATTTTCGGCTAGCGCGTCGCCCACGCTTTTCGCCTTCTTTCCAGGCTTTGGGTTAGCCAGCCGCATTCGTCACAGCCTCTCCCCTACACTCAACTGGAACTTCTCGCCGGCCGCCGATGTCCCTGAAGAGTACGCGCGGGCTCTGGTCTCTCCCGGGCAAGCGTTCCAGCTGCGAAGTGATGCTACCCAGACCGTGAGCCTCGGACTCTCGCAGACCTTCGAAGCCAAGGCCAAGACGGCCGGAAACGACACCGCGGCGGTGGACGCGCGCAAGTTCCGCGTATTGAGCATCAACACCAGCCCCATCAGCTACGATCTGGAACAGGCCAAGAAGCCCGGACGGAGCGGGTGGGTGACGGAGACAATCACCAACTCATTTCTGAGCGACCTGCTACCGCAGTTTACCCTCAGCATCAGCCACGATCTGTGGGAGGGTGTGGCCGGGATCGACACCTCACGGTTCGATCCTTTTCTCAGCAGCGTCAGCGCGAGCTTCGCGATCTCCGCGAACACTCTTCGCAGCGTCGGATCCATTTTCGGACTGGGTGGAAAGGCCGACGCCGGCCGGGGTTCGGACGAAGTTCCGGGCTCCTATGTGGCCGATCGGGGCCGCAGGAAGCCTTCATTCTACAACACCGGCCAGGTGCCTTTCTCCAGCGGCGGACGCAGCTTCTCAGCCAACTTCAACTACACCCTGTCCCGCAGCCGCTCCATTCCAGGCGTCGTGGGTCAGGACCAGCAAAATCTCGGGTTCAGCACCGGCTTCTCTCCGACGCCCTTCTGGTCGCTCTCGTGGTCGTCCCAGTTCAACATCACCGACAGCAAATTCGAGTCGCAGGTAGTGCGGCTGGAGCGGGAGCTTCACGAGTGGCGCGCCGGGTTCAATTTCGTGCGAAATGCGAACGGAAACTTTGCATTCTATTTCTCGATCTACCTGACGGATCTGCCGGATCTTAAATTCGACTACAACCAGACCACGTTCGAGGAGTAGGGTGTTCTGGCACGCGATCTGCTGGGCTCCGGTTCATCCCCTTAGGAGAGCTCTCATGCGGGTCAGATGGACAACAGTCGTTCTGGCGCTGATCGCGGCATGCTCATCCGATCGCAACTCTCCCGGCATTCCACCCGACGTTCCGGCAACACTCCTCAGCACCACGTTGGACCGGGGAATCGCCCTTTCGTGGGACGACAATGCATACACGGCTGACCCCGCGAACTTCGAGAGCTATGGGGTCTACAGTTCGAGCTATGACTTGGACAGCGATGTCTGCGGCAATACCTGGGCGCTGGAGGGTACCACGGTGGCACCCGAGTTCGTGGTGGGCGCGCTGACGAATGGGGTACCCCGGTGCTTTGCGGTGACGGCGCGGTCGGTGGAGGGCTCCGAGAGCGCGCGGTCTCAAGTAGTGGACGATACCCCCCGGCCCGACAGCCGGAACGTTGTTCTCAACGTGCTTCCGTCGCAGGACGCCGGCAGCGGTTTCCGCTTCTGGGATGATCTGAACGGCGACCAGCAGGTTCAGGATGTCGAGCTCGGGCTGGTGCGTCCGGGCTCCGCCCCGGGTATCGACTTCCTGGTAGAACGGGTACCCGACGGCACGGTATACCTCACCCCTGTCCGGCCGGGAACCGGTGTTGAGTTTTACGATCCTGATTCCCCGGTGGGCGATCTCACCAGCGTCGACTTCGCTCCCTGCATTCCCGACTCGAGCCCGGATGGTTGCGGTTCCTACGCCACCTCTCCGATCCAGGCGTCACCCGGTTTCGGCTATGTGTTCGAGACCGATGGTGGCGATGGGTTCGTCAGGTACGGTGCCGTGCGCGTGACGCATGTCGGACCCACGTTTGTGATTCTGGATTGGGCGTTCCAGACCGATCGTGGGAACGCCGAGCTGCTGGTGGGGAAGAAGACCACTACCCGCTGATCTGCGGCGCGGCGGGAGGGGTTGAATCGCCGCGCACACTCTGGCAACTTCGGGCGATGCCCGAATCAGTCTGCGTTCTCGACGGCAAATCTCTCACCATCGAAGATGTCGTTCGGGTTGCCCGGAACCCCACGGCGCGGGTTGCGCTTAAGCCCGCGGCCCGGAGCTCCTTGCTCGACAGCCGCCGGCTGGTGGACCGAGCCATCCAATCGGGGCAGACTATTTACGGCATCAACACCGGCTTCGGGAAGCTCGCCAACGTGCGAATTCCTCCCGACCAACTCGATCAACTCCAAACCAATCTCATACGCAGCCATGCCGCAGGCGTGGGCACTCCCCTCCCGGCCCCGGTGGTCCGCGCTGTCATGCTCCTTCGGGCCAACGTGCTCCTCCGGCCCACCAGCGGCGTGCGCCCCGAACTGGTGGAGGCGCTGGTGGCCATGCTCAATGCCGGCGTGCTGCCGTTCGTGCCGGAGCAGGGAAGCGTGGGCGCCAGCGGCGACCTGGCTCCCCTGAGCCACATCGGGCTGGCGCTGATGGCCGAGGGACAGGTGCTATCCGCCACGGAGACGCCGGCCCCCGCGGCCGAGGCGCTTTCCCGGGCGGGTCTTGAGCCCTACCGTTTCGCGCCCAAGGAAGGCCTTGCATTCATCAACGGAACCCAGGTCCAGTCCGCCTTGCTCGCCCTGCTGGTGCACGATGCCAACGTGCTCTGGCGGACCGCGGTGGGCGCCGCGGCCATGAGCCTAGAGGCACTCAGGGGGACGCCCGCGCCCCTGGATCCGCGAATTCATGAGGCCCGCCCGCATCAGGGCCAGAGGAAGGCCGCTTCGCTGATGCGGGCCCTGCTGGAGCACAGCGAGATACGGGAGTCTCACCGGGAGAACGATCCACGGGTGCAGGATGCCTACAGCGTGCGCTGCGCTCCCCAGGTGCTTGGCGCCGTTGCCGACGCGATCCGCTTTGCTGAGGAAACCGTGGCGGTCGAGCTGAATGCCTCTACCGACAACCCGCTGGTGTTCGAGAACGGCGATGTCATTTCAGGCGGAAACTTTCACGGCCAGCCCGTGGCGCAGGCGCTCGACATCCTGGCGCTCACGCTCACGACTCTACAGGCAATTGCCGAGCGGCGGGTCGAGCGCCTGGTCAATCCCGACCTCTCCCAGGGGCTCCCCGCATTCCTTACCAGAGATCCTGGTCTGTGCTCCGGACTCATGATGGTCCAGATCACCGCGGCGTCGCTGGTTGCCGAGTCCCGGACCCTCGCCATGCCCGCCAGCATCGGTTCCATCCCCACCGATGCCAATCAGGAAGATTTCGTCCCCATGGGGATGGCGGCTGCGTACAAGGCGGGCCGCATCCTCACCAACGCCCAGCGGGTGGTGGCGGCCGAGTTGCTCTGCGCCGCACAAGGCCTGGAGTTTCTGCTTCCCCTGGCTCCGGGGCGTGGCGTGGGGGCCCTTTTTCGCCGGATCCGGGAGTTGAGGCCACCGGTGGCGCCCCTCGGCGCGGATCGCCCGCCGGCGCCAGATCTGGAACGTCTGGCGCGGGCGGTGGCCGAGGGTGAGCTGGATCCCGGGGGGCAGCGGGGCAGCGGCGCAGCGGGGCAGTAGGTTACAAGCCAAGCATGCTTTTACTGCCCCGCTGCCCCGCTGCCCCGCCGCTCGATGCCCACTCTCACCCGCCCCGTTGCCCGCCCTCCGGCGGCCCGGTATCTTTCGCTCACTCCGACTCTTATCCCCGGTACTCCTTCTCAGCTCGAGCCGCATGAATCTGGAAAAACTGAAAGACACGGCGCGCAAGCTGGAGCAGAAGGAGGACTGGCGAAAAGCCATCGAAGTCTATCTCAAAGCCATCCAACAGGCCGAGTCGGGGGCGGAAACCACTCCGGACCTCTCGCTCTACAACCGGGTCGGCGACCTCTACCTCAAGATCAACGATACCGCCGAAGCGGTGCGCTCCTACGAGCGGGCCGTGGATCTTTATGCCGACCAGGGGTTCTTCAATAACGCCATTGCGCTCTGTGGCAAGATTCTTCGGGTGAACCCCGGCAGAACCCAGACGTACCTTAAGCTCTCCCAACTCCATGCCCGCAAGAATGTGGTCATCGAGGCCAAGCGGAACCTCATCGAGTTTCTCGAGCGGATGAACGCGTTGGGACAGCTGGATCAGGCCTTCCAGGCGGTAAAATTGTTCGCCGATCAGTTCTCCGGGAGCCAGGAGATCCGGAGCATGCTGGTAGAGCTGCTGCGTGCCACGTCCCGAGAGGACGAGGCGCGAGAGCAACTGGAGAAGATGGCCGAGGATCTGGAAGCAATGGGCGACAAGGCGGGCGCGAGAAAGGCACGCGAGCGTCTTTCGACCTCCGCCGAGCCGATCGAGCACCCGCACCAGGCGACGCCAGCACCGGCTGCCGTGAAGAGCTCCCCATCACGGGGCGACCTGATCTTTCTGGATACCGGTATTGAGGTGGCTACCCCTCCACCCCCTGCCTACTCGCGCACCCAGGAACCCCCACGCGCGGCGCCAGAGGCTCCCCGCCCGGTGGTCGAGCCGCCGCCCGCGTCGACCGCCGATCCTATCGAAGACCTCATCATCGATCCGCTGGTTCCGGAAGAGACCATCAGCCAGCAGGACGCGGTGGAAGGCCTGGAGCGGACCGAAGACTCGCTGATCGAGAACAACCTCGATCTGAATTCACCCCTCGAGATCCAGCGCCAGGAGCCGCCGGACCTTGCCTACGAGGGAACGCCGCTGGAGGGGATACAGGGAACGTCGTTCGGCGAGTTCTCTCCTGATCTTGGTGCGGGGTCGCTGGACTTCCCGGACGATGTGATCGTGTCGTTCCCGGATACCGAGATCATTTTAAACGTTCCGGAGCCGGAGACGGTGCTGGAGGACGAAGAGCTGGATGCCTCCGCCCTGACCGAGGGACTTCCCCTGGTACGGGAGGAGGAAGCCACCGCCCCAACCCTGGCCGAGCTCGAGGATCGTGTGCTGGACGATCCGGAGAACCCGGACGTTCATCTGGCCATGGCTGAAGGTCTGGTGGCCGCAAACGAGACAGCCCGCGTATCCGAGGAGCTGGAGCTCGCCCTCGCAGGCTACGAAGATCGCGAGGACTGGGCCCGGGCGGCGGAAATGGCCGACCGTCTCGTCGAGCTCAGCCCGGACAGTGTCGGTCACCATCAGAAGCGGGTCGAGCTTGCGTACCGAGCCGGCGATCGCGGGCCGCTGCTGGAGGCGTACCTCGGCCTGGGCGACGCGCTGGCGAAATCGGGGGCGCTGGACAAGGCCATTGCGGTGTACGGGCGGGTCATCGAACATGATCCGAAGCACGTCCGCGCGGCCGCCGCGCTTGCCCGGCTCGATGTTCCCGCCGCGGAAAAAGCCGAGGCTCCACCGGAGAAGGCCACACCTCCCCGGGCCTCGGAAGCGCCGAGTGCGCCCCCCCCGGCAGCTTCCGCGCCTCGGCCGCCGGCTCCACCGGCCAAGGTTGCTCCTGCTCCACCGGCCAAGGTTGCTCCTGCTCCGTCGGCGCCTGCCGCTGCGACACCTGGTCCTCCCAGTACCCGCCGCCCGGCCACGCCATCCACGGGAGACTTCATCGACCTGGGATCGATGGTGCTCGAAGAGGAAAACCGTCGCGACACCCGGATGCGCGTGAATCGGCGGGAGCCCCAGGATCAGGATGAGCAAAGGGAATTTCACGAGATCCTGGAGCAGTTCAAGCGGGGCATCGATCAGAACCTGGATTCGGAAGACTATCAGGCGCACTACGATCTGGGGATCGCGTTCAAGGAAATGGGGTTGCTCGACGAGGCTATCTCCGAGTTTCAGAAAGCCCTGAGGGCCCCTGAAGGAAGGCTCCGCACCTCAGAGGCGCTGGGCATGGCGTTCTTCGAGAAGGGGCAGTATGCCGTCTGCGAGTCGGTGCTGCGGCGGGCAGTGGAGAATTTGCAGGGCAGCGATGAAGCAAAGATCGGGCTGCTCTACTGGATGGGCCGGGCCTCGGAAGCATTGGGCAAGGAGGCCGATGCCATCACGAGCTACGAGAGGGCGCTCGTCGTGGATATCCGCTTCATGGATTTAAGTAAGCGAGTGCAGCGCCTGACCGCGGGTCGCCGGCAATGAAATCCCAGACAGCGCCGATCACACTGACCGATCTCCAAAGCGGCGTACTGCCGCGGCTGGAGCGGGTGCAGCTGGAGCTTCGCCGGATCGTGGAAGCCGATTTCGGCCTGATCACCGAGGTGAATTCGCATCTGTTCCAGATGCAGGGCAAGATGTTCCGGCCGACGCTGCTGCTGCTGGCAGAAGAAGCGACCGGCGGCGGCGATGTTCGCGCAACCACCCTGGCCGCGGTAATCGAGCTGATTCACCTGGCAACCCTGGTGCATGACGATTCGGTGGACCACTCCGTGCTGCGGCGGGGGATGCCGACGGTCAACTCGCTGTTCAGCCACCAGGTGTCGGTCATCATGGGCGACTATCTGTACTCCCGCGCCGTCATCGAGCTGGTCCGGCTGGACGACCTGGAGCCGCTTCGAGTGCTGAGCCGGGTAACCAATGACATGACGGTCGGGGAGATGCGACAGCTCCTGGCCCACGACCCACTGGGGTTCTCCGAGGAACAGTACGATCTGCTGATCCAGGCCAAGACGGCGTCGCTGGTCTCGGGCGCCTGCGAAATCGGAGCACTCCGCGCCCGCGCCGAAGAGCGAGGTGCGCTGCGGCGCTTCGGCGGCGCACTCGGAATGGCCTTCCAGATCGTGGACGATCTGCTCGACTACACCGAGGACGCCTCGGTCACCGGCAAGCCCTTTGGCTCGGACCTGAGAGAGCACAAGGTCACACTGCCGCTCATAGCCGCGCTGCCCAGGATGGAAGACGCGGAGCGCCGGGTTGTTTCCCGGCTACTCCAGACCCCCGAGCCGAGCGACTCTCAAATCACCGAGGTAATCATGACCGTGAGCCGTGCGGGAGGGCTCGAATACGCCCGGGATCGAGCTACGCGCCTGGCCCAGCTGGCCGAGGGAGAGCTCGACCTTCTGCAGCCTTCCGCGGCGCGCGAGGCGCTACGAGCCAGTATCACCTACGTCATCGATCGCAGGCGCTGATGCCAAGCGGCCCCCGCCGTCCCGGGTTTTACCTGGGTGTGCTCGTCGCAGGTTTCATTGCCGGAGGCGCCCTCAACGCGCTCGCGCGTCAGTCGCTCCCTGAAAGCGCCGCCCGGACCTTCTTCACCAGCACCTGGACCGCCACCTTCGGGCCTGTCTCAGCCGATCTTCTGGTGATATCCTTCACCATGGGACCGGTGGGGCTCCATGTGTCGCTACTGAGCCTGATCGGGGTTGTATTGGCGTACCTGATTGCGCGTTCGCTTTTCTAGGAGGTCCTGTGGGTAACCTCGGCTTCACCGAGATCATGGTCATCCTGCTGGTCGTACTGCTCCTGTTCGGCGCCAAGCGCCTGCCGGAAGTGGGTGCTTCCATTGGCAAGGGAATCCGTGAGTTCAAGAAGAGTATTTCGGATACTCAAGACGCTATTATGAGCAACGACGAGCAGCGCGGCAATCTGCCGCCCCACCAGGCGGACGCCGCTCAGCCGGCCCCCCCAACGGGCGAGCCCAAGCGGCTGTCGCAGTAAGGCGTTATGGCGGTAAGTGCCTGCTTTGTGCCCTTACCGCCCCCTACAAGGCCGCGCCGGGATCCTGTGCCGGCGTGCTCTGCAAGACCTTGTCGCGGTTGTCCACGACCTTGGCGGCGCTCTGGAGAGCCGATAGATAGCTCCGCACCCGCTCCTGCCTGGCCGCACTCACCGCTTTAGCCCGGTACTGATCGAGCTCTTTCACAAACTTGGCCGAGTCGGCCTTACTATGGGTAATCGTTTGCAGTACGTAGAGGCCGTCCTTGGTGTCCAGGACGCCACTGCGCTGTCCGGCATCCAAGCCGAAGGCGGTGCCAACCACCATCGGGCTGGTCAGGGGGGGGTTGATCCGGCTGAACGGGCCGAACTCGCGATGCGCCAGCTTCATGGCCGCTGCCGCCTGCTCCATGGTACTGCCCTCCTCGACTCGCTTCAGAAAGTCCTTGGCGATCTTGCGGGCGACGTCCCACTTCTTATCCTCGCGGGCGGTGTGCTCGACCGCGGGGCGGATCTCCGCGAGGGTGGGCACTCCCGCCGAATGCAGGCTGTCCAGCCGGAATAGATAGTAGGCGAAGTCTGTTTCGATCACGGGGCTGGTGGCGCCGGGCTTTGCCCCGAATGCCCAGACCGCGGCATCCGGAATCACGAACTGGCCCACCTGAACCTTGGTGCCCTCCTGGACCGGACCGGACTTGCCGATCGTCAGCTTCAGCGACCGCGCCACGGTGTCGAGCGCCGCAGGGTCGGTCCGCTCCCCACCCAGGCTCTCCAGACTGTCGGCCTGAGCGTCGAGCTGGTCTCGATGGCTGCCGCTCACCTCGATTGGAAACAGGATGTGGCGTCCCTTGACCTTGTTGCCTTTGCGGCTGGTAGTCTCGATCAAGTGGTACCCGAACTGCGAGAGTACCGGTCTCGAAAGGGTCTTAAGGGGTAGGGCGAAGGCGGCTGAATCGAATGCAGGATCCATGGCGCCCTTGGTCCATTCACCGAGGTCGCCACCTTTGGCCGCGGTGGCGCTGTCGGCGGACTCCCGGATGGCCACGTCGGCGAAGGGGGCCCCGCCCACGATTTCCTGACGCGCCGAGTCCGCGCGCGCCCTGACAGCAGCCGTGTCGCTCGCGGTAGTTAACCGGGGTAACGCAACGAAGCTGAGATATGCCCTGCGCGGCTGGTTGAAGTCGTCTCGATGTGACTTATAGTAGGCGGCGACCTCCGCGGCGGTCAGCTTTACCGCGGAATCCGGCACGATGCTGCGCGGAATGATGGCGGTCAGACCGACCTTGACGGTCTCATTCTCATCTCGATACTGCTCCCACAAGGCAACGTCCGAAAGGTAGACATCGGCGGTGACCACACGCAGAAGCTTGGCCCTCTGGAGCTCCTCGCGATACTGCCCTTCCATGCTCGGCAGATATTGCTGGGCCAGGCTGGAGGTGAGCCAGCGCTGATACTTGCCCAGGTCGAACTGGCTATCGGTCTGGAACTCGGGCACGCTCTGAAATTCCTGGAGCGGGGAATTCCGGATGGCCTGAACGATCTCATCTTCACTGACCTGAATGCCTCGGCGGCGGTACTCGGCGTCGAGCACGCTGTTCTGAACGATCTGGCCCCAGACTTGATCGCGAACCTGCTGGTAATCCTCGAGCCCCAGGTTTCCTGGAGTCTGCCGCTGCCGGGCATCGATCGACTGCTGCACGATGGTCTGGTAGGTGCGGGCATCGATGCTGCGCCCGTTCACCTTGCCGACGGACGTGTTGGTGAGCAGCCCTGTGCCGCCGGTGATTCCACTGAGATCGAGAACCAGCCAGGCAAAGAACGTGATGGCTAGCACGATCATGATCGGTTTGGCCCCGTTACGAAAGGCTTGCATCATAGATGATCCGGACTCCAACGCGTGGGGATCTGAGGAGTCAGAAGCTTAAGCGCTCCGTCACAGAACCTCAAGCCGCCATTCCGCTTAGCAGTTGACACGTCGGGGGTCGCCCACTACTCTCACCCTACTCCCCGGAGCGGTCTTTCAACGTTTTTTCCCACGCCGATTCTGACCCCGAGTGCCGGATCCAATGGCCACTAGCGAGATCGAAAAACTAGAGCGCCGGTACTCTGAGAATCCGCACGGACTCACCTTCGCACCCCTTGCGGAGATTCATCGCAAGAATGGCGATCTGGCTCGAGCCCTGGAATTGCTGACCGCCGGCCTGGAGCTCCACCCCAACTACATCCCTGCCAGCATCGTGCTCGGTCGTTGTCACCAAAATCTCGGTGACCTGCCGTCGGCCGAGGCCGCATTCACTCACGTCCTGCGTCTGGATGACGAGAACGTCATCGCGCTGAAATCGCTCGCCGACATCAACGAGCGCCTGGAACGTTTAGGCGAGGCTGAAACCTGGCTGCGCCGCCTGGTCTCGATAGACCGGAGCAACGACGAGGCGAGGGAGCAGTTACGGAGGATCGAGACGGCGAGGCAGGGTAACAATGGCAGTGCGGCGGAGACGGCAGCGCCCGCACCCGTGCTCGAGATGATCGACCTCACGCCGGAAGTGGGCGCAAAGGATCCCGAGTCTTCTGACCTCCCAACCGAGCTCCTCCCGGTGGACATCTCGGCTATGGAGCCGAGCCACCCGGCGGCGGAACGCTCGCCCGACCACGAAACCGGCTCCCGCGACAGCGCGGCCGAACCCACGCCGCCACCCGCCGCCGCCGTCACGCCGGACCAGGAGACTCATGAGCCCGAGCCTGCCCGCGAAGTCGTAGCGGCCGCGGAGGCCCCGACAGCAATCGAGATATCGTCCCCGTCTAAAGCCGAGGAGCCGCTCATTCAGGAGGAGGCGGTGCAACCGCTGCCGGGCCTGATCAGCGCCGAGTTCCAGCCGCCCCTCGAGGCCATCGGGGGGTTGGACGTCGAGACCAGCGAAGAGGTTGTGCTGGAGGTGTCTGCTGGTTCGGAGTTCCGGGTCCCGGACGCTTCGGAAGATCTCCGGTCTCCGGCCGCCGGCCTGCCGAACCTCACTCCTCCCACGGCGCCGGCGGAGCCGGAACGGGCCGCTGATCCGGCACCGGAGCCGCCCGCTGCATCCTCCTATGTTGCCGCCGACACGAAGGGTCAGTCGGTGGCGGATTTCTTCCGCGCCCTGGTCGCCGCCCGGCCCCCATCCGACCGGGGCTCGCCCGCGGAAGCATCCGTCGCCGACTCCGCGGTCTCGTTCGACGACTTCTTCAACTCGGAGGCCGATGGGCCGAACCCCCAGGGGCACGGTGACTCGGATCCCGGCAAAGACGATCTGGACCAATTCCAGTCCTGGTTGCAGAACCTGAAGCGCTAAATGCGCATTGCGGTGCTCAACGGCCCCAATCTCAACCTGCTGGGGCAGCGGGAGCCGGAGGTGTACGGCCGGACGAGTCTCGCTGAGATCGAGGCCATGGTGCGGGACGCTGCACGGGCCCTGGACGCTGAGATCCAATGGTTCCAGACCAACCACGAAGGGGCCATGGTCGAGGCGGTGCAGGGACTCAAGGGCCAGGCGGATGGCGCCCTGATCAACGCGGCCGCCCTCACCCACTCCAGCCTGGCGCTTCGTGACGCATTGCTGGCGGTGAGGGTTCCTTTCGTCGAGCTGCACCTCTCGAACATCTTTGCGCGCGAGCCTGAACGACGGCATTCAGTGATCGCGGATCTGGCGATAGGAATGATTTCCGGCTTCGGTGCGGAGAGCTACCTTCTGGCCCTGCAGGCCCTCATGGGCCGGCTGCGTGCCACCTGACCGGAGGGAAGAGCGGCAGGCTGCCCTGAGGGTCGCGCTGGGAGCCCAGGGGTTGGACGGGCTGTTGGTCACTCATCTGCCCAACATACGGTATCTGACCGGCTTCAGCGGCTCGGCCGCGCTGCTGCTGGTCCGGTGGGACGCTACGATTTTGATCTCGGACTTTCGCTACGCGGCGCAGGCGCCGGCCGAGGTCGGTTCCGCGGCGGTGGTGGAAATCGATCAGCGTAGCGTCTGGGAGCGATTGGGCCGCATCCTGGGCTCCCGGCCGCTCCCCAACCTCGGTATCGAATCGCACTCGGTCACCGTGCGAGACGCCGAGCGCATCAGCAGCCTCACGCGGGGGATGGTGGCGCCGGCGGTGGAGTTGGTGGAGAGTCTGCGCGCGGTAAAGTCGCCGGAGGAGGTGGCCGCTATCCGGGCCGCGGCCGACCTGGCCCAGGAGGCGCTGGCGGAAGTGCTGCCGGGGGTTCGGGCGGGACAGACCGAGCTGGACGTCGGTGCGGCATTGGAGGGCGCGCTGCGCCGGCGGGGAAGCGAGTGGCATCCGTTCCCCACCATCGTGGCCTCCGGTCCCCGTTCGGCTCTGCCTCATGCACGCACGAGCAACCGGGTGATAGCCGTGGGCGAGCTGCTGTTGCTTGACTTCGGCGCGCAGGTGGATGGATACTGTGCCGATCTCACCCGTACCGTTGTGGTGGGAGCCCGGGCCGACGAGCGTCAGCGTACCGTCCATGCGCTGGTTCAGGCCGCCCAGCGTCGGGCCATCGAGCATCTGCGGCCAGGGATGCCCGCCCGAGAGGGCGACGCGCTTGCCCGTGATGTCATAGCCGCCCGGGGCTTCGGCGAGGCCTTCGGCCACTCTCTGGGCCACGGGCTTGGGCTCGAGGTGCATGAGGCTCCGAGATTGGCGCCGACATCGGATACGCCATTGCCGCCGCATGCCGTGGTCACCGTCGAGCCGGGCGTCTATTTTCCGGGCTGGGGGGGCGTTCGGCTGGAAGACGATGTCTACCTCGGTCCCGATGGTACGGAGTGCCTCTCGGATGGGCGGACGGAGTTGCTTGAACTAGTCTAGAGTCACGAGTCTAGAGTCACGGAGTCGCTCTTATGGCAGCCACCAACTCGGGGCCTAGATCCTATACTTTCGACTCTCGACTCTCGACTCTCGACTCATAGAACATGGCCTCTACCGCTGATTTCAGGAACGGTCTCGTTCTGGAGATCGACAAGCAACTGTTCCAGCTTGTCTACTTCCAGCATGTAAAGCCAGGCAAAGGCGGAGCCTTCGTCCGGACCAAGCTCAAAAACATCCGCACCGGCGCGGTCATCGACCGCACCTATAATGCGGGCGAGCGGGTTCAGGAGGTCAGGCTGGAGCGGCGCCCGATGCAATTCTCCTACGGCGACGGGCACTTCTATCATTTCATGGACCAGCAGACGTACGACGATATCATGCTGACCGACGAGCTCATCGGTCCGGACCAGCTCAAGTATCTGAAAGAGGGAATGGAATGCGAGGGTCTGGTCCACAACGACCACGTCATCACGGTCGAGCTACCTTCCTTCGTCGAGCTGACCGTGACGCATACCGCCCCCGGAGTCCGGGGAGACACCGCCACGGGCGGGACCAAACCGGCAACCCTGGAGACGGGTGCCACCGTGCAGGTTCCTCTCTTCATCGAGGAGGGCCAGGTGATTCGGGTCGACCGCCGCGAAGATAAGTACTTGACCCGCGTATGAGCCCCCAAGAGATGCAGCAGCTGGCCGAGCTGCTGCAGAACGTTCCCGGGATCCGTTCCATCGATCTGAAGGACGTGAAGCGGCTTGCCCAGCTCTTGCGCGAGGCCCCGGAGATCGGGTCCATAGAAGTAAAAGGCTGGTTTGGCACGGGTGTCGTCATCACCCGGACATCGGCGGCGCCGGTTGCGCCAGTCGCGGTCGCGGTACCGGTCTCGCTGCCCGCCCCGGTGCATGGTGCCGACCAGGCTCGGCCCGACGCAATGGCGCGCACGGCAGCACCGGCCCCACACCTGAAGGAGATTCGCTCGCCAATGGTGGGGACCTTCTATAAGGCTCCGGAGCCCGGAGCGGAGTCGTACATCAGGGTTGGCAATCGGGTCACCGCCGGTCAGACGGTGTGCATCATCGAGGCGATGAAAATCATGAACGAGATCGAGGCCGAGATCACGGGGGTCGTCCGCGAGATCAACGTGGAGGACTCCCAGCCGGTGGAGTTCGGTCAGGTCCTTTTCCGGGTAGACCCGAATGGCTGAGGCCAAGCCCGCCACCGCTCCCACCTCCACCTTCAATTTCAAGCAGACCATCGCCCAGATGGTTCAGAAGAACGCCTCGGACCTCCTGCTCAAGGTGGGCCGCCCCCCGACTGTGCGCCTCAACGGCGAGCTCCACGGTCTGGAGATGCCACCCGTCAAGCCCGAAGACCTGAAGTTGCTGGCCGAGCAGATCATGACGCCGAGGCAGGTGAAGGAGTTCTCGGAAAGGAAGGAGGCGGACTTTGCCATCGGGGTACCCGGTGTCGGCCGGTTCCGCACCAACATCTACCAGCAGCGGGGCACCCTGGCCTTTGCGTTCCGAGCCATTCCCTATGAAGTGAAGACGGTGCAGGAGCTTCACCTGCCGGCGGTACTGGAGGAGATCGCACTGCGGCCCCGCGGCTTGGTGCTGATTACCGGAATAACCGGCTCGGGGAAGTCCACGGCGTTGGCGTCGATGATCAATCACGTCAACCAGAACCGGCGGGTCAACGTGATTACGATCGAGGACCCGATCGAGTTCCTCCATCGCGACGTCCAGTCCAATATCTCGCAGCGCGAAGTAGGCAACGATACCCTGTCATTCGGCTCTGCACTGCGGCACGTGCTGCGGCAGGACCCCGACGTCATCCTGGTGGGCGAGATTCGTGACGTGGAGACGCTGGACACCGCGCTCAAGGCCGCGGATACCGGGCACCTGGTCTTCTCCACCCTGCACACAACGGACGCCACCCAGACCATCAGCCGGATTCTCTCGTTCTATCCGCCGCACCAGCATCATGAGGTGCGGATGCTCCTCTCGACGGCCTTGCAGGCGATCGTGTCGCTCCGGCTGGTGCCGCGCGCCGACGGCCGGGGCCGGGTTCCCGCGGCCGAGGTGCTGATCAACACGGCCACGGTGGCCGACAACATCCGGGACATCGAAAAGGCCCTGCACATCCCCGACCTGATTGCGGGAGGCACGGTCTCCTACGGCATGCAGACGTTCGACCAGTCGCTGATGAAGTGGTATAAGGAAGGCGCCATCTCCTATGAGAGCGCGCTGTTCTACTCTACCAACCCGAACGAGTTCGCGCTTCGGGTATCGGGCGTGGATTCGGCGTCCGACCGGAAGTTCACCGAGGTCACCGGCGACTCGGCGAAGTCGCAGCCTCTGGACTTGACGCCCTGATGTTCAAGAAGGTGCTGATTGCGAACCGCGGGGAGATCGCCCTGCGGGTCATACGCGCGTGCCGCGAGTTGGGACTGCAGACGGTGGCCGTGTACAGCGAGGCCGACCGCGAGTCGCTCCATGTGCGCTTCGCCGACGACGACGTCTGCATCGGCCCACCGCCCAGCCGAAGCTCCTATCTCAGGATCCCCAATATCATCGCCGCCGCCGAGATCACCGGCGCCGACGCCATCCACCCGGGATACGGCTTCCTGGCCGAGAACGCCGAGTTCGCGGACACCTGCAAGGCCTCGAATATCACATTCATCGGGCCGACGGGCGACCAGATCCGGCAGATGGGCGACAAGGCAACAGCCCGCCGTTTGGCTCAGCAGGCCGGGGTTCCGACGGTGCCTGGCACCGCGGGCACCATCGAAGACGTGGATGAAGCGGCCGCGGCCGCGACCGAGATCGGCTTTCCCGTCATCATCAAGGCCACGGCGGGCGGTGGCGGCAAGGGCATGCGCATCGCCGCTGACGCCGACCAGTTTCCTCAGCTCTTCGGCCTGGCTCAAAACGAGGCGCTGTCGGCGTTTGGAAATGGCTCGGTGTATGTCGAGAAGTACCTGGAGCACCCGCGCCACGTCGAGATCCAGGTCATGGGCGACAACCATGGCAAGGTGGTGCACATGGGGGAGCGGGACTGCTCGGTCCAGCGTCGCCACCAGAAGCTGATCGAGGAGAGCCCGAGCCCCGGTCTTACCGACGAGCTGCGCGCCCGGATGGGGCAGGCGGCCGTGGCGCTGGCCTCGAATATCGGCTACAGCGGCGCCGGAACCATCGAGTTCCTGCTCGATCCCGACGGCAACTTCTATTTCATGGAGATGAACACCAGGATCCAGGTGGAGCATCCCGTGACGGAGATGGTCACCAGCTTCGACATTGTAAAGGAACAGATCCATGTCGCCGCGGGCGATCCGGTCAGCTTCCAGGGCGACGGACGCCGGCTTCGTGGTCACGCCATTGAATGCCGGATCAACGCGGAAGACCCCTACCGGAACTTTCAGCCTTGCCCGGGGCTGATCACCGCCTACCATCCGCCGGGCGGTCCCGGTGTGCGGGTGGACACCCACGTGTACGCCGGGTACACCGTCCCCCCGTTCTACGACTCACTGCTGGCAAAGGTGATCGTACACGGGAATCAGCGTGAGGAGGCGCTCAGCCGCATGGGCCAGGCGCTCGACAGCTTCATCCTCGAAGGCGTGACGACCACCATTCCTTTTCTGGCGCGGGTGATCCGGCATCCCAGCTTCGTCTCAGGCAAGATCGACACCAAGTTCCTCGAGCGGGAATCCCACCTGCTTCGCCCCGAAGCATGAAACTCGACGTGGCCTTCACGCCGGCCGGGCTGACGCCTCCCGAGGTGCAGGGCCGGGCCGTTTTCGTGATCGACATCCTCCGCGCCACCACCACGATGTGCGCCGCGCTCAGCAACGGTGCCAGGGCCATCATCCCGGTCTCCTCGACTGAAGAGGCGCTTCGGCTTTCCCAGACCATTGCCAGTGACGACCTGCTTCTCGCTGGCGAAAGAAAGTGCGCCAGGATTCCGGGGTTCCACCTCGGCAACAGTCCCCTGGAGATGACCGAGCTCGCCGTCCGCGGAAAGACCCTCGTGGTGACCACCAGCAATGGTTCCAAGGCGCTCCTGGCGTGCCAGGGTGCGGGGTGGGTCTATCCGACCGCCGCCGTAAACCTGAGTCTGGCCGCGGAACGCGGCCGCGAGGCGCTCGACAGTAATCAGGATATCCTGATCGTGTGTGCCGGCCGAAGCGGCGACTTTGCCCTGGATGACGCCTACTGCGCCGGGCGGCTCGCAGCGGCGATTCTCGGCGGCAGGAAGCCGCGGCGGGAACTCAATGATGCCGGCCTCGCGAGCATCGACCTGGTCCGGCGGTATGGAGACCGCTGGGAGCGGCCCCTCGCCTACAGCCGGTCGGGGCGGGAGCTGGCCAAGCTCGGCTTCCACGCCGATGTGCATGACGCGGCCCGCCTCGACGCCTACCCGGTGCTGGCGCAGTACCACGAGCGGCGGGTCACGCCGGTTCCGGTTCCCTTCACTGCGCTCAGAGCTTGCCCTGAGCGCAGCGAAGGGGCAGGCTACGCATGAGCGACGACTCCCGCAGGCCGCTTCGCGATCCTCAGAGCTTGCCCCCAGCACCGCGAGGGGGCCGCCGGCTCGGTGCCATTACGGCCCTTGTGTTAGGCCTGTTCGTCGGCCTCACGTTCCTGCCGACCCCACTCACCGGTCCGGTCGGGAAATACCTGGGCCAGGGGCTCTGGCGGATGCTGGGCGCCGGTGCGATCGGAATACCGCTGCTCGGCCTGGGACTGGCGCTGGCGGGCTTCGATCGGCTCGGAAAGCTCGATATGAAGCGCTCGGCGATTCTCATCATGGGCCTGAGCGTTCTCCTTCCCTATCTCATTGGAGTCCTGACGGGCGTCAGCCGTACCGATCTCGATCTGGACGTCGGTGAACAAGGGCTGGCCACTTCACTCGTGGGCTGGCTACCCGGCTTCTTCGCCGAGACGATCTCCGGGAAGGTCGGTATGCTGGGCGCGGTACTCCTGGGGTTCCTGGCGCTCTCGGCGCTGACCTTGGCCACCTTTGCGTGGCATCCACTGCAGCGGTGGGAGCGGGCCGCGGCGGACGGGCGGTCGGACGGTCGGGTGGGGACCACTTCTGAACCGACCAACGGGGATACTTACCCTCCGAACACTTCACCCTTCCGCCAGGCACTTTCTCAATTTCCGTCCGCCGGTCCGCCGGTCCGACCGTCCGCCGAGCCGCGGCCACCCAAGGAAAAGAAATCCAAGCGAAGCGCCGCGGCCGCAGGTGCGGTGGTGATTGACGAGGAATCCGATCTCCCCCCGATCGCGCTGCTCACCGCGCCTACGGCTCAGGATATCGATGCGGGAGAGGCCCAGCTCGATCGGCTGGGCGAGTCGCTGATCGAGACCCTGCGCACGTTCAAGGTCGAGGGCCGCGCGGGTCTCCGCACTACCGGCCCCGTGGTTACCCAGTTCGAGGTGGTGCCCGCGCCGGGTGTAAAGGCGGGTAGAATCGGTGCGCTGGCTGACGACCTCGCCATCGCCATGAGAGTGCCTTCGGTGCGGGTGGCGCCCATTCCAGGCAAAGGGGCAGTGGGGGTCGAAATTCCTAATCCCACCGCCCGGATCGTGACGTTGCGGGAGCTTTTCGAGAGCGCCGATTGGGAGGGCCGCCGGGCAACCCTGCCCATCGCGCTGGGGCACGACCTCGAGGGAAAGCCGGTCATCGCCGATCTGGCGAAGATGCCTCATCTCCTGATCGCGGGCGCCACCGGCACGGGTAAGTCGGTCACGATCAACACCATCATCACCAGCCTGATCTATCGATACACCCAGAAGGAGCTCCGGCTCCTGATGATCGATCCCAAGATGGTGGAGCTGTCGATGTACAACGCGCTCCCTCATCTCCGGCACAAGGTGGTCACTAACAACCATGATGCGGCGTCGGTGCTCAAGTGGGCGGTGTTCGAGATGCAGCGGCGCTACGAGCTGTTACAGGCCAACGGCGCCCGCAACATCGCCGACTTCAACCGCAAGGTCGAGGAGGGCAAGCCGCTCCGCAATCCGCCCCGGCCGAAGCCCACGCTCACCACGGTCAGTGCCGAGGCCGCCGATACCCCGCCCGAGCCGCCCACGGACGATGTGTACAGCGAGGGAATCCTCCCATTTATCGTCATGGTCATCGACGAGCTGGCGGATCTCATGATGACCGTTCAGGGCGAGGTGGAAACCCCGCTGGCGATCCTGGCCCAGAAGGCCCGGGCCATCGGCATTCATCTGATCCTCGCCACCCAGCGGCCGTCGGTAAATGTCATTACCGGTTTGATCAAGGCGAACTTTCCCAGCCGCATCGCTTTCCGGGTGGCGTCCAAGGTCGACAGCCGAACTATCCTGGATCAGAACGGCGCCGAGGCTCTACTGGGGAATGGAGACATGCTCTTTCTGCCTCCGGGTAAGAGCGAGCCGATGCGGCTTCAGGGGGCGTTTATCGCCACTGACGAGTCGGAGCGGGTCGTGGACTGGTACGTCACGCGCCGGGCGGTCCGCCGCGTAGCGCAACAGTCGGTTGCTCAGGAGACCGATATTCTCGACATCGTGCGAGCTCAGGAAGGCGAAGCGGAGGGCAGCATCGAAGCCAAGGAGGGGGAGCGAGATACCTTATTTCGTGAGGCCGCTGAGGCGTGCATTCAGAATCAGGGAGGGTCAACCTCACTCCTCCAGCGCCGCCTTCGCATCGGCTACGGCCGCGCCGCCCGAATTATCGACCAGCTCCATTATGCGGGAATACTTGGCTCTCCGGACGGAAGCAAGCCCCGGGATGTGCTGGTTGGATTCGATCAGCTCGACGAGTACTGCGGGTAAGGCGGTGACCGCGGTGGGGCCCGGCTGTTCAAGCATGTGGCAAACATGAATGCGGAGACGGTGCGAGCCTGATGATTCCAGGTTCGCACCGTCGGTGTGTTACGGCTGAGAGCCGGGCCGCCCCGGGATGAAGGTGTCCCGCAGGTGGGGTCAGCGCGGCGGCTGAGGCGGTACCGCTTCTACCTGCAGCACGACATCGGTAAAATCCGGCTCGCCGAGTTCGCCTGGATGAGCGCCATCCTCGAAATTGATCGTCCAGCTCGGGAAGCTTCCCGTCAACTGCGCCGCCGGAGCACCAAGGGCAGGTTCACCCGGCGTAGGAATGCCCTGCACGAACCGAATAGTCGCCTGACTCCCCGCCTCGTACACGAACGCCCGGTCGCCGATACCGCCGAAAATCTTGGTTGAGTCGCCGACGGCCCTCGAGCACACGTCCAGGAAGACCTGGTCCGCGCTCGGTGGCGGAATGACGACTCTCTCCTTGTTGAGGGTGCAGCTGAGACCGATCAGCTTGAGCTTGATGATGGACTGCTCCGCAATGTCGAGAAGGCAGTCCACACGGGTGCCCGAGGTGGTGCACCCCTCGGCGCCCGGAGGCGGCGGAGACACGGCAATCGTTTGGATCTCGACGTCGGTGGCGCCCTCGTTGTCCGTCACGGTGAGGGTGACCGTGAAGTTCCTGGGATTGACCACGGCGTAGGAATGCGACGGATTAATCACAGCGGCAGTCGCGCCGTCGCCGAAGGTCCACGCGTAGGTCGCGATGGTCCCCGGGGCCGCGTCGATGCTGGTGCTGGTGAAGCTGCAGTTCGCCCCGCTGCAGGTGTGAGTGAAGCCCGCCGTCGGGGGCGTGTTGGGCGGGGTGGCCGGAGTCACGGAGACCGTCTGCGTCTCGACGTCGGTGGCGCTCTCGTTGTCCGACACGGTGAGCGTGACCGTGAAGTCGGTGGGGGCTGTCACGGTGTAGGTATGCGTCGGATTGCTCACATCGGAAGTTGCGCCGTCGCCGAAGTCCCACGCATAGGCCGTGATGGTTCCCGGGGCCGCGTCGGCGCTGGTGCTGGTGAAGCCGCAGTCCGCCGCGGTACAGGTGACGGTAAAGCCCGCCGTCGGCGGCGTATTGGCCGAATCGACAGGGGCGATGGTAATGGTGCTGGTCTTCGTCTGGCTCAAGTCCTCCGCATCACGGACCGTCAGGCTGACGTCGAAGTTCCTGGCGGCGGCGTAGGTGAACGAGGCATTCGCGGTGATGGCGTCAGCATGGCCGTCGCCATCCAGATCCCAGGTCCACGCCATTACCTGGGCATTATCAGTGCTGGTGCTGACAAAATCACATGGCACGTTGATGGTGCACGACGGCACCGCGAAGTTCGCCACCGGGGCAGTGTTCTCGATCGGGCGGGTGCCCCCTTCATCACTGCACGCGTTGGCCAGTACCAGCATTCCGCTTATTGCAGCCAGCATACCGATTGATCGCATAGAATCATCCAGCCAGTGGTGGCCAACTGTTAGGGAACCGACGGGGTGTGGTGCGCGTGGCCTCGATCGCGCCAACGCGGCTGTATGGGCGAGAGCCGTGCCAATCGCCGGCGCGCATTCGCATATTTGGCGTGTCATCCGCAACGATTGATTTTATATGGACCTAGGCCATGATCCACGAAGCGTCCTACCCGTGCGGCGGATCCACAACTGTGGCGACCACCAGCTCCTCAACTCGGCTTCGAGGCCCTGGCGGGGCCTTCCTCGGCATCGCTATCGCGATTTCTCGCCCCGTCCGGCGGTAGCCCGGTTTCTGCCTGACCAGACTCGATCCTATCGTTGTGCCATGTCGCGAACCCGCCGATTCATCCCGACCGCCGAATGGGAGGATGAGCGCCAGCTCCTGGGCCTCCGTGGCGAGCGGATCGCCATCGCCTTCCTCACCTCGTGCGGCTGGTCGGTAGAGGCGCACCGCTTCAAGCGCGGCCGGCATGATCTCGATCTGGTTATCCGGAAGGGAAACACAGTGGCCTTCGTGGAGGTAAAAACCCGTCGCTCCAGCAGCTGTGGAACCGCCGTCGAATCGGTGAGCCCGCGGAAGCAGCGGGATATCGCTCGGGTCGCAACCGTCTGGCTCCTCCGCCACGGGCGTCCGAACGACGAATACCGCTTCGACGTGGTGGCCATCCAGGACCCTCCTGGCGGGGAGCCCATCATTGAGCACGTGCCGGATGCCTGGAGGCTGGGGGCTAGATGGGGGTGAGGGAGTGGGCCGGGGACCAGGAACCAGGAACCAGGAACCAGGAATGAGGATGGGAGCCAAGATCCGGGATTATCGTGACCTCACTGTTTGGCAACGTCAGTTCCCTCGAACATCGCTGAGGGAAACGGACGTGCCTCACTCGGCGACTTATGTTCGGCACCTTTCAATCGCGAACGGATCCTGATGGAGGTAGAGAACCCAAGTCCGCGTGGCCCGGCGTCTGGCCTATCTGACTGAGGCTCAAGAGGGGCGGCTCTTAGGTCTCAGCAGTGAGGTAGGGCGAATGCTGGTTGACACTCATCGCTCGTCTTCGATCAAGGAGGACGGTGTCAGCCCGCTCTGGTCCCCGTCCGTGGTTCCTGGTTCCTGATGACCTAAAAGCCGCCACAAACCACTCTTGCTTCGGCGAACGTTCGGTACTAGTTTGTAGCCCAGATTATAAGTGTAGCAAAATCGGTCACTTTTACACACGAGGACGCAATGGCTGACGAAACCCGCCTGGAAGCCGACCGCCGAAAGGCCCTGGGGCTTGCCATCTCCCAGATCGAGAAGCAGCTCGGCAAGGGGTCCATCATGCGGATGGGGGCCGAGTCGGCCCGGGTCAAGGTGGCGGCCATTCCCACCGGCGCCATCAATCTCGACGCGGCCACCGGAGTGGGGGGGATCCCCCGCGGCCGGATTACCGAGATCTACGGTCCCGAGTCGTCCGGCAAGACCACGCTCACCCTCCACCTGGCGGCCAACGTTCAGAAGATGGGAGGCGTCGCGGCATACGTCGACGCGGAGCATGCCCTGGACATCGAGTACGCTAAAAAGCTCGGGGTCGACATTGAGAACCTCCTGGTGTCTCAACCCGACACGGGGGAGCAGGCCCTCGAGATCGTCGAGATCCTGGTGCGCTCCGGGGCAGTAGACATCGTCGTCATCGATTCGGTGGCCGCGCTGGTGCCCAAGGCAGAAATCGAGGGCGAGATGGGCGAGAGTCATATGGGCCTCCAGGCCCGGCTCATGAGTCAGGCGCTTCGAAAGCTGGCCGGGGCCATCAACCGCTCCAACTGCGCGGTGGTGTTCATCAATCAGCTGCGCGAGAAGATTGGTGTCATGTTCGGCAACCCCGAGACAACCACCGGCGGCAAGGCGCTCAAGTTTTACGCGTCTCTCCGGCTGGACATCCGCCGGATCGGGCCGGTCAAGGAGCGGGAGACGGTCATCGGCAATCACGTCCGGGTAAAGGTGGTCAAGAACAAGGTTGCCCCCCCGTTCCGCCAGGCCGAATTCGACATCATGTTCGACGAAGGCATCAGTCACACCTCGCTCCTGGTGGATCTCGCCGCCGAGTCCAACATCATCCAGAAGTCAGGGGCGTGGTACTCCTACGGCGACCAACGCATCGGCCAGGGGCGGGAGAACGCGAAGCTCTTCCTTCGGGACAATCCCGTGCTCATGAGTGAGGTCGAGGGGAAGGTCAAGGAGCTCCTCGGCATGCGGTCACCCGTCGGTGTCGGGGCAGGGAACGAGGCGGACGAATAGTCCGTGGACAGCACTCCAAGGATCACCGCCCTCGAGCACGACCCCCGCCGGCCCAGCACGGTACGTCTGGAGATCGACGGCGCCCGCTTCGGGGTTGTGCCCCGCGAACTGGTTGGCACGGAAGGTCTGGCGGTTGGCCGCCCAGTCGATGCGGAGCTGCTGGAACGGTTGAGCGCGGCCGCCGACATCGAGGCGGCCTACCGCACGGCGCTTCGCTGCCTCGAGCTTCGCTCCTACGCCAGGACCGATCTGGGTCGTCGGCTGCAGCGAAAGGGCCACCCTCGCCCGGCGGTGCAGGTGGCGCTCGAGCGCACTGCCGCGCTCGGCCTGCTCGACGATGAAGCGTACGCCCGCAGCTACGTGCAGACCCGCGCGGCGCGGGGCCGGGGACCTTCCCGCCTTACTCGGGATCTGCTGGCTATGGGCGTTCAGCGCTCGCTGATAGACCGTGCCCTGGCGGCCGAGTGGCCCGAGGGAAGCGACCGCACCTCCATGCCGCGGGAGCTCGCCACCAAACGCGCCGCGCAGCTCGGCCCGCTTCCCCGCCAAACCCGGCGGCGTCGGGTGCTGGCCTACCTGGCTCGTCGAGGTTTCACGGGGAGGGAGGTGACCGAGATAGTGGAGAGGGCGTTGTAGAGCTAGCTCCCAGCTCCTAGCTGCTCGTATATTCCCCGAATGCAATCCAGCGAAATCCGACGCCTGTTCCTCGACTTCTTCGTCGCTCAGGGGCACCGCGAGGTGCCTTCGTCGTCGTTGGTGCCGGCGGACGATCCGACCCTCCTCTTTACCAATTCGGGTATGGTGCAGTTCAAGCGCACGTTTCTCGGGCAGGAGCAGCGTGACTACGCGCGCGCCACTACCTGCCAGAAGTGTGTGCGAGCCGGCGGCAAGCACAACGACCTGGAACAGGTGGGCCACACCAAGCGGCATCACACGTTCTTCGAGATGCTGGGCAACTTCTCCTTCGGTGACTACTTCAAGCGCGAGGCGATTGCGTCCGCCTGGGAGTTCGTTACCAGCCCGTCCTTTCTGGGAATCTCTCCCGATCGGATCCGCGTCACAGTGCACCACACCGACGATCAGGCGCGCGAGCTCTGGCGGGAGATCTCGGGACTCCCGGCTCACCGGATTTACGGTCTAGGTGACAAGGACAACTTCTGGCAGATGGGAGACACCGGGCCGTGCGGGCCGTGTACGGAGATCTACGTGGATTTGGAATCGGCGGAACGGCGGAACGGCGGAACGGCGGTAACTTCAGTCGTCACCCCTACCGCCGTACCGCCCTACCGCCGTACCGACGAGGTAATTACCCAGGAGGAATTCGAGCGGCTCGCCGAAGAGGGTCGCTTCCTCGAGATCTGGAACCTGGTGTTCATGCAGTACGACCGCGCCGCCGATGGAACTCTGACCCCGTTGCCGAAGCCGTCGGTGGACACGGGGGCAGGGCTGGAGCGAATCGCTGCCGTGATGCAGGGCGAGGACGACAACTTCCACACCGATGTGTTCCTCCCGCTGATCGACCGGGTGGGCGACCTGGTGGGCCGCTCGTACGACCGTAGCGCCCACGATCACGCCTCCTACCGCGTGCTGGCCGATCACGCCCGCGCGGTGACTTTTCTGCTGGCGGATGGGGTGTATCCCAGCAATGAAGGCCGGGGCTACGTTCTACGTCGGATCCTGCGGCGTGCGGTGCGACATGCATGGCTCCTGGGACGCCGGGAGTCGACGCTCGCGTCACTCACGGACATCGTGGTGGCTCAGATGGGAGAGTTCTATCCCGAGCTGAAGGCCAAGGCTAAATACATCCAGGAGGTTACTGAGACAGAGGAGAGTCGCTTTCTCGAAACCATCGAGGGCGGGCTCCGGCGGCTGGACGAGATCTTCGGTTCCGGTGTCAGGCGAATTCCTGGTGAGGAAGCATTCAAGCTGTACGACACGTTCGGGTTCCCCATTGACCTGACGGAAATCATTGCGGGCGAACGCGGGGTGGAAGTGGATCTCGGAGGTTTCGAGCGGGCGCTGGGGGAACAGCGAAGCCGGTCTCGAACGGCCCGTGTCTCCGGTGCAACCAGCGCCACGTCTCGCTCTTCTGGCGGAACCGAGGCTCCCGCGGTCCACCTATCTCCAGCTGGAAAGTGGCGGACTGTCAAACGCGGCAAGCAGAAGTTTGTGGGTTACGGAGCAACCGAGGCGAACACCGAAATATTGGCCTTCAGGCAGGAGGGGCCCCGCGTTGAGCTGGTATTGAAGGAGAACCCGTTCTACGCCGAGTCCGGCGGACAGGTGAGCGACGTGGGTCAGGTGAAGGGCACGGGCTGGTCGCTCCCGGTCGACACTGTGCGTAAAGACGCCAAAGGCACGGTTGTCGCCGGATCCTTCGCCACGGAGTTCGAACCCGAAACGCTGCACGCCGCCGTTGATGCGGCCCGACGCCACGACATCGAGCGGAACCACAGTGCCACCCACCTGGTGCACCACGTGCTCCGCAGACAGCTGGGCACCCACGTCCGGCAGCAGGGGTCTCTGGTCCAACCCGACCGCCTTCGCTTCGACTTCTCGCATCACGGTCCCATCGATCAGGCTGTGGTTCAGGCGATTGAATCGGAAGTAAACGATCTGGTTCTGGCGAACGAGCCCGTCGAGACCCAAGAGCTGCCCTACGCTGACGCGCTCTCGCTGGGGGCGATGGCTTTTTTCTCCGAGAAGTACGGGGACGTGGTGCGGGTGGTGCGGATGGGGCCATCGATCGAGCTGTGCGGCGGCACCCACGTTCGGAGCACCGGGCAGATCGGGACCTTCCGCTTCTCGGCGCAGTCCGGTGTGGCTGCTGGCGTGCGTCGCATCGAGGCGGTCACCGGCAGCGGAGCGCTCCGCGCCGTCCGGGAACTGGAGCAGCGGCTGGCGGCGGTAGCGGAGACCCTCAAGGCTCAGCCGGAGCACCTGGTGCGCCGGGTGGAACAACTGCTCGAAGAGCGCGAGCGCCTGGAAGCCCGCCTGGCGGAGACGCTCCGTGCCGGTGCAGGCGCCGCGGTCCGAGGCGAGGTGTCCCGCGTTGCAGGCGTTGAGCTCACCATCGCGCAGACTGACTCCGATGACCGTGGCGAGCTGGGGCAGACTGCCGACTCTTTCAGGGAGGGTCGCCGGAACGCCGTCCTGGTGCTGTTCAGCTCGGCGGGGCGGGGGGCCATTCACGTTACTCTGACCGACGATCTGGTCAAGTCGGGCCGCAACGCAGGGGATCTGGTCAACCGGATCGCGGCCCTCAGCGGCGGTAAGGGTGGCGGACGCCCCCACTTCGCCTCCGCCGGCGCGGGAGACGCGGAGCGCCTCCCCCTGGCCCGTGCGGCCACGCCCGAGCTCGTGACTGCCTGGCTCGAGGACCGCCGGGTTGCCGAACCGACTCGCGCCTGATGATTCCTGGTGATTGGCTGGACCGGCATACCAGCCGGGCTCCGGCGGCGCTTCGAGCTCGGGTGCGGGAGTACGCGCTCGCCGCAGCCGGGGAGACCCGCGCCACCGCTCTGGCCGCGGCCGGTCAGAACGCTCTCGACCGCGTCCTCTCGCACCCTGGAGACCGCTCGGCGGCCCTCGATCTGCTCGCGGCCGATGCCCTGATTACCCTCGCCCTTCAAGCGCAGGCACAGGACGCCCCCGACCGACTCGAGGAATTTGCCGCTGGCGTGCTCCGAACCACGCGGCCGGACGCGTGATCGACCTCCATTCTCATCTTCTGCCGGCCGTGGACGACGGGTCCCGCTCGGTGGAGCAGTCGGTGAAAGTACTGTTCGAGATGGCACGGCAAGGCGTCACCGATGTCTGTTTGACCCCCCATTTTCAAGCCGTCCGGGCCGAGGGTGGACCACCGGCTGCACACCACCGCGCCTTCGAGGCGCTACGCGGTCAGGCCCCCCAGATGCCGCGGCTGCACCGTGGCGCCGAGATCATGCTGGATCGTCCGATCACCCGTCCGGTGGCGCTGGCGCGCAACGTCACCCTTGCAGGGAGCCGGTACATCCTGGTCGAGTTTCCGCGGCTGGTGGCGCATGATACCGTCAGCAAGGCCCTCTCGCAGGTCGCCGAGCTCGGCCTCGTCCCCATCCTGGCCCACCCGGAGCGATACAGCTGCTGCTCCGTCGATGCGGTCCGGCATTGGCGGTCGCTGGGCTGCAGAACCCAGGTGGACGCGACGACGCTGCTCACATCCCAGGCGCGCGGCCAGCGGGCCCGCCTCCTCGTTTCGGAGGGTCTGGCCGACATCCTGGCCGGTGATAACCACGGCGATGATCGCACCGTCGCAACCGGCGCGCGGTTCCTGAGGGCGCAGGACGGCTTTGACCAGGTGGATCTTCTGGTCCGCCGCAATCCGGCCTCGATCCTCGCCGATGGAGAGCTGTTCCCGGTTCCCCCGCTGCGGATCCGGCAAAGCTGGATGAGCCGGATCAAAAAGTTTCTGGAGGGGTCCTCGTGAGCCGCGCCCGAGTTGACGCGGGTCTGGAAGCGCTGGCGCTCACCGCCCAGGCATCCAAGACACTCAGCGGCGCCGTGGCGAGTATTGCTGCCCGCTACGCCGAAGTCTTGCGGCGGGGTGGAACCTTGTACTTCTGCGGCAACGGTGGAAGCGCCGCCGACGCCCAGCACATCGCGGCCGAGTACGTGGTTCGCTACGCCCGGGGGCGGCGCGCTCTCGCCGCGGCCGCTCTGACAACCGACACCTCGCTCCTGACCGCGGCGGGAAACGATCTTGGCTTCCAGGAGATCTTTGCCCGCCAGATAGAGGCGCTCTGCACCGCCAGCGACCTGCTGGTCTTGCACAGCACCAGTGGGCGAAGTCCCAATTTGATCGCCGCCGCCAGAGCAGCGCGCGAGGGCCGGGTACCAACGGTTGCTTTCCTCGGCAAGGGCGGTGGGGCACTCGCCGCCATGGTTGACGAGGCGGTCATCGTACCCTCCGACGATACCAGTCTCATCCAACTGATCCAAATGGCATTCGAGCACATGATCGTGGAGCTGGTCGAGGCCGACCTCTTCGACTCATGATCGATCTCCGGGGCCAGACTGCGCTCATCACCGGTGGTGGCCGGGGAATCGGACGAGCTGCTGCCCTGCTTCTGGCCCGGTCGGGTGCCGATGTCGCCATTACCTACCACACTCGCGTACCCGAAGCGGAAGCCACGGCGCGCGACATCCGATCCTCGGGCCGGCGGGCGTTCGTCACCGGCGGCAATCTTGCCGATGCCGCGGTGGCCGAGTTGCTTGCCGCCACTGTGAAGCGCGAGTTTGGCGGGCTCGACATCTTCGTGGCCAATGCCGGAGTCTGGCCCGCCGAGGAAGTGCGGCTCGGGGATATGGCGGTCGAGCGTTGGCGCAGCACCCTGCAGGCCAATCTGGATTCAGTTTTCGTCTCCACCCGTGCGGTGCTGCCGCTCATGCTGCCCGGAGGACGGGTGGTGATAGTGTCCAGCACCGCGGGGCAGCGCGGCGAAGCGTTTCATGCCGACTATGCGGCCACCAAGGGCGCGCTCATCTCGCTGACCAAATCGCTGGCCATCGAGTACGCACCTGGGCTCGTGGTGAATTGCGTGGCGCCCGGCTGGGTCGACACCGAGATGAGCGCGCCGGCGTACGGACCGGACAATCGGGAGCGTATCCGGGCCGGCATCCCGATTGGACGCATCGCCACCGCCGAGGACATCGCGGGGCCCATCCTCTTCCTCTGCAGCGATCTCGCCCGCCACGTGACCGGGGAGGTGCTTAACGTCAACGGGGGGAGTGTGCTTTGTGGGTAACAACGAAGGTTGAAGATGATCCACCTCCTCTTTACCGGTGGCACCATCTCGATGCAGCGCGACCGCGAGGCCGGCGGCAACGTCCCGGCCCATGGTGGCGAGACACTCGTGAGTTTCACCAGTGGTCTGGACCGGATCAGTCCGTACCGCCTCGAGAACTGGGCCATGCTACCGGCGTGCCACTTCGGGCCGGACCGGCTGTGGGCACTCCGGGAACGGGTGCGCCAGATTGCCGAGTCGGGAGAAGTACGCGGCATCGTCATCACCCATGGCACCGACACGCTGGAGGAAACCGCCTACCTGCTGGACCGCACGCTGGATCCGAAGGTGCCGGTGGCCATCACCGGCGCCATGCGCACCTCGAGTGATGAGGGATGGGATGGCCCCCGCAACCTGCTCGACGCCGCGGCGGTGGCTGCCTCGGACGAAAGCGCGGGACGTGGTGTGATGGTGGTGTTTCACGGGAAGGTGTTCGCGGGATGCACCGCGGTAAAGACGCACGCCACCGGTCTCGACGCGTTTGCTGCACCATATTCGGCGCCGGTGGGGCACGTGACGGACGGGGGCGTGGTTTATGGGGCGGGGAAGCGGGGCGGGTACCCGTTTACGGGTGGATGGGAAGCGGGGAAGTCTACGACGCTGACACCTCCCGGGCTATCGGCAAGAGTGGCGCTCGTGCCTATGGTCGTGGGTGACGAGGGTGGAATGCTCGATATGGCACGCCCGCTACATGATGGAGTTATC
>Ga0136617_10000123_pt1 | contig 54561 bp, 50 predicted proteins | sample AntDrymUQ3222106_2_FD_129672 | JGI IMG/M metagenome (GOLD analysis project Ga0136617, IMG submission 129672) | Polar desert sand microbial communities from Dry Valleys, Antarctica - metaG UQ322 (21.06) | ecosystem: Environmental > Terrestrial > Soil > Desert | place: Antarctica: Dry Valley...
GTGGGTCGACCCGCAGCACGTGGTTTTATGTGGCACGCTCGGCCGATGCGCGACGACGAGATCAGGCGTTACCTGCGGGAACGCAACCCGTGGTGGCGCGCTGCCGCGTCGGGAGGCGATGTGACGGCGTGGATCCAGCACGATCCCACTCTCAACGCTGCGGCCGCCACCGGTATCGACCATCGCCCCGACGTGCTCGCCGATGTCGCCGCAGGAGGTCTGTGGGTTGTGCGCGGACCGCGCAGGGTGGGGAAGTCGGTCGCGGCGAAGCGCCTGGTCGCCGGTTTGTGTGCAGGACCGGAGCCCGGAGCCGCCAGCGTGGTGTACGCGGCCGCCGACGGCTTCCGCGTTCAGGATCTGCGCCGGTTGTTCACCATCGGGCGGGAGCTCGCCGGCGCAGGCCCGCTCCACTGGATCATCGACGAGGTTTCGTCGGTCGTCGGGTGGCCCGCCGCGATCAAGGAGCTTCGGGATAACACCCCGCTCGCCCACGATGCGGTGGTGCTCACCGGGTCCTCGGCCGACGATCTCGCTGACGCCCGATCAGCGCTGGGGCCAGGGTGTACCGGCACAGCCCATCCGTTCCGCGTCCTTCTCCCAATGACATTCCGCGAATACCTGCAGGCATCCAAGGCGGGCGTCCCCCTGCCTGAACAGGTCACCCCCGACGCGCTGCGATCGGCCGCCGCAGCGTCCGCCATCGCGGAACTCGCTCCCTTCGTGGACGACCTCGATCTGGCCTGGCAACAGTTCAACGACATCGGCGGATTCCCCCGTGCTGTGGCGGACCACTTGGCGCACGGCGACGTGTCCGACGCGTTTGCCTTCGACCTGTTGTCCTGGCTGGCGGGCGATGTGGAGCGCGACGGGCCGGTCGAGTCCATTCTCGAGCTGTTGGTGGAGCTGCACCGGCGCACTGGCAGCCCTCTCAATCAGGCGCAGACTGCGGAGGCCCTTCACATCAGTCGAGACCGTTTCCGGGTGCGATGTCATCGCATGATCAGCACCTTCGCCGCCCACTGGTGCCCGCAGGGTGACGAACACGGTGCCGCCGTCCCGGGCTCGCAGTCGAAGCTCTATCTGATCGACCCGCTCCTGGCACGCCTGCCGACTTTGCGTGACCCCGCCCTCCCCGCGCCCGACGCGACCAGGCTCACCGAAAGCTCGTTGGCGCGTGAGCTGGCCCAGGCGATCGATCGTGTGCATCCGGACCGGTTCGTCGAGGGTCGGGCGATCCGTTACTCACGGGCAGGAGCCGGTGTTGAGGTGGACTTCGCGCCGGTGCCGATCGCGGTTGCCGGTGTCCGGTCACGCACCGTTGCGGTTGAGTCGAAGTGGGTCAGCCGGCAGTGGCGGGGCGAGGCGCTGGCGGTGCGACGACGCTTCGGCGGCGGTGTGTTGGCAACGAAGGACCTCGTTGACATCGATGATCCCGAGGTCTGGGCGGTGCCCGCTCCGATGGTCGCACTCCTGTTGAACTGACGGCGTTGGGATGTCGGCCATCCGACGGTGGACGTTGCTGATCATCACGCTCGCGGTGGGTGCCGACGTCCACGACCCACCCCTGCTCGACTCGGGGCGCCGGGCTCGTCACCGGATGTCGTCGACCAGCACCGCTTCCTCGGAGTCCCGTTCGGCCTGCACCGAGCTCCACTGACCCGGGTCATCCGCGATCTTCGCGTGATCAACGAGACAGTCAACGGACAGCTCCACGAGAATTCGTCCTACCCGATCATCGCGTTGGGGAACCGCCGTCCAGGTACCAGCCGTTCCTCAGGCCGGGCGGACGAGCAGCGCCACCGGGTAGGGCTCCAACAGTTGCGCCAGGAGAGGCGCTGCGCCGTGCACCGCCGTGCCCGTGATGATGTCGCACCAGTCGGTCGCACCGCCGGGCAGCGGGAGCACCGTGTCGCCCCAGCCACCGCGTGCGGCCAGGCCGACCGGGAGCCGGGTGGCGACCACCACCAGCGAGGCCGACCGGGTGAACGCCACCGCGTGTTCGGCCGCCGGGCCTTCCGCGGGCAGTGGCCGGTAACCGGTGAACATGTCGGGCCGGTACCGCCGCAACCGCAACGCGCTGGCCGTGACCAGCAACTTCGCTGCGCCCCCGGCGTCGATCTCCGGCAGCCAATCGTCGTCGAGCCGGGTGAGCAGGTCGCGGCGGGCGGCCCAGTCGACCGGGCGCCGGTTGTCCGGATCGACCAGGGAGTACTCGAACAGCTCGGTGCCCTGGTAGACGTCCGGTACGCCGGGCCCGACGATCTGCAGCACCTTCTGGCCCAGCGAGTTCGACCACCCCGGCCGGGAGATCTGCCCGACGAACTTCTCGATCTCGTCGACGAGGTCGGCATCGGCCAGCACCCGCTCGGGCCATCCGGCGATGGCTGTGTCCACCTCCGGAACCGCCTCGATATGACTGGTGACGAGCTTGGCCTCCTTGGACGCCTTGCCCAGGTACCCGGCCATCCGCTCCACCGAGATCGGCCAGGCACCCACGAGGTTCTGCCAGGCGAGGAGCTCCAGCGACCGGTCGGGCAACGGATGCGCGGCGGCCCAGGTGCGCACCTGCGACGTCCACTCGCCGGGTATCTCGGTGAGCACCGCCAGGCGGGCGCGGACATCCTCGGAGCGTTTCGTGTCGTGGGTGGACAGCGTGGTCATCGTGGCCGGCCAGGACGCCTCACGAGCGGCAAGCGCGGCGTGGAACTCGGCCGGTGACACCCCGAACCGTGCTGGGTCGCCGCCGACCTCGTTGAGCGCGACGAACCGGTTCCAGCGGTAGAACGCCGTGTCCTCCACCCCCTTGGCCATCACCATGCCCGACGTCTGCTGGACGCGGGTGGCGAGCGGGCCGTGCGGGTCGGCGAGCATTGCGGCGTGGACGGCGGTGAGCACGTCGGCCAGGTCGGGTCGGTGGCTGCGCGCCACGGACACCGCGGTGTCCAGCGCGGAACGGCCCTCGGGCAGGTAGCTGCGGTACACGGGGAAGCTGCAGAGCAGCTCGGCCACGGCGAGCCGCACGCGTTCGGTGGCTTGAGGCTCGGTGGGCACCTCGGGCTCGGCGAGTTCGGGCTCGGCGGGCTCGGGCACCCCAGGTACCTCGAACACCTCGGGCTCGGCGGTCTTGAGCTCGGCGGTCTCGGGCACCTCAGGCTCAGCGGTTTTGGGTCCGGTGGTCTCGGATTCGGCAGCCTCGGGTTCGGTGGGCAGGGTGGTGCGGCTGGACGGCACGGGCACCAGCGAGGCGATCCGGCGGACCTCTGCGGCGAGAATCGTCTCGGCCACCTCCCGGCGAGCGGTGTGCTCGGCGGTATGCGCGGACTCCTTGACCCCGGTGTGCTCGGCGGTGAACTGGGTGAGCAACCCGGCCCCGTCAGGATCGACGAAGACCCCGCAGATCTCCCGGAGCGCCTCGTAGCCCGACGTGCCGTCCACCGGCCACGACGCCGGGAGCTCCTCGCCGACACCGAGGATCTTCTCGGCGAGCAGCCAGCGGTCCGGACCGATCGCCGCGCGCAACTGACGCAGGTACCTCCCCGGATCCGAGAGACCGTCCGGATGATCAACACGTAGCCCGTCCACCTCACCGGCCGCCACCCAGCGCAACACCTCGCGGTGGGTCACCTCGAACACCACCGGATCCTCGACGCGCACCGCGGCCAGCGTGGAGACGTCGAAGAACCGCCGGTAGGTCAGCTCCGCCGCACCGCGCTTCCAGGAGACGAGCCGATAGTGCTGACGTTCGTGGACCTCTTGAGCGTTCCCGAAGCCCGTGCTCGACGCCACCGGCCAAGCGTGCTCGTAGTACCGCAGCTCGGTGCGGTCATCGGAGAGGGACAGCTCGGCCAGCGCCTTGTCCTCGTCGGCGTCCAGAACCGGCAACAGGATGGGCCCCGCGGACCAGTCGATGTCGAAGTACGAGGCATATCGCGACGTGCGGCCGTGTCGCAGCACGTCCCACCACCACGGGTTCGCTTTCGCGACCTCGATGCCGAGATGGTTGGGCACGATGTCGAGCACGAACCCCAGGCCACGCCCCCGCACGGCAGCGGCCAGCGCTGCTCTCGCGGCCTCACCGCCGCGCTCGGCCGAGGTTCGCGTCGGGTCCACGACGTCGTAGCCGTGATTGGAACCGGCCCCGGACTCCAGCAACGGGGACGCGTACAGGGCCCCCACCCCGAGTGCGTCGAGGTAGGGCAGGAGCTCGATCGCGTCGTCGAAGGTGATGTCTCGGGAGAACTGGAGTCGGTAGGTGGACGATGGCGCGGGAGTCACGGACTCGACGCTAGTGGAGCGGACGCGAACGGGCAGCCCAGCACTGCCTGCACAATCCGGCTCACTCGCCCGCCTGCTCGATCAGGGTCTGCATGGCTAGTTCGGCGGCGGCCCGGGCCTTCTGGCAGGCCAGCTCGCGGGTCATGGGGAGGGCGGTGCCGTCGTAGTCGTACTGCACCTGCAACGTCTGCCCGGAGGCCACGCCGATGAGGACGCCACAATGCCTATCAGGCGGGGAGAACTGGCCCTGGGTCTCGATTGCCGGAAACCCGGCGATGGTGGTGACCCGTGTGCCACGAGGGTTGCCGAACGCAGTTTCTGGGCCCTGGTCAGTGGTGCGCATGACGAGATACCCCTCGAGTGGTTCCTCGGGGCTATGTCTCCACTGGCACGCTGGCCCTCGCTGATCACGCGCTGGGGCCAAGTGGGCGCCACCGATGTTGAGTCGGCGAAGCTGGTCTGGAGTGAAGGCTGTGCACGGATCGAGGTGGTCAATGCGGATCTCCCTTGGCCGCGGTGGGAGCGCTGATTCAGGCGGAGCGGGCGCCGCGTCGCCTGTGACTGACGGGCTACATCCCGAGAGCGCGGCCACTGTGAGCAGAACGGCCCCTATTGTCCGCCAGCGGCTGTTCATCGGCCTGTCTGGAATGAGGCCGTGATCTCGTCCTCGGTCCATCCATAACTATGGGCAACGTCGTCCAGTGCATGAGCGGCTTCGCGCAGGTCCTGGTTGTAGCGGCGACACTGCTCCAGGAGCGCTTCGATCCGCTCGTTGAACGCCTTTGCCGCCTCAGGGGAAACCGGATCCCCACCGCACAGACCGACTCCCTGCATCATCCCTCGCTCATGTCTCACCAGTTCGTCCAGCCGGTCGGCCTCGGCCAACAGCGCCGCGCGGGCCTTCAGCACGTTCTCGCGATCCACCTCCATCCCCAGCGCAGCAACGGCGGCGTCGAGCTGGGGACGGAACGGGCCGGGTTCGGTCATGATCCGCAGCGTAGATCCACCCACCCCTCTTGCGAAGCCGTTCGGACAACGTCGCACGGGAGACCAGCTATATGACCACTCGCTGGGTGCAGCGGCCGTGACCGTACCGGTGCCCGGGCGGCCGGGTCGTGCGGGCCGTACACTCGGAAGCCGTAGCGCTGCCCAGACCCGACGCCGGGCAGGTAGCAGTGCCAGACGACACCGTCGACCTCGGTGAGCTGCACCCGCCTCTCGGTCGGGATGAAGCACTTTCGTCCACGCCAGCGGTGACCGGGGAACCCAGCCAGCTACCACCGCGGCGCGGGGTCAACAGGATCATGTTGTGGCGGGGCGGAAGAACGCGGTGAGCTCGGCGCGATCCGCGGTCGTGGTGGTTGCGACGGTGCGGGCCATGATCGATGAGCCTACGAGATAGGGTGCGGGCCGATGAGCACCGTGTTCACGAAAATCATCCGAGGTGACCTGCCCGGCAGGTTCGTTTGGTCCGACGACCGCGCCGTGGCGTTCCTGTCGATCAACCCGCTGGGGCCCGGCCACACCCTGGTCGTGCCGCGCGATGAGGTCGACCGCTGGGTCGACACCGACCCCGATCTGGTCGCACACCTCAACTCCGTCGCGCACGTGATCGGGCGCGCGGTGGCGCAGGTGTGGGACCCGCCTCGGGTCGGCCTGATCGTCGCCGGTTTCGAGGTGCCGCACCTGCATCTGCACGTCTTCGCCGCGTGGGACATGGCCGCGTTCGATTTCGCGAACGCGGCGAAGACCGTCGACGCTGCCGAGCAGGACGCGTCCGCCGATGCGCTGCGGACGGCGTTGCGAGCGGCCGGACACGGCGCACACGTCGCCGGCTGACCCGGCGTTCAGCAGATCTTCGTACGGCGTATGCTGCGTTGAGCACCAGGGGGAGCCGATGATCGCCACGTGCGGTGCATCAGCTGTATATGTGTGGCTGATGCACCGCAGATCGCGATCATGGTCCGGGTCGACCTCCCTCACCGCGGTGGTGGTCGCGCTCGTGACGGCGGCGATCCGGTGGGCGACGGGGTCACCGCCTTCCCACCTTCGCGTGCGGGATTAGGGCACCATCGCAGCATGCTCATCGGAGTACCCCGAGAGATCAAGAACCACGAGTATCGCGTCGCGATCACCCCGGCCGGCGTGCTCGAGCTGACCGCTCGCGGACACGACGTGCTCATCGAGCGCGACGCCGGTGCGGGATCGGCCCTGCGCGACGAGGACTTCGCCGCCGCCGGCGCCCGGATCGCCCCGGACGCGGACGCCGTCTGGGGCGCGGATCTGGTGCTCAAGGTCAAGGAGCCGGTGCCCGAGGAGTACCACCAGCTGCGCGCCGGTCAGGTGCTCTTCACCTACCTGCACCTGGCGGCGTCCAAGGAGTGCACCGATGCCCTCGTCACCACGGGCATCACGGCTGTGGCCTACGAGACCGTGCGGCTGCCTGACGGTTCGCTGCCGCTGCTGGCCCCGATGAGCGAGGTTGCCGGTCGGATGGCCCCACAGGTCGGTGCGCATCATCTGCAACGCACGGCTGGGGGGCGGGGTGTACTGCTCGGCGGGGTGTCCGGCGTGCCGGCCGGGAAGATCGCGGTGCTCGGGGCGGGGGTCTCCGGGATGAACGCGGCGACGATCGCGCTGGGCTTCCAGGCCGAGGTGATCGTGCTCGACACCAACATCAATCGGCTGCGCCAGATCGACTTCTCCTATCGCGGTCACCTGCAGACGATCATGAGCAACGCCTACGAGGTGGAGCGCGCGTGCCTGTGGGCCGATCTCGTGATCGGCGCGGTACTGGTCCCCGGGGCGAAGGCGCCCACGCTGGTGACGAACGAGCTGGTCTCCAGGATGCGGCCGGGGTCCGTACTGGTCGACATCGCGATCGACCAGGGCGGATGCTTCGCCGACTCTCGGCCGACCACGCACGGCGACCCGGTGTTCGGCGTGCATGACTCGATCTTCTACTGCGTCGCCAACATGCCCGGTGCGGTGCCCAACACCTCGACGCGGGCGCTCACCAACGTCACCCTGCCCTACGTCTGTGCGCTCGCCGACCGCGGTCTCGCCACGGCCGCGGCCGCTGATCCGGCGCTGGCCGCGGGGATCAATGTGGCGGCGGGGCGGGTGGTGCAACCCGCGGTGGCCGCCGCGCACGGCGTCGAGTTCACCGAACTGGTTGAACTCTTCGGGGAGCTGCCAGGGCTCAACTGAGTGCCTTTCGTCGACCGTCGCAATTGCTCATGGCAAAAACCTGCCCGTCGGTGTCACATGTCAATCTTTTGGGGGAGTCTGTCCTAAGCCCGCTGACCTGGCGCGCGAATATGCCTACGCTCGGCTTCAGCTATTTCCGGCGGGCAGGGGCATGTCGACCTGTCCGTCTTGACGGAAGGCACGTCGGATGCAGGGGGAGATGACCGAACGCGCTGGCTTGGGACAAGTTTTCCGCCTGCCCGAGTTCCGGGCACTGTGGGTCGCGGAGCTCCTCTCCGTGGTTGGCGATCAGTTGGCCCGGGTGGCGTTAGCCGTGCTCGTCTTCGGTCGCACCGGTTCGGCAGTGTGGGCGGCCGGGGTCTACGCACTCACCTTCCTGCCGGCGATCCTGGGCGGGGTCCTGCTGGCCTGGGTCGCCGACCGGTACCGCCGCCGGGAGGTGATGATCTCCGCGGACGTGCTGCGGGCCCTGCTCGTGGTGGCGATGGCGACGCCCGGACTGCCGCTGTGGGCATTGAGCTGCCTGCTCGTCGTGGTGGTCCTGCTCGGTTCCCCGCACCTGGCCGCACAGGGCGCGCTGTTGCCCGAGATCCTGCCCGGCAACCTCTACGAGCGCGGGCTGGCGGTACGCCACATCACCGGTCAGACCGCCCAGGTTATGGGGTTTGCCACCGGCGGCCTGCTCGTCGCGGCGCTCAGCCCGTCCACGGCCTTGTTGATCGACGCCGCAACGTTCGTCTTGTCCGCAATCGTGCTCCGGATCTGGGTCGCCGCTCGCCCGCGGCCGGGGGCGGCAACTGCTGCCCCCGAACCCGGGGGAAACAAGCACGGCCTGCGCGGCGTGCTCATCGGGATTTCGGTGATCTTTACCGATCCAGGGCGTCGGGCGCTGGTTGTCCTGGCCTGGCTGGTCGGATGCTACATCGTCCCGGAGGCGCTCGCCGCGCCGTATGCGGCGCAGATTGGTGCCGGTCCGGTGGCTGTCGGGCTGCTTATGGCCGCGCACCCGGTGGGCAGCGTGATCGGGGTATGGCTCTTCGTCCGATTCGTGCCGGCTGATCTGCGGTCCCAACTCATCGGGGTGCTCGCCGTCGGCGCCGGCCTGCCGCTGTTGGTCTGCCAGCTGCGGCCGGGCACCGCGGTCGCCTTCGTGCTGTGGGGCCTGTCCGGGGTACTCTCCAGCGCTTATCTGATGCAGGCCCAGGCCTGCTTCGTGCGGTCGACGCCGGATGTGGTGCGCGGCCGAGCTCTCGGTGTCGCGGCATCGGGAATCATCGCCGCACAGGGTGTGGCGATACTCGCCGGCGGCCTGCTCGCCGACATGTCGAACCCAGCGACCGCCATCGCGGTGAGCGGTGCTGTGGGGTCGCTGCTGTCGATCGGCGGTGCCGTCGCGTGGCGTCTGGCCTTGCTTCCACGGAGGGCCTGCTTTCGCCGGGGCCGTGCCGTTGGCCGGGGATAAGACCCGTCACCAGGTGACGTTGCGCATTCGTCCTCCTCGGGCGTCGACCATCAGAGTGGCGGTCGCACGCCTCTGGGGCAAGGTGTATCGCTCCTTCGGAGCAGAGAGCCATTATATCTAAGTAGTGGCGTTGATGCAGACGGCCTACTACGCTTCGCTACACGTAACGCCCGGATTGACTGCCGGAATGACTGAGAGTGCTGAATGTCGACAGAGCAGGGTGAGAACAGCAAGCCGGGTACGCGGGCTCGGCGCCTCTCGGTCACCCGATGGGCGGTGTGGTGCCTGTCCGGTCGCGCCCTGATGGCGGTACTGATCGTCGAGATCACCGCCGTCGCGTTGGTTGTTGTCCACCTGATCGGACCATGGTCGCTCTCTGGTGTCCGCAGTGCCGCCGTGCTCAGCCTGCTCGGCATCGCGCACACGGAGATCGCGGTCGGGGTCGAACGGATCCGACGTCGGGTCACCGACACCCTGCATGTCGATCTCAGCTCGGTCTGGACATTCGCCGGTGCGGTGATCCTGCCGCCTGCCTACGCCGCCCTCGTCGCGGTCATCGTGCTCACCCATCTGTGGTGGCGCGCATGGCGGCCCCGGGTGCCGATCCACCGGCACGTGTTCAGTACCTCGGCGGTGGTCCTGGCTTGCCTCGCGGCCTCGGCCGTCCTCACCTCCGTCGGCTCCGGTGATCCCATGCGGGTCCTCGGAGGCGGCCGCGAGCTCGCCGCGCTCGGCGCTGCACTATTGATCTACACAACGGTCAACATCGGTCTCGTCGCCGGCGTTATCGCCTTGCAGGCTGACGGCGTCATGCTCCCCTGGGATTGGGACGAGATCATGCTGGAGGTCGCCACCCTGTGCCTCGGCGCGGTAGCTGCGGTGGCTTTCGTGCTCAACCCGTGGCTCGTCGTGATGCTGCTGCCGCCGCTGCTCGTGCTGCACCGAGCCGTCCTGGTGCGCCACCTGGAAGAAGCTGCCAGCACCGACAGCAAGACCGGCCTGCTCAACGCCGCCGCCTGGCACGTTCGGGCCGAACGCGAGCTGCACCGGGCCGGGCGTCAACGCCAGCCCGCCGCGGCGCTGATCCTCGACCTCGACCACTTCAAGTCCGTCAACGACAAGCACGGCCACCTCGTCGGCGACCAGGTGCTCTCCTCGGTTGCGGCGGCCCTGCGGTCCGAGGTCCGGGACCGGGACCTGGTGGGTCGGTTTGGTGGCGAGGAGTTCGTGGTGTTGTTACCCGGCGTGGATGCGCCGCGGCTCGACGGCACCGGTGGCGACCGCTCAGGGCTGGAGGCCGTCGCTGAACGACTCCGATGCCGGGTCGCCGAGCTGCGCGTGGAGGTCCCCACCCCCGACGGGCCGATGACCGTGGGTGGACTCAGTGTCTCCGTCGGCGGTGCGAGGTTCCCCGAGCACGGCGATGATCTGCGGACGCTGCTCGAAGTGGCAGACTCCGCGCTCTTTGCAGCCAAGCGGGCCGGCCGCAACACCGTGCGAGTGGGTCAACCCCCCGGCCCCGGGCAGGAGTCGGCCATCGGTCGTCAGGCCCTCCCGCCGGAGGCCCGACGGCCGCTGGCCTGACTCTGATCCGATCGAGTATGGCGCCTTGCAGCACACCGCCGGGACAACCTGGATCCGGTCATGAAGGCCGCCGACGCGGCGCTGTACACCGCGAAGCGCGGCGGTCGGAACCTCGTGCGAATGGCGGGGGAGGCTCACGTGCCGACCCAGCGCCGGGCACCGCGCGCAGCGTCAGCGGAGGGTGCCTCGGCGCTGCTGTGATGTATCGGTCCTCGCCCAGAGCACGCGTCGAGACACGTGCGTCCCGGAGGTCACTAAACTGGTCCGGTGAACGTCTTGCGAAGTGTCCGTAGCCCGGCTGACCTCAAACGTCTCGGGGCGGGCCAGCTCGCCCAGCTGGCCGCCGAGATCCGCAGTGCGTTGGTCACCACGGTATCGCGCACCGGCGGTCACCTCGGGCCGAATCTCGGGGTCGTCGAACTGACCATTGCGCTGCACCGGGTCTTTGACTCCCCGCGCGACACCCTGATCTGGGACACCGGGCACCAGGCCTACGTGCACAAGCTGCTCACCGGGCGCCAGGACGGCTGGGAGCAACTCAAGAAGGCCGGCGGGCTGTCGGGCTATCCGTGCCGGGCCGAGAGCGAGCACGACCACGTCGAGAACAGCCACGCGTCCACGTCACTGTCCTGGGCCGACGGGCTGGCCCGCGCGTACGCGCTCACCAAACAACGGCGCCACGTCGTCGCGGTGATCGGTGACGGCGCGCTCACCGGCGGAATGGCCTGGGAGGCGCTCAACAACATCGCCGCCGGGCGAAGGCCTGGTGCAGAAGGCGCCGCCGGGCGAAGGGCCGGTGCAGAGGGCGCCGCCGGGCGACCCGGTACAGAGGGCACTGTCGGCACGGACCGCAACATCGTCATCGTCGTCAACGACAACGGCCGCTCCTACGCGCCGACCATCGGCGGGCTCGCCGACCGGCTGGCGTCGCTGCGGTTTCAACCCGGCTATGAGCGGGTGCTGGAGGCGGGCAAGTACACGTTGTTCCGCACGCCCATGGTCGGTCGCGCCGTCTACTCCGGTCTGCATGCGCTCAAGGTCGGGATCAAGGACGCGATCAGCCCGCAGGAGCTGTTCAGCGACCTCGGTCTGAAGTACTTCGGACCGGTTGACGGCCACGACATCGCCGCGATGGAATCCGCGCTGCGTCGCGCCCGACATTTCGGCGGACCGGTCATCGTGCACGCGGTCACCCGTAAAGGCAACGGTTACCTGCCTGCGGAGAACGACGCAGCCGAGCAGATGCACAGCCCAGCGGCGTTCGACCCGGAGACCGGGCTGCCCACCGGCCCGGCTCAACGGGGCTGGACGAGCGTGTTCGCCGAGGAGATGGTCGAGCTCGGGGCGCGCCGCGCGGACGTCGTCGCGATCACCGCGGCGATGCTCGGCCCGACCGGGCTGGCCCCGTTCGCCACCGCCTACCCGGATCGATGCTTCGACGTCGGCATCGCCGAGCAGCATGCGCTCACCTCCGCCGCCGGCCTCGCGATGGGCGGGCTCCATCCCGTTGTGGCGATCTACTCCACATTCCTCAACCGGGCGTTCGATCAGCTGCTGATGGACGTGGCGCTGCACGGGCAAGCGGTCACCCTCGTGCTGGACCGCGCCGGGGTCACCGGCAACGACGGGCCCTCGCACAACGGCATGTGGGATCTGTCGATCCTCGGGGTCGTGCCCGGCATCCGGGTGGCTGCGCCGCGCGACGCCGTCACCCTGCGCGAGGAGCTCGCCGAGGCAGTCGCCGTCGACGACGGGCCCACGGTGCTGCGCTTCCCCAAGGGCGCGGTGATCGACTCGGTTCCGGCCGTGCGTCGGATCGACGGGGTGGACGTGCTGCGCGAGCCGCCAGCTGCCGCTACCGTGAATGATGAGCCTGCGGTCCTCATGGTGTGCGTCGGGGTTTTCGGGGAACTCGGCCTTGCCGTGGCCGATCGGCTGACACGCCAGGGCGTGTCGGTCACTGTCGTCGATCCGCGCTGGGTGCTGCCGGTGCCCGAGGCGGTGGTCGGCCTGGCTCGCGCGCACGACCTGATCGTCACCGTGGCCGACGGTGGCCGGCACGGCGGGTTCGGCTCAGCGCTGTCCGACGCGCTGCGCGTCGCTGAGTGTGATGTGCCAATGCGCGATCTTGCGCTGCCACAGGCGTTCCTCGACCACGGCAGCCGTCCCGAGGTGCTTGCTTCCGTGGGGTTGACCGCTCAGGATGTGGCCCGGCGCATCACCGAATGGGCGGCGGCGCTGCCGGGTTCCCGGGCGGTGAGCTTGGTCCCGCCGTCTTCGCCGGCTGCGTCCACACCGTCTGACCCGGCACCTTCGTCGGCTGCGTCCACCCCATCGGCCGCGTCCGCTGCGTCCACCCCGGTGGTTTCGTCGTCTTCAGGGGAGCAGGCACGCTGATGCGGGTTCTTATTGTGGAGGACGAGCGCCCTCTCGCTGACGCGGTCGCCCGCGGGCTGCGCCGGGAGGGGATGGCCGTCGACGTGGCTTACGACGGCGACACCGGCCACGAGAAGTCGGCGGTCACCCGTTACGACGTGGTGATCCTCGACCGCGACCTCCCCGGCATGTCCGGCGACAAGCTGTGCGCGGAGATCATGGCGTCCGGGGCCACCACGCGGGTGCTCATGCTCACCGCGAGCGGCACCCTCGCCGACAAGATCGACGGCCTGTCTCGTGGCGCCGACGATTACCTGGCCAAGCCGTTCGACTTCGCCGAGCTCGTGGCCCGCTGCCGGGCATTGGGCCGGCGCGCCACCCCCGCGATGCCGCCGCTGCTCCTGGCCGGCGACGTGGTGTTGGATCCCGCGCGGCGCACCGTGCACCGCCACGACTGGGCCGTCGAGTTGACGCGCAAGGAATTCGGCGTCCTGGAGGTGCTGATCGGCGCGGGCGGCGCGGTGGTGAGCAGCGAGGAGCTGTTGGAACGGGTCTGGGACGAGAACGCCGATCCGTTCACCACCACCGTCCGGGTCACGGTGATGACCTTGCGCAAGAAGCTCGGGGAGCCCGGCATCATCGAGACGGTCGTGGGCGCGGGCTACCGGGTACCGGCTGCGGGCTGAGAGCTCGTCGTGGGGCGTGCCAGTCTCCTCCCCGCATTGCGGCCGCGGGTGTACCGCGGTGTGGGACGTGCCGGGCTCCTCACCGGGTTGCGGCCGCGGCTCACCCTGCTCAGCACCGCGCTGGTCGCGCTCGTCAGCGGGCTGCTGCTCTGGCTGGGCTGGCTGCTCGTCGGTGGCGTGGCACAGGCCGTACCCGCACTGCCGGCGGGGAGCACCGTTCTGGTCGGTGACCGAGACGTCCCGGCTGAACAGCTCAGCGAGGCCATCGGGGCCGCGGCACGATCGGAGGTGTTGTGGGCCGGACTGATCGCGTTTCCGCTGGTGGTGCTCGCTGCCGGGGTCGCATCGTGGTGGCTGGTCGGGCGCGCACTGGGCCCGTTGCAGGCAGTGACGGCGACGGCGCGGCGGTTCTCGGCGGAGTCACTCGACACGCGCACCGGGTTGCGCGACGCCCACGGGGAGGTGGCTGAGCTCGCCGCCGGGTTCGACGCGATGCTGGACCGGCTGCAGGCGGCGTTCGACGTGCAACGCCGGTTCGTGGCCAACGCCAGCCACGAGCTGCGCACCCCGCTGGCGGTGCTCCGTACCGAGGTCGACGTCACACTCGCCGATCCGGACGCGGACGTCGACGAGCTGCGAAGGATGGGGGCAGTCGTGCGCGAGGCGACCCGGCGCGCCGACGACCTCATCACCGGATTGTTGCTGCTGGCTCGCACGGAGGCGCTGTCGTCACTGGACCCGGTGGCGGTGCGTCCGGTCGACCTGGCCGACGTCGTGCTGCCGGCACTCGCGGCCGCCAGGCCTCAGGCTGGACGTCGGGGGCTGCGGGTGCAGACACGGCGGGCGGCGGCGGCGACCGCAGGCGACCGGGTGTTGTTGGAACAGGTCGCGAGCAACCTGCTGGAGAATGCTGTGCGGCACAACGTGGCGGGGGGCTGGGTGGAGGTGTGTACGGGTGTCCGCGACGGGGCGGCGGAGCTGCGCGTGGTGTCCAGCGGCCCGGAGATCCCTGGGGATCGGGTGGATGAGCTGTTCGAGCCGTTCCGCCGCGGTCCGGTGGAACGTACCGGCGACAGCCCCGGCTCCGGGCTCGGCCTCTCGATCGTGCGCGCTGTCGTGCTGGCCCACGGTGGCGAGGTGCGCGCCGAGCCGGTGCCTGGCGGGGGATTGGCGGTCACCGTCCACCTTCCTGCGCGTCACTGAACCCACCCGCTGTGGGCACCCTGGGCGCGGCAGCAGTAATCAGGCGCCTAACACATCGGATTCCCGTACCAGCGCGGAGGGTGTCAAGGTCAGGCGGTCGTGCGCAGTGCTGGTTCGAGCAACGAGGACAGCAGCTCGACCTGCCATGCCCGTGCACCGCCGCCGACCAGGGCTCTGCCGATGTCGCCGTCGGCAGGGGGGGACCAGCACACCCGCCGAAGCAGGTCGGGCTGCATCAGGTTCTCCACGGGCACCGTCCACTGCTGGCCGACTTCGACGAGGACCGCGCGGGCGGCGGCGAGCCGGGCGGCGGCGTCGGGATCGCGGTCGGCCCACCGGGCGACCGGTGGTGGACCGTCGGTAGATGGGCTCGTCCTGGGTAGCTCGGCAGCATCGAGAATGGCGGCGCTGTGCAGTGCGCTGAACCAGTAGGTGGTGAGCCGGCGCTGTGAGCGCCCGCGGAAGACCGGCAGCGCGGACAGGGCCTGGGCCGATTCGGGGGCTGTCACCGCAGCCTCGACGATCGCGGTGTCCGGGAGCACCCGTCCCGGTGCGATGTCGCGCTCGGCAGCCAGGCGGTCGCGGGCCTCCCACAGCGCCCGGACCGCGGCGAGTGGTCGAGGCTTGCGGATCCGGTGGATGCCCGACGTCCGTCGCCACGGCTCGGACCGCGGTGCCGGTGGCCGGGCCGTCCGCACCGCCTCGAACTCCTCAGCGGCCCACTCGAGTTTGCCCTGCGCGCCCAGCAGGGCGCCCAGCACGTCGCGCAGCTCGATCAGAACCTCGACGTCCAACGCCGCGTAGACCAGCCATTCCTCCGGTAACGGGCGGTGCGACCAGTCAGCGGCGCCGTGGCCCTTTTCCAGCCGGAGCCCGAGCAGTTGCTCGACGAGCGGGCCGAGCCCGACCCTCGGCAGGCCCGCGAGCCGGCCGGCCAACTCGGTGTCGAAGAGCCGCGCCGGTACGAGGCCGGTCTCAGCCAGGCACGCCAGGTCCTGGGAGGCGGCGTGCAGCACCCACTCCGGCCCGGTCAGCGCCGGGGCCAGTTCGGTGAGGTCGCTGGCCAGGGGAATGGGATCGACCAGAGCGGTGCCGGCACCTGCGCGGCGCAGCTGCACCAGGTAGGCCCGCTGGGAGTAGCGGAAGCCGGAGGCGCGTTCGGCGTCGATGGCGATCGGGCCATGGCCGGCCGCGAACGCCGCAGCGGTGGCGAGCAGACCCGGCCGGTCGACCACGACCGCCGGGAGCCCGTCGACGGGCCGCAGCAACGGCTCGGGCGCCGTTGGGTCAGAACCCGGCTGGGTCTCTTCCATTCCCGGCCGGGCCTCCGTCGTAGGGTGGCTGTGCGGTGTCAGCGGATGACCCCGGCACGCATGGCCAGCGCGACCATCTGGGCACGGTCCCCGGTGCCGAGCTTGCGCCCGATCCGGGACAGATGGCTCTTCACCGTGAGTGCGGAAAGGTTCAAGGCCTCGCCGATCTCCTTGTTGGACTGCCCGTCCGCCACCAGCTGGAGCACCTCGACCTCGCGCGCCGACAGCTCGCGCGGGGTGTTGTCGGTGCCCGGGACGCGGGTGCCGGTGGCGAGCAGCGGAGCCACCGTGGGGTCGGCGTACAGGCCGCCGTCCAGCACCCGCTTGACCCCGTCGGTGACCACCGAGGGCGAGGCGGACTTGAGGAGGTAGGCCTGCGCCCCGGCCTGGAAGGCCGACCGGACGGCGTACGGATCGTCGGACGAGGCCAGCACCACCAACCGGGTCCAGCCCAAGGACCGCAGCTCGGTGACCAGGTCCAGGCCGCTCCCGTCGGGGAGCCCGAGATCCAGGATCGCCAGGTCGCATGGACCGTTCGTGTGTGCTCTGGCCCGCGCTTCGGCGACAGTGGCCGCCTCGTGGACCGTGCCTGCACCCATCGCCCGTAGTCGCGCGCCGATCGCCTCGCGTAGGAGCGGATGGCCGTCCACCACCAGCACCGAGAACTGCTCTTCCCGCGGGTGCGGGACCATGGTCGGCGACAGCTTCGTGTGGGCAGGCGGGTGGTGACCCCCCGTGCCGCGTACCAGTGCGCCTTGGCCAAGAACGGCCACGTCACTACCTCCCTGGAGTCGGTCGCTGTCCCCCGACCGGCACCAGAACCCCGGTTGGTTGGACATGTCGTCCGACCGCCCGAGGAGGTGTCGTGGAGGAATAGTATCCCCCCAAGCGGTCTAACGTCATGTATCGGAACGAACTTCTCCGGGTGAAAGTTACAACATTGTCCAGCGTCGTTCACCCGAACGGAGGCACAGGCGATCACTGCGAGATGTGTAACTGCAGGTGAACACCTGGTCATACCGATCTGTGGGCCAAGGGAACTGCGCCCACCGGAGGGAGACCCGCAGCACACGCGACGAGGGTGCAGAATGCCTCGGCGTGTGGCTGGAGATCCCACCCGGTGGGGGTCCAGGATGCCCGCAACTCGACATCGTCGTCACGGCGGGGTCCGGCGGTGTTGGCCGGTGCGCTGCTGTCGCCACGCGCCGCGGCCTGGCGGGCAACGTCACCGAAACGTACCGACGAGGTCTGGGTGACCGTGCCACCGAGGGCGACGTACCCGGCGTCGTTCTGTTCGAGCGCCTCGGTCAGCCAGGACCAGCCGATGACGGGCAGAAGATCGTCGCCGAGCTGTTCGGGCTCGAGTCGGGCCTGCACGAAGCACACCAGGCGGAAGGTGCCCTCCCACACGTCTCGCCCTGCCGGGTCGTGGAGCAGGATGAGCCGCCCGGAGGTGTCCGGTTCGTCGAGGTCCACCGCGGGCTCACCCACCCGTCCCGCCGCTGCGTCGGCCTCCACGCTGAACGCCCAAGTGTAAGGTGCCAGTCGCGGCGGCGGGTCCAGTGCCGACACGAGGAGCTCCGGGCGGTGGCACATGGCGCGCAGCGACGCGACCGCGCGCTGGAACTGCGGTGGTGGGGTCGACGCATCTGGCACGAGTCGGACTCTAGGTCGCCGCTCCGGCCGGCGCGCACAGGCGCGCCGGGAAGGCCGTCGGAAACCCGCAGCTCAGGTGTCCCGGTCGGCGTACGGTGATCGGGGCACCCGTGGGAGGATGGCGACGTCATGATCTCGAATCCCGCCGTCGCCCAGCAGGCTCCCGCTCGCCGACGTGTGCTGGGTGCCGCGCCGTTCCTGGCTGCGGCCGCCGGCCGCCAGCCCGGCCGCCTCCCGGTGTGGTTCATGCGCCAGGCCGGCCGGTCGCTACCGGAGTACCGGGCCCTGCGTACCGGCACCGCCATGTTGGCGGCCTGCCTCACCCCCGCTCTCACCTGCGAGATCACGCTGCAACCGGTGCGGCGCCACGGGGTCGACGCCGCCATCCTGTTCAGCGACATCGTAGTCCCGCTGTATGCAGCCGGCATCGGGGTGGACATTGTCCCCGGCACCGGGCCCGTCGTCGCCCGGCCCGTCCGCACCGCCGTTGACGTCGCCGCGCTGCCGGAGTTGCACGTCGAGCAGGTGGAGCCGGTCACCGACGCGATCGCGTTGCTCCTGCCCGAGCTTGGCGACACCCCGCTGATCGGGTTCGCCGGGGCGCCGTTCACGCTCGCCTCCTACCTGATCGAGGGCGGTCCGAGCCGCAACCACGAGCGCACGAAGGCCCTCATGCGATCCGCGCCCGACGTCTGGCACGCGCTGCTCGGACGGCTGGCCGACATCACGGCGACGTTCCTGGCGGCCCAGATCGACGCCGGCGTCGACGCGGTACAGTTGTTCGACTCGTGGGCCGGGGTGCTCTCGCAGCGCGACTACCGCGAGTACGTGCTGCCACATTCCGCGCGCGTGCTCAACGGGCTCGCGCCAGCCGGCGTCCCGCGGATCCACTTCGGGGTCGGCACCGGCGAACTGCTCGGGGCCATGGCCGAGGCCGGGGCCGACGTGGTCGGCGTCGACTGGCGGATCCCGCTGGATGAGGCCGCTCGGCGCACCGGGGGAACACACCCGGTGCAGGGCAACCTGGACCCGGCGGTGCTCTTCGCCGATCCGGCCGCGGTGGCCGCCGAGGTGCGGCGCATCGTGGCCGAGGGCCGCCGGGCGCCGGGGCACGTGTTCAACCTGGGTCACGGTGTGCTGCCCGAGACCGATCCGGACGTGCTCACCCGGCTCGTCGAGCTGGTTCACTCCCTGGAGCCGTGACCATGATGAGCGCGCGGATCGCGGTCGTCGGGGGTGGTGTCTCGGGGCTTGCGGCCGCCCATCGGCTGCGCACCGTGTTGGGTCCGGCTGCATCCATCACGCTGCTGGAGGGTTCGGACCGGCTCGGTGGTGTGCTGCGCACCGTCGACCTGGCCGGCGTGGCCTTCGATGTCGGCGCGGAGGCGTTCCTCGTGCGGCGGCCCGAGGTCACCGAGCTGCTCGACGAGCTCGGGCTCGGCGCCCAGCTCACCCACCCCACGGCCGCGGCAGCATCGGTACGGGCCGGCGGGCGCACCGTGCCGCTTCCGACCGGCACGGTACTCGGCGTGCCCGGTGGCGGAACCTGCCTGGACGGTGTGCTGTCCCCGGCCGGGCTGGCGGCCGTCGTGGCCGAACGGGACCGCCCGCTGCGCTGGATGCCGGGTCACGACATCGGGCTGGGCCGGTTGATGCGGGAGCGCTTCGGCGACGAGCTCACCGACCGTCTCATCGACCCCCTGCTGGGCGGGGTGTACGCGGGACGGGTCGACGCGCTAGGCCTGCGAGCCACACTCCCCGTACTGGCCGCGGCCCTGGACGCAGGCGCCCCGTCCCTGACCGCCGCCGTCGACTCCGCAACGTGCCCCGCCTGGCCCGGCAGCCCCGGCGAGTTGTCCGATCCGCCCCGGCGAGTTGTCCGTTCCGACACGGCGAGTTGTCCGATCCCGCACGGTGCCGCGTCCGTTCCCGCCATCCCGGTGTTCGGCGCGGTCCGCGGCGGGTACCAAGTCCTGATCGACGCGCTGGCCCGCGCCGCGCGTGCCGACGTCCGGCTCCGCACCACCGTGCGGGAGGTGCAGTCGAGCTGGGACGGCTGGCGCCTCGTCCTCGGTTCCGCCGCGGCACCGGAGTTCCTCGACGTCGATGCGGTGCTGCTCGCCGTCCCGGCGCCGGCGACCGCCCGGTTGTTGCGCGCTGTCGCCCCGGATGCGTCCCGGGCCGCCTCGGAGATCGACCTCGCGTCCTCGGCCGTGGTGGCCCTGGCCTACCGGGCGGTCGACGCGGCGGCCCTGCCCCGGTCCTCGGGCGTGCTGGTCGCGGTGGATGAGCCGGCCACGGTCAAGGCTGTCACCCATTCCGCCCGGAAATGGGCACACCTCGCGCCGGAGTCCACCGACGGTCTCGTCCGGCTGCGCGCCTCGGTGGGCCGGTTCGGCCAGGTGGCCCCGCTGCAGGTCGAGGACGTCGAGCTGGTCGCCGCGGTCCGCGCCGATCTGGCTGAGCTCGCGGGGATCACCGCCGCGCCGGTCGCGGCGCATGTCCAACGGTGGGGTGGCGGGCTGCCGCAGTACGCCGTCGGGCACCTCGACCGGGTGCGCGTGATCGAGGCCGGCATGCCTTCCGGGCTGGCGGTGGCCGGCGCGGCGTTGCACGGGGTGGGGGTGCCGGCGTGCATCGGGACTGCTCGGGCTGCGGCTGAGCGGGTGGCGACCGGATGGGCGGCGCGGCGGGTGGCGGTCGGCACGTGAGAGTTGAGTGCCGGTTTCGTGGGGTGCTTCGACTATCCGCAGGACCGATGTGGCGCTGCACCAGGCCGCATCTGCAGGGCAGTTGCCCCGGATGGCAGCATGGCGGCCATGGCCCGCCTGGATTACGCCACCCTCAACGACACCATCCGGTACACCATGTGGTCGGTGTTCCGGGTCGAGCCCGGGAAGCTGGGTGCTGACCGCGCCGAGGCCGCGCGCCAGGTCACTGAGTTCGTCGACGCGCTCGAAGGCAAGGGCGTGATCGTCCGCGGCGTCTACGACCTCGCCGGCATGCGGGCCGATGCCGACTTCATGGTCTGGTGGCACGCCGAGGACGTCGAATCGCTCCAGGCTGCCTACGCCGACCTGCGCCGCACCACAGCACTCGGCCGGGCCAGTGCACCGGTCTGGAGTCAGGTCGCGCTGCACCGTCCCGCGGAGTTCAACAAGAGCCACATCCCCGCATTCATGGCCGGTGAGGATCCCAAGCGCTACGTGTGCGTCTACCCGTTCGTCCGGTCACTGGACTGGTACCTGCTCCCCGACGAGGAGCGCCGCACGATGCTGGCCGACCATGGCAAGGCGGCTCGCGGCTTCCCGGATGTGCGGGCCAACACCGTGCCGGCGTTCGCGCTCGGTGACTACGAGTGGATCCTCGCGTTCGAGGCCGACGAGCTGCATCGTATCGTCGACCTCATGCGCCATCTGCGGGCCACCGAGGCGCGCCGGCATGTGCGCGAGGAGGTGCCGTTCTACACCGGGCCACGGGTGCAGATCGGTGAACTGGTTGCGACCCTTCCCTAGCGATCCTTGGTCGCCAGGTGATCCTGCCTCTTCGCCCATGGCGACGATCCAGATTCGCGATTTTTCCGACGATGCCTACGAGATCATCCGGCAGCAAGCCTCGGGATTCCGGTCAGTCGTTGCAGGCTTACATGCGTCAGCGAGTCATCGAGCTGGCCGAGGAGTCTTCGAGCCGCGCCGACGTGCTCGAACGGCTCGCGGGAGCTGTGGAACGCAGGGGTGTCCGTCACGAGGTCTCGGTTCCGCATGTGAGGTCCATGGGTGCCCGCTGTACTACGGGGGGCAGTTCTTCACAATGGGGGTGAACGCGTCCATCAGGTCGATCCGGGAGTAGATCGAGCTTCCTCGGCGGCGGATGAGTCCCAGCTCGCGGAGTCGGTTCAGGTCGCGGGTGAGAGTCTTGTCGGTCTTGCCCGCGTACATCTCGGCGAGGTCGACGGTGAGGCGGCGAATCTCCGCCGACTTCACGCCGCGATCGAACGGCAACGACAGCACCAGTGTGCGCTGGCGCTTCTGCGTCGGTCCCTCAGAGACGGACTGCATGATCTCGTGGACGTAGTTGATCCACGCAACCTTCCGCTGGGCCGCCTGGACCTGCCCAATCTGTTCACGCAGTTGCTCGACGTACCCCTGTGCGGAGTAGGTGAGGAAGCCGAGCACGTCGAGCTTCTTCGAGGCCATGTCGAGGCGCTGGTAATAGCGCGTACGGGTGCGGTTGTAGTGGTCGGACAGCAGGTTGCTCGATACCCAGGGCACCACACCGCTGTGTGCGAGGATCGCGCACTCGAGCAACCGAGCGGTCCTGCCGTTGCCGTCGCCGAACGGGTGGATCCACGCGATGTAGAGATGCCCGAGGGTGGCGGCGAGGAACGAGCAGAAAAACCTCATGTCATCGGGGGTGGCCGGATCCTCCAGTGGCGCGAGCAGCTCAGTCAGCCAGGCGCAGAGGCGTTCCACGAGGTAGTCGATATCTTGCGGCGGTGCGCCCCGATAGCCGCCGGCCACGACTTTGACCTGGGTGAATGTGCCGGGTACGACGTGGTCTTCGAGCTCGAGGCCGGCGAGGATGATCCGGTTCTGCTGCTTGACCCACTCCGAAGTGATCATCAGGGGTACGCCGCCGCGGGCCGCGTTATCGATCCTGCTCAGTCCTTCGATGACGTTCTCAACCTCCAACTGGAGGTACTGCTGAGATTCGGGGAGCTTTCGCTTGGATTCCAGCAGATCCCGAGCCTCATCCTCGCTGAGAGTGTTGCCCTCGATCGCGGTCGTGGCCACAGCGCCTCGGATGAGGTACACCGTGGCGAGTTCCCTGGCCAGGGCCGGCTGGAGCGGTGTCCCGGAGAGGTGCTGGCATTTCGACGCCGCTTCACCCAGAAGGCGCCAGAGGCGGTCCTGCGCAAGGCGGTACTCGAAGGTGATCCACGGGTGCGTTTCCTGGTAGCTCCGCTGCTCGCCCATAGATTGATACTACAATTGTAAGGGTGATTTTGTCCATCGAGGTGGCCCTAACTGTGTCCCAACTATTGTCCGCCGTTAGCTGGCTTGACAGGTGATCAGAGAAGGGTCGGGGCCGACTGGATCGTCACGATCCACCAACCGGCCCCGCGAGCTGATCGTCATGACGAAGCGATCGAGCTGCTGACCGGGGTGCCGGCGACGTGGGTGCTGGGCCTGGACGGCGAGCGCACGGCGCATGCGGCCGTCGTTCCTCAGCGGTTGTTGTCAGCGGGGGTGAGCGGGGCACTGCCCGCTGCCGACACTGCTCCAGACGACCACCGACGGTCACGGAGGGTGCGCCGTTAGCGGCCGACCTGGCTACTCAGCGTGGTCGGGCTGCAAACGCAGAGAAACGCTGTTTATGCAGTATCGCAAATCGGTCGGCGTGCCGTATCCCTCACCCTCGAAGACGTGCCCCAGGTGGCTGTGGCAGGTGGCGCAGAGCACCTCGACGCGTGGCATCCCCATGCTGACGTCGCGCCGCTCGATGACCGCCTCCCCGGCCAGGGGCGTGAAGAACGATGGCCATCCGCAGTGCGACTCGAACTTGGTGTCGCTGCGGAACAGCTCCGCGCCGCACGCGCGGCACTCGTAGACGCCGGTGGTCGTGGTGTCGGTGTACTCCCCGGTGAAGGGGCGCTCGGTATCGGCCTGGCGCAGCACGCGATATTCGGCGGGGGTGAGCTCTTCGCGCCACTCGGCGTCGGACTTGACGACCTTCGGCTCGGATTCGGTGACGGGATCCATGGCTCCCAGACTATGCGAGCGCCCCGACAGTGCGCCGAGGATGCGTGCGAACGATCTTCTTACAACCACGTCGTGACCACGAACAGCAGCGCGTCCCCCACCAGGTACGCGACGACGACCAGCAACAATCCCACCAGTAGCACAGCCGACCAGCGCCGCGCCCCGTGGGCCCGGTTGGCCGAGTCGGCGAAATCGCGGACCCCGTCGAGATAGCCTTCCACGGTGAACGCCGGGCGTTCGCGTTGCATCCGGTCGAGATGCTCGGCAAATGCCTGGGCCTCGGGATCGTCGGGGTCGAGGCCGAGCAGCTCGTCGTCGAACTGACCGGACCGGGCCGGCCGCCGGGGTCCATGAAGTTCGGGCACGAGGAAAGGGTAGCCGGTAGCGTCGCGAAGCGTGGTGAGGAAGTCAGACGTCGAGCTGCTGACCGTTCCCGGGCCGGACGGCGACCGGGAGGTGCGGCTGACCAGCCCGGACAAGATCTATTTCCCGGAGCGGGGGATCACCAAGCGGGAGGTCGTCGAGTACTACCGGGCGGTGTCCGCGCCGCTGCTGCGTGCGCTCCACGAGCGGCCGACCAACCTCAAGCGCTACCCCGACGGCGTCGAGGGCGAGGCGTTCTACGTCAAGCGGATGCCGAAGGGAGCGCCGCCGTACGCGGAGACGGCGACAGTGACCTTCCCCAGCGGGCGTACCGCCCAGTCGCTGTGCCCGACCGAGCGGGCAGTGCTCGTCTGGGCGGCGAACCTTGGCACCTTCGACTTCCACCCCTGGCCGGTCCGCCGGACAGCCCCCGACTGCCCCGACGAACTGCGCATCGACCTCGACCCGCAGCCCGGCACCGGGTTCGCCGACGCCGCCCGAGTGGCCACGGTGTTACGTGAGGTGCTCGACGAGGCCGGGTTGGTGGGCTGGCCGAAGACATCGGGTGGGCGGGGCATCCACGTCGCCGTCCGGATCCGCCCGCGGTGGTCGTTCGTCGACGTCCGGCACACGGTGATCGCGATCGGGCGCCGGGTGGCTGATCGCACGCCGGACCGGGCCACCGTCGCGTGGTGGAAGGAGGAACGTGGCGAGCGGGTGTTCCTCGACTACAACCAGGCCGCGCGGGACCGCACGATCGCTTCGGCATGGTCGGTGCGCGGGCGGCCGCGGGCGACGGTGTCGATGCCGGTCACCTGGGAGACCCTGCTCGACGTCGAGCCCGAGGACTTCGACGTGCGCACGGTGCCCGACCTGCTCACCGATCACGGCGATCCGCATGCGGAGATGGACGCCGCCGTGTGTGGTATCGAGGTGGCACTGGACTGGTACGCCGCCGACGCGCACGACTGCGGGCTGGGGGAGATGCCCTATCCTCCGGAGTATCCGAAGATGCCCGGCGAGCCGTTGCGGGTGCAACCCAGCCGGGCCAAACAGTAGAGCACCCCCAGGAGCACCCGACCAGGAGCACCCAGCCAGGAGCGGGTGCCGAGCGATCGGGCAGGCCATGGTGGGCCGTTCCGTGCCGATGTCGCCGACCTCACGTGTGCTGAATACGCGGGCCCCAGCCGCTGTTGAGCGTCGCGATAGATCGTTACGTCCGGGTGAACGAGGTAGGACGCTCATCCAGGCGTTGCTCTGCTCGCCGTTCGGCGGCGAGGTCGTCTGAGCACAGCCGCCGGAAGAACCAGGGGGACTGTCCATGTGCACGCTCGATCAACCCGCACCGCGTCAGGGCATCGTTGGCCGTGACACCGAACTCGACGTCGTCGACGTCGAGCTACGTCGAGCCGAGCGGACCGTCGCTGCATTCGTCGTCGCGGCCGAACCGGGCATGGGCAAGACGCGTTACCTCACCGAGGTGTGCCGCCGCGCCGAGGACCTGGGCTGGAGGGTTGCCACCGGGCGGGCTGTATCCCAGCGCCGGGAGTCGTCGCTGTCGACCATCGTCGATGCGCTCGCCCCGCTGGTCGTCGCCGACCCGGCGGTGATCGAAGATCTTCCGGCCCAGCTGGCGGAGTCCGTCCCGGACGTGCTGGGGGGTGTCGGTGACGGCCCGAGGTCCCAGCGGATGTGTCAGCTGGCGATCGGGGCGTTGCTCGACCGGTGTACTGCCGCCCGCCCGTTGCTGGTCGTGCTCGACGACCTGCACTGGGCCGACATCGACACCGTCGCGCTGATCGAGCACCTGATTCACGCACGGACGTCGTCGCGGGTGGTGCTGGCAGTGAGTTACCGCCCGCATCAGGTGCCCGGCCGGTTGGCCGCGGTGCTCGCCGCTGCATGTACCGCCGGCGTAGCGCGTTATGTCGAACTCGGTCCCTTGTCGGTGGAGCAGAGCGCGCGGTTGCTCGACGCGGACACGCCCGTCTCGGTGGCCCGGCGCCTGCATGACGTCGCGGAGGGCAACCCCCGGTATCTACTCGCGTTGGCGCGCGCGGGAGCAGGTGCCTGCGCGGCCGATCGGCCGTTGCCGGCTGAACTCAGTGCCGCGCTGGCCGCTGAGGTCGAGGACCTGCCGGCGCCGGTACGGCTCGTCGCGCACGCCGCATCGGTGCTGGGCAGCGAGTTCGATCTCGAACTGCTGCCCGTCGTCGCAGAACTGGCCCGTCCCCAGGTCGCGGCGGCGGTGGACGCGCTGGTGCGGGCCGATTTACTGCGAGCCGATACCGAACCCGGCCGGTTGCGGTTCCGGCATCCGCTGGTGCACCAGGGCGTCCATGAATCCGTCGGCGCAGGCTGGCGGCGCGGCGCGCACGCCCGAGCCGCTCATCTGTTGACAACCCGACGTGCTCCGGTCAGCAGCCTGGCCCCACACGTCGTGCAGGCAGCCGAAATCGGCGACGAGCTGGCGATCCGAGTGCTGGTCAGAGCGGCAGCTGCCGAGCGTTGGCGGGCTCCGGCGCTCTCCGCCCGCTGGTATGGCGCCGCGTTGCGGCTGCTGCCGCAGGACTGGCGGTACCCCGCCCGGCGTGGCCGGCTGCTGCTGGCCGAGGCCGAGTGCCTGATGACCGCCGGCCTGCTGGCCGAGAGCCACAACGCGGTCTCCGCGGCGATACCGTTGCTGCGTCGTCGCTCCCGCCGGACGCTGCGTCGGGCCGTGCGGACCGCGGCCGCGGTGCATCAGCTCCGTGGCCGGCGGGACGAGGCGGCGGCGCTGTTGCGCGGGGCAGTCAGTGATCCCGGACTGGTCGACGGCGATCTGATCCTGCGCCTGGCCACCGTCGAGCTGCTCCGCGGTGAGCTGGCCGAGGCGGCGACGCTGGCTCGCACGGTCGCCAGCTTGCCAGATTGCGGGACGGGCGGGTTCGGTGCCTGCGCCGTACTGGGGTTCGTGCACGCCAGCACCGGGGACACCGCGGCCGCTCGCCGTACGGCCGACGTGGCGGTCGAGCTGCTGGACAGCTGCTCCGACCTCGCTCTCGTCCGGCAGCTGCCACCCGTCCTCTGCCTGGTCTGGACGAACGTGATGCTCGCCCGGCACAGTCGGGCGCTGCGGGATCAGGACCGGGCGTTGGAGCTGTGTCGCTCGGGCGCAGAGATGCACCTGCACGCGGGGCTGCGCATCGCCAAAGCGGAGACGCTGCGCCGGATGGGGCGCCTGGCTCAGGCGCGCGAGAACGTGGAGCAGGCCGAGGACCTTGCCCGGCAGTCGGGCAGCGCCGAGCTGGCGCTCTTCGCCGCGATCACGCGCACCCGCGTCGCCATGTCCGCCGGTCAGACAATGGAGGCCGTCCTGGGAGGCGCTGACATTGCGGAGCGAGCCCGCGATACATCCGGTCTGTTCGGCGCCCTCGCCGGGGCAGTCGCCGCTGAGGCGCGCCTGCTCGCCGGGATGGCTGAGGACTGCATCGCCGGTGTGCTCGATGCCGGGGGCGGGGAGCGGCTGCCCCATTTCGATCCGTCGAACCAAGCCATGCTCTATGAGCTGCTCACCCGGGCAGCCCTCGAAGCGGGCCGGCCCGACGACGCGCGCCACTGGGCCGATCACGCCACCGAGGTTGCCCGCCGCGGTGTCCTGCCCTGTTCGGCCGGGTATCCCGTACTCGCCCAGGCCGAGGTTCTGCTCGCGCTGGGGCGTTTCGGCGAGGCGGCAAACCTGGCCCTGCACGCTGTCGGAAGTTTTGACCGAGCGGACAATCCGCTGAATGTGGCCCGAGCACGACTGGTCGCCACTCGTGGGTTGGCAGCGGGTGGACAGCGAACTCTTGCGCTGGCGGAGGCGATCAGCGCTGAGGAGATCGCGCAGCGCTGTGGCGCCGAGCAGCTACGCGCTCAGGCGACTCGCGAGCTTCGCCGCCTGGGACGTCGGATACCGGGTACTGGCACGCGCGGCCGATCCGGCTCCGGAATATCTGCTCTGAGCCACCGCGAGCTGCAGATCGCTGAACTGGCAGCGCAGGGCCGCACCAACCGGGCCATCGCCGCAAACCTGTTTCTCAGCGAGAAAACCATCGAGCGCCACCTCGGCTCAGCGTTCGCCAAGCTCGGGGTGTCTTCGCGGGCCGCGCTTGCAGCGCAGGTCGTCACCCGGGCGATCGGCGCATGAGCGACCGATGCCAGCAGGCCAGTCACCCCGGTGATCGGACGACGAACAGTTCAATGACAGCTCCGCGAGATCAACGAACGAGATCATCCTGCTGGCAACGGAGCACAGGTATGATCACCTGGTAACGGCTGGGTCACCTGGGTTCTGACCGATGGCAGAGCGCTACACGGACGAAGCCCCGGCCGCCTGGAGGTACGACCGGGGCCAAGAACAGGTGAAGATCAGCTCTTGAACACGTCCTTGATCTTCTCGCCGACCTGCTTCAGATTGCCCTCCGCCTGGTCGACGTGCCCCTCAGCCTCCAGATCGGGATCATCGGTCGCCTCGCCGATCTCTACCTTGGCCTTGCCCTTGAGCTCTTCGGCCTTGTTGTCGAACTTGTCGCTGGTGCTCATCGTCAGCTCCTTTCGTCTGTTCGCTGTCGGTACCTTGTCTATTACCCGCAAGGACCGGCCGTAACACATGCCCTGGGCTCACCCGATTCGCGGAGCCGGCTACCCCATGCTCTTGGCGCCGTCCAATGACTCGCGGATGATGTCGGCGTGGCCGGCGTGCTGGGCGGTCTCCGCGATCAGGTGGAGCAGGACACGACGCGCAGACCACCGCGCGCCCGGTTCGAACCATGGTGCCTCGGGGAGCGGATGGGACGCGTCCAGATCGGGCAGATCCAGCACGATCTCATCGGTGCGGCGCGCCACCTCGTCGTAGCTGTCGAGCAGCCCGGCCAGCGTCTCACCCTCAACCATGCGGAACTGGTTGGCGTAGGCCTCCCAGTCGGTGTCGTTGCCGCCCATCGCCGTGGTGCCTCCGAGCACGAAGACCATCCATTCCCGCTCGCCGGCCGTGACATGTTTGATCAGGCCGCCCAGGCAAAGCTCACTGGCGGTAGGGGACTGGGCAGCCTGCTCGTCGGTCAGCTCACGCACTGTGAAACGCAGGAAGTGCCGGTGTTGGGCCAGCGTCTGCAGGATGTCGGCGCGTTCGCCGGTGGTGATGTTCTCGGTGGTGGTTCTCGTGGTGGTCACAGTGTCCGCCTTCGCTCTGGTCCGTTACGGGTAACGCTAGGCGCCATTGCGGTCAGGTTCGGTCCTGAATTCTGATCGGCCATCACTCCGTGAGAACCAGGCAGAACGGGTGCCCGGCCGGGTCGAGATAGACGCGGAAGCGTTGGCCCGGCTGGACCTGGTGCTTGCGTGCGCCGAGAGCCAGCACCTGTGCTTCCGCAGCATCGAGGTCAGGTACGTCGAAGTCGAGGTGCACCTGCTGGGGCTGCTCGGCACCGGGCCAACGCGGCGGGACATGGTCGGGTGCGAGCTGGAACGCGAGTGCGACGCCGCCCACCGCGCGCAGCTGCACCCAGTCGTCATCGGCCCGCTCGATCTCCGTACCGATCACCCCGCCGTAGAACCGGGCGACGGCGTGCGGATCCGGGCAGTCGAGGATCACCACGGCGAGGGATGCGATTGTGGTCATGGCCCCGACGGTAGCGGCCGGCACCGACAGTCAGCGGGGCCGTAGCACGTAGCCGGTGTAGCCGTAGTCGGCCCCGTGCGCGCGACGAACCTCGATCTCCCGGCCGACCTCGTCGAGCGTGGCACTCGCGTCCGGTCGTTCGCGACGGAGGGCGGCGATGCGCGCGGCCAGGGGGTCGTAGTAGGCGGCCCAGTCGGAATCGGGCAGCAGGTACGTGGCGGCGACGGTCCAGCCGGCGGCCATCGCCGCACGGATGTTGCCGTCGGTGGTCCGCATCTCCGGATAGCCCGCGTCCCAGAACTTTCGAGCTTCCGGCGCCGGCTCGGACGTGGTCCATTCGGCCTCGGTGAGTACGAGGACGCCGCCCGGCGCGAGCAGTCGCCGCCATGCCCGCAACGCCGTGTCGAAGCCCATGATGTACGCCGAGCCCTCGGCCCAGAGGAGGTCGGCGGATCTGTCCGGGAGTGGGAGATCCTCCATCGGGGTGGCCATCGTACGGATCCGGTCGCTGAGCCCGGCGGCTGCGGCCTCGGCGCCCAGCCGCTCGAGGAAGGGGGCGTGGGTGTCGACCGCAACGATCTCAGCGTTGACCTCGGCGGCCAGCAGGAGGCTCGCCGGCCCGGCGCCACACCCGATGTCCACGATCCGTGGCCGCGCCGGTAGCGGCTCCGCCAGACGCAGCAGCAGGCGGGTGGTCGTAGGCGAGCCCGGGGCCTCCCGCGGCAGGTTCTGGTGCGCAGTCCAGAAGATCTCCTCGGCGGTCACCTGACCATACAAGCACCCCCGTACCTGGGCGTGATCATCGGCGGGCGCGGTGGCCTCGTTCCCCGGATCGGTGAAGACGAAGTCGTGGAACACTGATGCGCTGGAGGGTGTTGCCCGGTGCGCGGGTTCGGGCAGCTTGGGCTTGGGCGCGCCGTGTAGCTCCATGCCCAGAAAAAGCCCATCGCCGGAGGAGCTGGTGACCGCATTGGCGAGAGTGCTGCGCCGTGGGCTACCGGTGACTTCCACGGTGATCGACCCGGTGCTGCTGGACCTACGGGGGTGACCGCGCGGGCGGTCGACCCGGCCGACGAGGCGAGTCGGGCCGCGGCGCTGGACGGGGTGCTGCGCGGGGTGCTGGCTCGGTTCCCTGACGCCCGCTACGGTCCAGCGGCGTCGAAGTCAAGAAACACCCCGCCGGGACGCATCACTCCCGCCATCCCGTGGGCGACGTGGTCGGCGTCGAGCCAGTGCAGCGCAGTCGCGGACACCACCGCGTCGAACGCACGCCCGCCCAACGCCCGGCTCCAGTCGGCGCGGCGCAGGTCCGCCTCCACCCACTCGATGCGGTCGCCGAGCGTGCGCCGCCCCATCTCCAGCATCACCGGGGTTGATCGTCGGGTTGGTGCGGGGGGCGGGGGAGCGGGCGTCGTGACATCCACGGCCACCGCGACTGCGGCGCCGAGTGCACCGCTCCAGACCAGCTCCAGACTCGCGTTCGAAGACCCTCATGAGCGGCCACAGGCCGCGTGAACGGTCGCGTTGACCGTCGAGGGGTTCAGGATCGTCTTGTCTCGCTCGCGCATCACCACTACAGGAGTGTCGGTGCTCGGTCGTACCGTCCGCGTCGACGAGCACCTCCTCTGTGGTGAAGGCGGACATGAACAGGAACAAGCCCGTAGCGTCGGGGCGCGGCCAGCCCGGACCGATCTACGACGATGCCATGAAGGTGCTCGCTGATGACGACCTCGACGCGTTCCTGTCCCTGGTCGGTATCACCGACCGGGCCACCCGGCTCAGCGCTGAGCTCGCTGCCACCAAGATGCACGCCGATCTGCTCGCGGAGACCTCCGCGGGGATCGTGCATGTCGAGTTCGTCAAGGATCCCGACCCCGATCTCGACATCCGTATGGTCAACTATCGGCTGCGGATCCGCCGCCATCACCGCGACCCCCCGATCACCCAATACGCCCTGGTCCTGCGTGACATCACCGTCCCCGATCACTTCGACGAGGTCGACACCGGACAGCTCAGCTGCACCTGGACCGTGGTCCGCGTCTGCGACCTCGATCCCGCCGCGCTCCTGCGGCACCCCACGACCGCGGCCATCGCCGCGCTCACCCGCGGCACCGCGGTCCATCGCGCCGCCGTCCTCACCGCTGCCACCGAGCTGATCACGAAAGACACCAGCCCGGACCGTCGCGACATCCTGCTCAGCGCCGCGACGAACCTCGCCTCGATCGTGCTCCCGCCCGATACCATCGTCACAGCGCTCAAGGAGGCCACCATGCCCGTTCCCGTCCGCGACACCCCCCTCGCCCGCCTGTTCATCGAAGAAGGCGAGCAGAAGGGCCTCCAGAAGGGCCTGCGCGAGGGCGAGCAGAAGGGCCTGCGCGAGGGCGAGCGGCGGGCGGTGCTGCGCATGACCCGTGTCATGCTGTCGCGCCGCTTTGGTGACGACCGGCGTATCGATCTCGTCGCCGCGCGGCTGGCCGACCTCACCGACGAGGAACGCCTCACCCGGATCTCCACCGCCACCAGCCTCGACGACCTGGACCTCTGAGCAGGAGGTCGCCTCGGCCGTACAGCCAGCCTGCTGGCCCTCGGAATCTCAGCGGAAGGCCAGCACCGACGCGGTGAAGCGTCTGCCCGACCTCCACCAGGTCGCCGGCTGCCACCGCGCCGGCCGCGTCGTCGGCGCCGAGCACGCCGCGCGGGTCGGCGGGGTCGGTGTCGAAGTCGAGGAACACCCGCCCGTCGCGGGTTGGACGCCCGGCGTCCCGTTGAAGGCATCGGTCGGAAGGAGGAATAGCAGGTATCAGGCGTGGCGGGCGAAGGGTGCCGGGTGGGTCCCGAGGCCCTGATCCGCCAGTACACCCCCAACTCGCAACGCCGGCGACTCACCCGGGGGCGTACGTCTTGGCGTCGACCGGCTCAGCGGCGAATGTGCAAGCCCTTAAGCCGCCTGAACGGTCGTAGCACTGACTGTCGGCGGGGTTGGATTGCCTCTCCACGTTCGCGCATCACCTCGAGGTGGCCGCGCATCGCTTCCGTCACCGGGTTCGGTCGGCCTGGAATATCGCGGCGGCGCGGACCGCGTCCGGGTCTCGCCGACCAGGGAATCGCAGAGTGCAGCGCTTGGACTGGGCATTTCTTGGGCAGTCTATTTCACTGCCTCCATGCCCAGAAAAAGCCCATCGCCGGAGGAGCTGGTGACCGCATTGGCGAGAGTGCTGCGCCGTGGGCTACCGGTGATTTCCACGGTGATCGACCTGGTGCTGCTGGACCTACGGGGGGTGACCGCGCGGGCGGTCGACCCGGCTGACGAGGCGAGTCGGGCCGCGGCGCTGGACGGGGTGCTGGCTCGGTTCCCCGACGCCCGCTACGGTCCAGCGGCGCGGGCGCTGTTCGGGCTCGCCCCGGCGGAACCGGGGGAGAACCTCACCAGTCGCCGTGGCGTTGCCGCGGCGGCGGCCGGGCACGAGGTCCACCACTTCCGCAAGCGGGTCGAGCCCCGCCTGATCGCCCAGCTCGCCGCCGCGCTGCTCGCCGACGCTGACCGGTTCACCCACGCCCAGCTCGCCGCGCCACGGCTCGCGCCCGCCGGCGAGCGCCAGCGGATCGCCGTGGTGAACTGGGTGAGGTCGGGCCGGTTGCCCGGGTAGGCGTGCGACACCAGTGGGACACCGCCGTCGCGGGTGACGACCAGACCGAGCCCGACCAGGCGCAGGTCGGCGCGTTTCTTGCGCGGCGTCCGTTCCCCCGCGGAGTGCGCTGCCCAGTTCCACGGGTGGCCCTCGAACCCGGTGACCAGCGGCTGGAGCTCGGCGAACAGCGCCCGCCGCGTGACCATCGGCAACGCCCCGACGACGCCCACCGACGCCAGCATCCCCCGTGAGTCGTACAGCCCCAGCGGCAGCGACCCGATCGCGTCCGGCCCGGACTTGTGCATGCGGTAGCCGGCCACCACGCAGTCCGCCGTCCGCTCGTGCTTGATCTTGGCCATGACGCGCTTGTCTGGCTGGTAGCGCAGGTCCGGCGCCTTGGCGATGAGCCCCTCGAGCCCGGCGCCCTCGAACTGCTCGAACCACTGCTGCGCGACGTCGCGGTCGCGGGTGAGGGGCGTGACGTGCACCGGCGGCGACGCGGCGCCGAGTGCCTCCTCCAGCTCGGCGCGCCGCCGCTCCATCGGCTCCTGCGTGAGGTCCTCGTCGCCCAGGGCCAGCAGGTCGAACGCCACGAACGACGCCGGTGTCTCGTGGGCCAGCAGGTTCACCCGGCTCGTCGCGGGGTGGATGCGCTGCTGGAGCGCCTCGAAGTCCAGCCGGTTGCGCGCGCGGTCGACCACCACGATCTCGCCGTCGATCACCGCGCGCTCGGGAAGCTCGCCCGCACCACGTCGATGACCTCCGGAAAGTAGCGCGTCATCGGCCGCTCGTTGCGGCTGCCGATCTCCACCTCGTCGCCGTCGCGGAAGATGATCGTGCGAAAGCCGTCCCACTTCGGCTCGTAGAGCCAGCCGTCGGGGATCGTGGGAACCGGCTTGGCCAGCATCGGCTTGACCGGGGGCATCACGGGCAGGTCCACTGCGCCATCATGCCCCTGATGAGGGTGCTCGCCCTGCCAGTAGCATGCGGTACCTCTGCCGAGTCCCGGCCAGCCGAACGAGCTGGTCAGCCGGCTGGGGGAGGGACTGCGGCTGTGACCCAGAGGTGTCCGTCATGCCAACAGGAGACCGCAGGCCACGACCAGTTCTGCGAACGCTGCGGAGTGCCCCGCACCCGCGGGCCGATCCCGGCCGACGTCCGGCCGGTCGCACCGGGCCCGGCGCCTCCGGTCCGGGACGAGTCGACGCGTTATCTCTGCGCCGCGGCACACCTCGATCCGGCCTTCGCCGACGAGGTGATTGCGGAGTTCCTCGTCGAACCGGTCCGTGCCGTCGCGTCGTCACCCGGGGCCGACACCACCGCGGTGCTGCGGGACGCCGTCGCGGCGTGGACGCGGCGCCGCGTACGAGACGGGCTGCTGGTCGCCCTGCTCGTGGCCTACGCTTTCGTGAGCCCGTCGCTGTTCGGTCTGTGGCTGGTGGTCGCGATCGCCGTCGCGGGTGCGGTCGAGCTGCTCAGTGCCGACGGCAGACGTGACGTGTTCGCGGTTGCGGCGTTCGCTGCCGCCGGCCCCGCCGTGGTCGCCGCCGCGCGCCATCGCGGCGAGGTGGCCCGGCCCAACGCGCTCGCGCTGCTGGGGGTGGATGTCCTGGCGGCGCTCGGTCTACTCGCTGTGGCCTACGTCCTCGGTATGTTCTTGTTCGGGCTCGGGCCGTTCGCACTCATCGACGGGTCCCTCGCGCTCGCGCTCGTCATCGCAGTGGTCATGGGACTCGTCCTGGTCACCGACGAGTTCACCGTGCACCACCTTGTCGGCACCTGCTTCCGGTCGAGCCGCTTCGTCGCCGATGGCGAGCGGTCGTCGTCGCCGTGGGAGCGTCGGACTCGCTACCTGGGGCACGCGGCGTTCGGGGGCCGACTGGCAGCCGTCGCCGAGGCCGATCGACAGACGGCCGACCCCAACTGGGCCGACGTCGTGGTGCATCGCGGCTACAACCCGTTCGTCGGCGCCGGCGACGTCATCAAACAACAGATCATCGCGTTGCCGCTGGATCCCGGCGACAAGCGGGAGGGCAGCCAACCCGGACCGATCAGCGTCATCGGGCTGCATGGGCACATTGCCGACGCGATGGAGACGCTCCGAAAAGCCACGTCGCTCGGCCCGGACGGACGGCTGCTGCGGCTCGCGCGACGGGAGTGGGTGGTGATGTCGGCTGAGGAGCTGGTGCGCAAGCGACACGACCAGCCGAGCCCGCCCGTTCTCGTGGACCTGGCCGCGCCCCCGATGCCCTGGATGCGAGTCGACGACGCCCGCCGCATCGGTGAGATACCGCGCGAGTGGGCGCGCTACTACCAGTGCTACCGGATCGAGTCATGGGACCGGGAGCTGGCCACCTCGTGCTTCCTGCACATCGGCACCGACCAGCGGATGCTGTTCCTCGAGTGGACGTTCTGCGCACTGCTGCCCGTCCAGGGCAGCTACCGCGACATCGACCGCTACCGCAGCGGCGACATCGCCGTGTTGGGTCGTGCGCTGCTGCGACTGGTCATGCTGCCGATGACCTTGATCAGGCGGACGAGGACCGCGTTGCACCGGTTCGTGCGCATCCTGCAGGAGCCGGACGAGGTGGTGCCCGATCGTTACGGTAGCGCGAGCAGCGTGCGCGAGCTCGCGGCCGCTGGCCACGTCCGGACCTACTTCCAGTTCGTGGACGTCATTCGGTATACCGAGATCATCGACGCGGCGCTGGTCCGCGCGGTAGGCGACTACCTGCAGAAGCGGGGTTACTCGGTCGTCGAGTTCCAGCGCCAGGCCCAGACACCGACCTTCGACCTGCGAGGGGCGCAGGGTGTCGCGTTCGGACAGGGTTCCTCGGTGAGCAACAACGCCTTCGGGCCGAGACCCGCCACGCAGAAGGATCAGCGATGAGTGCAGACCGGGAGCGACCCACCGTCGACATGCGGGGTGCCCAAGGCATCGCCTACGGAGACCACTCCCAGGTGACCGGGAACACCTTCGCGATGGGCCAGCAGGCACCCACGGCCACGATCGAGCAGCTCTGCAGCGCCGTCGCCGCGTTCCGGACCGAGCTTCTCGACACCGCCGCACCCGAGAACCGCCCGGAGCTGGGACGCCGCCTCGGACAGCTCGAGGACGAGCTTGCCGACGTCGAGCCGGCAGGGCCGGTCGTGCTATCGCGTTGGAAGCAGGTTCGACGGTTGGCAGGTCCGCTCGCGGCTTCGGCAAGCGTGGCGCAGATCACGGATATGGTGATCACACTCTTCGGTGGCGGATGACTCCGGCGTCACCGCGGCTTCGTGTTGCCGGCCGGCCCGTCGACGTGGGAGAGCCGCTTCGCGTAACAATCCTGCTGCGCAAAGCCCTGCTGCGCACACCAGGCGTCGGCGGTGTCGAACGGTGTCGCGACGAGGGTCACCCAGAAACCGGGCCGGGTAAAGCTGCGGTAGTCGTCGGAGCGGACCAGCAGACTGTTCGGGTACCGCGTCTGCAGGGACTGGAAGTCGGCGAGGATCGCAGTGTCGTCGAACGTCACCGAGCTGACGGTCAGACCGACGCTCTTGGACGACAGCTGTGGAACCCAGCTGCCGACCAGGCTTTCGGCGGCCGGACGATCCGCGGCCGCCTGGGCGGTGAGCTCGTCCTCGGCACTGCGCGCGACGGGCGCGGCTGCCGGTGGTGTGCCTGCCGGCGGTGTGGACGATGTCGCGGGTGGCGGGGTCGGAGCCCGGGCGGCAGAGTCCTTCGAGGCCGTCATGAGCAGGGCCGTGACGGTGCCCAGTGCCGCGCCCAGTGCCAGGACGGCGACGGCGACGAGCCTTCTGCTGGTCGCTCTTCTCCGGGATCGTCGCCTTAATCCGGCGTCGGCGCAGGGAGGAGCGGATTGTGCGGTTCGAGTAGGCCTTGTCGGCCAGCAGTCGACCGGGGCGGGTGCGAGGCCGGCCGCGCCCGAGTCGGCGGATCCGCAGTCGCGCCATCAGTGGCTCGAACGCCAGAGTGTCGTGGCGCTGCCCCGCGGTGGTGGCGCGGGCCAGCGGTCGGCACTGGGAGTCGGCCAGCAGGTGAATCGTGGTGCTCAGTCCGCCGCGGGAACGCCCCAGACCCTCCCGGTCAGCCCGCTTGGCCGGCTCGACCTCCGGCTCCGGGCCCTCCTCCACATCGCACCCGGCGCGGAGCCCGTCGAGGATGTCCTCCCAGGTCCCGTCCCCTGACCAGCGGCGATGGCGCGAGTACACCGTCTTCGGGTTCCCCTAGGACACCGGCAGATCCCGCCACGGCGAACCTGTCCGGGTCCGCCACAACACCCCGTCGATCACCGGCCAGTGATCAAGCCACCGCCCACCCCGACACGGCGTCCGGTCCGGTAGCAACGGCTCCAGCCGCGCCCATTCACCATCGGTCAGATCATGACGATCATGCATGAGCAAGGTCTACCGCACCCGAGCCCCAAGATCCCGCAGACACGCCCCAGCCGCCGCATCACTGCGAAAGTCGAGCTACGTCAGCAGCCGCTCTTAACGCGGCAGCGAGCGGCGTCAGCCCTCACTTCAGAAGAGCCACACCCTTATCGAACCGAACATCGAGGAGATCGTCAACCGGAACCCCGACGTGATCATCCTGCTGCTGCAGGGCGCCAGACCCCGCAGGGCGTCCGGGAGGAGTTGCGCGCCCGCCCTGAGCTGCAGACGGCCCTACGACACCGGGACGGCGCGGACCCCGAAGATCTACAGCAGGCCTGCCCTCAAGCCGCGTGAATGGTCGTAGCACTGACCGTCGACGGGTTCGGGATCACCTCTCTACGCTCGCGCATCACCTCGAGGTGGCCGCGCATCGCGTCCTTCATCTCCGAGAGGGCTTCGGCTTCGGTATCGCCCAGCGCGACGCAGCCGGGAAGGTCGGGGCTCCATGCCCCGAAGCCACCGTCGTCGGCCCTCTCGATGATGATCGCGTAGGTGCTCATCGCGGCCTCCTGTTGATCCCTGCCTGTTTCAGGATGCTTCGTTCGGTGCCGATCGGCAAGTCTCGGCTCAGCTTGCCCGGCACCGTGACCACTCCCGGCTTGTCCGGATGGCCGGAATGCCGATGGCTGCCCCGCACCCGGATCAGGGTCCATCTGTCAGTCTCGATCAACCTGATCATCTGCTGTACCGTGAGCGGCATATCCCGCTTCTTTCCGTCGGTAATCGAGCCGACACCGGGAACGTAGCGACCAGCCCCGACAATCTGGCACTGCTACCTGCGCGTCGCGCCGGTGTTGCAGGCACGCCTCTCACGTCGAGTTCTCGGTCTCGGGTGCCTCCCATGTCCTGTCGAGGTGCGGACGTTCCGCGTACGCACGCGAGGTGGTCGGCCTGATTGGTCCGAACGGGTCGGGCAAGTCCACGGTGCTGAGGTGTGTCTACCGGATGCAGCGCCCGGCCGCCGGGATGATCCGCCTCGACAATCCGACGTGTGGAGCCTCTCCCCATCGCATCGAGCGAGGTGGTCGGCTCGTCGGCGAGGATCAGCTCCGGCTCGCAGGCCAGCGCCATGGCGATCCCGCGCGCTGCCGCATCCCGCCCGACAGCTCGTGCGGATAGCGATCGGCCACCCGCGCAACGAGGCCGACCATCCCGAGCAGCTCCTCGACCCGCCTACGGACCGCGCATTCGTCGCCATCGTCCGCCGCGCGTTGCGCGGCTTCCACGGCGCTGTCGTCCGCCGCAGGGCCGCGTCAGCGCAGCGAGCACGCGCTCCAATGATCGCGGTCACGGCGCCCGCGCCATTGCTGCTCGCCCTGAACAGCTCGTCGATCCACCTCGGGTTCGCGGCCGGTGCGCTGCTCGGCGGTCTTGTGCCTCCGAGTCACTGCGCGAGCTCGAGATCGTGGGTGACGACCAGCACCGCGGCTCCGCGTCCGGACAGCCAGCGCGAGCAGGTGCCCGGCGGTCCGGTCGACGAGCGGGGCGTCCAGGCCGGAGGTCGGCTCGTCGGCGATCACGACCTCGGGTGAGCCGATCAGCGCGAGGCTGCTGAGCACGCGCCGGGCCATGCCACCGGAGAGGATGGTGCAGCAGGGGGGGTACCGGCCGCGAGCCGTTCCACCTGAGCCGTGAAGCCCAGGCCCTCCAGGTCCACCCGCATGCCGATCTCCGCGAGCTGGTCACGGACCGCCAACGCCGTGGTGTTCTGTATGGCGCTCCCCGCGCGTCCAGCTCGCCCGAGCGCAGCCGCGTCGCCCGCACGTTCTCATCAGGAACGAAGGAGAAGACCACCCGCGCGATCCCGACCACGCCGCCGTAGTAGTCGGGGTTGGCCCGCAGCGTCATGCGCTCACCGGAGCGCAGCTCGTCGAAGATGTAGGGCCCGGTCTCGATCGGGGCGAGGCTGAACCCGGTGGTGTTGAGGCCCTGCCCGGCGAGTACGTGTTCGGGCACGATGCCCAGTGTCAGCTTGTCGGGGAACGCGGGGTCGAGCCGGGATAATCCGAAGCGCACCCAGCACGCCGCGGCCCACGTCGAGGTAGGAAACGGGATGTCATCTCAGCAAGGCAGGCGGCCCGTCAGCTGCGGCGTTGCATCTGATCGAAGACCAGGGCGGTAGCGAAGCCGTACGCGAGGTGGGGCACCAGGTCTGACAACCACGAGGACGCCGGCCACTCCCGCGGGTCGGTGATGCCCAGGACGGCCATCGGCCCGGTCGTCCCGACGTTGGCGGCGAGCCCGGCAGCGGTACCCAGCACCGCGAGCGGGACGCCGTTCAGTTTCGGGCGCAGCACCCCGTACAGTGCACCGGTGCCGAGCCCGGCCATGATGCCCAGCAGCGCCCCGAGCCCGGAACGGCGGTTCTGCGCCGTCTCGCTGTCGGGTCCTTCCGCTGACAGTGAGAGGTTGGCCAGCTCCTCGGTCTTGCGGACCGTCTCCTCAGGGGTCGAGCTCGCCGGGCGGGCTCTGGTCACCATGTCGAGGTAGGTGACGGCGTTCAGGGCCGTCGTCCCGGCCGCGCCCGCGGCGATTCCGGTCAGCAGTTCGCGTCTCATGTTGATCAGTTCCCCATTCCGGGCATGTTCACTCGTGGGTGAGGCTCAAGGCAACCTCAAGACAACGGAGAGAAATCCACAGGTTCCGTGTGCCCGCCCGCCTCGGCTGCCACGCCGGCGTACTCACCAAGCCACTACCAGCGCCACGAGGTCCTCGTCCGCATAGGCGCCCTGTCCACAACGCCTCGACCAGGCCATCTCGCCCCTGCCCACTCCTGGAAACCCGGCCCAATCGAGGCGGTGCTCGGGCCGTCGGCTGCCACCAACCCGACAATCACTCCGAAACGATCGACGTCTCGAAGCAGTGATCAACTCATCGCCTGCTCACAGAATCGGGTCTGGTGAGTACTCCCGATGGGTCACAGCACCCGACACCCGGCTCCGGGCGACGTCCGATCCCGCGGTTCTCCGGTCGGCGAGCTCCCCGGTCGTCGCCCAGAGCGGTCTGGATTAATTCATCCGTCGATTTGTGGTCGCGCTGCTACTCTCGCCGGAGAGCTCAACCGATCGGGTAAGTCAATGCAACCTCCAGTAGTCCCCATGGTTGGTCGAAAATTGTGCCGACACAACGCTACGCAGGTATGCGGCCGCAACGTCTACCACCGGGCGAAGCTGCGGGTGGCCACCGGCCAACTCGACGATGTACAGGCGGAGGTCGAGGCCGGCATCCGGGTGGCCGAGCAGCTCTCGGCGAAGGGCCAACCGGCCGGTGCCGCGCACGCGCGCGGGCTCCTCGACGACCGCACGTTGCTCGAGCGCGCGATAACAGGCTTACGAGACAAGCCCTCGGCCCCTGGTCCGAGCGCTCGCCGTAGCGGACCTCGCGGCCGCCGAGTACGCAGTCGGAGGATGGCGTGCCGCCCACCGGCTGTGCGAAGTGGCTGCGCGAAACCGACCGAAGCAGTTCCGCGCTACGGACTCCCCCGACCTGTTCACCGCTCTTCACAGCAGCCAGGTAATCTACAGTACAAGGAGAAGTGATGGCCACCACCAACCCTGAAACCGCAACTCTCAACGATCGACGAGACGTGGCACTACTCCTGCTCCGGGTGGCGATCGGCATAGTGTTTCTCGCGCACGGCGCACAAACACTTTTCGGTGCGTTCGGTGGACAGGGAATTGCGGAAACGGCTCAGTCGATGGGCGAGTTAGGCCTGCAGCCTGGCGCATTCTTCGCTGTTCTCCTTGGTCTTGCCGAGTTCGGCGGGGGATTGTTCTTGCTTGTCGGCTTGCTCACGCCGCTGGCCGGACTAGCCATCGCGGGAGTCATGACGGTCGCCATCATCACGGTCACCGGTCCCAACGGCTTCTTCAGCCAAGACCAGGGCTACGAGTTCAACATGGTACTGATCGCCGTCGCACTTGCCCTCGCCATTACTGGGCCAGGTCGACTGAGCCTTGACCAGCGACTCGGCCTGGACCTCATCGCCCGCGTGGCGAACAATCGGAGGCACCGACGCAAGGCAGACCGATGACACCATGGTCGGCCTGACACAGCCACCGGAGCCCATACCGGTGATGGGTCGGGTCGCCGACACGGTCGGGCGGGTCGAGCCCCAGCGCACCCCCGTGCACACCTGGCACGACGCGCGGAGGGTATCGGGGGCGGGTCACCTCATCTGCCGGCGATCCACACCGTCTTAGCATTGACGAACGACCGTGGGCCGAACTGGGCCAGCTCCCGCCCGTACCCGGAGTTCTTTGCACCCCCGAATGGCACCTCGACCGTGGACTCGATGAACTTGTTGATGTACATCATCCCCGTTTCCACCTCGTTCACAAACCGCTCCTGCTCGGCCCGGTCCTGGGTCCAGGCGCTGCCGCCGAGGCCGAACGTCGAGTCGTTGGCGATCCGGATCGCGTCGTCGGCGTCGCGGGCCCGCCACAGCAGCGCAACCGGACCGAACAGCTCCTCGCGGTGCGCCGGTGAACCCTTCGGGATGTCGGTGAGCATGGTGGGCGGGTAGTAGTTGCCCGGACTGGGGAGCGGCTTGCCGCCGGTAAGCACCCGGGCGCCGGCGGCGATGCTGTCCCGCACCTGCTGATCGATGATCACCAGGCCCTCGGAGGTGGCCAGCGGACCCATCTCGGTGTCGGAGTCCATCGGGTCGCCGATGCGCAGGGCCTCCAGCTTCTCGACCATGCACCGCTCGAACTCGTCGGCGATCTGCTCGTGCACGATGAACCGTTTGGCGTTGATGCAGGACTGGCCGTTGTTGAGCGTGCGTGAGGTGACCGCGTTGGTCACAGCGTCGTCGAGATCGGCCGAGGGCATCACGATGAACGCGTCGCTGCCGCCCAGCTCCAGCACACTGGTCTTGACCATGCTGCCGGCCGTGGCGGCAACCTGCCGGCCCGCGGGTTCGCTGCCCGTGAGGGTCACCGCACGTACCCGGTCGTCGGAAATGATCCCCTCGATCGCTGGCGAGCCGACGAGCAGCGTCTGGAACACCCCCTCGGCGTATCCGGCCCGACGCAACACGTCCTCGATCGCCAGCGCACACTGCGGCACGTTCGAGGCGTGCTTGAGCAGGCCGACGTTGCCGGCCATCAGGGCGGGAGCAGCGAAGCGGAAGACCTGCCAGTAGGGAAAGTTCCACGGCATGATCGCCAGCACCGGGCCGAGCGGCTCGTAGCGGGTGAACACTCGGGCGTCGGGCACCTCGTACGTGACGTCGGCGAGGATCTGCTCGGCGTGCTCGGCGTAGTACCGGCAGCCCTTGGTGCACTTGCCGATCTCGGCGAGCGCCGAGATGAAGGTCTTGCCCATCTCCAGTACGGCGATCCGGCCGAGCTGCTCGGCCTCGTCCTCGAGGATCTTCGCGGCGCGGCGTAGCAACTCGCCGCGTTGGGCGTAGGTGGTGCTCCGGTACTCGCGGAACGCGTCCGCCGCGAGTTGCAGCTTCTGGTCCACCTGCTCGTCGGTCAGCGCGTCGAAGGTACGGATCTGCTCACCGGTTGCCGGGTTGATGCTCGCGATAGCCATGGTGGGGCACTACCCGGCGGCGGCGACCGACAATCTCCCGTCTCGACGGCGCACACCAGCCGCGGCCCGGTCGACGGCGGTCGATGGGGCAAGCCGCCATCGAGCGCCGAGAATCACTCGGTCCGGGTGGTCCCCGGCGCATTCTCGCGCAGCGGGGGCAGGAAAGCCGGCCCGACGAGCCGTCCTCGCAGCTCCCATCCGGCATGGTGGAACAGGGCGTGCATCGCCGCGACCATGCCGCGCAGGTCGTCGCGCCCGGACAGGTACGCCCAGCGGTGCCGGGCCGGAAGGGCGAAGAACACCTCGAAGAAGGCAGGCACCTGCTCGGGCGGCATCCGCAGCAGCGACTCCAGCCCGCGACGACGCAAACTGTGCACGATGCGCGCCGCGGGGGACCACACCACCGCGCGGGCCGCTGCGAGGGCAACTGCCGGTTCGCCGGGCAGGTGCGCGGCCAGCGCGTCGGCCACCACCGGAGCCAGCCGCAGCGAGGGGGCGATGCTGAATCCGGTGGCCGGGTGGACGAGCGGTGCGGCCGCCCCGAACCCGAGCGCGGCGCGAGCCCGGTGGCGCGGTAGATCGACCGGAAAGTGCACCCTCTCCATCGTGGCGGACGGGTCCGGTTCGACGCCGTGATGGGCAAGGCGGGCCAGGAGTCGGCGCTGCAACACCGGCAACGGCAGACCCGGTCGCCGGGCCAGCGAGGTCTCCTCCAGCAGCACCGCGCCGTCACCCAGCGGAACCGCGTAGAGGAACGTGGGCCACCCGTCCTCGCCATGGTGGGGCCGCCAATCCATGAACAGCGCCTCGCCGGGACTGACCAGCGGTGCGGCGGTGGCCTCGTCGACGACCAGGCCGAACGCCGTCTGTTCCGCCAGCGGGCATCGCCGCCGTGGGGAGGCAAGGAGTGGCTGCCACCGGCCGCCGGCGTCGATCACCACCCGGGCGCGGAGGTGGGTCCCGTCGGCCAGCTCCACCGACTCCGTCCCGGCCGCGGCCACCGCCCGGCCCGCCCGGACCCGCACGCCGGCGCCGTCGAGGTCGGCGTCCAGGTGCGCGCGCAACGCCGGTACGTCCAGGACCGCGTACTCCCAGCCCAGGAGTCGATCGGTCGACGCGATCGCGCGGCCGTACGCCCGGGCGGCGACCAGCTTCGTCGGAAATGTTGCCGACAGGTCATCGACCCACGCCCCGTAGGTTGCCCGCCACGGCCGGTCGGGTGCCAGGTCGAGCAGGGTCGTGCGCAGCCCGCGGCGTCCGGTCTCGGCGGCGAGCGCCCGTCCGGCGGGGCCACCGCCGATGACCAGCACGTCGTCCATGGAGGTGGTCACAGGTGCAGTTCTACCGGGTGCGTGCTCGGTGGTCTTCGCGCACGTTCTGTCTCATCGAACGTTGCCACCTGCACAGCGTGTACCGCATGTGCGCAGCTGGCGACACCCGAGGGATGGAGGGCCCCGGGAGGGGACCGTTACCGTCTGCGGATGGTCGAGTCCGCGGGCGGTTGGCGATCACCGGGAGATGTGAGCCGGGTGCGGGGCGTTGGTCCGGATCTTGCGCCGCGGCACCGAGCGGGGGGATGTCATGAGCCGGGTCCGGGAGGCCGCGGGTGGTGGCCGGGTCATCGAGGTGGCTCCGGAGCGGCTGGTGGGCTGGTTCGAACGGTTCGGCGAGCGCCACGGTGGGATCGGCTCGACCGACGTGATGTCGGTGGCAGTGCTCGTCCAAGCCGGTGACGGGGCGACGGCCACCGTGGCGGTGCCCTTCGGCGGATTGCCCGCCGCAGCGGCTGGGGAGTTCGACGGCCTCGAGCTGGGTGCCCTGCACGCCCACCTCGCGGTGCCCCGCCGGACCGGGTTGATCCTGGTGCGCCTGGGGGGCTACAGCGTCGGGGTCGCGGTGGTCGGGGTGGTGGAGCTGTCCTCGACCGGGGCCCGGCAGGTGCACGGCCGCAACAAGAAGGGCGGCTCGTCCTCGGGGCGGTTCGCGCGCCGGCGTGCGGGTCAGGTCCGGGTGGCCCTGAACGCCGCCGCGGACACGGTGGCCCGGGTGCTGCTGCCGGTGGCCGGTTCCCTCGACGCGCTGGTGCTCGGCGGCGACGCGCCGGCGCTGGAGGAGCTGCGGGCGGACCGGCGGCTCACCGCTCTGCTCGCCCGGGCCGAGCCGCGGGTGCTGGACGTTCCCGAGCCGCGGCGTGCGGTGCTCGACGAGGCGGCTCGGCGGGCCTGCGCGGTCGAGGTGGTGGTGCGCGGCGCCGATGCCGGGCCGTGATCACCGGCTGGGCGGGTTCCGCCACCGGATCTGACCGGGTTCGCGCCAGGTTGGTGATCATGGAGGAACCGGACCTAACCCAGGGAGCCGGTCGCCAACATCCCGCCGTCGATCCGCACGGTTTCCCCGGTGATCCAGCTCGCCGCGTCGGAGACCAGGAACCCGACCAGCGCCGCCACGTCCTTCGGCGCGCCCAACCGCTTCATCGGATATGACGACGCGACCCCCTCCTCGTCGTGGGAGTACAGCGCCGTCGCGAACTGCGTCTTCACCACCGCGGGCGCGACGGCGTTGACCCGGATCTTCGGGCCGAGCTGCCAGGCCAGCTCCTCGGTCAGCCGGATCAGGGCGGCCTTCGACGCCCCGTAGGCGGCGATCACGCCCGACGAGCGCAGCCCGGCCACCGAGGCGAGGTTGACCACCGCACCACCGTGCTCGCCCATCCAGGCCTTGTGGGCGAGCTGGAGATAGCCCAGCGCGGCCACCACGTTGATGTCGAAGATCTTCCGGACGGCGTCGAGATCGGCTTCCATGAGCGAGCCGTACAGCGGGTTGATGCCGGTGTTGTTGACCAGGATCCCGAGACTGCCGAACCGCTCGACGGTGCGCGCTACCGCATCTTCGCGGGCATCGGCGCTGCCCGCGTTACCGGCGACGGCCAGCACCCGGGTGCCGTCGCCACCGGCTGCTTGCGCCGTGAGTTTCTCCGCCGAAGCGGCGAGCTGGTCGGGCTTGCGGGCGGTGATCGTCACCGAGGCGCCCCGGGTGAGGAGCTCGGCGGCGATCGCGTAACCGATGCCGCGGCTGGCCCCGGTGACCAGGGCGACGCGGCCGGTGAGATCGGAGCCGAGGGTCGGGCTCGGGCGCCCGCCCGCTCTGCCGATGGTCGGGCTCGGGAGCTCGCCCTCCGTGAGATCGGTCATGGCCGGGACCCTACGTCGGTAACCGGCTGGCCCCGGCCGGTAGCCTGGGGTCGTGATCCGGATCGGGTAGCGGCCACCTCGGTCTGCTTTCCTGCCCCCGAACCGCACCCTCTGGAGCCACCTCGTGATCACCGCCACCGACCTGGAGCTGCGTGCCGGGTCCCGCATCCTGTTGTCCGGGGCCACCCTGCGCGTCCAGCCCGGGGACCGGATCGGCCTGGTCGGGCGCAACGGCGCGGGCAAGACCACCTCGATGCGGGTGCTCGCCGGTGAGGGTGAGCCCTACGCCGGGTCGGTCTTCTCGAACAGCCCCGTCGGCTATCTGCCGCAGGATCCGCGTGAGGGTGATCTGCGGGTCTCGGCGAAGGACCGGGTGCTCTCCGCCCGCGGGCTCGACGAGATGCTGCGGAAGATGGAGAAGGCGCAGACGGCCATGGCCGAGCTCGTCGACGGCGCGCAGAACGAGAAGGCGGTGCGCGAGTACGGCCGCATCGAGGAGCGGTTCTCCGCGCTCGGCGGGTACGCCGCGGAGAGCGAGGCAGCCCGGATCTGCGCGCACCTGGGCCTGCCCGACCGGGTGCTCACCCAGGAGATTGCCACGCTCTCCGGCGGGCAGCGCCGCCGCGTGGAGCTGGCCCGCATCCTTTTCGCGGCCTCGGACGGGGGTGGCGGGGGAGCGTCGAGTGCCACCACATTGTTGCTCGACGAGCCCACCAACCACCTCGACGCCGACTCGATCACCTGGCTGCGGTCGTTCCTGTCCGCGCACGAGGGCGGTCTGGTCATCATCAGCCACGACACCGGGTTGCTGGCCGCAGTGATCAACAAGGTGTGGTTCCTCGACGCCACCCGCAGCGAGGCCGACATCTACAACATGAACTGGAGCCGCTATCAGGAGGCGCGGGCCACCGACGAGAAGCGCCGCCGCCGTGAGCGCGCCAACGCCGAGAAGAAGGCGTCGGTGTTGCACACGCAGGCGCTGAAGATGGGCGCCAAGGCGACCAAGGCCGTCGCGGCCAAGAACATGGCCCGACGCGCCGACGAGCTGCTGGCGGGCTTGGAACCCGAGCGCAAGAACGACAAGGTCGCCCGCATCCGGTTCCCCGACCCGGCCCCGTGCGGGCGCACCCCGCTCACCGCGGAGGGGCTGTCCAAGGTTTTCGGGTCGCTCGAGGTGTTCACCGGGGTGGATCTGGCGGTGGACCGCGGGGCCAAGGTCGTCGTGCTCGGGCTCAACGGCGCGGGGAAGACCACCCTGCTGCGCCTGCTGGCCGGCACCGAGACGGCCGATGCCGGCGAGGTACATCCCGGTCACGGGCTGCGGATCGGCTACTACGCCCAGGAGCACGACACCCTCGACCTCGACGCGAGCGTGTGGGCCAACGTCCGGCATGCCTCGCCGGACGCCCCTGAGCAGCAGTTGCGCACCCTGCTCGGGTCGTTCATGTTCTCCGGCGAGCAGCTCGACCAAGCTGCGGGCACGCTGTCCGGCGGGGAGAAGACACGGTTGGCGCTGGCCGGGCTGGTGTCCAGTGCGGCCAACGTGCTGTTGCTCGACGAGCCGACGAACAATCTGGATCCGGCCAGTCGGGCGCAGGTTCTCGATGCCCTGAGCCGGTTTACCGGGGCGGTCGTTCTGGTGACCCACGACCCGGGTGCGGTGGAAGCCCTGCACCCGGACAAGGTCATCGTGCTGCCCGATGGCACCGAGGATCACTGGTCCCCCGATTACCTCGAGCTGGTGCAACTCGCCTGACCGGTGAGCGCTTCCTGATGACCGCTCACGATCGGGGGCAGGCCCGCCGACGCTGCGTGCGCTGATCACCCGTACGCGTGATCCGTTTGGCGGAACCGTTCACCGATCATTGTGTGGATCTCCTGGTACCTGCTGGCGCAGTGGACGATCATTGCCGCACCGAGGTGCCGAATGGCTCCGGTTTCGCGGCAACGCCGCGATGGTCCATAGGGAGGTTGGGTCGTCATGGCCGACCTGAAGAAGGGAGCCCGGATCACCGGGCCCCAGCGCGACAAGCTCGCCACCGACCTGCGCAAGAAGTACGAGAAGGGAGCGAGCATCCGCGCCCTGGCCGAACAGACCGGGCGCTCGTACGGCTTCGTGCACCGGGTACTCAGTGAGACAGGTGTGACGTTGCGGGGACGTGGTGGCGCAACGAGGGCGAAGAAGAAGTAGGTCGCGACCGACACCTTGTAACCTGGGCGGCGGCGGGTTGGACCATCGGCTCCGCCGTGCTCGGCCTCCGATGTCTGGGGTGCGGTCGCGCTCTGCACGCAACCTGCTCCGACCGCGCAAGAGAGCGTGGCTCACTCGTCACGTCGTCATGTCCTGGGACGCGCTCGCGGAGTGCGCTGTCGCCCGCGATGAGCTGTCGATGTCTGCCGGGTCGTCGCGGGCTGCTCCGAAAGTGACCGTGCCCCTCCGGCGCATCGATCACGGGCAGTAGGTCTCACCAGACCGACTGACCACCCGCTGCCCGTGATCGACGAGTTCGGGCGGGACTATCCCGGGTCAGGTCGGCGTTGGTGAGCGTATGCAACGGTGTAAGCGAGGAGGTCGCCGATGGATCAGGCCTGGGGAATGATGCGAGGAGTCGCCCGCGGGGTGGACGCGCCCACGTCGGTCAAGAAGGGCACCATCGGGCGCATCTGGGCGTTTGCACGGCCCTACCGGCGCTGGCTGCTGGCGTTCCTGCTGCTGACCGTGGTCTCGGCCGGGATCGGAGTGGGCACGCCGCTGCTCGCGGGCCGGGTCGTCAACGAGATCGTGGCAGGGGGAGACGTCGACGCCGCGGCGGCCGTGGTGATCGCCCTCGCGGCCGGGATCGCCGGGCTCGCGATCATGGAGGCGATCGTCGGCCTCGTCTCGCGCTGGTTCTCCACGCGTATCGGCGAGGGCCTGATCGTCGATCTGCGCCGTGCCGTGTACGAGCACGTGCAGCGGATGCCGGTGGCGTTCTTCACCCGCACCCGCACCGGGGCGCTGGTCAGCAGGCTCAACAACGACGTCATCGGCGCCCAGTCGGCGATCACCTCGACCCTGGCCAGCGTCCTGTCCAACATCATCCAGCTCACCCTCGCCCTGGCCGTGATGATCACGCTGGCCTGGCAGGTCACGTTGCTCGCACTGCTGCTGCTGCCGATCTTCGTGCTCCCCGCACGCCGGATGGGCCGTACCATCGCCGGTTTGCGCCGCGAGTCCGCCGACCTCAACGCCGGCATGAGCTCCCAGATGACCGAGCGGTTCTCCGCTCCCGGCGCCACCCTCGTCAAGCTCTTCGGCCGTCCCGACGAGGAGGCCGCCGACTTCGGCGAGCGGGCACAGCGCGTCCGCGACATCGGGGTGCGCACCGCGATGGTGTCGCGCGTGTTCGTCACGGCGCTATCGCTGGTGTCCGCGCTGGCCCAGGCCCTGGTCTACGGCCTCGGTGGCTACCTCGCGGTGACCGGCCAGATCGCGCCCGGCACCGTCGTCACCCTGGCGCTGCTGCTCACCCGCCTCTACACGCCGATGACCGCGCTGGCCAACGCGCGGGTCGACGTGATGAGTGCGCTGGTGTCGTTCGAGCGGGTCTTCGAGGTGCTCGACATCAAGCCGATGATCACCGAGAAGCCGGACGCGCGCGAGCTCCCCGCCGGTCCGGTGACGGTGGCGCTGCGGGATGTCCGATTCAGGTACCCGAGCGCGGAGCAGGTCTCGCTCGCCTCGCTCGAGGATGTGGCTGTGCTCGACAATCGGCCGAGCGAGGAGGTGCTGCACGGCGTCGACCTCAAGGTCGAGGGTGGGCAGCTGCTCGCGCTGGTCGGGTCGTCGGGGGCCGGGAAGTCCACGGTTGCCGCTCTGGTCCCGCGGCTCTACGACGTGGACGGTGGCGCGGTCGAACTGTCGGGTATCGACGTCCGCGATCTCTCCGCCGCCGCCATCCGTGGTGCCGTCGGCGTTGTGACCCAGGACGGGCACCTGTTCCACGACACGATCCGCGCCAACTTGCGCTACGCCGCGCCGCAGGCCTCAGACACCGAGCTCGTCGACGCGTTGCGTCGCGCCCGGCTCGGTGACGTGCTTGACGCATTACCCGATGGCCTCGACACCGTCGTCGGTGAGCGCGGCTACCGGCTCTCCGGCGGGGAGCGCCAGCGGCTGACGATCGCGCGGCTGTTGCTGGCGAAGCCGCGGGTGGTGATCCTCGACGAGGCCACCGCGCACCTCGACTCGGAGTCCGAGGTCGCGGTGCAGGCGGCGTTGGCAGCGGCCCTCGACGGCCGCACGGCGATCGTCATCGCGCACCGGCTGTCCACGATCCGGGCCGCCGACGAGATCGCGGTGGTCGAGCACGGACGGATCGTGGAGCGCGGTGTGCACGACGAGCTGATCGCCGCCGATGGCCGGTACGCGGTGCTGCATCGCACGCAGTTCAGCGACATCTCGGCCTCGGTGGCGAACTTCGGACCGGGTTGTGGGGAGGTAACGGACCAACCGGCCTGAAGCCCAGCTGCCGCACACCCGGGGTTTGGACGAACTCACGGAGGTCGGCTGGGATCGTGCCGGAGAGATCCAGGTCGTCTCTTGGGCACGGGCTGCGAATCGGGAACCAGTACAAAGCCTTCCGCGGCTGCGGCGGCTCGAAGTGCCCGGTCGAAGGCGGCGAAAGCGGTGCAGCCCGGATCAGCGTCGGCGGCTGCTCGCGCCGTGGCCAGCTGCACGGCATGGTATGCCCGTAGGCCATGCACACCGGATAGGCGGGCCGCGTCGTCGAGCACCGTCTCCGCCAACCGGACCGCGGCGAAGCGCGGCGGCCGCGGCCACAGCAGCGGGATCGGGTCGGCGTCGCGGTGGCCCGGATGGAATGAGTAGCCCGGCCCGGTCCAGGCGTTCCCGGATCCGGGCCGCGTCGTCGCCGGCGAGTTCGGGATCGGTGGCAGCCTCGACGAGGCGGGTCAGATAGTCGTTGAGGCTGCGCTGCTGGGCGGTGGCCGCCACCCGCACGCGGTCCACCAGCTCGTCCGGGGCCCGCCAGGTCACTTGCGCCATGCAGGCATGCCTGCATCACACCCTTTCCGGTCAGTGGACGGCCTCGATGAACTCCGTCGAGGTCATCGGCTGGGAGAACATCGGGTAGTCGTAGGCCAGCGCGTTGTCATGCTCCTCGATCGAGGTCGCAGCGACGCAGTCGCTCAGGGTGATCACCTGATAGCCATTCTCGTAACCGCTGCGCATCGTCGACTCGACGCAGCAGTTGGTGAGGAAGCCGCCGAGGACGATCGTGGTGATGCCCTTGCTGCGCAGGATGAAGTCGAGGTTGGTGCTGGCGAACGTGTCCAGGCCCCGCTTGCCCTCGATGACGATGTCGCCTGCCGCGGGGGTGAGATCGTCGACGATGGCCGCGCCCCAGGTGTCCTTCACGAAGGCGTTTCCGTCGACGACGCCCTTGAGGATGCCGTAGGGGTGTGCGCTGAGCTCGTTGTAGCCCGCGGCAAAGGTGATCGGCGCATGCATCACGGTCACGCCCGCGGCTCTGGCCTTCTCGACCACCCGCTTGGTATTGGCGAGCATGTCGGTCTTGTCCATGACCTCCGTGACGGCCGGATGCAGCACGCCCCCGTCGGAGGTGAAGTCGTTCTGGTACTCAATCAGCACGACGGCGGTTGTGCTCGGGTTGATGGGCATGGGCGGTTCCCTTTCGGCAGCACTCAACGTGATGAATGTGATCACAATAACTCCCGGTCGGCACGCTGCTGCTACCGAGGAGGTTACCGAGCGCTTCGGTCAACCGCTCGAGGATCCGCGAAACGCTGCATACCCTACAGCACTTGGTCTGCTCAGCGGCGGTGACACGGTGTCCACTGCTCGACCGCGGGTGTGTCGATCAAACGATTTCGACCGCATCCGAGGCACTGGAGAGCGGAGCCAGTGCCCCTCGGGATCGGGCGCGCACCTTCAAACTTCCACGCCGTGCGACCGATACAACCGTTTCACTCGAAAGGCCGACCAGCGCTTAAGCCCTCTAATGCCCGCAATGATCGACTCCTTCGGAGGCTCTCGTCCAGCATCCGCGTAAACTGGGCACGAATCTACGCTAGCTGGCGGTCGGGGAGTTGACGTTGCCGTATATCATAATTGCAGTCGGGTTCATGCCGACGGATGGCCGCGTTTGTCGCTGATGACGGCGTGGACGCAGACGACCTTGCCGCGGTGATGTCCGCAGCGGGCCACCGCCTGGCCTCCGAGGAGTGACCGCGGGTCGCTACCGGCTGCCGCTCGCCAAGGCGATACCCGGGCCGGGCCGGGCTGTGCCACCTCAGGGCCACGTCGGGCCTCCTGTGCCGTCGGGAGCAGGGCGCAAGCCGATCACCGGTTCAGGTTCTTCGCAGTCACGCGCCCGCAGTCCACGAGCGCGGCGGCCGCGGACCCAGCCCTCGCTGCGGCGCGCTCGTCACCTTCGACGTGCGCGGTGACAATGGCCCCCTCGACCAGCAGCATCAGCTGGTCCGCAAGCGTCGCCGGGTCGATCCCGTCCAGACCGGTGGTGATCTCGCGCAGCAGGGCCCGCAGGGCCACCTTGTGCTCTCGGGCCACGGCTCGCGCCGCTGGACTGTCGTGTAGCTCCCCTGCGACGTTGATGAACGCGCACCCGTTGAAGCCGGGTTCGGCAAACCACTCACCGAGCGCATCGAACACTGCGAGAATCCGATCGCGCCCCGGCCCGGCCCGCTTGGTCCGGCCGGCCAACCAGCTCAACCAGCGCCGGTCCCGCCGTCGCAGGTAGGCCTCGACGAGACCGTCCTTGGAGCCGAAGTGGGCGTAGAGCGTCTTGGTGGCGACGCCAGCCTCGGTGACGATCGCATCGATGCCGACGGCCTGGACCCCGCCCGCGTAGAACAGGCGCTCTGCAGCGTCCAGCACGCGCTGGGCGGTGGTCGAGTCGGTAGTCCGGGTCATCGGCCGCCAGTATAGGTCTTGACGGAGAACGGTCGCTCTCTTACCTTCAGCGGAAGGATAACGACCGTTCTCCTCGGGATAAGGGGTGGACCATGGCAACCAGTGGGTTTCGGCTTGGCATTTACGTCTGCAAGGACGCCGAGATCGTCGACTTCGCCGCGCCGCACGGCGTGTTCGCCGTTGCCCGCCGGTTCGATCCCGAGTTGGAGGCCTTCCTCGTCGCGGACGCGCTGCGCCCGGTGCAGGCCCAGGCCGGATTCACGGTGCTGCCGAACTACGGCTTCGCCGACCGTCCCGCGATGGATGCCTTTCTCATTCCCGGCGGCTTCGGTCTGCGTCAGGAGATTCGCAACACCAGGCTGCACGAGTTCATCCGGTCACTGCCGTCGGAGACGTTGCTGACCAGCGTATGTACCGGCTCGTGGATCTACGGCCAGATGGGTTTGCTCGACGGGTTGGCGGCCACCAGCCGCAAGGAGCCCGACCGGGCGGAGGCCAAGGCCCCGGGCAAGGTGCCGATCGACCGGCTCGCCGAGATCGCCCCGGCCTGCCGGATCAGTCGAGCCCGGGTGGTCGATGCCGGCCGGATGATCACCGCAGGCGGGATCACGTCGGGCATGGAAATGGGCTTTTACCTGCTGCGCCGTGCCAGGTATACCGAGACCCTCATTGAGGAGGTCGCCAGGGTGATGGAGTACTCCGCCGCTTATCGGCTGTATCGGGACGACGTCGAGGTGGTCGAGCCGGCAGGTGCCGGATGAGCGACGGAAGTCGATCGCGGCGCCCCGGGGAGGCAGGTCGGCTGATCTCGGTGAGCGTCGGTGCGCCGCGGCCGGTCCTCTGGCGTGATCGGACCGTCTTCACGGCGATCTTCAAGTGCGCTGTCGAGGGGCGGGTCGCCGTGGCCGGGGTGAACCTCGACGGGGACGACCAGGCTGACCGGGAGGTGCACGGCGGCCCGGACAAGGCCGTCTACGCCTACGCGCGGGAGGACATCGACTGGTGGGCCGGCGAGATCGGCCGCCCGTTGCGGCCGGGCAACTTCGGGGAGAACCTCACGACGGTCGGTCTGCCCGTGTCGAGCGCGGAGATCACCGAAGCCAGCAGCATCGTTGGCGACGTCGCCCGGCTGACGGCTGGAAACTCCGCACAGCGGATTGCTCAGCGCATCACCAGTGTGCGCGGCTTGCTGACGCCGTGGGAGCAAACCGCGTCGGTTCGTAAGCTGGACGAACGGTTGGCCGCTTACCGACCAGCCCTAGCGGGCGGCA
>Ga0136617_10000124_pt1 | contig 54506 bp, 40 predicted proteins | sample AntDrymUQ3222106_2_FD_129672 | JGI IMG/M metagenome (GOLD analysis project Ga0136617, IMG submission 129672) | Polar desert sand microbial communities from Dry Valleys, Antarctica - metaG UQ322 (21.06) | ecosystem: Environmental > Terrestrial > Soil > Desert | place: Antarctica: Dry Valley...
ACGAGCGGCCACACTCCGGCAATTATCGGAATTCTGTTCCCGTCGAGTTTCGCCAGGAACGCCTCCAGCTGCTCCACATCGAACACCGGCTGCGTAATCGCATACTCGGCCCCTGCTTCAACCTTCCAGGTAAAGCGGCGAAGCTCATGTTCGAGGTCGATCGCGCCCGGGTTTACGCCCACTCCGATGGTGAAGCAGGTCGGTGCCCCAATCGCGTTGCCGCCCGGATCCATGCCGTGGTTGAGATTGTTCACCAGGTTAGTGAGTCCGATGGCGTCGATGTCGAAGACTGCCGTCGCGTTCGGATAAGGGCCCATCTTGGGCGGGTCACCCGTAATGATGAGCATGTTCCGAAGGCCGATGGCTGATGCACCAAGCAGATCGGAGAGCATGCCGAGCAGGTTGCGGTCGCGGCAGCAGTAGTGTGTGACGGTTTCGATGCCGACCTGCTGCTCGATGAGCAGGCTGGTGAGCAGCGCACCCATGCGGCTTTGCGCACGAGGTCCGTCGGGCACGTTGACCGCGTCGACGCCGGCTGACTTCAGCGCACCGGTGTCGCGCAGCATCTTCGATGCGTCCACTCCCCGTGGTGGCACGATCTCCACCGAAGTGACGAACTCCCCGCGCGCGATCTTGCCGGCGAACTTCGACCGCTCGGCGAACGCGATCGGCTCGACCGGCTTCGCCTGCGTGACCACGGGAAACTCGCCGGTCCGGCGCTCCCTGCGAATTACGCGCGGCTGCCTCGGCGACAGCGGTCTGATACCCTCCACAATTGCGGCGATGTGTTCGGGGGTCGTTCCGCAACAGCCTCCAACGACCCTCGCTCCGGCGCGCACCAGATGCGCGGCGTAGGTCGCCATGTACTCCGGGCTCGCCATATACATGCTGCGACCACCGACTTCTCGCGGCATTCCCGCGTTCGGTTGAGCACTGAGCTTCTTGCGGGTGACCTTCGTCATCTTCTCGACGGCGTCGAGAATGATTTGCGGTCCGACCGAGCAGTTCAGACCGAGGATGTCGGCGCCGAACGCGTCGAGAGCCTTGGCGATGTCTTCTGCCGATGCGCCGTAGGGCGTAAGACAATCCGTACCGATCGTCATCTGCGCCACGATTGGCATCGCTGCGTCGACCTCGCGTGCAGCGAGTATCGCCTGTTCTATCTCCGCGAGATCCGCGAAGGTCTCGAGCAGGAAGAAATCGGCGCCCCCTTCCTTCAGTGCCTTCATCTGCTCGCCGAAGATCTCACGCGCTTCGCTCGCCGACGTCGGACCGAACGGCTCGAGCCTTACGCCGAGCGGGCCGACGGCTCCGGCGACGAGGACGTTGTCGCCGGCTTCTTCGCGCGCGATTCGCGCCGCCGCCTTGTTGATCTCTTCGACCTGCGACTCGAGACCGTAGGGCGTCAGCTTGGTTCTGTTCGCGCCGAAGGTGTTCGTCTCGATGATCTCGGCGCCTGCTTTCACATAGGCGCTGTGTACTTCGCGCACGAGGTCGGGAGCGCGAAGGTCGAGCTCGTCGTAACACTGGTTGATGAACACGCCCTTCGCGTACAGCATGGTGCCCATCGCGCCGTCGAAGACGACAACCTGCTGGGGGTCGAGCAGTCGCTCGATGAGATGTGCGCGATCGCTCATCGGAGTGACTCCCGCAGGCCGATAGTGGATATCGACGCTGTATCGCGGAGCTGCGGATGATCGGCGACATTTTGCGCGAGCAACGCCCGGCCCGGCTCGCGGTTGCGCGCATTGAGCCATGCGAACAGGCCGATGGACATGTAGGCGGCCCCTGCCAGCCCAAACCGCAAGCCGATACCGATCAGAGCGACAAGAATCGAGAAAATGCCCGCCAGAACGAACCCGACGTAGTGGCGGCTCCAGGTGATGGCGTCGTAGGCTTCCAGTGGTGTGAGACGAAGGCGATCGCCGGTTGCGTAGGCGCGCCAGTACAGCACGGCGACAAGAAGGAAAACAACGATCCACCCGCAGCTATAAATGATGAACAGGTTCTGCAGTTGCTCGAACGAGTTCACCCGCGGGCCGCCCGTATTCATGAAGAGCGAGACAAAGGAAGAGGACATGAAACGCAGCGGCTGGACGTAGAACAGAACCGTGAAAAGAAGCAGCCCGTTGATGGCGATCGACACTTTGTCATCCAGTGCGTATTTCCTGAACAACGTGGTGTGCACGACCCAGATGTAAAAAAGGGCGCCGAAGCTCAAGGCGAACGGTACGAAGCCGTAGAGATTGCCGATGAGCTCTTGATAGGAGCGTGGGGGATCGAGATTAACGACGAGCAGCGTTGCGGCGAAGGCGATCATGCCATCGCTGAACGCTTCGACTCGCGTGATCTCGTTCTCCCGCTTCGGAATCAAGTGTCCGCCCGTGCCTCGGCAAGGGAAATGTCGCCCGACGACGCGCGATCGAGAGCCTCCTGTGTGTCGACAGTCTCGCTGGCGTTCTGCCCGGCCTTTTCTGTGTCCTCCGCGCCTCTGCGTGCGTTAGCCTCTGCGTCTCCTCTTACAACGAAGTACTTCGCTTCGGGATGATGGATGATGATCGCGGCTGTGCTCTGCTCGGGAAGGAGCTGGAACGACTCGGTCAGATCCATCCCCAATGCTTCGGTCGCGGGCAGCAGCTTGAACACCGTCGCATGATCGTCGAGATCGGGGCAGGCGCCGTAACCCCACGAGTAACGCTTGCCGCCGCTTACCCCTGCGATCGCTGGTTCGGAGATTCCCAGCTCATTCTTCATTCGGCGGTGCATCCACTCGGCGGTCGACTCAGCAGCTTCAACCGCGAGTCCGTGAGAATAGAAGGCTTCGGTGTATTCGTTGGCGCCTTGAAGCGTTTCGAAATGCGTGGTCGCCTGCTTGCCGACCGTGACAATCTGCATGGGCACGACATCCACATCACCCGATTCGGTGGAGCGAATGTAATCGGCGAGACAAAGGCGCTCTCTGCCCACCATTCTGGGAAAGTGGAAGCGCGCGATCTCGCGCAGGGAGCCGCCGTCGCTTGAATACGCCGCCGGATCGTAGATGATGACGTCGTTCCCCAGCGACTGGGCGGGAAAGTAACCGTATACGGATTGAGGCTTGATCCAGCCGTTTTGCGTCGCGTCTTGTTTGAGGCGCTCCAGGTTCGGCTCAAATTCGTTCTTTACCGTCTCGTCATACTTCTCGCCTGATCCGCGGCCGCCCCATTGCAGGCGATAGAGCTCATCGAGGTCGAGAAGCTGGAACACTTCGTCGATTGGAATGTCGCGCAGCACGCGCGTTCCCCAGAATGGCGGGTTCGGAATTGGATTGTTCGCTGCGACGTCACTTCGCTCACCTGCCTGATCGCCTGCGGCGATGTCCTTGCCGACATTGGTGCGCAGGAACACGTCGCTACGCGCCGTCTCGAGGTTGATGGCGATGAAGTCTTCACGCTGGGCTGGATCCTGAAGACGGTCCATCGTCTCCAGACCTTCGAAGGCGTCCTTGCAGTAGAACACGCCCGAGTCGTACTCGCGCTCGTCCTCGACGAACATAGCGCGTCGTCCGAAACGCCGGTTGATGGCGGCGCCGCCGATCAGTACAGGGATGTGCATGCCGCGCTTGTCGAGCTCCTTCACGCACAGCGGCATCTGTTTCGACGTCGATACGAGGAGCGCGCTCAATCCGATTGCGTCCGCCTCGACCTCGATCGCCTTCTCGAGAATCGTGTTGACGGGAACCTGTTTGCCCAGGTCGAAAACGGTGTAGCCGTTGTTGGAGAGAATGGTGTTGACGAGTGACTTGCCGATGTCGTGCACGTCACCGTAAACAGTGGCGAGCACGACTTTGCCCTTCGTGTAGCCTTCTGCCTTTTCGAGGAACTGCTCGAGGTGCTTAACCGCCTTTTTCATCACTTCCGCGCTTTGCAGCACGAACGGAAGTATCAGCTCGCCCGCGCCGAATTTGTCGCCGACTTCTTTCATCGCCGGCAGCAGGACTTCGTTCAGGATCGTGACAGGATTTTCCCTGACCCCGGCGAGGTCGAGCTGTTCTTCAATCCCTTCTTTCTTTCGGTGCAGGATCATCCAGTGAATTCGCTCTGCCGGCGTCATTCCGGCAGTCGGGTCCGCCTTTTCTGTGGTCCCCGTGGTCTCTGTGTCTAAGGTGTTGGCGAAGTACTCAATGAAATGCTGAAGGGCGTCGGGTTTCTTGTTCCACACCAGATCGTTAGCGAGCTCACGCTCCTGTTCCGAGATCTCGGCGTAAGGCCGGATGTGCGCCGGATTGACGATCGCCGCGTCCAGCCCTGCGGCGACGCAATGATGCAGAAAGACCGAGTTGAGAACTGACCGTGCTTCCGGCGTCAGCCCGAAGCTGACGTTAGAGACGCCAAGAATCGTGGAGACCCCTGGAAGCTCGCGTTTGATGAGGCGAATGCCTTCGATTGTCTCCTTGCCCGAGTCGATCCACTCCGCGTCGCCGGTGGCAAGCGTGAATGTGAGCGCATCGTAGATGATGTCCTCGGGGGTAAGGCCGTACTCATTCACTACTATAGAATAGATCGCCCTCGCGACTTCGAGCTTTCGCTCGCGGGTCTTCGCCATGCCGATCTCGTCGATCGTGAGCGCGATTACAGCGGCGCCATGCTTTTTGACGAGAGGCACGACCGCATCGATGCGCACGCGGCCGTTTTCCATGTTGATGGAGTTGACGATTCCGCGTCCGGGGATGTGCTCGAGGGCTGCTTCGATGACGTTTGCTTCCGTCGAGTCGATGACGAGCGGAGTCTCGACCGACATCGAGAGCAGCTTCACGACCTTCGACATCTGCTCGGCCTCGTCGGCCCGCTCGGTGAGTGCAACGCAGACATCGAGAACGTGGGCGCCCGAGTCGACCTGGTCGCGTGCGACCTCGAGGATTCCCTCGTAGTCGTCGGCGAGCAGGAGACGTTTGACCTTGCGTGAGCCTTGCGAGTTTACGCGCTCACCCACCAGGAGGGGTGGAGGATCCTGGTGGAGGGTGATCGCGCGCATCGCGGAGCTGACGCGGGGGACTTTCTGATGACGAAGCGGGGTTCCGTTTCGGCCAACTTCGGCCCGGGGGCCGAGGGTTGCGCGTTTCGCCTCGACCTCGCGGACCGCGTTGACTACCGCTTCCAGGTGTGCCGGCGTCGTGCCGCAGCAACCGCCGACGATCCTCACGCCAAAGTCCTTCACGAATTCCGCGAGTGCCTCCGCCATCGGTGCGGGCTCGAGCGGATAGACCGCTTCACCGACGCCAGTATTCAGGGGCAACCCTGCATTCGGGATAACCGACAACGGCAGCGTCGCGTGCTCGGCGAGATAACGGATCGGCTCGCGCATGTGCTCGGGACCGGTCGAGCAGTTGAGCCCGATGACATCGACGCCGAGCGATTCGAGAGTGGTCATCGCGCTCGCGATGTCGGTGCCGAGCAGCATGCGGCCGGAGATGTCGAGCGTGACCTGCGCCTGAATTGGCACTCGACGCCCGAGCTCGGTGAAGAGCTGCTCGATTCCTGCGACAGCGGCCTTTACTTCGAGAATGTCCTGCGACGTCTCGATCAGCAGGAGGTCAACGCCGCCTTCTATGAGGTATTGAGCCTGATCGTGGAAATTCCGGGCGAGCTCTTCGTAGGTGATGTTGCCGAGTGCGGGGTCGGAGCTGGATGGGAGCATCCCGGTGGGTCCCATGGAAGCGGCGACGAATCGCGGCTTATCGGGGGTGCTGTACTTGTCGGCGGCTGCGCGGGCCACGGTCGCGGCGCCAACATTGATCTCTCGGACCTTGTCGCCCAGGCCCCATTCCTCAAGCCGGCGCGGTGTCGATTGAAAAGTGCATGTCTCCACAACGTCGCATCCGACTGCGAGAAACGACTCGTGAATCGCCTGGATGACATCCGGTCGCGTGAGGACGAGGTTGTCGTTGCAACCCTCCAGGCTTTTGCCCCCAAAATCTTCAGGGCTGAGGTTGAAACGCTGGATGCTCGTACCCATCGCGCCGTCGTAGATCAGGACGCGTTCCTGTAGCGCTTTGAGATATGGCGAGTCGACTGGACTGCGAGTCATGCGAGGTACCTGTACGAAAAAAGCCCACGCGTGGGCGCTGGGCTGAGCGCTTTAGCGGAATGTTTAACGTGGCCGCAAGTTGCTTTAAATCGCCACGGTATAGCTGTTTCCGAACGATAGCCCTCACTGCACTGACCGCGCAACCCTGAGCACTCGTCGGCGCAGGTTGGAAGGCCGATCGGCAGAGCGGGCATACGAAAAGCACTTGACCTCGCGGACGCTACTCCCATCATGAAGTCATGAAAGATTCTCATGACAAGCGCTTACGCGCCGCGGAGCCGGTCCAGGTATATCTGGATTCACCGGATCGCGCGCGGCTCGATCGACTGACGGCCGAACTCGGGGCCACCAAATCCGAAGTTTTACGGCGTGGCCTCGAAGCTCTCGAACATCAATTGATGGACCCGGCCGCGCACCCTGCACTCCGCCTCATCGGGCTCGCGGCCGGTCAGGAGCGCCGTCCATCGCCCGGCTACGATGTCGCGCGCGAACACGATCGCGTCCTCGCAGACGACGAAACAACGTCCTGGAAGGTGGCGCGCAAGAGGAAGCGTGGGAGCTGAGCTGTTCGTAGACACCAGCGGCTGGTTTCCCTTCATTGACGGCGAGAATCCGGCACACGATAGGGTCGCCCGAGGCCTTGCGCGACGCCATTGAGCGGCGCCGGCGGATCGTGACGACGAACCTCGTGATCGTCGAGACGCATGCCTTGATCATGCGCCGCATCCACCGCGCCTCCGCGCTGGCATTCCTCCGCGAGGTGACTCGCGCGCCTCACGTCGTCGTGAGCAGTACACCTGAGTACGAGGCTAGTGCGCAGCGGGAGTGGCTCGAACGCTACGAGGATCAGGACTTCTCGCTTACCGACGCGGTGAGCTTCTCGGTCATGGCAGACCGCGGCATTCGCGAAGCTTCGCTGTTGATCACCACTTCCTTGTTGCCGGATTTGCGCTCGTGCCGGCCGTGAAATAGCGTATCTCACTGCATCTGCGCGCATTCGCGGTGCACAGCTCATTGACTCGCTGAAGTCACATTCCAGGACTACCCACAATAAATCGATGGCCGATCTCCTGATTCTGCGAGACGCGCTACGCGTCATGATCATCCGCGATCTGCGATCTGTGGAGCGTCAGATCGCCGCGTACCCGGATGATGAAAGTCCATGGCGTATCGCACCGGGCATCGCCAATCCCGGCGGCAACCTGGTGCTCCACATCTCGGGCAATCTCCGCCACTTCATCGGGGCAATCCTGGGCGGCAGCGGATACGTTCGCGACCGCGATGCGGAATTCGCCGTACGCGGCTTATCGAGAGACGCGCTCTCGGCGGAGATAACGGCAACGATTGCGGAGCTGGACCCGGCATTCGATCGCATCACTCAGGAAACGCTCGAAGCGGCATATCCTCTCCCGATAAGAGATCGCCGACTCGGAACCGCTGACTTCCTTCTTCACCTTGCAGTCCATCTCGGCTACCACCTGGGACAGCTGGACTATCACCGGCGGATGCTCACAGCGAACGCCGCAGTCGTCGAGAACTTGTCACCAAACGAATTGCCCGAGCGTTCGTAGCTCGTGGTGACTGCGATCAAAAGGAACTGAGCGCTTACTTGCTTCCCCATGGCGGTGGCGGCGAGGGAACTGGCCGCGTGAGATCAAACTCCACGCGAAACCGCCGGTCAGTGCCCTCCCTCCTGAGAGCGTACGCGAAGCTGCTCGCGGGCTCGATCTCTATCGTCCATACGTTCGTGCGCGCCGCGGGAATCAGCGTCGCCGTCAGCGAATCAGCGTAGAACTCCTGCCGCGATGTGGTACCGGCTCGACGCGTATCACCGCCGTACTGGGTTATGCGATCCTCCGTACCATCGGCGTGACGGTGATCGTGCTTCAGCCGCAGCCCTCCGTGCACAGGTGTAATCACCCACGTGCGCGACCGGTCATCTCCAACATGCAACGGAATGCGCACCTCGCTCGGTGAGCACGCACGCACATGCATGATCACAGTCGAACGGGCAAAGGCAGAATCACTCGCGTTGCGCTCGGTCAATCGGCCGGCGAAGGCACGGCCACACAGTGACTGCAGCCGATCCCAATAGCTCTGCTGGATAGGCGACAGTACCAAACCTCCCGCTAAGGGCGGATTCGGTTGTCCCTTACGCGGAGTACAGCCAGCCAGTGCTGCGGCAGCTAACAGCACTGCGACAATTGGAATTGGGCGCGACTTCATGCAAGGATGATACGAATTGGCGCGGGCGTTCGCTGCGCCGTCCGCGGAATATCAGGCTTGTCGTGAATGTGAAATCTTAGCCAACCCTGACCGCTTCCGGTGCCTGTCGTCCCGTCGTAATTTCGGTTCGACTCCTTCTGCCCCCTATGAATCCAACTCTCGCAGTCGTCGGAGCGGCGCTCGTCGTTGTCGCGAGCGGGGCCGCTTGCACCACCAACAATGCGTCATCCACCAACGCGTCAACGACCAGCGCGCAATCGGCAGAGGCGCCATCCGCTAACCAGGCAATGACACCCAACGTCCTCTCTTCCGACGAGACCGCCGCAGGTTGGCGCCTATTATTTGACGGGAAGACGACTTCCGGCTGGCGTGAATTTCGGAAACAGTCTGTCTCACCCGGCTGGCAGGTGATAGGCGGCTCGCTGGTGCGAGCGGATAGCGCTGCAGGCGACATCATCACCACCGACCAGTTCCGCAACTTCGAGCTTGCCCTGGACTGGAAGGTCCCGGAAGCCGGAAACAGCGGAATCTTCTACCGCGCCACCGAGCAGGCCGATATCATCTGGCAGGCCGCGCCCGAAATGCAGGTACTCGACGATGCAAAGCACGTGGACGGACGAAATCCGCTCACATCAGCGGGCGCCAGCTACGCGATCTATCCGGCCCCGCGCGGAGCCGTCCGCGCAGCCGGCGAGTGGAACTCCGCGCGGCTGATCGTGAACGGCAATCATGTCGAGCATTGGCTCAACGGCACCAAGATGGTGGAGTTCGAGCTCGGCGGCGCCGATTGGAAGGACCGTGTCGCCAAGAGCAAGTTCAACACGATGCCGATGTACGGAACAGCGAAGGAAGGGCACATCGGACTCCAGGATCACGGCGACCGCGTTGAATTCCGGAACATCAGAATCCGCGTATTGCCCTGACGATCCGACTTGCGTGCGCGGCCTCGTAATGGACGCAACGTTGCGGTGACTCGACCGCGAGACAGCCTCATATCGTCCCAACGAACATCTCGCAGGGGGTAAGCCAGGATGAAGCGACTCAAATCCGACGAATCGATCGATCGACGCACGTTCGTCAAAGCGATCGGCGTCAGTACAGCCGGCATCGCGATCGGCTGCTCAACACCGAACGTGAACGGCGGACAGCAGTCGAGAACCCTCGACCGCATCGGCATCCAGCTGTACACGCTGAGGCAGGACATGGAGCGCGACTTCGACGGCACTCTTGCCAGCGTAGCCGCGATCGGATACAAGGAAGTCGAAACGGCCGGATACTTCGGCCGCTCTCCCGCCGACGTGCGAGCGGCACTTGATCGTCTCGGCCTGACCGCTCCGGCGGCGCATGTCGGTCCCCCCGATGTGCTGAGAAAGGACTGGGAGAAAACGATCGAAAACAGCAAGATCATTGGACACCGGTATCTGATTGTTCCTTTCATCCCGGAAGAGCAGCGTCGCACCCTCGACGACTACCGCAGACTGGCCGATCTCTTCAACACAGCCGGGGAGACTGCACAAAAGGCCGGCGTGCGGTTTGGATACCACAATCACGACTTCGAGTTTGTGGCGCTGGAGGGCAAGCTTCCCTACGATGTTCTCCTCGAGCGGACTCAACCGGCGCTCGTCGCAATGGAGCTGGATCTTTTCTGGATTACGAAGGGTGGACAGGAGCCGCTCGCATACTTCGACCGGCACAAGGGTCGCTTCGAGGCAGTGCACGTCAAGGACATGGAAACCCCGCCGACGGGAAAGATGGTCGCCGTCGGCCGCGGAAAAATCGACTTCGCGCGTATCTTCGCCCAGCGGGAAAAGGCAGGCATCCTGCACTTCTTCGTGGAACACGACAATCCAGAAGCGCCGGCGCTCGGGAGTGCGAAGACGAGCTATGATTATCTGCGGCAGCTGAAGTTCTAAGCCGCGCCATCTGTTCGGAGCAACTACATGCTGTTCGCTTTGCCGCTGACCTGCCGTGGGATTTCCTTCGCCAGAATCGTTGGGAGCGCCCTCGCAATCGTCGGCGTGATTTCTTCCGGCGCGAACGCGCAGCCCGCGCACTCAGGCACTACTGCTCCGCGGGCCGCAGTTACGGCGCACGAGAAACTCGCACGTGAGATTTACGCCGAGCTCGTCGGTATCAATACCGTGGACTCTGTCGGCTCGAGCACGCGAGCGGCCGAAGCAATGGCAAGGCGTTTCCGGAATGCGGGATTCGCTGCCCAAGACGTCAAAGTGCTGGCGCCTTCCGCCGACACGACCAAGGGGAATCTCGTCGTTCGATATCGCGCGCGGCCCGGGGCAGCAGCAGCGAAACCAATCCTGCTCCTCGCGCATCTGGATGTCGTCGCCGCGCTGAGATCAGACTGGTCCCGCGACCCGTTCACTCTCCAGGAAGAGAACGGCTTTTTCTATGGACGCGGGACGGCGGACGACAAGGCAATGGCGGCGATGTTCGTCGCTAATCTGCTCAGGTACAAAGCCGAAGGCTGGCGGCCCGACCGCGATCTCATCCTCGCCCTCACGGCTGCGGAGGAAGGGGGCGCCAACAACGGCGTGTCATTCCTGATCTCACAACACAAGGCGCTGATTGACGCGGAGTATGCAATCAATGAAGGAGGAGGAGGCGCGCTTGTCGTCCGGGGCCCGGAAGTACGCCCTCTTTATCATTCCATTCAGGCAGCAGAAAAAGTATCCGAGCACTTCACGCTCACGGTCACCAACTCTGGCGGGCACTCGAGCGTCCCGCGGCCGGATAACGCGATCTACACTCTCACCGATGGGCTGGCGCGACTCGCCGCCTTCAGGTTTCCAGTTGGATTAAACCCTGTCACGCGAACATTCTTCGAGCAGACCGCAAAGGTCGAGAAGGCCGAGATGTCCGCTCCAATGCGAGTCATTGCCGCAAATCCTGACGACTCCGCGGCCGCAGCGAAACTGTCAACCGAGCCCCGTTACGCCTCTTTGCTGCGGACGACTTGCGTCGCAACGCGGCTCGCTGCCGGCCATGCAAACAACGCTCTCCCCCAGAAGGCCACAGCGCATGTCAACTGTCGGATCGTTCCGACATCGAGCTCGGAAGAAACACTGGCGACCCTCAAGCGAGTGCTGGCTGATACGTCGATCGCGATCGCCTTCTCTTCGTCCGATCGCGATCCGGTTCCGAAATCCGCGGATCCGGTCCACCCTGCGCTTCTGACGGCCGTCACGGACCTGACCCGTCGCACGTGGGGCGACATCCCCGTGATTCCGACAATGTCTACGGGCGCTACCGACGGAGCTTACCTTCGCGCCGCCGGAATCCCGACCTATGGTGTAAGCGGAATCTTCTCGCTGCCCGGAGAAAGCAACGCTCACGGCCGTGATGAGAAGCTGCGAACGAAATCGTTCTACGATGGCCTTGGTTTTCTCGATGCACTGGTAAGACGACTGGCAGGCGGTCAGCGGTAGGCACAACGTTCAGCGCGTATGGCGCCGCAGGACTCAGCTCGTTCCGTTCCCCATCTGCCCCCGCCCGCGGTCACCCCAGCACCACACGCGTCCATCGCCATCAAGTGCGCAGGTATGACTTCCTCCCGGAGCAACCTGCACGAAAGTCCGCGTTCCGCTGACGGGCGTCGCCAGGGGACGCTCTTTACCGGTATTCGCCGCGCTGCTCGTCCCGTCGCCAATCCCCCCGAACCAGTTGCCGCCCCAGCAGCGTGCGGTTCCGTCACGCTGCAATGCACAGGTGTGGACTGTTCCAGCGGCGACCGCCTTGAACAAGTTTCCCCCGGTCACGAGCTGAGGGGACGTATGCGGAAAGCTCGCCGCTCCTGTACCGAGTTGTCCAACGTGATTCTGTCCCCAGCAAAACGCTTCACCATCGAGCGTGATGCCGCAGCTGTGATTGCCGCCCGTCGTAATTGACTGGAACCTGCGGTCAGAACGGACCGGTACCGGCGAACTTTCTTTTGCCAGCGATCCGAGATCGCGATCGCCAATGCTCCCGTTGCCGAGCTCCCCATTCTGGTTGCTACCCCAGCAGTACGCGGCGCCGTCGGTTGTGATGCCGCAGGCGTGTAGCACACCTGCCTGAAGCGCCTTGAAGCGATGTTCTCCCGCAACCCGCGACGGAGTTAGTGCATCGGTCGCGCGACCATCGCCAGTGAACCCGCCGAGCCCCCAGCAGTACCCCTGATCATCGGTGGAGATCGCACAGGTGATTCGTCCACCTGCGGAGATGCTCTTGAAGCGCAGGTCTTCGGCGATAGCCAGGGGCGTTGCACTCTGGGAAAGCTTACCGTTTCCAAGCATGCCGCGTCCACTGTCATACCCGCCACCCCAGCAGTATGCGGCGCCGTCGCGAGTGAGAGCGCACGAGTGCGTCGTGCCCGCTGATACAGCTCTGAATCTGAGGCCAGTTTGCAATCGCACCGGCCGAAGCGCGCAGGTGCTCGTCTGATCACAGACTTCTCCCGCATCGGCAAGTCCGGACTGTCTGTATTGATTGTCTCCCCAGCACCAGACTCGGCCTTCTGCGTCGATACCGCATGAATGAAAGAAACCGCTGGTGATTGAAGTGAAGCGCTGAGTGCCTCCGGCGGGCACGGGTTCCGTGACAGCCCTCGGAATGGAGTAGGTGGAGCCCGGCTCAACGATGCCGCAGGCGGCGAGCAGCACTGTCCCCGCTAATGGTCTCGAGATGTTAAGCATCCCGGAAATGCGTACACCTTCGAAGAATGAGTTCATGCAGGCTACGATCTCACCTCTGGGAGGTGCGACAAATACGTCGCTTGACGTAGCATCGACCCATAGCGTCGCGAACGAGCTGGCAAATCGATAGAAAAGACACCTTGCCTGAACATCCGAAGCGTACATTTTTACCTGCGGACGCCCAACCCAGGAGGCACCATGCCTCGCACCAGCCGGCTGTCGCTGTTCTTCGTCGGCGCTGTTGCGCTTTTCGCTACGCCCACTGGCAGCGCGCAGGCCCAGTACTCCCTGTTCGGGTGGAAACTCTCGGAATTTCAGCCCAACATCCCCAACGGCGGCCGCGCAAATACAATCACGGTCAATCCGGCGAACAATGACCAGATCATTGTCGCATCGGAAACCGGCGGGCTGTTCAAGAGCACAAACCGCGGCGTGACATGGGAGCACCTGAACGGGCTGCCTGAATTTTCCACGTCCGCAGTCGCCTACGTGCCTGCAGATCCGAACGTCGTAATCGTCACCACCACCGAAGACACGAGAGTGAACAATGGCGGTGGAATCTGGCGCAGCACCAACGGCGGCTTCTCATGGACGCAGCTCCCAGGTCCGCCCGTTCCACCAGGAATTCCTGCTCGGTTAAGCGCGTTCGAGATCTCGATGGCGCCCGATAACGGGAAGATTTATGTAGGAACCGAGTACGGCGTCTCCATCAGTAACGACCGCGGCCTCACCTGGACCCATGTCACGCCATTCGGCCTCGGGGGCCGCGTGATCTCGGTTCTGGCGCAAAGCGGAAACCGCGTACTTGCCGCAAGCGCCGCCGGGATTATGCGATCCGGCGATGGCGGAACGACCTGGCTTCCATCGACGAGCGGCACAGGCGGCGCGAACATCTCCGATCTCCACGCACTCGGCGCCTCGCCGTTTTCAAATACGACAGCCTACGTCGTCAACTGGTCCACCAACCTTTACGTCACGGAGGATGGCGGCGACAACTGGACGAGAATCACGTCGGCACCGGGCGGGGGTGGCGCCTGCGGAGGAATCGCATTCGTCAAGGCGACAGGAATAAGGATCATCGGGCGTCCACCTCGACGGACAACTCGCAGGATTACGCTGTATGCCGGAAATCGCTGTGGAATGTCGAGGCTGGTCGCGCCGCAGATTCCGGGCACCGGACGGTTCGACTACAGCGGTGCCTGGACCACGATCAACATGGATCACGGCGACACTCGCGACCTCGCGTTCACCAGCTTACGTCAACCGCTCCTGCTCGGCACTGATGGCGGACTCCACAGGACCGCTGACGGTGGACTCAACTGGACGTTCGCCGGTGGAGGCACCAGCGGTTACAACGCGCTCCAGATAACAGAGATAAAGGGACAGACGATCACGTCCCTCGGGCGGCATGACCTGTATTTCGGAACGCAGGACAACAATCTGTGGGCCTCCGGCGATGGCGGAACTACATGGCCAGGCGCCGTGTGTTGTGAAGGATTCTTCATCGAGCAGCAGCGGCGTGTCGTTGCGCCGGCGGACAGCAAGACGACATTCGTTGCGTGCGGAGGTTGCGCCGACTGGCTCACGAATCCTCTCTTCGCCGCGCTGGCAGCGTGGCCCGACGCAACGACTCCTCCGGCAGCTAACCCGGTGATCGTCGGCAGGTCATTCCATATTCAGGGCGTCGATTCCACTGCGGTATTCAGAAGTGGTTTCGCCTCGACAAACGATCTCGGAGCGTCATGGCGTCAGTACGTGACCTTTCCCGAGGGACGCCGTGACATTCCAAAGGTGTCGACTTCACCGCTGCGAACGGCGATTTACCAATCCATTCGCACCGGCTTTGACGCCGCGCGGAACTTCGAGATAGATCAGTTCGCGAGGATCACCACTTCGCTGTTCTCCACGACTCCGTCCGTGCGATATCCGCTGATGAACAACTTTGGCGGACTGGGCATCAACCCCACGATGTTCGCATGGTATCAGGTCTTTGGGGTGGACACCGAGAACACGCGGCACGTCATCGCGCCTGACATCGTGAACGAGAAGATGATGGAGACGTGGGACGGTGGAGACAACTGGGCGGAAATCCCGAATCTCACGACTCAGGTCACCGACAGCGGCCGGCTGCTCTTCCGGCGCTCGATCTTTCCACAAGCCTCAGCGGTCAGCTTTGCTTCTTTCGATCCCAATCTCGTTGCTGTCGGGACGTGGCAGGGCGGATTGTTCGTGTCGGGAGACCGGGGCGCGACGTGGGTCAAGGTGCCCGGCTCGGAAAGCGTCACGTACATCACGTCCATACACTGGACCGCAGCGCACAGCGCGATCGTCTCATCGTATGGGCGCGGTCTCTGGCGCATCATCTACGGCCTTCTTCGCCCGTTGCCTGAGTTCGACAGGTATTGCAGAGCTCCCTGCATCTTCGATCCCTACCCACTGCGGGAGCCGATCGAGCGGTATCGACGCGCGATCCTGGTCTTTGACGGTAACATCAGAGGAGCGAGAGTGGTGAATGGAGTACTGCGGCAGCTGTTCGTATCGCCAGGAAGCTCTGTCGTTTTCTTCAGCGATTCGCGGATGCCCGGCGAGATCGAGATCACTGAAACCAGGAGACTGGTCGGCTTCACTGGAGCGAGAGCGCCGCGTACCACCCGCGGTCGAACGCTGGTCGGCCTTACGCTCGGCGAGAGAGGAACTCTTTTCTCCGCTGCGTTCGCTCAACGGACGCTTTCGATGTATGAGCCCTCGGAGCAGGAGAAGAGCCAGGACAAGGAGCCGTATGGTCGAACGGAATCGCCGACCGCCGGGAAACCATACATACATCTGACGATTCCGGGGGGATCGGCGGCCAACACGGTCGCTCCGGGAGAACCTGTAAGAATCTCCGTACGTAATCTTCCGCGCGGCACGACACTCGAGATCCTGGTAGACGGCGTCGTGGCGCAGAAAGCGAGCGCCAATGAACGAGGCGAATTGGTGGCCAGCGTGCGCGCGCCGCGTGATTTCGGATTGCACAGAATCACTATCCGCGATTCTTCGACGGGCACGGTAATCGATGGCACGATGTTCATCGTGAAGCACCGCGACGATCGCGACCAGCGAAAAAGGCCGAACCAGCCGCGAGCCACAGTGAGCCGCTAGCGAATCGTCCGACTCACTCCACCCTCACCGACGTCACTCATGGCTTCCAAAAAAGGATCGAGACGCCCAAAGGGATCTCCAACGAAAGCCACACCGCGTACCGCAAAGCGGACGACTCGGAAATCAGCCGTCAGGAAGGCCTCGAAATACACCCGGCCCGCGTCGGTAAAGAAGGTTCAGGATCCCCTGCGACGCGCGTCGACCACTCCTGCCCCCAACACCGCTGCGTTCAACGCGCCGCGTCAGGTTCCGGCCAGTCTGAGGGAGCTGAGCCAGCCGGCAGAAAGAGGATGGTGACGCGGTTGATCCCGCAACCCGAGCCGCCGCCGTCGGCGCGGGTCGAGAAATCGGTGCGGGCCCTGCGGCCGCCGGTCAAACGGTTCCACGGTATGAAAGTGCCCGCGCAGTGGTTTCCGTCGCGTCTGCTCCTATCGCCCTGCGCGGACAAGTTCGGGTACATGTTCTCCGCTGCGGTGCGCAACGCGACGAAGTTACCATTCAACGCGACGAACCAGGCCCTTCTCAACAATCTCGGAAACCTGATTGGTGATCCCGGACGGGATACGGGTGCAGACGCCATCATCCCCGCTGGCTACACCTACTTCGGCCAGTTCGTCGACCACGACATCACACTCGATACCACTTCGAGCATCGATGCGACGCAGGACGCCAACACAATCACCAACATGCGCACGCCGTCGCTCGACCTCTACAGCGTATACGGCCGCGGCCCCGCACTGGATCCGTTCCATTATCGCTTCCCGTCCGGATCGACCCCTCCGAGGCGGTGAAGATGCAGCTCGGAACGAATCGCAATTTCGGCACGGGAGGGCCGCTGACTTCCGGCGGGCTTCCCGCCACGCCCACTGACTTCGACGTTCCACGAGTGTTGAGTGGTACCGATACGTCAGTCGATACCGCTGACAGTACCTTTACAGCGATCATCGGCGACCCGCGCAATGACGAGAATGTCATTGTTTCCCAGTTCCATCATGCGATGCTCCGCTTCCACAATCAGGTGGTGGAGTTGCTGATAACGGCGGCATTCCCTGGTGACATCTTCAGCGAAGCGAGGAAGATCGTAACGCATCACTATCAGTGGTGCGTAGTTCACGATTTCCTTCCGCGAATTTGCGGAGCACCCGCGGTCAACGCCGCCATCGCCTCGGTCACCGCGCCGGTCGGCAGCGCGTTTCGCATGCCTGTGGAGTTTGCAGTTGCGGCCTATCGGTTTGGCCACAGCATGATTCGCAACGGCTACATCCTCAATACGTCGCTTCCGCCGGCAGCCAGCACGCTTGCCGGGATCTTCCAGTTCATTCGTGTTCCGCTCCTTCCGCTGTTCTCGAACTGGGTCGTCGACTTCAACATGTTGTTCATCACCGCGCACCCGGTAGCCGGCAGCTTCAACAACGCGCGCAAGATCGACAGCGTTCTCGCCAACGGCCTAGAGGCAATTCCGGGAGGATCGGGAATAATGGCGGTGCTGGCGTCGAGGAATCTCAGAAGGGGATTGGCACTTGGACTGCCTAGCGGGCAGGGGGCGGCGGGAGTATTTGGAGTAGCTCCGATGACCGCTGCTCAGCTCACCTCCGGACTTCCGCCGGCCGAAGTTGCACTTCTCAATTCCAATGTTGGCATTCTCCTCACCAAGACACCGCTATGGTACTACGTACTGCGCGAAGCAATGGTGCTCAGGAATGGTGACGAGCTCGGGCCGGTGGGCGGAAGAATTGTCGCCGAGACATTTGTGCGAATGTTGAAGCGCGATGCGAACTCGTTCATGAACGTTCCCGGATTCACGCCGTCCCTGCCGAGCTCGGTAGCAGGCACGTTCACGATCGCCGACATGCTCGAGTTTTCGGGGGTGCTCGTCCAGTAGGGTGGCTGACGATGATGGTGAGTAAGTTATTGCGCTTGTTTCACAGGAGACTCGATGCCGCAGGAACAACGCGGACGCACTCGTCCGCTCACCATCATCGCTCAGGACCCGAGTGTCAAAGCGCGGGACGGGTCGATTCTTCGTGCCTCCGTGGAGGTCACCGTTGAAGAGCTCGGCCCTGGTCCGTGGGGGCATCGTGTTCAGGTAATCGATTCGGACGCATCGACCGGTGCGCTGTATGAGCCGCTCACGCTGCCCAGGCCGGCGCACGCAATCTCGACGGTCGCGGACGATCCATTCTCAGCGGCGTCCGACACCGAGCTTCTGTCGAACCCCAAGTTCCACGCGCAGAATGTCTATGCCATTATCATGCGCACGCTGCGGCGCTTCGAGCATGCACTCGGCCGCCGCGTAAGCTGGAGTTTTCGCGGGCATCAGCTCAAGGTCGCGCCGCATGCCTTCGCCGACCCGAATGCATTCTATTCGGAAAAAGACCAGGCGCTTCTGTTTGGCTACTTTCCGTCCAGCACCGTAGAAGGCGATACCGTGTTCACCTGCTTGTCTCATGACGTCGTTGCCCATGAGACCACTCATGCGTTGCTCGACGGCCTGCGCACCCGCTACACCGATCCGTCATCTCCGGATCAGGCCGCATTCCATGAAGGGTTTGCCGACGTTGTGGCACTTCTTGCCGTGTTCTCGCTTCGGGGTGTGGTCGAGGTGGGACTCGATGAGGCCGGCGGGCGAAAAGGTGGGGGAACTCAGTCAGCATCGGAGGCGGGGCCTTCGACAGTCGAGCGGGCCCACCTGACGACAGACATGCTTCTCAAATCGGTTCTGTTCGGCGTCGGCGAACAGATGGGCCGGGAGCTGAGCACCATCCGCGGCGACTCACTCCGCCGCTCGGCGATGCTGACGCCCAGTGCCGACATCCTCAAGCGACCCGAATTCATCGAGCCTCATCGGAGAGGCGAGGTGTTCGTCGCCGCAATCATGCGTACCTTCGCGGAGACATGGGCGGCGCGACTCGAGAGTCTGGGTGACAGGAAATCGCGGCGCGTCGATCGTGAGCGCGCCGCCGAAGAGGGCGCGATCATCGCTGATTACATGCTCACGATGGTTATCCGGGCGCTCGACTACATGCCGCCGGTGCACATGGAGTTCGGAGATTTTCTGAGCGCGGTTCTAACAGCGGATGTTGAGACTCGCCCTGACGACGAGAGGTATCAGTTCCGCCAGCACCTTCGCGAGAGCTTCAAAGCATTTGGAGTTTCTCCCGCGTCGCCGGTGCGCGAACCGGAGGCTGGATTGTGGGAGCCTGTGGATGCAACGGACTTTCTGTATGACCGAACCCACTTCGACGCGATGCAGCGTGATCCGGATGAGGTGTTTCGATTCATCTGGGAGAACAGGGAGCAGCTGCGTCTCTGCGATGCGGCATACAGCCGCGTCCTGAGTGTTCGGCCGTGCCTCCGGTTGAATCCCGACGGCTTTGCGTTGCGCGAGACGGTAGTGGAATTCATTCAGCGGCTCGACGTCGCAGCGGATGAGCTGTCCGGTTTCAATGTGTTTCCGCCGCTGGATATGCCTCCGCCGACGCGAGTATCGCTCTATGGCGGAGGTACTCTGATTTTCGACGACTACGGCAGACTCAAGTACGCGGTACACAATCGTCTTCTCAGTGCGGAGCGCCAGACGCGGCGGCTGGCACATCTGTGGAAATTCGGGGCGTTCGAGCAGGGCGCTGCATTCAGGCGGCAATTCTCGAGCTTGCATCGTGCGCGTGCGACTGGAGAGATCTCTGTGCATGAGCGGTGGTAACGATGGAGACTCCAGAGAAAAGCGTGCGCCATGCGGATGACAAGGTGCAGGTGCCGGAGCGGGAGACTCCCACCGGTCTTCCGCTCGATGGCGAACCGTCTTCACGCGACAAGGTGAAATCATCAGTCGGTCGCGGGAAGCGCGTGACGCCGGAGGCAAGCGAGAATGCGACGGATGTTGCCAGTTCGATCATGCCGGCCGACGAGAACGCCCGTCCGCCAGCACGAACTGAGGCCGTTCGAAAACGCAGCCGCGGAAACGCTCGTCCTCCCGAATCGCTGACGATTCGCTCGTACCAGGTGGGCTTCGGGGATTGCTTCCTGCTCACGTTCGCCTACGCATCGAGCGGCGATCGTCACGTCCTGATCGACTTTGGGAGCACTGGACTCCCGAAGCATTCCGATCGAGCGACCCATATGCACCGAGTGGCGGACGATATCGTGCGGCGTGTGGGCTCGGAACAGTTGGCCGTCGTAGCCACGCATCGGCATCGTGACCACATCAGCGGGTTCGCTACCGCGGCAGACCGGAAGGGAACCGGCGACAAGATCCGCGCTTGTAAACCCAGGGTAGTCGTACAGCCGTGGACGGAGGATCCGGATCTCCCGCGCAACTCCAAAGGACCGAGAGGCGACACGTCGGGACCGCGTGTTCGCGGATTCATCGCTGCTTTGAACAGCATGCACACTGTGGCAGGTGCCGCATTGGCCGAGGCGAAGCGGCTCGAAGGTCGCGCGCCGTTCGGACTGGTGAGGCAGCTGGCGTTTCTGGGTCAGAACAATCTCGAGAATCTGTCAGCCGTGAATAACCTGATGACCATGGGTGTCGATCAGCGATACGTCCATTTCGGCAGCGAATCGGGTCTCGAGCGTTTCCTGCCGGGAGTGACGACTCACGTGCTGGGGCCGCCGACGCTCAGGCAATCGGATGAGATCTCGACCCAGCGGCAAAGGGATCCGGATGAGTTCTGGCATCTTCAGGCGCGTGCGCAGACATTCGCGCTGAATGCCTCAGGTTCTGGTACACCCGAATCACGCGATACCGACGGCATGTCGAGCTCGGAGGAGCTGTTCCCGGACGCTGCGCGGCTGGCTTCGGAGCCGCCACCCTATGCCCGCTGGTTCGTGCCGCGGATCCGCGCGCTGCGGGCGGAGCAGATGCTCGAAATCGTCCGGGCACTCGACGACGTGCTGAATAATACGAGCGTCATCCTGCTGTTCGAAATCGCCGGCAGAAAATTTCTGTTCCCGGGAGATGCACAGCTCGAGAACTGGCAGTATGCGTTGTCGAAGCCGGAAGTCCGGGACCTTCTGCGCGATGTCGATTTCTACAAGGTGGGGCATCACGGAAGTCTCAACGCCACTCCGAAATCGCTGTGGAATCTTTTCGAGAAGAGGTCGCAGGCCGATAGCGCCCCGGACCGTTTGCGAACGGCGGTGTCGACTCTCTCGGGAAGACATGGCGAAGAGGATCGCGGAACTGAGGTTCCGCGGCAAAAGCTTGTCACGGCGTTGCGAGACTCCAGCCATTTCACCACGACGCAGTCGATCGCGGCAACGGACCTGTTCCGGGAGTTCACTTACGAGCTGGATTAAGTCTCAACGTCCTGGCGTCCGCTTCACGGCGCGCGTCGATGTGCAAGGAAGGCCCGCTCGATTTGTCGTCCTCATGACAAACCCGCTACGGAGCCACCGATGCCGCGAAGACCATTCCTCCTCATTTGCGTCGCATTTCACGTAGTGCCCGCTCGCTCGGTGGGATTCGCACGTACAACGATCAGAGACGGGGCGGACGGCGAGATGTAAGCCGCGCGCTTCATGGCGCAGGGTTGCCGCAGCCCATATGTTCGAGGATTCCCGGCAAACCGGGGTTCTCCTACCCTGCGTCCGAATGACCAGCCGCAGCGCTTGAAAGCAGCCGCAGCCAGAACCGTGCGCGTGGCGGTCGTGCAGGCCGAAATAGCTGGCGACCTCGCTGAAGGCATCGAGAAGACGGCGTCTCTGGTTCGCGAGGCGACCGCCGAAGGCGCACAGATCATCGTCTTCCCCGAGACCTGGCTTCCCGGCTATCCCGCGTGGCTGGACGTCTGCAGCGACGCGGCTCTTTGGAATCACCCGCCCGTAAAGACAATCTTCGAGCGCCAGGCCGCGGAAGCCGTGGATATCTCTGGCGACGATGGGGCGGCGCTGTCGCGTATCGCGAAGGGCGCGGGCGTCGTGCTCGTCATCGGCGTCGTCGAGAGAGTGACAGCCGGTCCCGGGCGCGGAACACTGTTCAATGCGCTGCTGACATACGGTAGTGATGGCGAGCTGCTCAACCACCACAGGAAGCTCATCCCCACCTACACTGAGCGGCTCGTTTGGGGACAGGGAGATACTCGCGGGCTGCACGCTGTGGATACCCCGGTTGCCCGTGTCGGTGGGCTTGTATGCTGGGAGCACTGGATGCCACTGGCGCGCCAGGCGCTGCATGACAGTGGTGAGGATATTCACGTAGCGGTCTGGCCGACCGTTCACGAAATGCACCAGGTCGCCAGCCGGCATTACGCATTCGAAGGGCGATGCTATGTGCTCGCCGCAGGGTCACTGATGCGCGCATCGATGCTTCCGCCGGGGCTAACCCCCAATCCAGATATCGTGCGAAACCCGAACGATCTCGTGCTGCGCGGCGGCTCGGCCATCATCGCCCCCGATGGGTCGTATGCGGTGGAACCGGTATATGACACACCAATCACCCTTCACGCGGCGCTCGATCTCGGCGCAGTGCGACGCGAGCAGATGACCCTCGATGTCTCCGGCCACTACGCGCGCAGAGACTGCTTCGATTTCAATGTCCGATCACCATTGTAACCCGTCACTGACGGCAGCTATTCCGTCGAGCCCTTCAAGTGGCGATTCAGAAACTCGATGACGGCGCCGTATCCCCGAATCTGATTTTCCTTCTTCACGAAGCCGTGCCCTTCATCGGGGAAGATTACGTACTCGACTGGCACACCGTTCTTCCGGGCAGCAGCAACAATCTCTTCTGATTCGACCTTCAGAACACGCGGGTCGTTCGCGCCCTGGAGCACCATCAATGGCACCTTGATTTTCCCGGCGTTGAACAGGGGTGAGATCCTGTGCAGGCGGGCACTGTCGGTCTTCGGATCGCCCATCTCGGTGTAGAGCGCTTCGCGGAATGACTCCCACCAGGCGGGAATGCTGTTGAGAGTTCTCATCCAGTTGGAGATGCCGAACATGTCCACACCAACCTTGAAGGCATCCGGCTGAAGCGTCAGCGCCGCGAGAACCATGTAGCCCCCGTAGCTGCCGCCCATGATGCCAATGCGGTTGGCGTCAACGACGCCGGTCGCGATGAGCATCTGTTTGCTTGCCACGACATCTCCGAGGTCAGCTTCGCCATGCTTCTTGTCGTCCATCGCATAGAATGTCTTGCCGTAGCCTGAGCTGCCGCGGTTGTTGATGTCGAACACGACGTAACCGTGATTGACGAGCGCCTGCGTAAGCGCCGAGTATCCGACTTGGGCTTGACCGCCGGGGCCGCCGTGAACCAGGACGATGGCGGGCGCCTTGCTCCGTGAAGACGCCTGATGCGGAGTGTACAGGACGCCCGGAACCTCGACGCCATCGTACGACTTGAAGCGAACCACGCGAGGGACCACGAGATCCTGCCGCCGGATAGCGGAGTTGAGTGCGTTGGTGAGCCGCACCGGAGTTGCCCCGATCCGCGAGGCGTAAAGGTCGCTGGGTGCGCTCCCATCGCTGGCATAAAAAGCGAGCGCGGAGTCATCGAGGGAAATGCTGACTCCGCGCACGAGACCAACAGGCATACCCGAAAGGACGAGCGGTCTCAACGTCACCGCATCCAGTACGTGCGCTGCATATCGGGAATCGTCGTTGACGTAGACGACGAGATGTCTTCCGCCCCTGGAGTAGTTCGCACCAATGATGTCCCACTTCTGCTCGAAGATCGTTGTCTTTGCACCAGTGGCGATATCGTAGGCGCGAAGCGAGGAGAATTCGCCACCGCTATCTGACACGAAAAGAAGCTTCGATCCATCGGGCGAGAAATCAGCGGGGGCGTTACTGACGGATCCCGCGTGCGCCGTGAGGTTCCTTGTCGTGTTCGTGCGGAGGTCGTGGAGGTGGATGTCAGAGTCAGAAGTCGTCCGGGCCTTCGACAGCGCAAGGTATTGCTTGTTCCGCGAGACGGAACCGAGATCGAAGCCCGCGGTGTTGCGGTACAGCATGGAGGACCGGTACCCGTCGGCTGTCACCTCGTACAAGTCGAAGTAGCGCTCGTCCCGCTCGTTGGAGGAAACAAAGAAAGACCTGTGGTCGGCCGCCCAGCCCTCGAAGGCTGCTTTTACTTTTGCGCCGGGGGTGAGGTCGCGCGTCGAGCCGTCGGGGTTTCGGACGTAGATGTGAGTGAGTTCGTTTCCACCCTGATCGCTCGAGTACAATACGCGCTCGTCGGCCGGGAAATATGACACCGCGAACATCGAGTGAGTTGTTGACTGCGTCAGTGGGCGCGGTGCGCCGCCAGCGGCTGGAACCGCGTACACGTTCCAGATACCGGTTGCATTGGAGGATACAAGGATGTGTTTCCGGTCCGGCGACCACGAAGCCCCGCTGTATGAGGTATTCGCGTAGAAGTCCGCCATTGTGTATCGCTTTGGTGAGCTTGACGCACCCACTATACCGTTCGTCGGAGACCCCGTCGGTTTGGCCGGAGCGCAGGCAAAGACGAAGGCTGAGGCAAGAAGCAGATATCGGTGCTCGGGCATGCGCGGCATCGGAGATTCCGTTGATGTGACAGGAAATCGTATCGTGAAATTCAGCTTGCCGCCAGAATGCGGACCGGCTGCACATTCCGATTTCGGTTTGTTACACAGGGGCGACGACTTCGGGTCTCGCCTTTGCGGATTCAGCCAGCGCCCTTATGCTCTTTCGATGAAGCTGCAACTCGCCGAGCTACGATTGCCAGCCCCCCGAGGGATCAGGCTCGTCGCTCTTTCCTTTCTCGACGATGCGTCAGAAGCCGCAGGCCGTCTTCAGACCTCGCGCGGCGCGGACGATCTCCATGATTTTCGCGTAGCCGTCCGTCGTCTCCGAAGCTGGATTCGCGCGTTCAACGAGGAGCTTCGGGATCTCAGGAAGGCGGATCTCGACAGGCTCAAAGCTTCAGCCGCATCGACGGGGAGTGGCAGAGATCTCGAGGTTCAGCTGGCGTGGCTCAGCTCCGCGGGAAAAGGGCTGAGCATTCGCCGTCGCCGTGGAGCGGGCTGGCTCAGCGATCACCTCGCATCCCGAAAGACCGAATCGCGTGACACCATCCAGAAGGCTCTCACCGAGAAGTTCGAGCCGGCGCGAGACGCTCTGGCGCGCCGCCTGTCGACGTTTCGACACCCGGTGCGCACTCCGGCAGCGCCGGCGATGACGCTGAAGGAGGTCATTGGATATCGTCTCGTCACACAGTCGGAGCAACTGGGGGAAGCGCTGGGACATGTTCGATCGCCGGCCGACGAACAGCTCTCGCACCAGGCGAGAATCATGGCAAAGCGGCTGCGGTATCTACTCGAGCCCGCCGCGCCGAACGTGCGAGGTGGAGACGCGGCAGTCACGAAGCTCCGATCACTGCAGGATTCGCTCGGTGCCGTCCACGATCTTCACGTAATGGCCCATATCATCCGCGAGATGCTCGATGCCAGCGCTGCCAGCGAGGCGAGACGCGCATCGCGCTCGATACTGCCGCAGGTGGCCGGGGAAGGCGAAGCCGTTGCTGTTCTGAACGTGCCGCGAGCCGATGTGGTTGCCGTGGCCAGGCGGCTGAATGACGATATCGAAAAACATTTTTCGCCGGTGCGCGACGGCTGGATTGACGGACACTACGAAAAATTCGGCGAAGAGATCGCTGTGATTGCGCGGCGTCTCAGGGCGCGAAGGTAATGGCGATCGCGCGTCCCCGCCGTCAGGCGGGCGGTATTGTCTTCAGGTGGGAGGGCGACGCACCGAGCGTTCTGATCGTCAGCGCCGCCCGGAATCCGAAACGCTGGGTGCTGCCCAAGGGCTCCGTCCGAAGGTTCGAGAGGCCGGCCTACGCGGCGCTTCGTGAAGTAGAGGAAGAAGCGGGAGTGATCGGCCGCATTGTCGCTCCGGCTCGAGTAGTCGAGCATGCTGCAGGCAACGGCCGTGTCAGACTGGAGTATTTCCTCATCGAGCACATACGCGACGTCAAACCGAAGGAAAAACGCCGCGTGCAGTGGTGTCCGGTGGAGGATGCCATTCAGCTGTTGAGCTACGGCAGCGCGCGGAAGTCATTGCTCGACGCAAATCCCCAGATCGTGCGATACGCGAGGAAAAGGCAGCCACGCGAAGGCTGACAGCGTACGTGATCTTGCCTTGCGTACCTGCAACTGCTAGGAACCATAGCAATGACTTCCGCAAAATGGACGTCCGATCGTCCGCACACTCTGGTCGTTGCATGTTCCGACGGGCGCCTCCAGGAACAGACCGACGATTTTCTTCACAGGCACCTCGGGCTGGGGGGCTTCGACCGATTTTATGTGCCCGGAGGCGGTGGTGCACTGACTTCGAGTGGACGTGACTTCCTGCGCGCGCAGCAACTCCGTCGAGAGTGCGCGTATCTCGTGCAGCTTCACGAGGTGGCTCGCGTGATACTGATCTTTCACGGACCCACGGGAACCGGACCACCCGACGCTGTTTGCGCCGACTACCGTAGAAAGCTGCCGTGGGCATCTCCGGCGCTGATCAACGACCGGCAGCTTGTTGATGCTCTCGAGCTCATCGATATCCGCGATCAATGGGCAGGCAACGCGGAGGTCTGCGCATATCGCTGCGAGGTCGGCCCGACTCACGACGTGAACTTTGTAGGTCTGGGCGGCGACCCTGCCCTGCAGGCCCCGCTGGATTTCCGATAGTGCGGGCACGAGCTTTCGACTCCTTCCTACTCGAATTCAGGTTCCAATGATTCAGCGCGCCAGTACGTCCAGCGTCCTCTGCACCTTGCTCATCTGCTCGATCGCCGCATGCAGCGCACGGGGCGGCTCGACCGCTACCGCCGATAGGGGCGCGGCGAACGCGGCGCAGCGGCAGCCGGTGTCAGTGTCGCAGCGAATGGCCAAGTACACACCGGTGAAGCTCGTCGCTGACACCAGCGCGCTGTCGGTGAAAGAACGGCAGATGCTACCTCTGCTGATCGATGCGGCGAGAGCGATGGATGAAGTTTTCTGGCGGCAGGCGTACGGTGACAAGTCAAAGCTGCTGTCATCGATCACCGACGCCGATGCTCGCCGGTTTGTCGAAACGAACTACGGTCCGTGGGACCGGCTCGACAACAATGCTCCGTTCATTCCCGGCGTCGGTCCCAAGCCCAAGGGTGCGGGATACTATCCCACCGATATGACCAAAGCAGAGTTCGAAGCGGCTGTGGCAGCGGGCGGCGCGAGGGCTGATTCCCTCAAGAGCTTGTACACACTGGTCCAACGGAATCAGTCGCGCGGGCTCGAGATAATTCCGTTTCACCGCGCATTCGCCGCGCAGCATCAGCTCGCCGCGTCGAAGCTGCGCGAAGCGGCCGCACTCGCCGAAGACCCGGGCCTGCGCCGCTACCTCGAGCTTCGAGCCAGCGCTCTCCTCACCGACAACTACCAGGCGAGCGACCTGGCCTGGATGGATATGAAGAACAACAACCTCGACATCGTGATCGGGCCCATCGAGACATACGAGGACGCTCTCTTCGGATACAAGGCGACACACGAAGGCTTCGTGCTGGTCAAGGACAAGGAGTGGAGCTCGCGACTCGCAAAGTATTCGGGCATGTTGCCGGCCCTTCAGCGAGGGATTCCGGTGGCCGAGCAGTTCAAGCGGGAGAAGCCGGCAGCGGGGTCGGACTTGAACGCGTACGACGTGGTGTTCGTGGCCGGTGACGCCAACTCGGGCTCGAAGACGATAGCGATCAATCTGCCGAACGACGAGGAGGTGCAGCTCAAGAAAGGAACCCGTCGCCTTCAGCTCAAGAACGCGATGCGGGCCAAGTTCGACAAGATTCTGTTACCCATCGCGCGTGAGCTCATCGTCGATGATCAGGTGGCGCAGGTGACGTTCGATTCATTCTTCGAGAACGTCATGTTTCACGAAGTAGCACACGGGCTCGGTATCAAGAACACGATCAATAACACCGGGCCGGTTCGCACTGCGCTCAAGGAACGCTATTCGTCGCTCGAGGAGGGAAAAGCCGATATCCTGGGCCTGTACATGATCAGGCAGCTGAGCGCACAGAACGAGACGGCCACTCCTTCGATGGACGATAACTATGTCACATTCATCGCCGGCTTGTTCCGGTCAGTGCGATTTGGCGCGGCATCCGCCCATGGCCGCGCGAATGTCGCGGCGTTCAACTTCCTGGAGCGCATGGGCGCCTTCACACGCGAGCCGAGCGGCAAGTACCGGGTGAATGCGGAGAAAATGCGGGAGGGCGTGGACGCGCTTTCACGCCGGATCCTCGAGCTGCAGGGGAATGGCGATTACGCCGGTGCTGGTGCCTTCGGCGACGAGCTTGGAAAGATCGGAACGACGTTGCAGGCCGATCTGGATCGGCTTGGCAGCCGATCGATTCCGGTAGACATCATCTACGAGCAAGCGCGGTAGGTCTCGTTCACGCGGGCTTCTCCAGCCACTGAGCCAGCTCCTCCTTCGAGGCAAGGATGGCGTCACGGGATGCCAGCCCCGGATCTACCTGATCGGGCTCGTATCCTGTCGGAAGGCCCGTCTTCTGACTCACGATCCACGAGTCCTTTTGACCTCTTGACCTACCAGCCATCAGGTTTCGCGGCGCGCGGTTGAGGATCGCGGCGACGGCTCCGTAGGTTGCGCGCTGGCGAAACCGATCGAGCTGGTCGACGATGGAATCGATGGAATGCTCAGGTACTGGGGAGTCACTCGTCACGGTAATCTCCTGGGAGGATGAGATCAGATCGCATAGAACGTTAATTCTCACTGCCGGAGGGACGTCATCGCCGGCTGACAGGAATCTCCGTAAGCCTGCAGGGGATTTTGCCTGAGCCCGGTCGCTTTACACACACGCGGTGTACAGTGGGAATGCCAAACGCCGGAATCGCTGGAAATCGATGGGCACGCACAGCGTCAGCTTGATGTCGTTTACCGCAGCGCGTGCATTGATCATGGCGGGAGGCATCGCGATCGGATTGACCCTTCCTGTCGCTGGTTCTTCGCAGGTGGTTCATCAGCCCGCGGACTTACCGCCACCCGGCCTTGCTTCACTGCTCGAAGTCGCCGCCATCACCAACTCCCGAATCCCGGACCTCCTCCGAGCTTACCGTGCCCGCGTCGAATCGGAGATGTCGCTCGCGCTGCTCGACTCCGCCGGGAGAGAGCGCACAGCGCAGCTCGAGCAGATAGCAAGCGACGTTCGCTTTCGCACCCCGGGACGCTACGACCAGCGCGTCATCGGCTATCGCAACCAATCGGTGGGACCAACGTTCAGCCTCATGTCCATTTTCGGCGGATGGACAACTCCCACACTCTATGGCAACCGCCTTCAGCTCGGCGCCACGTCAGCCAACTCGTCCAACCGCACCATCAGCGAAAGCGGTCAAAGTCTGGCCATTCATCCTCTCGCCAGCAACCGCGGTTCATACTATACGTACGCCGGAGGCGACACGGCGGTGACGATCTTCTCGACGAGCGGCAGAAGAATTCCTCTCGTTCGCGTACGCGTCACTCCCAGGCCCGGCGCACTCGGCGACGCGATTCTCTTCTTCGGCGACATGTATCTCGATGCCGACCGCAAGCAGATAGTGCGATTGCGCGGCAGGATGGTCGAGCTTCGTGACGGCAAGGTCACGCTCAAGTCCGGAAGCCGTCTGCCCGGCGTGAGCGGAGCGTCGTTCATCGAGCTCGTGAATGTCGAGGTCAACGGTGAATACTGGTTGCCGGCATACCAGCGTACCGAGCTTCAGGCGCGCATCGCGTTATTCGGCGAGTTCCGAAGCATCGTACGGATTGTCTCCCGGTTCTACGACATCCGCGCCAACGATTCCTCGTGGACCGGACCGGATTCGCCACCCGGACCACGGCATCATCTCACGTTTGCATCGACTGGCGATCTCGGGCGTTACGATGCATGGGAGAAGCCGATCGGTGCGGCAAGCACGGATACCTACTACGCCGAGTTTGATGATCTCGCACCGGAGGCGTGGAGAAGCGTGGGCGAGTCGACAGTGCGATTCAGGCCGCGCACATTGGGCGAAGTCTTCCGGTTCAATCGCATCGAGGGAGTTTTCACGGGGCTTTCGGCTGAGCACGCTTTCCGCGATGCGTTGCCGGGCCTGTCGATCCGAGGGTCAGCGGGTTGGGCATGGGCCGAAAAAACTTTTCGTGGGACTGCCGCAATCGAGCGGACACTGGGAAGGACCACCACAGGCGTACGCATCGAGCGGTCGCTCGCGCACACCAACGATTTCCAGCCGCCCCTGGCATGGGGCGCCACAATTCCCGCGCTGCTCGGCAGCATCGACGACTTCGATTATGTGGATCGCCGAAATGTCACGCTGTCAGTCGCGCGCACCTTGGGCGTTCACCGACGTTCGCTGGCTCGCGTAGAGATCGGACCTTCGTCCGACAGGGCAGTACGCCAGAATGTTTCGAGAGGTCTGTATGTCGCCGAAGGCCAGGGCTTCATCCCTAACCGCGGCATCAGGGAAGGGAACTACTTTCGCACAGTCGCGTCGATAGAGCTCAATCCTCATGTCAGCGGAATGTTCGTCGACCGCGGAATCGGCATGAAGGTTCATTACGAGAGAGCGGACGGCGACGTTCGGTGGCAACGCCTGGAAATGCGCGCTGCGGCTCGCCGTGAGCTTGGACCGTTCCAGGTCTACGCTCGGGCAGATGCAGGCACGCTGATCAATGCACCCGCACCGCAGGCGCTGTTCGAGATTGGCAGCGAGCAGGGCCTCAGCTCCTACGGCTACAAGGAATTCGCCGGAGATCGTGCCGCAATTGTACGTACTGTAGTTGGCTACACGCTTCCCTTGCTGCGGGCGCCGATGAGACTTCCGAGCCGATTGATTCTGCCGGGCCTGGCACCGGGAATTGCTGCCGGAATCCACGGAGGATGGACGGAAGTCTCCGGACCATCTGCGCTGCGAGCGGTCGCCGGCCTCGGCTCGGTTACCGACACTGCAACGGGGCTCGCTGTGCCGTTGTCGCGCTCGACCGACGGGATCCGCGCGTCGGCGGAAGTCATGCTGACTTTCTTCAGCGGAGCTGTTTCGGTGGGCGTTGCCCGGCCGATAGATCGGCCTGGGGCGTGGAAGCTCACCGGCAGAATCGGGCAGGGATTCTAGGTCAACGCGCTTCCCACTGCAGCAACTCCTGTCGGGTCAGTATTTTGGACTGAGACTCCAACGACGGGCACGGAATGACTGCAAGAAGATCATTGCTGTAGCTGGTGCAACGGGCGCGCAAGGCGGCGGGCTGGTGCGTGCGATTCTCAACGATCCCGCAGGTGGATTTACGGCGCGAGCCATAACCCGCGATTCCAACTCGGATAAAGCGCGCGAGCTGAAGGATATCGGCGCGGAAGTGGTCGAGGCGGATCTTCATGATGCGCCCAGCGTGGAACGCGCGTTCGACGGCGCGTATGGCGCGTACTGCGTCACATTCTTCTGGGCCCATATGTCTCCTGAAAAGGAGCTCGCGGAAGCCACCAAACTCGCCAACGGCGCGAAGCACGCGGGATTGAAGCATGTGATCTGGTCGACACTCGAGGACACGCGCAAATCGATCCCACTGAGCGATTCCCGGATGCCCACCCTTCTCGGGAAGTACAAGGTTCCGCACTTCGACGTGAAGGGGGAAGCGGATGCGGTGTTTGCCGCTGCCGGGGTGCCGACTAGCTACATGCTCGCGTCGTTTTACTGGGAGAACTTCATCTCCTTCGGACAGGGACCGAAGCAGAGCGAGGACGGCTCACTGACGCTGTCTCTGCCGATGAGGCAAACGAAACTCGCGGGCATTGCAGCCGAAGACATCGGAAAATGCGCCTATGGGATCTTCAAGAAAGGGACTTCACTCGTAGGGCGGCGCATCGGTGTTGCAGGAGATCAGCTTACAGGCGACGAGATGGCGGAGAAATTCGCGAAAGTGCTCGGCCGCTCAGTGCGGTACAGCGCGGTGCCGTTCGACGTTTATCGATCACTCGGATTCCCCGGCGCGGACGAAATGGGAAACATGTATCAGTTCTACGCGGAGTTCGGTGAGGAGGTGGGTGGGACACGCGACGTCGCAGTTTCGCGGGAGTTGAACCCGGAGCTTCAGAACTTCGACACGTGGCTCGAGCGGAACAAGGACAACATCCCACTCGGCTGACTACTGGGGATGGCGCTTTCGGTTAGCTGGTGACGGTGACAGGTGGTGCTCGGCGCTGACCGATGAGTGCGACACTACCATCAGAGCGAGATGGGCGGCCGTCGGTCTTTCCACGGCCGCGCTTTCTCGAGCTGGCCTGCCAGACGGAAAAGGGTCGCTTCGTCGCCATACTTTCCCACGACGTGAATCCCAATCGGCAGATTGCGCGCATTCCAATACAGCGGAACCGACATCGCCGGTTGTCCCGTGACGTTGAACTGCGGCGTGTACGGTATCGCGTCGAAGATCTTGTCCGCCGATTGCTCCAGCGCTCGCATCAGCCTGAGGATGCCACCTGCCCTCAACCGTCCGAGCATCCTCAGCACTGCCCGCTCGTGTGCGGGGGGCTGCAGTGATCCGATCGGAAAGGGTGGGATCGCCATCGTCGGCGTTACGAGCACATCCACAGTCTCGAAGAACTCACCTATGTGCCGCGCGGCAGACTTGAGATAGCGGTCCGCACGCACGAACGCTCCCGCGGAGAGGGATGCGCCGAGGAGATTCAGTGCCCACGTTGTATACTCGACGTCGTGACGTGTCGCCGCCCGGCCGATCAGCATCTTCGCCTGAAGCAGGTCGGCCCGAATTTCTCCGCAAACCACGGTCAGGAACGCGCGGTTGAATTCCTCCCGGTCGATCGGAGGCTCAGCCTCAATCACATCGTGACCGAGCGACTCCATCAAATGGACGGCATCCTCCAGGGCGGCTTTGCAATCATCGTGGACCGTGTGTCCGAGCATTGGCGAACTGGTGAATGCTGCGCGCAGTCGTCCGGGCGCCGTGGTCACCTCCTTCAGGAATGGGCGAAGCGGGGGCGCGGTGTGGTATGGGGCGCCAGTCTCCGGCCCGGCGACTGAATCGAGCATTGCGGCGCTGTCGCGCACTGAACGGGTAAGACAATGCTCGACGACGGCGCCCTGCCACAGTTCACCAGCGACAGGCCCGACAGGGGTTCGGCCGCGCGTGGGTTTGAGGCCGAAGATGCCGCAGCATGAGGCTGGAATGCGAATGGACCCACCCCCGTCGCCTCCGCCGGCCCATGGCACCATTCCACTCGCGACGGCGGCGGCCGAACCACCCGATGATCCACCGGTGGAAAGCATGGGATCCCATGGATTCCTGACCGGTCCGAAAAGTTCCGGCTCGGTGTACGGCGTGATTCCGAACTCAGGCGTGTTGGTCTTGCCGACGACGATCACGCCCGCTTTGCGATAGCGCCGCACCATCTCCGTGTCGTGCGGAGGAATCCATCCTTTGAAGAGACGGCTCCCGCTGGTGATCGGCTCGCCGGCGTACCAGGATAACAGATCCTTGAGCATGAAAGGCACGCCGTCGAAGGCTCCGTCACTGCGTGGAGCGTCGGCCTGTTTCACCGCACCGTCGTACATGCAATGCACGACGGCGTTGAGCTGCGGATTGAGTGCCTCGATGCGTTCGATGGCCGCAGCTACAAGCTCGCGTGCGGACACCTGGCCGTCGCGCACGAGCTGCGCGAGCGACATCGCGTCATGCCTGGAGTAGTCTTCCATTCATCCGGGATTGCGGAGATGCATCGCACGGCCCGGCGACAGGGGCACTATTGGGCGCGCGGGGCGGGAGGCGTTTTTCTTACGTCTTCGTCCTTCGTCATGATTTCGAAAGTCGTTTTCTCGACCGTGAGCCGCAAGCCGTCACGTTGCTCGACCGTGACGACGATCTCCCCCGGCGGGCGGTTCGCGGGGATGACGACCGAGAACGAACCGTCAGCACCGACTGGAACGCGTTCGGCGACGACAAAACCGTCGAGCAATATCCGCGCAGGCTGAGCTGATCCGCCTGTCGGCAGAAATCCGGATCCAATCACGCGGATGCTTCCTCCGACAGAGACCGATAGAGCGGTTCCGCTCCTGTCGGCATTGAGCGCGACAACGATCGGCTGGCGGGCGGGACTAAAGGGAAGCCCGGCTCTGGAAGCCAGCGCTGACTTCAGTCGAACACCGTCGAGGACGAGGCCGCGAACGCGGCGATTACCGGTGAGCCAGCGGCCTTTCAACCTGCCTTCCAGCCGGCCCTCTCCCGCGCGGTAATTGTTGGGGATGCCGAGTGGAATCTCTCGACCCGCGCGGTCGATCCTCGATATAGTACCGCCGGAGATCGCGATGCCGCCCACGCTGTCGCCCGACAAAAGAAGCCCGGTCACCCACCCGTTCCTGACGGTGACCACCGTGCAGGTTGCGCAGATAGCGGGATCGGAGAGCCCCCTCGACATCACGGTCGCGCCGCCGACAAGGTCGATCGCAACGATCGAATCGAGAGCGGGATTGGTGCGCCGTGGTCCCGGGAACCCGCATTTCCGTCCACTGCCACCCGCCTTCCGGTCGAGCTTCAGATTCCACAGTCCCCGCCCGTTACTGGATACCCAGACATTTCCGCTCGGCGGAAAATAGAACGAGCTGACGTAAGTGATAACCGTCGATCCCTCGATCTGCGTCCAGCTGATTCCGCCATCGGTCGATCGGATGATCCCGTTCTGGATGGTGCCGATGAGGATGTGACAGGAATCGAACGGGTCCCACGAAATCACGCTGGCGTGCGACAGCTCCCCCATCTGAAACAGGTATTTCCCGTTGCCGGTGACGGCGCTCGTAAGCTGCGGCAGCGGGTACCACGTTGCGCCTCGATCGGCGGAGAACTTCATCTCCTTCGCCTCGACATCGGGAGCGATGAGATGGTTCGGGTTGCGTGGATCGACGCCGAGTACGATGTACCTGCCGGCCGGCGTGCGAAGAGAGCCGAAGGCCGTTAGCCCTGAGGTTGCACTGTCGAGCGTCGTAACTACCGGCTGTCCCGCGAGATTGGTGATGCGCATCATGCCGAAACGCGTTCCACCATCCGGAAGACCGCCGGGACGCTGCACGCCCTGAAAGACATTCGGGTTGGCCAGCGATCCTGCAAAGATCGCCGGACCTTTTGGAGTGGATGGCAACGTGAAGCTTTTGGACCACGCCGCGCCGCCCGATAGTGTAAGATAATAATCGAACACAGGGGGTGAGGTCCCGGTGTTCGCGACGCCTTGAATGTATGCATCGCCCGCTATGAGGAATGGGGGGAACGTGCCGGCCTGCGGCCCGCCCGCAGGGGCATTTCGCCATCCGACGTTGCTGGTGAAATGCGGAGTGGCGGCGAAATGGAAGCATTCACCGCAGCCGTATCCCGTCACCAGCGACCCCTCATGATTGACGCTGGCAGGCGCTACGCGAATGGAATTTCCCTCGCAACACACTGAGCCGGGCCATGTTGCGCCACCGTCGGGCGACGCCTTGATGTCGTTGTCCTGAGTGGAGTAATACAAATCGATGTGCGGTGCCTTGCCGCTTACTGCCTGGCCCGTGACCTCGTTAATCTGAAGCGCGGTGAATCCTCCGAAGCCACCTCCGGTGAGATTCCAGCTATCACCAGCATCGCTGGTTCGATGAACTCCTCCATCTGACGCTTTGAGGATGGGTGAACGGCGGTTGTGATCGAAGGCCACATCCGACGGATCCTGGTGATCAGTCGTGAGTGCAGTCCACGCGCCTGATCCGCCGGGTTGATCGACGTTAACGGCCTGGCGATAGAGAACCATCCCATCGCCGTAGTACACCTCGTACATGCCGCGCCTCCTGAGGCGCGAGCGCGAGACGCGAACAATCGCCTCTCTGTTGTTGATTCCCGGCGCCTGTGCCTTGATCCAGTTGGCGCCGCCGTCGGTGCTGAACCAGAGCTCGTGAGCTCCGCTGGCGTGCATGAAGACAGGGGGTCTGCTGAAGCCGGGCGGTGCGATGAGGGCAGGCGCCGCCTTGGCCGGAGAGGGATCCAGAATGGGCGGAATGGAATCGCTCCCGGGTAGGTCCGCGAGCGAATTTATTCCGGGAACGCCATTGAGGGACGTTGGATCGGTAGTCGCCTTTGTCCACGCGCCCCCGGCGTTCAGATGCCACAGGCCGCGGTCTCCGGCGGCCAGTCCGCTGCGTGGCCCGAGTACGAGGACGGCTCGCATGCGGCCCCACGCCGAATCGCCAGCGACCCCTCCAGCATCCACGACGATGTTCGACCACGTTGCACCGTCATCGTTGCTGATTGCCAAACCGCAATCTGTCCCGACATAGAGCGTCCGTGAGCTTCCCACCCGCGAAATCGCGTAGGCCCCGGGACGACTGGGACAATTCGGTCCTGGCGGTGGCGCCCAGCCGGTCGGTTGCGTCCATGTCCCGCCCCCGTCGGTACTGCGCCAGATACCTCCTTCGCTGACGGTGCGGTAGCGAGCCAGGGTCGTGGCGATCAGTATTTGCGGATCCGCTCCGAACGAGACGTCGACCGTCTGATAATTCGGAAGGTTCAGGTGTTGCCAGCTGTCTCCACCGTTGAAAGTGCGGAAGAGACCACCCGTCTCGGTGGCGACTACCAGATTCCTGATGTCGGTGGGGCTAACCGCGATGGACAATGCCCGTCCACCTTGAGCAACTTTTGGCGGAGTGATGGTGACCGGGGTGCTGTTGCACGCAATGGTCACCGCGGTCAGGGCAGGCACGATCCCGGCGCGGCGCATCGACATGAGATTTCTCCCGGTCGTAGTGGCAAGTTGGTGGAAAGCGTGACGCAGGTCGAAATTCGAGCGACATGGTCGCTGGCACAAGGGACCAGCTGTGACCGCGTTTGAAATGGGTTTCCGGGTCCCGTACATTAGTGGCGCGCTCGCGGATCGACAGCGTAATTCCGGTGGCCGCGGGCAGACGCAGTAATGTTACCGAGAAGTGGAGCGATGATGGTCGGGCTTCGCCAGTGGAATGCCGGCAATCGCGAAGGGGGCGACGCGATGAGCTCGTGAGACGCGTCCTTTTCTACTGGCGTGGCCGGCCGATTCACAGCTATCCCGCGATGCTGTACATCGGACTTGTGGCGGGCGTTGTCGCGGGCAACTACGCCGCTCATGTCGCTGGCCTCGATGCCTTCCGCGTCTACATCGCAACCATTGCCCTGATAATTCCGTCCCTGGCCGGCGCCAGACTGCTGCACGTCGCCGCGCACTGGAAAGTGTATCGCCGTGATCGCGCGCGAATCTGGGATCTCGGCGAAGGAGGCATGGCGCAGTACGGTGGACTCGTGCTTGGCGTCCCTCTTTCCGTGCCATTGCTAGCTGCACTGGAACTTCCGTTCGGCGCGTTCTGGGACATTGGATCGTTCACGATGCTTGTCGGCATGATCTTCACCCGCTTCGGCTGCCTGTTGAACGGGTGCTGCTCGGGCCGGCCATTCACTGGACGAGGAGGCATGTACCTGCCCAACCACCTTGGCGTGTGGGAGAGACGAGTTCCGACGCAACTTCTCGAGGCGGGTTGGGCGACAATACTCCTCGTCACTTCGATGGTCATCTGGCAAGGGCTGCCGTTTCAGGGAGCGCTGTTCGTGTTTGTCGTCGGCGGTTATTCGTGCGGCCGGTTGATACTCGAGTCGCTTCGCGATCTGCGTGCTCACGGTGGCAGGTTCACGATTCAACATGCGATCTCGCTGCTGCTTATTGCGCTGTCGCTGGCGGCGTTGACGGGGCAAAGGCTGATGAACGGGTGACTGCCCCGGTTGTGGGTTACCGGTTACGGGTGAGCGGTGCGCATGCGGGGCTCATGAAACACGGAGATTGAATGGCAAACGAGCTGACAGGGGATTTCGACGTCGTTGCTCAGTTCCCTGTACCGACAGTCAATCGAGTTCTCGCTGCGATGCATGGTGCGGAGAGATTTCCGCACTCATTCGCCATCAGAGTGGAGGACACGTCCGGTCCCCCACGTCGATGGCCGCCTATCGTAGCGACCATCGATCGCTTCGGCGACGCCATCGCGGATCCCGGGCGGATCCCGACGCTGCCTCCACTTACGGAACCTCCCCGGCCCGGCACGGTGTCACCCGTCGGAGCGCATGTCGTCGTCAACGGGGCCAACGGTGTGTTCGAAAATAGCCCGATAGAGCCAAGCAACCTCAAGGGGCGCGCGCAGCTTCAGCTGTTCCCTCCCACTATCGACGTGACCGATGGCGCCGGGACAAACATCACGGTTCGCATGAGCTTTCTCGGGCGGTACTTCGCGGATCCTGCCACGACCCCCATGGCAGAGTTCATTCGCGGAGAAATTCACATCACCGCACCCGTCAGTCAGGTGGCTGCGCAACGTCTGAACGTAATCGAGATCGACATCAGGGCGGCCGCGGTCAAGGTCAGCTTCGTGCGGCAGTGGTCGAGCAAGCCGCTCAGCGCTGAAGACCTGGCGGCGATCACTCAGCTGATTCGCAACTCTCTCAAGACCAGCTTCCTGCCTTCCAACAGCACGCTGCCTTCGAACATCAGGCACATGCGGTTCAGAACGATGCAGAGTGCCGGCGGCACCGTCGCCGTGCTGTTGAATCTGAGAGACAGCCCGGAAGACATCGGAGAAGAAACTCCGGGCAATCCCGCCAGTGCAGGCAACAACTTCCTTGAAGGAGGCGATGGCTTCGCGTTCGGAATCGGATCCGATTTCATTCGATCGGCCTTTCAGCCAACGCTCGACAGAATTCTCACGACGCCGGTCGATCCCGTCAAATTCACGATAAACGGGGTTGTCCATACCTGGCACATCACCTACACGATCGTGCTCAACAGCGCTACGGTTGAGCTGCGCAATGGGGAATTCGTAGTGACGATCAAGGGACGCGCCACGACACCGTCGTGGCCGCCCAACTTCAACTTCACCGTCACTCAGCGATTGTCCCTCAGTGTCTTCGGAGCGACTGCCGACCTCGTGGTGGGCGACCTTTCGTTCGACACCAACAACTGGGTGATCGATCGGTTCCGCGGGCGGATGTCCTCTCCCATCAGAAAAGTGGCAAACCGGGCTCTCAATGACAACGCGACCCGGGGGGCCATTCGCAAAATGTTCAGCGCGGACGAGAATCTCGGTGGATTTCTGGCAAAGCTGCTCGAGCCGCCGGAGACCGTGTCCACCGCACAGCCCGTCGAATTGAATCTGGCCTACACGTCGATCGATATCCGTCCATCGGGAATCGTCCTCCATGGCTCCCTGGGCGTGAGAGAATGGCGGGCCCCCCGTGCAGAGTTTCAGCCGATTCCCCCGACACCGACCGGCCCCCTGGGGGGTTCCCCCTTCGGCGACGACGACCCCGACTATACCGCGCTCAAAAGCTGGATTCCCGGAGGGACTATCGAGCGCTACGAGTGGAAATCACAGGGGCCGAACCATCCGGGGCTGATCGATACGAACACCTTCGTATACACGAAGCCGCCGCCAGGGTTTACCAGCGATCTGGACCCCGCGCCGGTGTCGGGATTCGTTCCGTTCTGTCTGACACTGCACGGTTCCCGGATATCGCCATCCGGACCGCCGGTTGCCGAAACAATCACGGCGAGCGTGTGCGACGTGAACTCATTTCCCGTTTTTGACGTGGCGCTCGAGGGAGAATCTCCGCTGATTGCGCTGGCCGAGCCGGATGCGCGAGGAATGATTCGAGTGGCTGGCCATACAGCCGCGCGAAAAGCCGCGACTGAAGGCGGCGCTCCGAATCTCATCGTACAATTCGGCAATAGAGACAGCGCTGACAAGCTCGAGCTGGTCGTACAGGCGTTGCGCGAGTCAGGGCGAAACGATGCATCGACGGCGATCGTGGCGGTGCTGTCGTCAGCCGATCTGGCCAGCGCGCGCTACACACACGGCATCACCTACGCCGATGATCAGGATGGCGTCTGGGAACGCCGCTTCGGGCTTGGAGCGATAAGACGTCCAATGATGCTGATAGTAGATCCGACAGGCAAAGTTACCTGGCAGCACGAAGGCGTCGTCGACCTAGCGACGCTGGCGGAAGCATTGAAGAAGTCGCTCGTATCGGGTTCGGCCGTGAAAGCCGCCATGCAACCGACGCAAGTCCGGATCGGCCAGCCGCCTCCGAATTTCCTTTTCGAGTACACGCGCGGCCGGGGTGTCACGCTGCGCAAGGTCGAAGGCCAACCCGTGACTGTCGTTTTCTGGAGAGCCTCGTCGAAGCAGAGCATCGCGGCAGTGAGCAACCTGCCTCGCGCGATTTCGAATGGCGACGGGATGGTGCTGGCAATCAATGACGGCGATCCCGCCGACCTTGCGCGAAAGCTGTTCGCCGAGAACAAGCTGTCGGCCACACTCGTCACTGACCCGGAGAGAAGCATAGCGCTCGCCTATGGGGTCAACAGTTGGCCGACCACAATCTCGATCGATGCACGCGGCCTGGTGAGCGCGATTCGGCATGGACACATCGGCGAACAGCAGGATCCATCGACCATCGGCAGGAATTCAGCAGAAGGAGCACACAATGATTGACTGGTTCGTACTGTTGACGCCGATCATCATGCTTCCGGTGGTTGCGCTGCTGGCGTTTGTCGGCTGCAGTTTTTCTTTAACCGCTCCTCCCGGTCTCAGTGCGCCACAGCTTTCGGCCACCGCGGGAGATGCACAAGTGACTCTCACGTGGCCGCCTGATATCGATGCAGACAAGTTCACCATCTATCGCGGTGTGACCTCGGGGAATCATTCGTTTCTCCGCGACGTTAATGCCGGATCAGCCGTGGTAGACAAGACTGTCGCGAACGGCACCACGTACTTCTACGTGGCAACGGCATCGGTTGGGCAATCGGAGACCGAAAAGTCCAACGAAGTGGAGGTCACACCGGTGGGACCCGCCGCCACAACACCGGTTCCCTTTATCACCGGCAAGACGCTGGGCACTACCGTCAGCGCAGCGGGCTGGTTCGGGATGTCGATCGAGGTCGGTCAGCGTCCGCTGCGAATCAGCGAGTTGGGCCGTGCGTTTGCTCCAGGCAACAGTCAGGTACACGTCGTCCAGATCATCGACGCCATGGGTGTCGGCGTTCCCAATGCGTTCGCTTCGGTGGATATGAATGGCGGAACGGACGGTGCATTCAAGTATGGGACACTGAACCAGGCTGTAACTCTCAGCCCCAACACGAATTATTTCGTTGTCGCCCAGGAGATGGCCGGGTCGGACCTCTTCTACAACCACAACACAGACGTTGAAGCCAACAGACCCGATATGATCGTCGCCGCTGTGATCAACGGCTCGGCGCTCGGCACTCCTTTCCCGTTTTCGGTGGATCAGCCTGGTAAGGTCTCGTATGGGCCGGTCGATTTCAAATACGAGATACTGTGAGCTGAACGGCAGAGTGAATCGCTGAATTGGCTCTCGCTGACGGCGCTCCGAGGCGCTGATTCAGAACGTTTCCTTGCGTCCAATACGTGTCTATTGCACTGTTGGTTTCCCTCTAACGGATTGGTACATGCCCCGTCTGCTCATGACCCGTGTCATCGGCTCCATCACTCTCGCGGTCGGCAGCGCGCTGTTTCCCGATTCCGCGGAGGCACAGACCGCCGCCCGGGGCGTCAATGTCGCGATCGACATTCGCTGCCTTCCCGGAAACGGAGTGCAGTTCTCTCTCGCCCCCTGGACTGCACAGCTGCAACAGGGCGACTCCATTGCGTGGGTCCTCAACCAGGACGCAAACGTTCCGGAGATCACGGTCTCCTCGAAACAGGTCGCGTGGCCGTTCCTCGAGGGGCCCCCGTACAAGGGGAAGGCTGGCAAGGCACCCAAAGCGAAAGGAATGAAGAACAACCTGAAGGTGGGAGACCGGTTCGCCTACGCCGTGACGGCCGTCTGCACCCGAGCAGACGGCTCGACGAGCTCTGTCATCATCGATCCCGACATGATCATCGTTCGGTAGGCCAGGGCATAACGGGCGAGTCATGCAACACGCAGTAGCGCGAGACCTCCAGGAGGGATCTTGACGCTGACCGAACGGGGCTTCGAGGATTTTCGCCGCCTCCACCCGGAACAGATAGGACCATACAAGATCATCCGCGTGCTTGGTGAGGGCGGAATGGGCGTCGTCTACGAAGCCGCGGAGACTGAGCCCGTGCGGCGCAACGTCGCGTTGAAGGTCGTGCGCGCCGGCCTCAATTCGCGCGAGGTCAGAGCGCGATTCGAGGCGGAGCGCCAGGCACTGGCGTTGATGGACCACGCCGGGATCGCGAAGGTGCTGCAGGCCGGAGAAACCTCCGCGGGCGAGCCATACTTCGCGATGGAGCTGGTGAAAGGCTCGTGCCTGACGGACTATTGCGATGCGAAGCGATTTTCCATGAACGAGCGGCTGAGTCTGTTCGTCGCAGTATGTCGCGCCGTGCAGCATGCGCACCAGAAGGGAGTCATTCACCGGGACCTCAAGCCGTCGAACGTTCTCGTTGCGGAACAGGACGGAAAGCCACAGCCCAAAGTCATCGACTTTGGCATTGCAAAGGCACTCGGTCTGCAGCTTACCGAACGCACACTGGTGACTTACGCGGGAGCCACGCTCGGGACCGCCGCCTACATGAGTCCGGAGCAGGCGGAATCGTCCGGCCTCGATGTCGACACGCGGACGGACATCTACTCGCTCGGGGTCATCCTCTACGAGTTGCTTGTCGGCCGCCTTCCAGTAGACCCAGCAACCCAGGGAATCCACGCCTTTCTTCACCGGCTCGCATCGGGCGAGACCAACGCGCCGAGACCGAGTACGCGATTCACGGCGCTCGGTGAGCACCAGGCGCCGATCGCTCACGCCAGACGCACCAACCCCGAGCACCTTCGTCGCGATTTGAAAGGCGACGTCGACTGGATCGTGATGAAGGCGCTGGACGTCGACCGCTCATGCCGCTACGAGACTGCAGTGAGCATGGCGACCGACATCGAGCGGTTTCTCGAGAACCGGCCCGTTCTCGCGCGACCACATACCGCGCTGTACCGCCTGCGAAAATTCGCCAGTCGCAATCGCGCCGGCGTCGCCGCGGCATCAGTTGCTGTGGTCGCCGTCATAACGGGCGTCGTGTTCGCATGGACCGGAATGGTCAGGGCAAACAGGGCGGAGCGGATTGCTGCCAGCGAAGCGGCAGCGGCGCGTCAGGTCAGCGATTTTCTGGTGGGTCTCTTCAAGGTTTCCGATCCCAGCGAGGCTGCAGGCAACCAACTGACAGCGCGTGCATTGCTCGATAGCGGGGCGCGAAGATCAGTGACTGAGCTGCGTCAGCAGCCAGCGCTGCTGGGTCGGATGATGCATACCATCGGCTCCGCATACCTTGGCCTTGGGCTGTACGATGATGCACGCCGCCAGCTCGATCAGGCATTGAGCTGGCGGGAGCGCTCCCTCGGCGCCAACGATCTCGCCGTCGCCGAGACCGAGCTGGCGCTTGGCGACGCATTGCGGAGTCACGGCGATATGGAAGCTGCCGATCGTCACTACGAGCGTGCTCTTGCCATACGTCAGGGCGCGCTGCCAGCGGACGATCCCGCTGTTGCGAAAGTCCTCTCCAGCGTTGCATCGCTCAGATGGAAGCAGGGCCGCACAGATGACGCCGAATCCCTCTACAAACGCGCACTCGCGATCAATGAGCGGAAGCTGGCGAAAAACGATCCGGCGCTGGCGAAGAACTATGCCGGACTCGGCGTAGTGTACTGGGCGCAGCAACGCTTCCCCGAAGCCGAAGCAATGATGCGCCGGAGCCTTGCGGTAGAGGAGAGTCGTCTCGGACCGGATCATCCCGATCTAGCTGCGCTGTACAACAATCTTGGCGGCCTGTACTGGTCACTGGAGCGATACGCCGATGCGCTGGCGCTGTATTCCAGAACGCGCGCTATTTACGAGCGCACTCTCGATCCAATGCATCCGAACATGGCATCGGTGCTCAACAACATCGGCGAGGTTCACTGGAAACTCGGCCAGCATGCGGAAGCGGAGCCACTTCTTCGCAACGCACTGAAGATCAAGGAAGCGAGGCTGGCACCGGGCGATCCGGCAATCGCGGTAACACTCAACGCGCTGGCCGGCACTCTGCGTGACGCGGGCCGGGCGAGCGAGAGCGAATCAGCTTACAAACGCGCGCTGCTCATACGACAAAAAGCTCTCGGCAGCGCGAGTCCGATTGTCGCCGAAACCGTTGTAGACTATGCAAAGCTTCTGCGCGGCGCCGGCCGTGGCGGGGAGGCCGACGCGCTCGTCGCGAAATACGGCCAGGCTCGCTAGTCGCGAGCTGTCGGAAGGATCAGCGCATCTCGATCGGCAGCCCGCCGCCGTTAATGCGACTGCCCGCGCCCGAACCTGCTGCTCTTGCAACTTCCAGCACGGCGGTATTCCAGGCTCTATCCAGCTCTTCGAGGTCAGCCGCTGTCAGCGATCGGCGGCGCGCTTGCGCACGGCTCACAATCGCCCTCGCGACAGTTGCACACCGGGCGAGTGATGCCGCAACCGCAGCATGCGCAGGCTCCCGCGCCAGCTCCCGGAAGTATCGCTCTCCGCCCGAAAGCAGTGAGACCGCTCGAGCGGCGCCCTTCGGAAAATCGAGCGGAACCTCCAGTCCAGCTCTGATGAAGGGTAGCGCCCAGTTCTCTGCCGCAAACACGCCGGCGGGATTTGGAGCGCGTACCCATGCGTGCAGAACCGCGAGGCGCGTTCCGCTCACCGATGAGGGCTCGCTATGATGTTCGGGCAAAAGACTCTCTTCCTTCAGAGAGCCGTTGTGCTCGTGCCAGACAGCACCGACGCCAAAGGCAGTCGGCGGCACTTCTCCTGGAGCCAGTGGCATAGCGTAAACAACACCGAGCAATAGCGGGCGGCCCTGCACGAGAGAGTAGGTTAGAATCGCCGGCCGCGACACGTCAAATTTTCCTTCGAACACCAGGAGAGGATTCACCCAATGCTCGCCCATCGACGGAAAATCCATCCCCACTCGCCGATAGCCCGCCGCGATCGCGGCGCTGCGATCAGTGAAATTCTCGGCGGCTCTGCGCGCCGTGTCCAGTAGGGAAGCGGTATCTGAGGCAGGCAATTGATCCCGACCACGGTCGCTGTGTGCGGACGATGCAGTGCCCGCTGGATGCTGCGCCAAAGCTGCGTGAGGGTGAACCGCCGCAATCACGGCAGCAACGCAGCCGCAAACGACGCCGGCAAAGTTCGGAATCACTGAAGTACTTCGATCTGTGTCTGAGATTTCTGCGCGAGAAGAACTGATTGTATGCTCGGCGTTATGCCCTGCGGAAACCGGCTTACAGCTCGAAACCGCGCGAGCCGTCCGCCGCTGGGGATCTCCGCAGGTCGCAGCACGAAATCGCGGCCGAGTTTGTCAACGTTGAGGTACGTGATTGCGGGGAAGGGGGCAAACATTACCGTCCGGTCATTCGAGAACATGATCCCATCGTCGTGTACGGCGAGAAGCTCTCCGCTAAAGGCTCCACGCGAAACGCCAAGGAAGACGCGAGCGCCGCCAGGTTCCTTTGCCACTGCAAGGTCTCCGCCGCCCGTTCCTATCCGGCACGCAGCGAGTGCGACGACTACGAGCGCTGAAAAAACTTTCGCTGTTGGCACGCTGGCTACCTCGCCGAGAGTCGAGTGGAATAGAACCGGCCTTCGAACTCGGATTGTTTACTGCGCCAGCCGCGGATGGCCTCTACCAGCACCGCGTCCGAAGGAGTGAAGGTTTTTCCGGAAGCGTTCTTGATCCAGCTGCCTCGCACCCATTCCGTGTAGTATCCCTGCGCGGCCAGCATGTAGGTTCTCGTGCCAGGCGCCGGCTTTCCTGCATCGAACTCCACGCTGAAGGACTGGCCCGGCGAAGTAACGACGTATCCTTCATCCGCCGCCCGAAGCGAAGCCAGGGCCGAATCGTTCTGAGCGGGATCGAGCATTTTCACCCTCGATGCGGATACGAGCTTCGTTGCCGGACGCCGTAGCGTGTTCGCAGTGCGGATCGCGTCGATCCGCCAATTGTCGGCGACGAACGACAGTCTGACTCGGATGCTGTCTCCGCTGGCACTCACCGCAGGCACCATGATGGCGATATCGCGATAGGCGATGGGCCCTGAATCGCTGATGCGCGCGATTTGACGATATTTCCCTTCATCGAGAACTGAAATACGCATGCCCATTCGCGAATTGTACCAGCGGCCCATCTCGATGGCGCTGCCGATATTGTCCATGTTCTTTCCTATCCAGTCCAGTGCCCGGATTCCCGGAGCCGCCAGTATGTGGTCGTAAAGGAGGACGGTATTGAGCAAGCTGTTTCTCATGTTGAGCAGCACTGCGACGCTGTCGGCTCCTGGTGGGACGGGCATGGTGATGTCGATGTAGTCGTCAAGGTCGGCAGCCGAAACGTTGCGCACAGTTTCGGGATGCGAGCTGAACAGCACACCGTCCGCTCTGCGCACGAGCGCGGCGATATCACGACCAGCGCGGTCCCGTACGGACGCCGGTGCGCTCACCCCGCTAACGACAAGCGGCTGCCGGTGCTGATCCGGCAGCGCGATTCCACCGGGATCGTGCGCCACCTCGATCAATTCGAGGTGATTGATGTAGTGCGTCTCCAGCGCCTCGTTCCGCACATGAAGAATCACCGTTCCGTCCGCCGTCGGCGCGAGCCTCAGTCGGTCGACGTCGCGCTTCTCAAACAGTGGAGCGATGCTGTATGAGAAAGCTTCGGACTGAAGAACCTGCGTGCCGGAGCTGTCAGCGTAGAACGTTGGGCAGGAGCCAAAGATCGCCACCAGCAACGCTGCCGTGGCAGCAGCGCCCAGCGCGACGGCGCCGGCTGAGGCAACAACGGACGCGACCACATTGACATCAGTATCAAACGCTTCCATTCCCACGATACTGTCGAGGGGAACAGGGCCCGACGGGGCAGACACTGATGAGCCCAGGGGGTAGCGCAAACCCGGCGTCGTCAGGATGTTGCCCAACAGTGCCACACCGTTTGGATAGACGACCGTGGATCCATCAAGAAGGTGCGCCTTGACAGGCGATTGGACAGCTACGGGAGGGTTCTTCGGGTCGAGCGGGCGCACCGATGCCCGCTGGAAAACGCATGCTGGCCCGCCGACGGTCACCGCCGCGAGCAGCGCGAGCTTCATCGTCACGAAAACAAACTGTCGAGTCATTTTCAAGGACTCTGCCGGCAAGAGATCAATGAGGCCCCCACCAAAAAGATTGCTGTTTTGAGTCTTAGTAAGCAACCTGGAGAAACTACGCTAATCGAGGGGGGATCGCAGACCGGGGACGGGAGACGGGGCGTTGCGCCATTGTCTCGCGATCACGGAGCCACGTCTACAGTTTCGCGATTGCGTCGGCTATGGCGCCGGCATTCCCGGTGACAATTGCGGCAGCGAGCGCAATCGCATTCGATCCAATCCTGATCGCGCTTCTCGCGCTCTGAATGCCGGCCGCCGCCTTCGAGAGCTTTTTCGTCGCCTTTCGGATTCCATCCAGAGCGTCACTCATGTCTTCGACCTGGAGAACGATCGCTCTCGTCGTCATGTCCGACGAATCGTTGAGGAGCGTCCACTCCATCGATTCCAGCTCGGCGCGTGCCGTGCGGGAAAGGTTGTCCCAGTTGCTGAACCGGTGTTCGCCAATCGCCACCGCAACAGCGTGAAAGTGGCGCGCGAGGTCGCGCGCGTCGTCGGCCTTCAGTTTCGGCATGGCATTCCCCGTTGGTTAGTCAGAACGCCTTCTCGATTCGCTTCGCCAGCTTGTCGAGTGTTTCCGCATGTCCTGCCAGCTCGGCCACCATTTCTTTCGCGCCGAGTTTGTTCCTTCGGAGATAGAGCTTCTGATGTCCCGAGCTGATCGTACCGAGCGCTTTTGCGTAAGCGTCGAGCGCTTCACGCCGGGCGTCCAGCTGACTGGCCCGCTCATCGCGCACGTCCATCAACAGTACGGCAGCGAGCGGCTCACGCTGACGCCCCTCGCGCACGATCGTACGGTAGAAGCTGTTAGCGGCCGTTTCTTCATTGTTGAGAAGCTGCCGGTAGTCCCTCGATACGATATCCCTGAGTCCATTCGCGACGACGATCACGTTTGCATTCTGCGACGCAATCGCCTGAGCGAGCTTCGGTCGCCGGCTGATGTCGAGAAGGGTCGATGACACGTACTGCAGCAAAGCGCCAACAGCGGATTCCTGGGCCTGACTCATCCCCGTCCTGCCGATGATCGATGCCGACAGCAGCTTTACCTCCGTGTCGGTGGATACGACCTTGCCGTCCGCCAGCCTCGCCAGCGCGGAGAAGTAAGCAGCCAGTACTCTGTTGACACCGATGATCGCAGTCACCGCGGTATCGGTAGCGGCACAGCGGCTGCGTAGCATCGCCTCGTCATACCATCCGTCGCCCCTCCGCTGCAGGCTGAAAGACTGGAAGCGCAGGCAGCTGGCATGCATGTCGCCGGCAATGGCCGGAAACTCCGATGTAACCCTCGTCGCGGCTGCGGCGTATGTCGCAACAGCTCTCGGAGGCATGCACGCGATACTCATTGTCGAAACAGCCATCCAGATTGCGGCACGGGCCCGCGCTGAACTCGTCATCGCAATAGCTCCGCGAGGAAGGAGCCATCAACGTAGGGTCGAACCACAAAGCAACAATGACTGAAGCGTTGCGAATGATGCCCCTTTCTTCTCGACGCATACTACATTGTTCTCCCAATGTTCCAGTTTGCGGACGGCTTGGTGGGACACAGGTTGCCACCTCGATGCATTGCGAGGTTCAGCGCGTTCCTGATTCTGCTCGGATGTGCAGAAGGGGCGTCCAGCTCGGGCAGTGAGTTAGCCGGTACTCTCGTCATCGCGACTACCGCCGAGCCCGATATCCTGTTTCCTCCGCTGGTGACGAACACACCGGCGCGGCAGGTAACTGAGCTCGTCTACGACTATCTCGCCGCTGTCGGGCCGGACATGAATGACGTCGGCGATGCCGGCTTTCGTCCGCAGCTCGCGCACAGCTGGAGTTGGGCGCCGGACTCGCTTTCGATCGCGTTCCGTCTCGACCCGAGAGCCCGCTGGCACGATGGCCAGCTCGTTCGCTCACACGACATACAATTCACCTACAAGCTCTATACAGATTCGACGCTTGGTTCGTCTACAGGAACGCAGCTCGGCAACATCGATTCCGTTTCCACACCGGACTCCCTCACCGCGGTGTTCTGGTTCCGCCGCCGGGCACCGCAACAATTCTTTGATGCGGCGAGTCAGATGATGATCCTTCCGAGTCACGTTTTCGGTGGCGTGCGGGCCGATTCGTTGCGCAACGCAGCCTCGGAAATTACGCCGGTTGGAAGCGGGAGATTCCGGTTCGTGCGGTGGGTGAGGGGATCGGCCCTGGAGCTCGGTCCCGATACGTCGAACTTCCGTGGTCCACCGAGGCTTCGCCGGTTGATCTGGACCGTGAGTCCGTCGGCCGTTACGGCGACGAGCAGGTTGTTTGGCGGAGAGGTCGATGTATACGAGCCGCTGCGGCGCGAGAACGTCACGCAGGCAGTAGCAAGTACCGATGTCAAAATAGTCTCACTGGCGAGCACGGATTACGTGTTCATGCAGTTCAACACGCGGCATCCGGCCGATCGACGCCGGCCACACAGGCTTTTCGCGTCGCGAGAGATGCGGCGCGCTCTGTCGATGTCGGTGAACCGCGAAGCACTCGTGCGAAATGTCTTCGACTCACTCGCTTTCCCGGGAATTGGTCCAACGATTCGCGCATTTCCTTCCACTGACACGACGCTGGAACAGATTCCCTACGACACAGTGCGGGCATCGCGGGTACTCGATTCGCTCGGATGGCCGCGGACGACTCCCTCGGGCCTGCGGCGGCGCAACGGACAAGACCTGAGCTTCAGGCTGCTGGTACCTGCTTCGAGCGTCAACCGCATCAGGATGGGTGTACTTCTCCAGGAGCAGTTCAGCAAAATCGGAGTGCGCGTAACAATCGATCAAATGGAATACGCGACGTTTGCGAAGCGGCAGCAATCGCGTGATTTCGACGCCGCTCTCGGCACGTTCCACCTGGGCTCGAGTCCGGGCGCGCTACGGGAAACCTGGGGCGGGGCCGCCGCACGTGACCCGACTGGCCTCAACTATGGCGGATGGGTGAGCCCGTCGTTTGACGCCTATACCGACAGTGCGATATCGGCGATGGACCCCGACGCAAGCAGGCGCTACTATAACCACGCATATCGAATCGCAATTGCCGAGGCTCCGGCGATCTGGCTGTATGAGCCGCGAATGGTGATAGGGATACATCGGCGTGTGACAACCGGCCCCATGCGGCCCGACGCCTGGTGGTCGTCGCTGGCCGACTGGTACATCAGCCCCACCGCGCGGATGGCGCGGGATCGCACCGGTAAGTGAGCACAAATGTTTAGCGAAGAGCTGTTTGATACGAAAAGGGCTGCGCATGATACGAAAACGGCGTTTACCAGATGCTTTCAACATCCCAGTTTCCCGCCTTCACCTCTGCCCAAACTAAGATGTTGAGACATCACGCATTCTTCGAAACCCTCGGATCGGTGTCACGGGAGGAAGGCTTGTGGCGCTCGACCTTTGCCGGTCTTGCGGTTCTCAGGCTGGTGGACCAAACCGAAGATTCCGAAGACAGCACCAAACCACCACCGTGGTCCGTGCTTTACACCACTCGTGAAGCGATCGCGGCGCTGTCGAACGGCGATCCTGCCCGCGGCATACTCACGAGAGTAGTCGAGCTGATCGACTCGGGCAGGCGCATTTCGGCCGAAGTCGGCGACCAGTTGATGGCGTACGGCCGTTCGCTGGACGTCGAGGGCCGCTGGGGTCTCGCGGCGGAAGTCTTCCGCACCGTGGCTGCGCGCTTTCCCGCGCCATCGCAAATGCGGCTGGCGATCGAATCCTGCACCGCTCTGGGCTCCGCGTCACGCCACATCGGGGACTGGGACGCTTCCGCCCGAGGATACGCCGAAGCTCAACATCTTGCCGACACGATAGGCGACAGAGCGGCGTCGCTCACTGTTCAAATCGGCGTGGCGGGAACGCTGATGTCGCGCGGAAATCTGCAGGCCGCTGACCGGGATCTCGATGAAGTGCTGGAAGAGGCGCACGCGACGAGCCTGGAGAGCGTCGAAGCTCTGGCGCTGCATGCAAAGGCGTCGGTCGCTCACTCGCGCGGCGACTATCAGCGCGCGGTTCATCTGGCCTACCGCAGTCTGGAGCTGACCACGAACCGGTCGTCGCGCGAAAGGATCCTGGCGGATATTGCCGCGGCTTATGCAGGACTCGGGATGCGGGATGCAGCGCGCGACGGATACTCCATCGTAGCACTTACGTCACCACACCAATGGGTAAGGTGGCAGGCGACGCTCAACCTCATGGAGCTCGCGATTGGTGACGGAGAAAGAGAGGCGTTCGTCGACTACATGAAGCAAGCCGAGAGCGCTGCGCTCGATGCCCGCCTGCGCGCCTACTTCCTATTTTTCAAGGCGCTTGGGCACGACAGATTCGAGATGGGCGCAGCGCAGGACATGTTCGACTCAGCGGCCCAGTTCGCGTCCGACCATGGCTTTCACCAGATCGAATTCGAGATCGAGGCAGCGGCTGAGCGCTCACGCGCCAATACCCCCACATATTTCCCGCCGGCGATCGAGGACCGCCCGTTAGCGGGTGACGAGCAGATGCATACTATCGCGGAAGCGCTTGCTCTCCTCCGCGAGGCGGCTACATCCGGTACTGCAGGTGAAAGCGGTTAGTTTGCAGCCGGCGATTGAACAACGCCGGCACACGTGCCGGGGCCGCCGGTGATCGGACAGAATTCCTGATCGGGAGCAGTGATATCCGAGCAGGCTGCCAGACCGAGGACGGAAACAAGAGCGAGCAGTGCGAGTGGCTTGACGCGGGACATGTGGGGCTCCGGGCACGAGGTGTACTAGCGAACCTACCTGAGTCTACACCTTCCGAAATGCCCTTTCCATTGCGTCAAGTGTCGTTTTCTTCTCAAATAGGCATTTTTCTTCTCAAAAAAGCTTTCGCCCGCATGGTATACAAACGACATTATGGGGTTTCCTAACCAGGGCATTCATGAGCGTTGTAGCTCTGCTGCAGCCGCGACTCCTGAGACACCTGCAATTTGTACTCGGCCGGGATCGACATCTTCTCGTCGCACATTCGTGGGACGAGCTTGAGGAGATGATCGGAATCCATCCGGTTTCGGTAGCAATTGTAGACCCGATGGCGGAGGGCGCACGCGACAAGGTGAGATTCGCGCGCATCCTCGCCGCGTATCCATCTCTGCCCATGCTCGCCTACGTGGTACTCGATCCGGCCGCGTTCCGCGCGGTGACGGAGCTGTCACGCCTCGGGCTCGAACACGTCGTCCTGCATGCCCACGACGATTCCGCGGAACGACTGCTTGCAACAATAGATAGAGTCAGCGCGTCACCGCTGACGGGGCGCGTGCTGCAGGCGTTGCGACCGTGGCTCAGCCAGCTTCCAATTCAGCTGACCAAAGCCGTCGAGGATCTATTCGCCGAGCCACACCGATATCAGAGTGCGAAAGACATCGCCGTCAGTGCGAAGGTGCCGACGGTTCGACTCTATCGCTCGTTCAATGCCGCCGACCTTGCATCACCAAAGAAACTTCTGGTGGCGGCTAAACTGCTGCGCGGATATGGATACCTGGCGGATTCGGGACATTCGGTGCGTGGCATATCCAAGAAGCTGGGCTACCGGCGCCCGCGCATTTTCGCCGACCATTCCTGCCAGGTGTTCGGGTTCAACCCCTCGCGTGTGAGGCTTCACGTGAGTGAGGACGATGCGATCGCGCTTCTCCTCGCGTGGATCAGTGCGCGTGACAGCCTACCAGTCGCGAGCCTGTAACTGTCGCGCGTAATCCGTAACCGGAAACACGTAACCGGAAACCGGTAACTCGCAACCGGAGCCGTAACCCGTAACACTGGACTTAATCCTGTCGTCTAGTGTTTAGCTTTTAACGCAGCACTCACGCGCGATACCGCCCCGCACGACGAATGTTTGTCGCGCAGCGAGCCCTCTCAATCGGCGCCCTTCTTGCCAACTCAATGAGCATGCGCACTCGCTTAGCGATCGCTGTCATCGGCGCGTTTCTCGTATTCACGGGAATGGCCGCAACTGTCTTCGGATGGTACGGCTACCGCGTGTATACGGAGCTTAGCCCGGGCTCCTGGCGCTCGCCTACAGAGATTGTGGATCGCTCCGGCAAAACACTCGTATCTCTCTACGGAAGCGAATGGAGGGTTGCTGAACCCGTAACGCTGGCCGAGCTACCTGAGCAAGTTTCCAATGCGTTTCTCGCGGCGGAGGATGCGCGCTTCAGATCCCACCTGGGCGTAGACCCAATCGGTATCGGTCGTGCTGCCGTTTCCAATGTGCGCGCCGGCGGGGTGGCAGAGGGCGGAAGCACTATCACACAACAGCTGGCGAAAACCCGGTTTCTCACCGCGGAGAGAACCCTCACGCGTAAAGTGATCGAAGCGGGACTCGCTGTCATGATCGAGCTGCGTCTCTCAAAGGACGAGATCCTGGAAGCGTACCTCAACGAGGTCTATCTCGGGCATCGGGACAGCCGCGAAGTTCGCGGTCTCGGCGAGGCGGCAAGGGTGTATTTCGCGAAAACGCCGGCCAGGCTGACTGCGGCCGAGGCGGCGCTCATCGCCGGGATGATCCGTGCGCCGAACCGCGACAATCCCGATGAGCGATCACGCATCGCCAGACAACGGCGTGACGCCGTACTTGGAGTGATGCGGGACAAGCAATGGATAAGAGCAGACGAACACGCCACCGCAATCGCCGCCGACGCAGAATTCAATCCGGGTGCTCGGCGTTTGAGGCCTCATCCGTATTTGATCGCCGCCTTGCGGCAGGAGTTCGTTGACCATCTCGGTGAACGCCGGCTGCGGAGTGACGGGCTTCGTATCGTCACCACCGTCGACAGAGGGATGCAGGTTGCGGCTGAAGCAGCGGTGGTGCGAGGCACTCAGCGTCTCCGCTCCGGGCACCGGTGGCTTCGGCGAAAGAAACCGCTTCAGGCCGCGATCCTCAGCATCGAGCCCGCGACCGGCGGCGTTCGCGCCCTCGTCGGTGGCTCTGATTTTCGGAGATCGCAGTTCGACCGCACACGACGCATGCGGCGCCAGCCGGGCTCCGCCGCGAAGCCGTTCGCCTACGCGGCAGCGATTCAGACTCGCTCCATCACGCCGTCCACCGTCGTACAGGATCAGCCCGTTCAGATACGTCTCGCGAACAACCGGACGTGGCGGCCAAGGAACTACGACCAGCAGTTCCGCGGACCGGTGACTGTTCGCGAGGCGTTCGAGAAGTCACTGAACGTTCCGGC
>Ga0136617_10000125_pt1 | contig 54467 bp, 47 predicted proteins | sample AntDrymUQ3222106_2_FD_129672 | JGI IMG/M metagenome (GOLD analysis project Ga0136617, IMG submission 129672) | Polar desert sand microbial communities from Dry Valleys, Antarctica - metaG UQ322 (21.06) | ecosystem: Environmental > Terrestrial > Soil > Desert | place: Antarctica: Dry Valley...
TAGCCCGTCGCGGATCTGCACACACCACCCCGGGTGGTGCAGCAGCCGGTGGTGGGCGGTGCAGAGCATGACGCAGTTGGTCAGGCAGGTCGGACCGCCGTCCTGCCAGGGGCGGATGTGGTGCACCTCGCACCACGACACCGTCCGCCCACAACCGGGAAACGCACACCCGCGGTCGCGGGCGGCCACCGCCCGACGCAACCCGTCGGGGATGGTGCGCTTGCTCCGCCCGACATCCAACGGCTGCCCGGCCCCGTTCATCACGATCGGGATGACCGCGGCGTCACAGGCCAGCATCCGCAGGGTCTCGGGGGCGAGGGTGCCGCCGAAGTCCAGCATCGCCGCCCGCGCCTGCGCCTGCAGGTCCTCCCAGGACAGGAGCACGTTGAGGTGCGGGCGGGACCCGCCCGTGTCGGGGAGGTCGGCGTGGTCGAGGACGTAGCCGCAGATCTCGGCCAACGCCTGGGCCTGCCGCTGCGGCGTGCTCCGGTCATCCTCCCCGGTCAGGGGTTTCGACCCGGCGTCGACGGCGGTGGCGATCGCGTCGTAGAGGGCGGCGTCGTCGAACCGGCCGCTGATCCGACCCCCCGAACCGTCCCGGTTCCGAGACAGGGTCAGCTCGTTGACTTGGGCTGGCGGGCGGTCGTCGGGGGCGGGCCCGTCCTGATCGAGGACCTCGACCAACCGCGTCCCGTACGCGGACAGTTCCGTGGGACTGTAGACGGTGGCCTTGTCGGCCAGCTCCGCCTCCGCACCGGCCCACACCGACGGCGACAGGCGTCCGGCGGCGTCGGAGGCCAGGACCCTCGCGATCGTCTCCACATGCCGCAGCCCGACCTGCCCGGCGGTGAACACCTCGGCCGTGGCCGGCAGCCGCGCCGGCAGGGGTTGTCCGTCGAGCCCGACCCGCCCGCACACCTGCTCGGCGGCCACCACCCGGCGCCGGGCCTCGAAACGGTCCCAGCCCAACAGGTCGGCGACCGCCGCGGTCGGGTTGCGGTAGCCCCGCTCGAGGAACGCCCCACGCCGGTCCAGGTCCGCGATCACACCGACCGCGAGGCGGTCGACCCGGCGGGTGATGCCCTCACAGATCGTCAACGCCGACAGCAGCTCCGCATCCGCCACACCCGGACCCACCGCCGCGCACAGCGCGTCCAGCCCCGCCGCCAGGGCGGTGTGCGCGGAGGTCAGCGGGCTCTCGGTCACACCAGGATCATCCCCGCCACCACCGACAGTTCCGGCCCCGTCAGCCGCAGCTTCGGGAACATCTTTTCAAGATTTTTCTGGGAGCCGGTCGGTGAACCACGGTGGACCCGGCCAGGGCGCGGCCAGGGCTGTGGACGCGGGAAGCGATGTGGTCACGCCAGCGTGTCGGGGCACCGGGTGGGGGCGGGGGTCCCTCAGGCGGTCTGGGCGGTCGGGGTAGGGCGGTTGAGGGTCACCGTGGTCGCACGCACCGACGACACCCCGGGTTCGTCGCGCCACCCCGCCGCGGTGGTGAGCGGACATCTCGGGTGGTCGATGCGTCATCGCCGTATGGCCGGTGACGACGAGCGGTTACCCGCCCATCACGAGGCCATGGTCCCGCGAACCACAACCATGATCATGACCAGGCGGCTGGCGCGCCACACCACCCGCAGCCCACCACCATCTCGGTGGGGCGGCGCCCGTCCCCCACGCCCACCCCGCCGAGACCAAACAAATCAGCCGCCTGCAGACGTTTCCAACAGGCTCTCAGACCTGGTTCCGCGAGTTGGCCATGGCAACCTCGACGCCGTCGAGGAAGACCGCGAGACCCGCCCGCAAGGTCTCCTCGGCCTCTCTTTCGAGGTAAGTGGCGGCGTCGCCGACGGCAGTCGAGGCACCCTCCGTCTCCAGCCAGGCGACCATCCGATAGCGGTCGAGGAAGTCGGGGGCGACCTCCTGGAGCAGGCCCGCGCGGGTGAGCCACCATGCCTCGTCGGGGACGCCCGTCTTGGTGGCAGCCAGCCGGGACTCGACGGCGGTCCGGGCGAGGCCGCGCACGAGGTGCAGCAGCGCGCCGACCACGCGGCGCAGCACAAGCGCTGGCAAGCCGGTCGAACGGAGGACGCCAATCAAGGTGTCCAGGACGGTGTACTCGTACGGACCGAGAACCGGCCGGGCCTGTGACACCTCCGCGACCCACGGGTGGCGGCGGTAGAACGCCCACATGTCAGCGGCCCAGGACTCGGTCGCCGCCCGCCAGCCGGCTGCGGTCTCGTACCGGCTGGGTATCTCGGCATGAACGTGGTCGTACATGAGATCGACGAGCTCGGCCTTGCTGGGAACATGGGTATAGATCGCCATCGCCGTGCGGCCGAGTCGGCCGCCGACCGCGCGCATCGACAGAGCCGTCATCCCCGCTGCGTCGGCCACCGCGACCGCCGCGTCGACGATCGCGTCGACGCTGAGGGCCGGCTTCGGCCCGCCGCGCCCAGTGGGTGGCTGGTCTGGACTGTTCGCCCGCCAGAGCAGCGCCATCGAACGGCGGACGTCACCTTGCCCGGCGAACACGACCACTTGCCTCTCCTTACAGCCTAAAGTAACATTCTCGAGACCGCTTACGCCGTAAGGATACCCGCTCTACCCTTGGAGTACCTCGATGGAGGAATTGCCGGTCCGGTACATCCGAAGCGACAGCGTCCGGACGGTGACCCCGCACATGGTCCGGGTCACCTTCACTGGGGACCGCCTCACCGACCTCGTCGACGGCACCCCCGACCAGCAGGTGAAGCTGTACTTTCCCCGGCCCGGTCAGGACGCGCCCCGCCTGCCCGAGCCTGACACCGACCTGATGAGCTGGTATCAGGCCTACACCGCGATCCCCAACGACGAGCGGCCCTGGATGCGTAGCTTCACCATCCGCGGCCACGACCATGCCCGCGGCACTATCGACGTCGACTTCGTCCTGCACGGCGACGGCGCTCCGGCCAGCCGGTGGGCTCAGCATGCCCAGCCCGGCGACGTCCTCGGCATGTTCGGTCCGTCCCAGTACTTCGCCCGCCCGGTCCCGCTCGCCGATTCGATCGCCGCCGCCGACTGGCTGCTGCTGGCCGGCGACGAGACCGCTCTCCCTGCCATGAGCACCGTCCTGGAGGCATTGCCCGCCAGCCACCCCGCCGTCGCGTACATCGAGGTCGCCGACTCCGTCGAGGAACAGCAGATCGACAGCCCCGGCGCCGTCACGACGCACTGGCTGCATCGCGACGGCGCCGCTGCCGGCACGACCGGCCAGCTTCTCGACGCGGTCCGCGCGGCCGAGTTTCCGGCCGGGCAGGTCTTCGCCTGGATCGCCGGCGAGTCCAGCGCCGTCCGAGCCTTGCGCAGGCACCTCGTCGACGATCGCGGCGTCGAGAAGTGCTCGATCGACTTCGCCGGCTACTGGCGGCTGACGCTCACCCAGGACGATGCGCCCACCGACGAGGACATAGCCGAGGCCCAAGAGCGGCTCGCCGAGGCGCAGGCCGCCGGGCAGGGAAGCTGGGGATGAGTCAGCATCCGAAGATCCGTATCGCTAAGTAGCCGTAACGAAATAAGTTGTTTGCTTTGAAGGGGCTCCGGCGCCCTGACCAGCGCAGATGCCATTTTGTACTATTTTTCATGGTTTATTTATTGCATTACGCCTCCTAACCATCAGGTGACAGTGCCTGACACCGGCAGGCTCCACCGGTAGCCGCCTGGGTGATCCAGCCACACCGTATGCCGTTGGTCCTGGACGGTCAGTCCGAACCGCCCCCGGGTGGGCTGGCCGAGATGTTGCCATTCCAGGTGTGCCGTCTCGATGTCGTCCCACAGGTGCACAACACCACCCTGGCGAACCGTGTGCTTGCCGTCCGGGTCTGTGGTGTGGCACACCCACGAACCGTTCGGTTGGGTCAGCCATGTCTCCGTCGGGCCACCGTCGTTCGGTGTGAAGCCCAACCAGTCATAGCCGCCGACGGTCAGTGCCGAGAAGAACTCGAAAGGATCATCCGGGCTCGTCGCCACACCCACGGGTAAAGCTGTTTCCCGTGTCTCGCCGTCGTTGTCCCCGACGGTGGACAGCACATCGCTGGCCTGATGCTGGTTCGCACGGATCGGCATGAAGCCGCCGTAATCAGGGAGGAACGGCCCCTCCGCCTTACCGTTCGCGTAGGTGATCAGCAGCGCGAGCAAGCCCGCCCGCCCAGCCAGGTCCAGTGGAACGAGTATCTTTCCGCCACGCACGGTCTGGTCGATCCATACGCCGGGTACGCGCGGCAGGCCGACCGTCGCAATGATCCGATCGAACGGGGCACGACCCCGGCACCCGACGGCACCGTCGGTGGCCTCCAGATGAGGAAGGTAACCGAACGCCGCCAGCCGCTCGCGCGCCCGGTCCACCAGTCCCCCGTCGATGTCGATGCTGGTCACGTCCGCCGGGTCGAGGAGGTGACACAGGAGGGCGGTATTGTATCCGGTGCCGGTCCCAACTTCCAATACCCGGTGTCCCTTGCGCGTATTCAGTGCCTCCAGCATCAGGGCCATGAGTGGTGGTGCGCTGCTCGAGGACGTGGCGACGCCATCGACGCGACCGGTTCGCGCACAGGCCACGTTGTCGTCGTTGCCGTCGATCTGCGTGATGAGCGCGCGCGTGCTGTGGACCCCTTCCAGCCATTCGGTGCTCGGTCGTTCCACCAACAGCCACCCCGGTTGCCTGGGCCGCTGCGTGAAGTAGTATGGCACAAACGCATCACGCGGCACGTCACGGAAAGCCGCGAGCCATTCAGGGTCGGACACGGTGCCGCTCCTGGCCAGTTCGTCCACGAACGTCATACGGAGAGATTCAACGTCAGCCACGTTTCGAGCCCCCTTCCAGCGCGTCCGCGATGGCGCTAGCAATCGGCATTCCGGTTTCGTCCTCGATCCAGGCCCATTGCCCGTTCGGGTTGCACTCCAGAAACCACCACTCACCATCGGGTGCCACCACGAAGTCCAGCGCACCGAACCGTAGCCCGAGCCTGTCCAGTAGCGCAGTCACGCGTGATCGGACGAACGTGGGGGTCGGCACTGCCTGGTAGGACAGCGCACTGTAGTCGGAGCGCCAGTCCCGGTGCGCGGCTTCCGACGTGCCGTCGATGCGGGCTGCGAAGAACTGGCCGTCCACGACGGTCAACCTGACGTCGTAGTCTTTCGGTACCCACGCCTGGAACAGGTGCATGGTCCGGGAGATTCTCGGGTCATCGCATTGTTCCGGGCCGACGAGCGAGCAGAACACCTGCCGGAAACCCTCGTCATAGTAGACACCGGAGCCACTGAAAGCCTTGCAGACGGCCAAGCCGACATCGGCCACGAAGGCACGTGCCCGGTCCGGATCGTTGGTGACGAGCGTGCGCGGCACCAGCAGCCCCGACGCGACGGCCGCGCTCAGCTGAGCAGGTTTGTACTCCGCGTAGCCGATCCGGTGCGGGTGGTTCAGCCACGGCTCCAACGCCGCCAGCAGACCACCGAAGCCCAACCGCGCTTCACCGGCCGACCAGCGACGCTCGTTCTCGGACAAATCCGGGTGGAACGCGAAGTTCGCGGGACGCCGATAGTAGATGCCGGACACGGCGGACAGGTCCAGGCAACGTTGTGTGGTCCGCAGCTGACCGGACCAGTGATCGTTCGCCAGCTCCGCACCGACGGAGAGACGTTCGGGGAACTCGCTGGTGTCCAGGCGAAACACGGGCACACCACGATTGTTCAGCTCTTCCACGACCTTGTCCGCCGTCGGGTCGAACCGGTGTGTCAGAATCAGTACTGGTCGCGCAGCGCTCATGGTCAGTCCTCCCGGTGGTCGGTGTCCGAGTCCGGCCCACCCTGGCCGTCCGCGTTGGTCTGCGTGTTCGTTGCGCCGTCCGTGTGCCTGGACAACGGCACCATCGCAGTCCCGTCACGGATGAGGCCGATCTGCCGGACCTCGTCGTAGCCCAGACTGTCCGGGTTGAACCGAACGTTCGTCCGCGGCGGGACAGCCAACGTCAACCCGAACGGCCGGAACGGCGACGCTGGGCCGGGTGCGGCGTCCACACGGCCATAAGGGCGACCTAGTGGAAAATGATCCGACGAGGGAAACACGCCCACGCCCTTCGGACGTTCGGATAGTTCTGGGTACATTTGATCATACCTCCGATAGTTACATGGTGTGACCGATCTGCCTTTTATGCAGAGTCTAGAGTTACTAAGGCCGGTCTTTACGAGTCACGCGCTGACTTGCTCCGGCAGAGCAGGTTGCTGGATCTACAGCAACTCGTGAAATGTCGGATGTTGATGTGACCAGTTTCAGCCCGGACTGGCTCCCAGGACACCCCGACCGGCCACGAACCCGTTTTACCACTCCCCGCCAGACCGGGAGTACTCTCTCCAGATGACCTCCAGGTCCGCCCGACGACAGGAACAGATCGAGCTCGCCGGATCGCTGCGCGCACACGGTCGAACATGGGCCGCCATCGCAGCGACGTTGCGTGATCGCTACGGCCTGAACGGCCGAGTGGCGATGCGGCTCGCGCATGGTTGGGGCCAGACCGACGTCGCTGACGCATGGAACGCGCGATGGCCCGACGAGCCCAAGAGCTTCAAGAGCATCTCGTACTGGGAGAACTGGCCCAGCCCCACCGGACACGCACCGTCACTCTCCGTACTCGATCGGTTGGCGGAGCTCTACGAGTGTGACGTCGCCGACCTCCTGGCGGGCTGGGGCGAACATCGCCCCAGCGACGACAAGCCCACCGGCACCGAGCCCGAGACGCTGGCCTGGCAGGTCAGCCACCTCGACCTGCACGAGCTGATCCGCGCACTCGCCGATTGGTCACGCCGGCTGCCGACGCAACAGCGGCGCGCTCTGCTGCTCAAACTGAGCACGGCTACCGCGGTCGCAGCAGGCCGATGGACCGCGCCACAGCAAGCCAGGCTGGGAAACGGTCCCAGCCTGGCCGAACTGGGCGGCGCCTGGAACAGCCGCTACACCTACTTCAGTACTGGTCGGAACGCCGAGTACGAAGGAGTGCACAAGATCCAGCTCCGTGTCGAACATGACCGGTTGACGGGCCGCAGCGAACCGACGCCGACCGGGACCGTCGAGCTGGACCTCACCACCGACGGTCTGCTCGTCACGGGCTCGTGGACCGAGCGGACAGCTGTCGACGGCTACTACCGCGGAGCGGTGTACCACGGCATCCTGCAGCTCATGCTCGACCCGACCGGACGGTCGATGTCCGGACAATGGCTTGGACCGGACAAGCACTTTGTGATCAACTCGGGCAGCTGGGTCCTCACCCGAGCCTGACATCGATCACAGCGCCAAGGCCGCCCGTGACCTGCCGATTAGAACGGGGCGTCGTCGTCGGGGGCCAGGGCGGGGAGGCGGGCGAACGGGTTGCGCCGCCCGGCCCCGTTCGGGCTGCTCGTGGGTGCGTCGCCGGTCGACTCCGAGAGTCGCGTCGCCCAGGCGGGGAACGGGAACTCGACGGCCAGTGGCACCGGGATCTCCGGCTGCGAGACGAACATCGTGCCCGGCTTGGCCAGCGTCGCCCGGGTGCGCTGGGACGCCGGAAGGAAGCCGTACTCGGGGCGCCCGGCCTCGGCGGGGTCGAGCCGCCCGACCACCTTGATCGAGGAGTTGGAGACGATCCGGCGCTCCACCTCGCTCGCGGTCTGCTGCGCGCCGATGAGGATGATCCCCAGCGAGCGGCCGCGCTCGGCGATGTCGAGCAGCACCTCCTTGATCGGGCTCGAACCCTCCCGCGGCGCGTACTTGTTCAGCTCGTCGATCATCGTGAACAGCAGCCCGCCCGGGCCGGCGGCCTCCTTGCGCGCCGTCTCGGACGCGAGCACCACGCCCACGACGAACCGCTGCGCCCGCTCGGGCAGGTTGTGCAGGTCGACGACGGTGACCTGTTGCCCGTCGGTGCCCACCCGCCGGCCCGGGGTGTCGGTGAGATCCCCGCGGACCAGCGTCCGCAGCGGCTTCAGGCTCGACCGCAACCGCCGCAGGAACGCGTTGATCGTACCCGTGCCGGTGATCGGGCCGGCCCAGTCGCGGCGGGCGTCCTCGTCGGTGAGCCGCTCGGAGACGAACTCGATCAGGTCGCCGTAGGTGCGCAGCACCTGTCCCTCGACCGCGACCGCGCCGTCACCGACGAGCGTGGCGTCCCGGCGCAGCCGCGCGGCGACCTGGTGGATCACCATCGTGTACTGGTTGCGCTCATCCTCGGCGTCGGCGAAGACATAGGGCAGCAGCTCGTCGGCGCAGAACTCGTGCAGCGTCCACCAGAACGCGGTGACGCCACTGGTGCGGCCGGTGACGTGCGGGCGGCCGGAGGGGTCGTCCGGGGTGGGCGGGGCGAAGAAGCCGACGGACGCGAACGGCGCCGCGGGCAGGTCGAGCCTGGTATAGGAGGCGCGCAGATCGTCGTCGAGGTGGGTGTTGGCGTGGTCAAGGAACAGCAGGTCCTCACCCTTGACGCTGAACACCAGCGCCTTGGCGTTCACCGACCGGCGCCCGAGCACCCCGCTCGAGAAGATCGCGTAGAGCAGGAACAGCGCGAAGCTGGTCTTGGTCGCGACGCCGGAGATGCCGCTGATGGACACGTGCCCACCGCGGGTGCCGTCGAGGAACTCCAGGTTGACATAGATCGGGACGCCGTCGCGGCCGAGCCCGACCGGAACCTTGAGATCCATCTGGTCGAAGTACAGCGCCTGCGCGCGCTCCTCGCCGGTCGCGCGGCGGGCCGGCGCCCCGGGGGTCGGCGGGACGTAGCACTCGGGCTCGACCCGGGTCGTCGTGACCTCCGCGATCTCCTGCACCTGCGCCGGAAGCACACCGTCGGCGATGAGGAAGACGTCCGAGCCGAACGTCGCTCCCTCGTGCCGGGCCCGCACCTGGGTGACGACGCCAGAGATCAGCACCGGGTCCCGGCCCGGCACCGCGCGGACGGTGACGACGACGTCGTCGAGTTGCAGGTAGGCCTCCGGGGCGAGGGCGACGCTGAACTGGAGCGGGGTGGCGTCCTCGGTGCCGACGACGCGGCCGACGGGCGGGGCGGTGTCCTCGGCCACTGTCCTCCTCGGCGACGGGTGAAACAGGCAGCCGACGATAGCCGCCCGCGCACCGCGCACCGTTCGGCGGGCCTTCAGCGGACCGTTCGACCTCCCGGGCCAGGCCGCTCTCGACGCCACCCGCTGCCCCGCCGGAGACGACGACACACCAGTTGTCATACTCACCCGGTCGACGCTGCCGTGGCCGTCGCTGAGCGGCCGGAGGTGTGACCATACACACATCGGCCAGCACGCCGGTCACGGCGCTGACCAGCAGGGAACCCGGCGGAGCCGGCCCTGCCGCTGGAGACCGCGACTCAACCCCGCAGCTCGGCGCAGCGCCGGCAGTACTTCCCATCCGGCTGCACCATCGGAGCCGCAGCGACGATGTGCCCGCAGAGAGCTCGATAGTACCCGTCCTGGCAGGAAGCCCCCTTGGTGAACTCGCTGTCGAGTACGTCGTGGGCTCGACCGTCCGTGCTACATGTGACGGACAAGATCACACTCTTCATCTGGAGTGGCTCGGACGCGGCTTGACGTCGTTGTGCTCTGCTCACGGCTTCCCACTGACATGTCGGACGGACACAGGTCACGGTCGGATGTGCTCGGGTGCACGCCACCCATAGGGGTCAGTCTGACGATCGTGACTTGCTTTCGCAAGGCTGTCTGCAACATCATCTGCAAGCACGTTTGCAACCACACCGCGCAGGGTGACACGTCCCACGCGGCGGACCGACGGGAGACCAGACATGGAGTACACCGACAGCAACGGTGTCACCGCCGACCAGCTCGGGCACGTGACCTGGCGAAAGAGCAAGGCCAGCAACCCCAGCGGTGACTGCGTGGAGCTGGCGCACCTGGACGGCGGCGAGGTCGCGGTGCGCAACTCGCGGGACCCACGAGGGCCGGCCCTGGTCTACACCCCCGCCGAGATCGCCGCGTTCATCCAGGGCGCGAAGGACGGCGAGTTCGACGACCTCGTCGTCTGAGCGACTGAGAGACGGAACGCGGTACACTGTGGTGAAGTCTATACTCCTCACTGCCGACGCTGACCCGGCTGTCGGTCGGGTCTCCTGCAGTATCCCCGCACTGGGACGCTGCAGGAACCGTCGGGAGAGGTTCGTTATGAGGGATGAGCTGTGACAGCAGAGCCGTCGGACTCTCGCTTACAGCCGGGTCCTCTCGACCCAGGCCAACAGGACGGGCCCACCGCCCGGCGGATCGTCCTCGGCACCCATCTCCGTCGGCTGCGCGAGGCCAACGGGATCAGCCGAGAGGCGGCTGGCGAGGCCATCCGGGCATCGCACGCCAAGATCAGCCGGCTGGAGCTCGGCAGGGTCAAGTTCAAGGAACGCGACATCGCCGACCTGCTCACCCTCTACGGCATCACGGACACCCAGGCGCGTGAGGAGTTCCTTCATCTCGCCGCGCGGGCGAACGTCCAGGGCTGGTGGCACCAGCACAGCGATCTCCTGCCGAACTGGTTCGAGATGTACCTCGGTCTGGAGCAGGCGGCGACGTTCATCCGCACCTACCAGGTGCAGTTCGTGCCGGGCCTGCTCCAGTCCGAGGAGTACTCCAGAAACGTCATCCGGGTCCACCATCGACGGGAGGCGACCGAGGAGGTCGACCGGCGCGTCCATCTCCGGATGACCCGCCAAAAGATGATCACCGAGCCAGGCGCTCCTCAGGTCTGGGCCGTGGTGGACGAGGCCGCCTTGAGTCGTCCGTTCGGACCCCCGCCCGTCATGTGTGCACAGCTGCAGCACCTGCTCGACGTGAGCGCGGCGTCGAACATCACGTTGCAGGTGCTACCGTTCCGTTTCGGCAGTCACGCCGCGGCAGGCGGCCCGTTCACGATCCTGCGGTTCACCGAGCCAGACCTCCCCGACATCGTCTACCTCGAGCAGCTCAACAGTGCCGTTTACCTGGACAAACGCTCCGACGTCGAGGACTATCTCGCGGTCATGGAGCGGGTGAGCGTCCAGGCGGAGACCACCAGCACGGACGAGGGACACCTTGCGGAGGCTGCTCGCGGAGATGTGAGCGCCCTCCTTTTCGTATCAGGTGAGCTTGCGACCGATCCCTCCGGCATAGAGCGTGTGCACCGGACTCTCGGTGGGCGTGAGGTCATCGGGCCGCCAGTCATTGGCGTACACCAGGCCGGGTTCGACCATCTCAAGCCCCTCGAAGAAACGCCGCTGCTCCGACCAGGTGCGGAACCGACCCGTTCCGAGCCCGCCCTTCAGGAACGCCCGTTGGAGTTCCTTCGCCCGCGGCTCGTCGTCGTCGAGGAAGTTGCTGACCAGCAGGTAACACCCCGCGCGGAGACGATCCCTGATCGCTGCCGTCAGGCCGTAGGGATCCTCACCGTCGTCGAGGTGGTGCAGGATGCTCGCGGCGAGGACGGCGTACGGCTCCCGGTAGTCAATGAGCGCCCGGGTCTCCGGGTTCTCGAAGATTGATTCGGGGTCCCGGACGTCGGCGGTGATCATAGTCGTCGTGCTCTCGTTGCTGAGCAGCGCCCGGCCGTAGGCCTGCACGACCGGATCGTTGTCGACGTAGACGACACGAACAGTCGGGGTGATCTCATGGGCGATCTCGTGCACGTTGCCCACGGTCGGCAGGCCCGAGCCGATATCGATGATCTGGCGAATACCAGCTTCGGCCACCAGATACCGTACTGCGCGGCGTAGATGGTTCCGATTATCCTTGGCAAGTTGGCTCGTTTCGGGCACTGCCGTGTAAATTGCGTCGGCAGCCCTTCGATCGACTTCAAAGTTTTCCTTGCCACCGAGCACGTAGTCATAGAACCGGGCGATTGACGGCTTGCTCAAGTCTACCTCCGGAGGCAGCGCTACATGGTCCACACCATCGTGTGCGGCGGCCCAGCCTGCCCAACTTTCCATCATCTGTACTCCTCCACTAGCGAGGTCCACAGGCACTCTGGTGATCTCGCCGGACAGCCTGTGATCACACTCTCCGTCTTCCTCCACCACCTCCGCACCGGCACGCCGTTGAGGTATGGTTACCCTTAGGAGCCGGAGGAAGGGCGAGCGAAATCTGACCCCGGGCTCAGCAACGATGAAGGCCCGTGAGCACGGCTTCCCGGGTCCGACTGATCCACGGTCTCGAACGGACTAGGCACTACGACATCGGCGGGCGACCATACCCCATTTACGTCCGGAACGGGACGCTCGACTGGGGGAACGCTGCTCCAAAAGAGGTGCAGCTGGGGTTGATGGTGCCGGTGTGACAAAGTCGAACACCCGCGGCACATTTGTCCGGTCAGCGGGAGAGGGGCCGCGCTTCACTTCCGGGCACACGGGTCAGTGCGATGATGCGTTCACGACGCTCAGGATATGCGCGGATCAACGCGTCCCGGTCCCCGAGCCGGAACCGCGTCCAGTCGAACGGCGGGGCCGTCGTCGTCCCGACCAGCGACCACGGCCCTTCCGGGCTCGACCCCTGCCACATCCCCGCAGGCACCACGAGCTGTGGGCGCTGACCTGCCACCAGATCCGGTCCGAGCGCCGGCTCCTCGACCGTTCCGTCGGGGTGCAGCAGGAGCAGCCGCAGCGGTGCCCCGGCGTACCAGTGGTAGGTCTCGGTCGCAGTGAGCACATGCAGTGCAGAGAACATCGGCTCGAGCAGCAAGTAGTAGATCGCCGACGAGTGAGCATCGAGGTGCGTGCGGCGAAACAGCCCACCCTCGTCCGGAAGCGGCTCGAGACCGAGCAGCGCGGCCACCCGTTCGCCCTCACCTCGGTCGTCCGTCATCACCGCCGTCCCTCCGCATCGGAGTGCCCCACGGTACGGCTGGCCAACGAGGTCGCGCTGGACGTTCGTGCGTGACGACCCGGTCGAGGACACGCAGGCGGGCTGCGTCCGTTCAGGTCTGGGGTCTGTCAGGATGACGCGGGTCACGCCCTACAGGCAGGAGGCCGGTCGTGGAAGCGCCGAACGAACCAAACGAGCAAGTCCCAGGGCGCGCGGACGTGCACCGCCTTTCCGACGCGTTCGACGAGTGGGCCGTGCCGCCAGCACCTCTGCTCGTGAGCCCGGCACGGTACCCACGCGGGACTCGACCGAGCAGCAACGCGTTCCAGCACTGGGCGGAGAAACACGGAGGACTTGATGACACCAGACGAACTGCGGTTGCGAATCCGGCGCTGGGAGGATCCGCACACCGAGTTCAAGGATTTTATCGCCGATTCGAAAGAGCTCGCTAAACAGCTCGTATGCTTCGCCAACAGCGACGGCGGTCAGCTTGTCATCGGTGTGACCAAGGATCGTGTGGTCGTCGGCGTCCCGGACACCGACGGTCTCCTGCTCAGCGTCGACCAGGCGGCTTTCAACGGCTGCACGCCACCGATCACCGCGGTACCCGAGATTCTCACGCTCGACGGTCGGGACGTCGTCATCATCAGCGTACCGAAGGGTGCCGAACGGCCGTACGGGACGTGTGAAGGTAGGTACTTTATCCGTTCGGGATCCCGGTGCCGGCAAGCTGGCCGAAATGAACTGCTCCGTCTTTTTCAGGCCAGCGAAGCGCTCTACTTCGACGAGCAGCCGTTACGGCGGCTCGCACTCGCTGATCTCGATCTTGACGCCGTGCTGCGACATCTGCAGTATTCCGGTCAAGCGGACCTCGACGACGACCTGACCAGGCTTCTGACAGCATGGCGGATGGTCAGCGACAACCATCCGACAGTCGGCGGGCTGGTCGTCTTCGGACGTCGTCCCCAGGAGCATCTCGAGTCGGCTCAGGTCGTGGTCGGCGCCCTGGCGGGTGACGATCTCGGCGACGACTTCGTCGATCGCAAGGATCTTTCCGGTGACGTGTTTCGCCGTACTCGAAAAAATCGAGGTCTTCCTCGGACTGCATCTTCGGACTCGACATGAGATCACCGGCTTTCAGCCGGAGGTCCGGCCCGAGATCCCGGTCGCAGCGTTGCGGGAAGCGGTGGTCAACGCCCTCGTGCACCGGGACTACACCATCCCCGGACCGATCCGGGTCTTCGTCTTCGCCGATCGCGTCGAGATCCACTCCCCAGGCAGGCCGCCGAACAGCGTTGATAGTGACGCGATGCGGGCGGGTGTGCACGTCCCGCGGAACCCGCACATCTACAGCCGGGTGGCCGCGGGCCAGCTCGCCACGCGCGCAGGATCAGGAATCCGGCGCATCGCTCGACTGCTCAAGGAGGTCGGAAACACCGGGCCGGAGATCAGCATCTCGGATGCTGAAGTCGTGCTCACGCTGCCCCGCGCGCGCGGGGGACGCGCTATCTGACCCGCGGTGGCGTCGTGCCGTCGAGCGGTAGCCGCAGCTCACCACGATGGCGCCACCGACATCCCGCCGTCCACCACCAGGTCGTGCCCGGTGATCCAGCGCGCCATCGGCGAGGCCAGGAAGACGCACGCGTCGCCGACGTCGCCGCTGCTCCCCAGCCGCCCGAGCGGTGCGGCCCGTCGCCACCGCTCGACACCGTCCGGCCAGGCCTCCTCCAGACCGTCGCGTGCGATGAGCCCCGGCGAGACGGTGTTGACGCGGATTCCGCGGCCGCCGTACTCCAGCGCGGCGCTCCGCGCGAACATGATCACCGCCGCCTTCGACGCCGCATAGTGGGCGTGCGCGCGAGCCGGACGGGCGCCCTCCACCGACGCGATCAGCGTGATCGATCCGCCGTCCCGCAGAACCGCCGCCGCGGCCTGCGTCGTCGCGAACGCCCCGGTGAGGTTGGTGTCGACGACCTCGTGCCAGGCTGCGGTGCCCATCGTCGCGAGCTCGGCGACGGGCTGCACCCCGGCGTTCGCGACGACGGCGTCGAGCCGCCCGAACCGCTCGACGGCGAGCTGCATGAGCGCGGTGCACTGGTCGGGATCGGTGACGTCGGCCTGAGCGGTGACGGCCCGGCCGCCGCGGGCGGTGATCCCGTCGGCGACGGTCCCGGCGCGCACCTCGCTCGTCCGGTAGGCGACGACGACCGCAGCCCCGGCCGCCGCGAAGCGCGCGGCGATCCCGGTGCCGATCCCGCCGCCGGCGCCGGTCACGAGCGCGACGGTGTCGGGGAGAGCGGGCAGGACGGGATCCGGGTCCAGGGGCACGAGACGAGTGTGCTCCCCAGGGCCGTGAGGCAGGACCGAGGCCGAGTTGTCCACAGGTTGCGTGAAACGGCCACGGGGCTCGGCGCGCTCCGCCACGCTCCCCCGCATGACGATTCCGAACTCCGCCGACGCCCCGCCCCTGCTCACCGACGCCGACGTACTCCACCGTGTCGAGCAGCTGGTCGGCCCGGCCGTAGCGATCCGACAGCTCTGGATCATGTTCGTCGACGGCGACGGACAGCAGGCACCGGTCATCGTGCCCATCTCCGATCTCCCGCAGCGACCGAGGCCCGATCCGCTCAGCGGCCTGACTCAGGTACTGGCCGGGCTGCGCGACGAGCTGACCACCGACCTCGGTCCCGGCTCGGTGATCCTCACGCTTGAGCGCATCGGCCGGGACGCCGTTCTGCCCGCCGACCAGGAGTGGGCCGATGCCCTCGCCGTGACGTGCGAACAGGCCGGGATGGCGTTGCGCGGGGTCTTCCTCAGCACCGACGGCGGCGTGCGCAGCCTGCGGTGAGCGCGTCAGCTCTCAGCCTCACGGGTCTCAATAGTGATCTCCGAGCGCAGGGTGCGGTGCACCGGGCAGCGGTCGGCGATCTCCAGCAGCCGGGCCCGCTGCTGCGCGTCCAGCTCGCCAGCGAACGTGATCTCGCGGCGGATCCGGTCGACGCGACCTTCGGTCGTCACACAGTCGGCACAGTCCCGGGCGTGGACATGATCGTGGCGCAGCGTCACGGTCACGTCCCCGAGCGGCCAGCCCTTGCGCTGGGCGTACATCCGTACCGTCATCGCCGTGCACCCGCCGAGCGCGGCGAGCAGCGCGTCGTAGGGCGTCGGGCCGAGGTCGGTGCCGATCGGCACCGGCTCGTCGAGCACGACCCGGTGCCGGCCCGCGAGCACGGTGTGCCGCATTCCCTCCTCGGCGCTCCCGGTCACCACGACCGTGCCCTCGGCCGGCGCTTCGGCGGACGGCGGCGCGGGCAGGTACCGCGCCGCCCAGGCTGCGACGATCTCCGCGACGAACTCGGCGTCGGCGCGGCGGGTGAGCAGGTGGTCGGCCCCGTCGAGGGCGACGAACGACTTGGGATGGCGAGCCGCGTCGAACAGCTCCCGGGCGTTGCGCACGCCGACGAGCTCGTCGGTCGGCGAGTGCAGCACGAGCAGCGGCCGACGCAGGCCGGCGGCGGCGTCGCGGCAATGGGCGAGCGCGAGGTCGGCCAACAGCCCGGCCCGCACCGTGAACCGGTGGCCACCGAGCACCACCGCGGCCTCGCCATCGCGCACTGCGGCGTCGGCGGCACCGCCCAGCAGACCGACGACGTGCGCCGGGTCGGACGGCGCCCCGATTGTCGCCACGGCGGCCACCTCGGGCAGGTCCGCCGCTGCCGCGAGCACCGCGGCACCGCCGAGCGAGTGCCCGACGAGCAGTGTCGCCGGGGCCACCGTCGCGGTCAGATGCTGCGCGGCGAGCACCAGGTCGCCGACGTTGGAGGAGAACCCGGTACTGGCGAAGTCGCCGCCGGAGCGGCCGATACCGGTGAAGTCGAAGCGGAGCACGGCGATCCCGCGGGCCGTCAGCGCCCGCGACACCCGCACGGCGGCGACACTGTCCTGGCCGCAGGTGAAGCAGTGCGCGAACACCGCGGAGCCGATCGGCTCCCCCGCGGGCAGCTCGAGGCGACCGGCGAGCTCGGCGCCACCCGAGCCGGTGAAGGTGGTGCGCCGTGACGTCATGGCCGCATCCCACCATCTCGACACGCCCGCGAGCACCGCCGGGTGGCTGACGCACGTTCGGCAACTGCGGCCCCGACGACCACTCCGCCGCCGGGACATGGTCTCAGCCCCGCGTCAGCAGGGACCGCGCGAAGAACGTCAGGTTTGCCGGGCGCTCGGCGAGGCGGCGCATGAAGTAGCCGAACCACTCGGTGCCGTAGGGCAGGTAGACGCGCACGGCGAGGCCCTCGGCGGCCAGCTCGCGCTGCGCCCGTGGCCGGACACCGTGCAGCATCTGCAGCTCGAACTCCGCCGCGTGCCGGTCGGCCAGATACCGCGCGATCGCGATCAGACGCGGGTCGTGGGTAGCCACCATCGGCAGCCCGCCGCCCGTCATGAGGATCTTCAGGCAGCGCACGAAGGAGCGGTCGACGGCGGCGGTCTCCCGGTACGCGACGGAGGCGGGCTCGTCGTAGGCGCCCTTGCACAGCCGGACCCGCGATCCCGGTGCGGCCAGCTCGCGGCAGTCGGCTTCGGTGCGGCGCAGCTGCGCCTGCAGCACGGCGCCGACCCACGGGTGATCGACGCGCAGGTCGCCGACGATCCCGAGCGTCGCGTCGGTCGTGGTGTGATCCTCCATGTCGACGGTGACCGTGGTCCCGACGGCACGGGCGGCCTCGCACACCTGCCGGGCGTTGTCGAGTGCGATCTTGTCGGCGTCATGGGGCAGCGCATGCCCGAGCGCGGACAGCTTGACCGACACCTCGACGCGGTCGGCGAGCCCGGCGTCGTCGAGGCGGCGCAGCAACGTCCGGTAGGCCGCCACGGTGGCGTCGGCGCGGGCGCGATCGAGGGTGTCCTCGCCGAGGTGGTCGATCGTCACCAGCCGGTCGAGGGCGATCTCGCGGGCCACGGCCACGGCCTCGTCCGCCGTCACGCCGGCGACGAAACGGTCCACCACCGGTCGCGTCATCGAGGTGTTCTCGGCGAAGGCCCGGGCCGCCCCGGATCGGGACGCCGCCAGCAACGCGCTCCTCATCATGACAGCAACGCTAGAGCCACCCGGTCGCGCGCGGTTCGTCCACGTGGACAACCCACGCCGCTCATCGTCGTAGGATTGGCTGATGGAGGCGTCGCTGCGCCAGCTGCTCGCCGCGATCGGCGAGCCATTAGGAGACGTCCTCGTGGCACCAGCGGGCCTCGACGTCGCGGTGGGCGGCACCGCGATCGTCGACCCGGACGACGACCCCGGCCACCATGAGGGACAGCTCGTCCTCGTGATCGGCGCGCGCGGGCGTGCGGCCGGGCGCACGGTGCGCGCCGTCGCCGGCCGGGGAGCGGTCGCGGTCGCGGTCAAGACCGGCCCAGGCGAGGTCGCGGAGCTGCGGGCGATCGCCGCGGACGCGGGCGTCGCGTTGCTCGCGGTGCGCCACGGTGCCCGCTGGGACCAGCTGGAGCAGCTCATCCGCGACGTCGTGGACGACGGCGGGATCCCCGGGGACGACAGTCCGGGCGACCTGTTCTCCCTGGCCCAGACGATCGGCCTGCTCACCGGTGGCATCGTCACGATCGAGGACACCGCGAGCCGGGTGCTGGCCTACTCCCGCTCGGACGACGACGCCCCCGACGAGCTGCGCCGCCGATCGATCCTGGGCTGGCAGGGACCGGTGGAGTACCTGCGGATGTTGCGCGAGTGGGGCGTGTTCGACCGGCTGCGCAGCGGTGAGGACGTGGTCCGGGTCGAGGAGCACGCCGAGCTCGGCATCCGCCGCCGGCTCGCCGTCGGCATCCACGCCGGGGTCCGCCAGCTCGGCGCGATCTGGGTACAAGAGGGCGCGGCTCCGTTCGCCGATCGCGCGGAGAGCGTGCTCGTCGGCGCGGCGCGGGTGGCCGCCGGGCACCTGATCCGGCGACGCTCCCAGCAGAGCCCCGGTGCGCGGTGGAGCCGCGACCTGGTGGTCGGGCTGCTCGACGGGCGCACGAGCCCCGACCTCGTGGCCACGACGTTCGGCCTCGCCGAGGACGCCGCGACGGTGGTCGCCGGGTTCGCGGTGCGGGCGGCGGAGGGCTCCACACACGAGTTCGGCCTCGTCGAGCTGGCCGACGTGGTCGCGGTGCACGCCGCCACCTACCGTCGGGGTGCGCTCACCGCCTCGGACGGCGCGCGGGTGTACGCGGTGCTCCCCGCCGTCCCGGCAGCGGGCACCGAGCCGGCGCTGCGGGCGATGTGCGCCGAGGTCGTCACCCGCACCCGGCGCCGGTCCGGCGTGCGCGTGCAGGCGGGCCTCGGCTCGACAGTGGCGCGGCTCGCGGACGTACCGGAGTCGCGGGCGGAGGCCGACAGGGTGCTCGACGCGATGGGGGACCGGCCGGGTGGCCCCGACGTCGCCGTCATCGGTGACCTGCGCGCGGAGATCCTGCTGGACCGCACCCTGGACCTGGTGGCGGCGGCACCCGAGGTGCGGGATCCGGCCGTCGCCCGACTGCTCGACTACGACGCCGAGCACGGCACCGACCTCGCCGGCTCGGTGGTGGCCTACCTCGACGCGCTGGGCGACGTGCGCGCGGCCGCGGCGCGGCTGACCGTGCACCCCAACACGCTGCGCTACCGGGTACGGCGGGCGGGCGAGGTCGCTGGGCTGGCGCTGCACGATCCGCGGGCACGCCTGGTGCACCACCTGCTCCTGCTCGCCGCGCTTCGTCCGATCGGACAGCATCGCCGCGCCAACGCTGTCCGTCCAGACGAACCGGGGGGCGACCGCGCTTCCTAGGGTTCTCTCATGGACGCCCTCACCAGCACTCCGGTGCCGCGCAACGAGCCGGTCCGGGACTACGCCCCCGGTGCCGCCGAACGTGCGTCCCTCGAGGCCGCGCTGGCCGCGCAGGCGGGCGAGCAGGTCGAGCTGACCGTCACGATCGACGGTCGGCAGCACCTGGCCGGCGGCGCCCGGATCGACGTCGTCGCCCCGCACGAGCACGCCCGCGTCCTCGGGACCACGGCCAACGCGAGCCGCGAGGACGCCAAGTCCGCGGTCGAGGCGGCGCTGCGGGCGGCGCCGGACTGGCGCGCGCTGCCCTTCGACGAGCGCGCCGCGGTGCTGCTGCGCGCCGCGGACCTGCTGTCGGGCCCATGGCGCGACCGGCTCAACGCCGCGACGATGCTGGGCCAGTCCAAGACCGCGATCCAGGCCGAGATCGACTCCGCGTGCGAGCTGGCCGACTTCTGGCGCTTCAACGTGGCTTTCGCGCGCCGGATCCACGAGAACCAGCCCAGCAGCGGGCCGGGTGCGTGGAACCGGATGGACTACCGCCCGCTCGAGGGTTTCGTCTACGCGATCACCCCGTTCAACTTCACCGCGATCGCCGGCAACCTGCCCACCGCCCCCGCGCTGATGGGCAACACGGTGATCTGGAAGCCGTCCCCGACCCAGGGACTCGCCGCTCACCTGACGATGCGGCTGCTGGAACAGGCGGGCCTGCCGCCGGGCGTGATCAACCTGCTCACCGGTGACGGCCGGGACCTCTCCGACGTGCTGCTCGCCGATCCCGCTCTTGCCGGGATCCACTTCACCGGCTCGGCGGCGACGTTCGGGCATCTGTGGCGACAGGTCGGCGCGAACATCGCCGGCTACGCCACCTACCCACGGCTCGTCGGCGAGACCGGCGGCAAGGACTTCGTGCTCGCGCATCCCAGCGCCGACCTCGACGTGCTGCGCACCGCGCTCGTGCGCGGCGCGTTCGAGTACCAGGGCCAGAAGTGCTCGGCGGTTTCGCGCGCGTTCGTGCCCCGCTCGGTGTGGGGACGGCTGCGTGACGACCTCGTCGCCGAGGTGGAGGCGCTGCCGATGGGCGACGTCGCCGACTTGCGCAACTTCCTCGGCGCCGTCATCGACCGGCGCGCGTTCGACAAGGTGACCGCGGCGCAGGAGATGGCGCACGCCGACCCGACGCTCGACGTGATCGCGGGCGGCACGGCCGACGACTCGGTCGGCTACTTCATCCGGCCGACGATCGTGGTCGGCTCCGACCCCACCCACGAGATGTTCTCGACCGAGTACTTCGGCCCGCTGCTCGCCGTGCACGTCTATGACGACGGCGCCTTCGAGCAGGTGCTCACCCAGGTCGACCGCGGCGCCCCGCACGGCCTGACCGGGGCCGTGATCGCCCACGACCGCGCCGCCGTCGCCCGGGCCTCGGAAGCGCTGCGGTTCGCCGCGGGCAACTTCTACGTCAACGACAAGCCCACCGGTGCCGTCGTCGGCCAGCAGCCCTTCGGCGGCGGGCGTGCGTCGGGCACCAACGACAAGGCCGGGTCGATCTACAACCTGCTGCGCTGGGTGAGCCCGCGGGTGATCAAGGAGACCTTCGTGGCCCCGACCGCGTCGGCGTATCCGCACCAGGGCTGAGGTCGATCCGAGTCCGTGATCACCGGTTCGGCGCACAAACCGTCAGATCTGACCGGGTGACGCTCCCAACCGGCGATCATGGTCAGCGGGCGAGCACGTCGCGGACCACCGGCAGCGCACGGTCCAGGTCGGCGCGGTCGGGTCCGGCGTAGCCCAGGACGATCCCGGCGACGCCGGGTGGGCCGTCGTGGTGGCGGGCCAGGCCGTCGAGGAGCACCCCGCGGGCCGCGGCGGCCGCGACCACGTCCCGCTCCGCGGCCGCATCCGGCAGCGGGACGACGACGTGCGCACCCGCCGCGTCACCGGTCACGGTGGCACCCGTTGCCGTGACCGCAGCGACAATGGCGGCCCGCCGGCCGGCGAGCTCCCGGCGCAGCCGGCGCAGGTGCCGGGCGAGGTCACCGTGCGCGGCCAGCGCGGCGAACACGCGCTGCCCGGCGCGGGCCGGTCGGGCCCCGGTGCGGTCGCGGTGGTCGAGGACGGCGGCGCGCACCGCGGGCGGGGCCACCAACCAACCCACGCCGAGGGTCGGGGTGAGCAGCTTGCTGGCGGTGCCCAGGTGCGCGACCACGTCCGGGCCGAGCGCGGCCAGCAGCGGCAGCGGCGCGACGTCATAGCGCAGCTCACCGTCGTAGTCGTCCTCGATCACCAGGAACCCCTCGGCGCGGGCCCGGTCGACGAGCGCGACGCGGCGGGCGGCGGAGAGTCGGGAGCCGAGCGGGTACTGGTGCGCGGGCGTGCAGTAGACGGCCGCAAGTCCGGCGGGGAGCGCGTCGACCACGAGACCGGCCGCGTCCACCGGCACCGGCACGACGACGAGCCCGGCGTCGCGCACCGCGGCGACCGCCCGCTGGTAGCCCGGCTCCTCGACGGCCACCCGCCCGCCGGGCGCCACGGTACGCGCGAGCTCAGCGACGGCCGCCGTGCTGCCCGCGGTGGCCAGCACCTGCGCGGGATCGGCCGCCAGCCCACGGTGGCGCAGCAGGTGCTCGACCACCGCACCGCGGAACGCGGGCAGTCCGATCGGATCCGGTGCCGCGTCCGGCGCCGGATCGGCGGCCGCTCGCCAGGCGCGGCGCCACGCCGCCCGGTCGAGCACCTCGACGCACGGCGTCCCGGCGCGCAGGTCGATCGCCGCCGAGCATGCGGTGTCGCGCAGTTCCGGCGCCGCCGCCGGCCCGGGCGCGGCAGCCGGGACCGCAGGCGCGCCGACGACAAACGTCCCGGACCCGCGCCGCCCCATCGCCCAGCCTTCGGCGAGGAGCTGGTCGTAGGCCGCGGCGGTGACGGTGCGGCTCACGCCGAGGGCCGCGGCCAGCCCGCGTGTCGAGGGCAGCCGGTCACCCGTGCGCAACACGCCGCTTGCGGTGGCCGCCCGCAGCGCGTCGGCGAGCTGCACCGCGAGCGGGCGCTGCGCGGTCCGGTCGAGAAGCAGGGGTGGCAGCAGCTCCACAAGTGGCCTTTCACACTTCAGCTGGACTGGCCATTCCAGGATGCCACTGGCTGTCGCAGGCTGAAGGGGTGCCCACTCCGCTGTCCTCCACCCGCCGCAGCACCCCCACCCGCCTCCGTGAACGTGCCCGCGCCGACCGTGCCGACCTGCACGCCGTGCTCGACGCCGGGCTCGTCTGCCATCTCGGCATCGTGCGCGACGGAGCACCGGTGGTGGTGCCCACCGGCTACGGGCGCGTCGGCGAGGTCGTCTACGTCCATGGCTCGACGGGGGCGGGCTGGCTGCGGATCGCCGACGGCTCTCCGGTCTGCCTGACGGTCACCCACCTCGACGGGATCGTCTACGCCCGCTCGGTGTTCCACCACTCGATGAACTACCGCAGCGCCGTCGTGCACGCCACCGCGCGAGCCGTCACCGATCCCGGCGAGCGGTGGATGGCGCTGCGCGCGATCGTCGAGCAGCTCGCGCCCGGCTCCTGGGAACACGCGCGGGAGCCCGACGCGCGCGAGCTCGCGGCCACCGCCGTGCTGGCCGTCGATCTCACCGAGGCCAGCGTCAAGGTCCGCAGCGGCCCACCGGGTGACGAGCCCGCCGACATCGCCGCAGGTGGCCGGTGGGCAGGCGTCCTCCCGGTGCACACCGCCTTCGAGACGCCCGAACCCTGCCCGACACTGGGTGCGGGCACGCCGACCCCCGAACACATCCTCGCGCGCCGACCCGAGCCCTGACCACCACCCGGGGCGAGAAGGTCACGGATCGGAGTCAACGGTCAGGGCGCTCCCGCCGCCACGGCGGACGGGTTCGGCCACCGCGATCACCTCACCGCCATCGAGGAACTCCAGGGCGGTCACCACGCCGATCTCCGGGGTCGCGGTGAACTGCTGGCCGCGCGCCGTCAACGCCCGTCCGTACCGGTCGATGAACGCGGGCTCGGCCTCCGTGGTCTCGGCGTTGCGCTGGCTGGCCCGCGGGGCGGCGACGGCCTCGGCGAGGTCCATTCCCAGCTCGAGCCGGTGGAGCAGGACCTGCAGCACGGTGGTGATGATCCTCGGGCCACCGGGCGAGCCGAGCGCCAGCAACGGCTGGCCAGCGTGCAGCACGATCGTCGGAGCGATCGAGCTGCGCGGGCGCTTGCCCGGTGCCGGCAGGTTCGGGTCCGACGCGGCGCCCTGGGTGGGCGCGAAGTTGAAGTCGGTCAGCTCGTTGTTGAGCAGGAACCCGCGGCCCGGCACGACGATCCCGCTGCCGCCGGTCTGCTCGATGGTCAGCGTGTAGACGGCCACGTTGCCCCACCGGTCGCTGGTCACCAGGCTCGTGGTGCTCGGACCCTCGACCGATCCGGCGCCGCCCGCCCCGGCGGGCACCGGGCAACCGCGGTAGTCCCCGTCGGGCACGCCAGGAGCCACCGGGCTGGTCGCGGCGTGCAGTGGATCGACCAGGCAGGACCGCTCCCGGGCGAAGCCGTCGGACAGCAGCTCCGCCAGCGGCACCGGCACCTGATCCGGATCACCGACGTAGCGGTTGCGGTCGGCGAACGCCAGCCGGGTGGCCTCCAGGTAGGAGTGCAACGCCGAGACCGGGTCGGCGGCGGCGAGGTCGAACCGGGACAGGATGTTCAGCGCTTCACCGACGGTCGAGCCACCGGAAGACGGCGGGCCCATGCCATAAACGTCGACCCCGTCGTAGCTGACCAGGGTGGGGGTGCGTGGGACCGCGCGGTAGGCCGCCAGATCGGCGGCGGTCATGAGTCCGGGCCGGGCGTTGTAGAGATCACCGGCGACCAGAGGCGGCTGCCGCACGGTCTGGACGATCTCCTCGGCAAGCTCACCGCGGTAGAGCCAGTCCACGCCGTGCCGGGCGAGCTCCTGATACGTCTTGGCCAGGTCCGGACTGCGGAAGGTGCTGCCAACCGCGGGCGGCTGCCCACCCGGAAGCAGCAGCGCGGCCGTCGAACTAAAATGCGCGAACCTGGCCGCGTTGTCCGCTGTCTGCTGCTCGAACGTGGCATCGACGGTGAACCCGTTCTCGGCGACCGCGATCGCCGGACGCAGCGCCTGCGCCAGACCGATCGTCCCGAACCGGTGCAGTGCGTGCTCCCAGGTCGCCGGAGTTCCGGGCACCCCGACCGACAGCCCGCTGGTCACCGCCTCGTCGAAGGGCAGTGGCGCACCGGTCGCCGGATCGAGGAAGGCGGTGCTGTCCATCGCCTGCGGCGCGGTCTCGCGGCCGTCGATGGTGAACACCCGGCCGGTAGCGGCCTGGTAGTACACGAGGAACCCACCACCGCCGAGGCCGGCAGAGTAGGGCTCGGTGACCCCCAAGGTCGCGGCGGCCGCGACAGCGGCGTCGACGGCGTTCCCGCCGTCGCGCAGGATCCCGGCCGCGGCCCGGCTCGCGTCGGCGTCGATGGTCGACACCGCACCGCCGAACCCGGTGGCGAGCGCCCCACCCGACGCGGCAGCCCTCGACGGGGTCGTGGTCGGGGCCGCCGTCAAGGCCACGACAAGCGCGATCGTCACCACGATGTGACGGCACACTCCCACAACAACCTCCGGCCAATGGCAGACCCCGGTCAGCACGCGCGCCAACCAAATGCTGATCACGACCAGCGTAGCGGGCGCCAGCCCCTACCGAAGCCGTTCGGCTCAGCTGCTGCCGATCACCTGCCGCGTCCTGGACCATGGACGGTTCGGGCGGGGTGAGGAGTGACGGGTGGTCGGCGCGGCAGCGAAGCGGGGAGTGACACCGGGGCCTGCCCCGCTGATCGGGGTCGACGACATCGCCACACCGTCGTGGGCGCAGGGCTACGAGTCCGCGGCCAACGCCGGGCTGCTGGCCGTGGCGCGGGCGGCGCCGCGCACGGCGGCGATGGCGGTGCGCTGGGCGTGGGAGACCTCGCCGCGGCTCACCCTGCTCACGGGCCTGGCGCAGCTCGTCGCCGGCGCGGTCACCGCGTTCGGGCTGCTCGCTACGGCCAACGTGTTCACCCAGCTCCTGGAGCAGGGTCCGACGCCGGAGCGGGTCCTCGCGGCGCTGCCCGCGCTCGCCGTCGTCGTCGCCGCCCTCGCGGCCCGCGGCCTGCTCGACGCGTCCATCGCCGCGGTGTCCGGCGAGCTGGTGCCCCGCGTGGAGCAGCGCGCGCAGGACCGGCTGCACGCGGCGGTGATCGAGGTGGAGCTGGTGGCCTTCGACGACGCCGACTTCGCCGAGCTCGTGGAGCGGGCCACCATGCACGGTCCGGACCGGGTGCGGGAGGTCGTCCGCGACACCGGCGACCTGCTCGCCTCCCTGGTGTCGGTCACGGCGGCGACCGCCACGGCCGGGGTGCTGCACCCGCTGCTGGCGCCGGTGGTGCTGCTCGCCGCGGCACCGCACGGCTGGGCCTCGGTCCGGTCCGCCCGGCTCATGTTCGACTCGATCGTGCGCATGAACTCGCGCCGCCGCCGCTTCAACGTCACCAGCAACCTGATCACCGACCGGGACCCGGCCGCGGAGGTGCGGGCGTTCACCACCCAGGAGGTGCTGCTCGGCGAGCACCGCCGGATCGCCGACGAGATCACCGCCGACGCGGTGCGGCTGGAACGCGACCGCACGGTCGTGCAGCTCATCGGGCGCACGTTCGCCGGTATCGGCACCGCACTGGCCTACCTCGTGCTCGGCCTTCTCCTGGTCACCGGCGTGCTGGAGCTCGCCCTGGCCGGTGCCGCCGCCGTCGCCATGCGGACCGCCTCGGGGGCGGTCTCGCGCACCATCTTCGAGACCAACCACCTCTACGAGGCGAGCTTCTTCCTCGACCTCTACCGCAACTGCCTGGCCGACGCGGCCACCCGGCGCCGGGCCGCGGCGACCGCGCAGCTGCACGGTGATCCTGAGGTGATCGAGCTCACGAATGTCTCGTTCCGCTACCCCGACCAGGACGAGCGGGCCGTCCACGACGTGAGCCTCACCGCGCGCCGCGGCGAGGTGATCGCGCTGGTGGGCGAGAACGGCTCCGGCAAGTCGACGCTGGCCAGGCTGATCACGGGGCTGTACCTGCCCGAGCAGGGCACCGTGACCTGGGACGGCGTCGACACCGCGACGGTCACGCCGCGCGAGCTGCACGCCCGGGTGGCCGTGGTGATGCAGGACCCCGTGCGGTGGCCGATGACCGCGGAGAGCAACGTCCGCATCGGGCGGCTGGACCGGGCCGACCCCGGCGGCGCGGCGCTCGCCGAGGCCGCGCAGCGCTCCGGCACCGACACGGTGATCGCCGAGCTCGCCGACGGCTGGGCGACGGTGCTGTCGCGGGGGTTCCAGACCGGGCGCGATCTGTCCGGCGGGCAGTGGCAGCGGGTCTCGGTGGCCCGCGGGCTCTACCGGAACGCGCCGCTCGTGATCGCCGACGAGCCCACCGCAGCACTGGACGCCCGCGCCGAGCACGCCGTGTTCACCACGCTGCGCGGGCTCTCGGGCAGCACCGGCGATCGGATCACCGTGCTCGTCACGCACCGGCTGGCAAACGTCCGCCACGCCGACCAGATCCTGGTCCTGGAGCGGGGTCGGCTGATCGAACACGGCCGCCACGAGCAGCTGATGGCGCGCCGCGGGACCTACCACGAGTTGTTCACGCTGCAGGCCCGCGCGTACGCCGACGGAGCCGGTGAACCCGATACCGTCCCGGTATGACCGAGCTCGTGCACCTCGACGTCGCCGCGGGCGTCGCGACGATCACGCTCGACTCCCCCGCCAACCGCAACGCGCTGTCCGCCCAGCTGCGCCGCGAGCTGCTGGTGCACCTGGACACGGCCGTCGCCGACGGCGCCGCGCGGGTGCTCGTCCTGACCCACACCGGGCCGGTGTTCTGTGCCGGCATGGACCTCACCGAAGCAAGCGCGCCCGAACAGGGCGGCATCGAGCTCTCCGCGATCCTGGAGCGGATCTGGACCTCGCCGACACCGGTCCTCGCCCGGCTCACGGGCCCGGCCCGCGCCGGTGGGGTCGGGCTGGTCGCCGCGTGCGACATCGCCGTGGCCGCCCACGACGCCACGTTCGCGTTCAGCGAGGTCCGGATCGGCGTCGTCCCGGCGATCATCTCGGTACCGGTGCTCCCGCGGCTGCGCCCGCACGCAGCGCACGAGCTGTTCCTCACCGGCGAGACCGTCGACGCCCGCCGGGCCGCGCAGCTCGGGCTGGTCAACAGCGCGGTACCCGAGGTCGAGCTCGACGCGGAGGTCACGCGGTACGTCGCGATGCTGCTCCGGGGTGCCCCCGGCGCGGTGGCCGCGACGAAGGCGATGCTGCGCCGCGAACGCCCCGCGTCGATGACCGACCAGCTCCGCGAGATGCGCACCCTCTCGGCACGGTTCTTCGCCAGCGAGGAGGGCCAGGAGGGCATGCGCGCGTTCCGGGAGAAGCGCCCGCCCTCCTGGGCGCGCACCGAGCAACCCCGGCGGTGAGCTCCGCGGTCACCGCCGCCGGCCCGGGAGCTGCGCCATCGCGAGGTCCACCAGCCTGTCCAGCGTCGCTGACGCGGTCCAGCACAGCGGCACCAGCACGAGCACGGCCAGCACCACCTGCAGCGGGAACGGGAGCTGGGTGAGCCACAGCTCGACCGCGTCCCACCAGTCAGCCAGGGCACGCTCCACGCCGCACACGATAGCGGGGCCGACATCGGGCTAGGTTGGCCGACATGTTCGCCGTCTACGCCGCGCAGCCCAATGCCGACGCTCCGCTGGAGTCCCTCACCGTGGGCGAGCGCCCCGCGCCCGAGGTGCCCGACGGCTGGGTCGCCGTGACCGTCGCCGCTGCGAGCCTGAACATGCACGATCTCTGGACGCTGCGCGGCGTCGGCATCACCCCCGACCAGTTCCCCATGATCCTGGGCTGTGACGGCGCCGGGACGCTGCCCGACGGCACCGAGGTCGTCGTGCACTCGGTGATCGGTGACCCGTCGTGGAGTGGCGACGAGACCCTCGATCCCCGGCGCACCCTGCTCACCGAGCGCCACCAGGGCACCTTCGCCGAGACGGTGGTCGTCCCGGCGCGCAACGCCGTCCCGAAGCCCGCCGGTCTCACCGCGGTGCAGGCCTCGGTGATGGGCACGGCCTGGCTGACGGCCTACCGCATGCTGTTCGTGAAGTCGGGCCTGCGGCCCGGGCAGACGATGCTCGTGCAGGGCGCGTCGGGTGGGGTCTCCACGGCGCTGGTACAGCTCGGGCACGCGGCCGGGATGCGGGTGTGGGTCACCGGTCGCACCGAGGGCAAGCGCGCGCTGGCGCAGAAGCTGGGCGCGCACGCCACGTTCGGCTCCGGCGAGCGGCTCCCGGAGAAGGTCGACGCGGTGTTCGAGACCGTCGGCGACGCGACGTGGTCACACTCGATGCGCGCGCTCAAGCCGGGTGGCGTGCTCGTCGTCTCCGGTGCCACGAGCGGGCCGAACCCGGGTGCGGACCTGCAGCGCCTGTTCTTCTTGCAGCTGCGTGTCGTCGGCTCCACGATGGGCACCCGCGACGAGCTGGCCGACCTGCTCGCCTTCGTCGCGAACACCGGGATCGCGCCGGCCATCGGGCTGGAGCTGCCGATGGAGCGAGCCACGGAGGGCTTCCAAGCGATGCTCGACGGCGACACTGCAGGCAAGATCGTCTTTACTCGGTGAGGACGCGCTGGTCACCCCGCCCGTGCTACTTTCCGACCGAAAGCTACATCCGATCCCTTGGAGGACGTACAGTGTGCGATCGTGTCTGAGCCACCAAGTCGAAGGGCGCCAGGAGCAGGTTACGCCTCGGCGCCGCGCATGACAGGTCTGGTCGAGCTGCTCGACCGGTTGGACCGCGCGGTCGCCACCGCGCTGTCTCCGGTCACCTCGGCGGAAGGTGTCAGCAGAGACGGCTGGCGCGTGCTGTTGATGCTCGCCCGTGGCGGCGGCCGGAGCATGGGCGAGATCGCCTCGCACACCGTGCTGCCGGCACCGACGGCCACCCGTGTGGTGGACCGGCTGGTCGCGTCCCAGCTCGCCTACCGGCTCACCGACCCGGGTGACCGTCGCCGCGTCCTCGTCCACCTCGCCCGGGACGGGCGCGCGCTGGTCGAGCGCATCTGCGGGCGCGTCGAGCACCGTGCCGGGGAGGCCCTCGGATTCCCGCACACGCGCAAGCGCGCCCAGCTCGCCGATCTCCTCGCCGCCCTGGCCAGTCAAGGTGGACACGGCTGACCACCCCGACCCGGCTCCCCACCACGATCACCGCGCCGCCGCCGTCCGATCCAGAGCACCGCAACGTTGACCGACGCCACCAGGGCGACGTCGGTCACGTCAGCCTCGTCGGGACGAGGTCACCGGCACTCAGCGCCGGGACTTCGCCGCCTTCGGCGCCACCAACCGCGCGCCCGCCCACTCGTCGCTGACGCTGACGTTCGACGTCTGCGACAGGCCCGCCGTGGGCGCGGCCTCGGCGATCTCGCTGGGCTCGACGTGCCTGGCTCGCCCGGTCTTCGGGGTGAGCACCCAGATGACACCGTTGTCGGCGAGCGGGCCGATGGCGTTGATGAGCGCGTCGACGAGGTCGCCGTCGCCCTCCCGCCACCACATCAGGACCAGGTCGACCACGTCGTTGGCGTCTTCGTCGAGCAGTTCGTCCCCGGCCTTCTCCTCGACGGCGTCGCGCACCGCCTCGTCGACGTCGGAGTCCCAACCAAGTTCCTGGACAACCATGCCCGGCTCGACGCCGAGCTTGCCCGCGATGTCGGACGACCGTCCGGCATCATCCGCGGCAACCACGCCTGTACCCCATTTCCTCGTCCCCCGCCCGCGCGGGCACGCACGGGTCTGCTTCATCGGTTGCGGAATACGATCACGTGTATCGACCCGCGCGCAACCGCTGTCACAAGATCGCGCGTTGAGGGGCACGATAGGGGATGACCAGACAGCTACTCAGCTCGAGCCATGCAGGGAGATCTCGTGACCGGCCAGACCACCGACGGCAGCACTCGGACACCAGCTGCGGGGCCGCGGCACGTGCACGTCATCCGCGACGGCCTTGCTGCGCACCTGCCCGACATCGACCCTGAGGAGACCACCGAGTGGCTGGACTCCTTCGACGCGGTTCTCGACGCCGCCGGCCAGCAGCGCGCCCGCTACCTGATGCTGCGGATGCTGCAGCGCGCCCGCGAGCGCCACGTCGGTGTCCCCTCGCTGACCAGCACCGACTATGTCAACACCATCCCCACCGACCGCGAGCCGTGGTTCCCCGGCGACGAGGAGGCCGAGCGCGCCTACCGCCGCTGGATCCGGTGGAACGCCGCGATGATGGTGCACCGCGCGCAGCGGCCGGGCATCAGCGTCGGCGGGCACATCTCGTCCTACGCGTCCTCGGCCACCCTCTACGAGGTCGGGTTCAACCACTTCTTCCGGGGAAAAGATCACCCGTGCGGGGGTGACCAGATCTACCTTCAGGGCCACGCCTCCCCCGGTGTCTACGCCCGCGCCTACCTGGAGGGGCGACTGTCGCAGGACCGGCTCGACGGCTTCCGCCAGGAGCTGTCCCACGGTGGGCCCGGGCACGGTCTGCCGAGCTATCCGCACCCCCGGCTGATGCCGGACTTCTGGGAGTTCCCCACCGTCTCCATGGGGCTCGGCCCAATGAACGCGATCATGCAGGCGCGGTTCAACCGCTACCTGCAGGCCCGGGGCTTCTCGAACACCGACGACCAGCATGTGTGGGCGTTCCTCGGCGACGGCGAGATGGACGAGCCGGAGTCCCGTGGCCTGATCCACATCGCCGCCACCGAGGGTCTGGACAACCTGACGTTCGTCGTCAACTGCAACCTGCAGCGCCTCGACGGCCCGGTCCGCGGCAACGGCAAGATCATCCAGGAGCTGGAGTCCTACTTCCGCGGGGCCGGCTGGAACGTGATCAAGGTCATCTGGGGCCGGGAGTGGGACGCCCTGCTGCACGCCGACCGCGACGGGGCGCTCATCAACCTGATGAACATCACCCCGGACGGGGACTACCAGACCTACAAGGCCAACGACGGCGCGTTCGTCCGCGAGCACTTCTTCGGTCGCGACCCGCGCACCAAGGAGCTGGTCGCGCCGCTGTCCGACGACGACCTCTGGAACCTCAAGCGCGGCGGGCACGACTACCGCAAGGTCCACGCCGCCTACGCCGCGGCACTGGAACACCACGGCCAGCCCACCGTCATCCTGGCAAAGACGATCAAGGGTTACGGGCTGGGCTCGCACTTCGCCAGCCGCAACGCCACCCACCAGATGAAGAAGCTGTCGCTGGCCGACCTCAAGGAGTTCCGCGACTCCCAGCGCATCCCGATCTCCGACGCCGACCTCGAGCGCGAGCCCTACCTCCCGCCGTACTACCACCCCGGCGAAGACGCCCCGGAGATCCAGTACATGCTCGCGCGCCGCCGGACCCTGGGCGGGGCGCTGCCCTCACGGCGGGTCACGGCGAAGCCCCTCGTGCTGCCCGGCGACGCGGTCTACGACATCGTCCGCAAGGGCTCGGGCCGCCAGGAGGTCGCCACCACCATGGCGTTCGTGCGGCTGCTGCGTGAGCTGGTGAAGGACTCCGAGATCGGCGACCGGTTCGTGCCGATCATCCCCGACGAGGCGCGCACGTTCGGGATGGACTCGATGTTCCCGACGCAGAAGATCTACAACCCGAACGGGCAGCAGTACACGTCCGTGGACGCCTCGCTGATGCTGGCCTACCGCGAGTCCGAGCAGGGCCAGCTGCTGCACGAGGGGATCAACGAGGCGGGCTCGGTGGCCTCGTTCACCGCGGCCGGCACGTCCTACGCCACCCACGGCCAACCGATGATCCCGGTGTACGTCTTCTACTCGATGTTCGGGTTCCAGCGCACCGGTGACTCGATCTGGGCGGCGGCCGACCAGATGGCGCGCGGGTTCCTCATCGGCGCCACCGCGGGGCGGACGACCCTGACCGGCGAGGGGCTGCAGCACAACGACGGGCACTCGTTGCTGCTGGCGGCCACCAACCCCGCCGTCGTCGCCTACGACCCCGCGTTCTCCTTCGAGGTGGCCCACATCGTCAAGGACGGGCTGCGCCGCATGTACGGGGAGGGCACCGAGACCCTCGCCGGCGAGAACCTCCTCTACTACCTGACCGTCTACAACGAGCCCTACGTGCAGCCCGCCGAGCCCGACGACCTCGACGTGGCGGGTCTGCTGTGCGGCCTCTACCCCTACGCCGCCAGCCCGCAGTCCGAGGGCTCCCAGGTCCGGCTGCTGGCCTCGGGCGTCGCGGTGCCGTGGGCGTTGCGGGCCGCGACCCTGCTCGCCGAGCAGTGGAACGTGGGCGCCGAGGTCTGGTCGGTGACCTCATGGAGCGAGCTGCGCCGCGACGGCGTGGCCGCCGAGCGCCACAACCTGCGGCACCCGGACTCCGAACCCACCGTCCCGTACGTGACCCGCGCCCTCGGTGCCAGCGGCACCCCGGTCGTCGCGGTGTCGGACTGGATGCGGGCGGTGCCCGACCTGATCCGCCAGTGGGTGCCGGCGCCGTTCACGACGCTGGGCACCGACGGCTTCGGCCTGTCCGACACCCGCCCCGCGGTCCGGCGGCATTTCAACGTCGACGCCGAGTCGATCACGGTGGCCGCGCTGGCCGCGCTGGCCACGCGCGGGGAGCTCGACAGCGATGCGGTGACCGAGGCAGCGGCGAAGTACAAGATCGACGATCCGCAGGCGGCGGGCCCCCAGACGACCGACTCCGGCGTGTCCTGACCCACGACGCCGGAAACACAACGTTCATTGGGTCTCGGCAGGACGGCCAGGACACGATACGCTCCGCGCGACGCCGAACTCGCCGAGAGCGTGAACGGTGTCCCGACCGGAACGCGGACCGTCGCGGCCAGTTGGCGCGATGCCGGGGGCGAGTGCCCCGGCACCAGGTACGAGGAGAGAAAAGAATGTCAGAAGGCGCCGTCAAGTGGTTCAACAGCGAGAAGGGCTACGGCTTCATCGCTCCCGACGGTGGTGGCGCGGACGTGTTCGTGCACTACTCCGCGATCCAGGGCAACGGCTACAAGAGCCTCGAAGAGGGCCAGCGCGTGTCGTTCGACATCGAGCAGGGCCAGAAGGGTCCACAGGCTACGATGGTCAACGCGATCTGAGCGCGCCGAAGTAGGTTCCCCGGCGTCGGAAGTTCCGGCGCCCCTACCTCGTCGCCTCGGGCTCCCGTGGTGCCGGTCCGCCGATCCGGCGGATCAGCTCAGGGTCGGCTACATCTCCCGGACGAGGGCTGCGTTGTTCTCCTGACGGGCAGGAGATCGCGCGGTCGTCGCCGTGGCTCGGCATGCCGAGGTCACGCACGAGGGAACAGGCATGCCATGCTGCCCGACGTGACGGGAGCGGGTGTGCGGCCGGTGCGGGCCGCCGTGTGTCCTGCGACGCTGCGCCGTCTCGAGTTCGCTGCGGGCGGGCTGGCGGCGGCGTGCCTCACCGCGATGCAGGAGCGCCAACCGTGGTTCGCGCGGCTGCCGGCCGACCAACGGGCTGGCGTGTTGCTGGTCACCCAGACCGGTGTCGTCAACTTCGTGGCGTGGCTCGGTGAGCCGGGCGAGACGATCCGGCTTACCGCTGAGGCGTTCCGGATCGCCCCGCGCGACCTGGCGCGGCAGCTGAGCCTGCGCCAGACCGTCGACCTGGTCCGCATCGCCACCGACGTGTTCGAACAGCACCTGCCGCCGCTGGCGGCCGACGAGGCCGAGTATCACGCCCTGGTCGAGGCCATCCTGCGCTTTGGCCGGGAGATCGCCTTCGCCGCCGCCACCGTCTACGCGGGTGCCGCGGAGACCCGCGGCGCGTGGGACGCGCGCCAGGAGGCGCTCGTCGTGGACGCCGTCGTGCGCGGTGAGGCGGACGACGCGCTGGTCTCCCGCGCGGCGGCACTGGGGTGGGACACGACCGCGGCAGTGCGGGTCGTGGCCGGCGCCCCCGCGGCCGACACCACCGAGCAGCTCCTCGGCGAGCTGCGGCGCCAGGCCGCGCGGGCCGGGCGTTCGGTGCTCGTCGGGGTCCAGGGCAGGCGACTGATCGTGATGCTGTCCGAGCCGCCGGACGGTGCGTCAGCCACCGTGGGATCGCTCGGCGTGCTCGTCGACGGGTTCGACGCCGGCCCGGTCGTCGTCGGCCCGGTCGCGACCGACCTGGCCGCCGCCCACGGGAGCGCACGCGAGGCCCTGGCCGGGTTGCGGGCCGCCCCCGGCTGGCCGGACGCCCCGCGACCGGTGGCGGCCGACGACCTGCTGCCCGAACGGGCGCTGTCCGGTGACCCGGACGCGCACCGTCGCCTCGTCGAGACCGTCGTCGCCCCGCTGGCCGCCGCGGGCGGGGAGCTGCTGCGAACGCTCGCCGCCTATCTGGAGGGCGGCGGGGTGTTGGAGGCGTGTGCGCGCACGCTGTTCGTCCATCCCAACACCGTGCGCTACCGGCTACGCCGTGTGAGCGAACTCACATCCAGGCTTCCGAGTGACCCGCGCGACGCGCTCGTGCTGCGGACAGCGCTCGTCGCGGACCGCCTGGACCGGGCCCACCGTTGATCCACTTGTGGACGGCGTCTACAATTGGGCAGTGTGACCGGTATAACAGCCACTGTAGGCGACCCGCTTTTGGAGGAAACCTCCAAAATCGGGTCGTCGAGTTCGTACCTGCCAGGCATGCCCTCGATGGGCACACACAGTGTTCGCTGTGCGGCGTGATTGCGCTGCTCGCCCCCGGTCAGGGGTCCCAGACCCCCGGCATGCTCACCCCGTGGCTCGACGACCCGGCTAGCGAGGAGACCCTCGCCGAGTGGTCCGCGGCCACCGGGCTCGACCTGCGCCGCCTCGGTACCACCGCGGCCGCCGACGAGATCACCGACACCGCGGTCACCCAGCCGCTGATCGTCGCCGTGACGCTGATCGCCGCTGCCCGGCTGGCCGCGCGCGTGGAGCTGCCAGCGGCGGCCCCCGCCGCAGGTCACTCGGTCGGCGAGCTCGCCGCCGCGGCGGTGGCGCGCGTCCTCTCCCCCGGTGTCGCCGTCACTTTCGCCGCCGCACGGGGCCGCGAGATGGCCGCCGCGTGCGCACTCGAGCCGACCGGGATGAGCGCGGTCCTGGGCGGGGATTCCGAGGAGGTGCTCGCGACGCTGGCGAAGCTGGGACTGGACCCGGCCAACCGCAACGGGGCGGGTCAGATCGTCGCGGCCGGTCCGGTCGCCGCGCTCGCCGCACTCGCCGAGAACCCACCCGAGCGGGCTCGCGTGGTCGCGTTGCCGGTCGCGGGCGCGTTCCACACCCGGTTCATGGCCCCCGCCGAGGACGCCTTGCGTGCCTACGCAGCCGGCATCTCCCCCACCGACCCGGCCCGGCCGCTGCTCTCCAACACCGACGCCGCAGTGGTCACCGACGGCACCGACGCGCTCAGTAGGCTGGTCGCACAGGTGACCCGTCCGGTCCGCTGGGACTCCTGCATGGCGGCGCTGCGCGAGCTCGGCGTCACCGCGGTGATCGAGCTGCCGCCCGCCGGTAAGCTGGTCGGCCTGGTCAAGCGGGAGCTCAAGGGCACTGCCATGCTGGCTCTGAAGACCCCGGACGACCTGGACGCGGCCGTCGACCTGATCAACACCCACGCGCGTGACGTCCACGGAGCGCGCATCGACACTGGAGCAACCCGATGACCGTCCGCCTGCGCCTGCACCCTGCCGTCCCCGGCGCGCGGCTCCTCGGCCTGGGCAGCGTCCAGCCCGACAACGTCGTCACCAACGACGATCTCGCGCAGCGGATGGACACCAACGACCAGTGGATCCGCGAGCGGGTGGGCATCCAGAGCCGTCGCATCGTCGCCGACGGCACGCCACTGGTCGAGATGGCCGCCGATTCGGGGGTCCTCGCGGTCAAGGACGCCGGGCTGACGCCGGGCGAGATCGACACGGTGATCGTCGCCACCTGCACGATGCCCACCCCCATCCCGAACGCCGCCGCCCAGACCGCCGAGCGCATCGGCATCCCCGCGCCCGGCGCCTTCGACCTCAACGCCGCCTGTGCCGGCTTCTGCTTCGGTGTCGGCACGGCCGCCGACCTCGTGCGCGGCGGCACCGCGAACAACGTGCTCGTGATCGGCGCGGAGAAGCTCTCGGACTGGCTGGACTGGTCCGACCGCTCGACGGCGATCATCTTCGCCGACGGTGCCGGAGCGGTCGTGGTCGGCGCCGCGCCGGACGAGGCGTCCGTCGGCGTCGGCCCGGTGGCCTGGGGCAGCGCCGGTGACATGGCGCAGGCGATCCGCGTGCCGCCGGAGACGGGCGCCCTGCAACAGGACGGCCAGGCCGTCTTCCGGTGGGCGACCACGAAGGTCGCGCCCGTGGCGCTGCGGGCGATCGAGGTCGCCGGCCTCACCCCCGCCGACATCGACGTGTTCGTGCCGCACCAGGCCAACCTGCGCATCATCGAGGCGGTGGCCAAGCGGCTGCGCGCCGAGGGCGCCCGCGAGGACATGCGGGTGGCCGACGACATCGTGCACGCCGGCAACACCTCGTCGGCGTCGATCCCGCTCGCCCTGGACCACATGCGCGCCGACGGACGGCTGCGCTCCGGCGACACCGTGCTCCTCGTAGGCTTCGGCTCGGGCCTGTCCTACGCGGGGCAGGTCGTCATCTGTCCCTAGGGACCCCGAGTTTCCCATCAGAAGGAGTAACGACCCGTGTCTGACCCCACCGAGATCCGCAGCGGCCTCGCCGACATCGTCGAGGAGGTCGCCGACATCGACGCCGACGAGGTGACCGCGGAGAAGTCCTTCGTCGACGACCTGGACATCGACTCGCTGTCGATGGTCGAGATCGCCGTGCAAGCCGAGGACAAGTTCGACGTGAAGATCCCGGACGACGAGCTGGCCAAGCTGAAGACCGTCGGTGACGCGGTGCGCTACATCGCGGAGAACAGCAGGTGACAGCTCCGCGCACCGAGGTCGTCGTCACCGGGCTTGGCGCGACGACACCGCTCGGCGGGGACGTCACGTCGACCTGGGAGGCGCTGCTCGCCGGACGCTCCGGAATCCGACGTATCGACGGCGACAACGAGTGGATGGACCGCCACCAGCTGCCGGTCAAGATCGCAGCGCCGCTCGCCGTGGCACCCACCGAGGTACTTCCGCGCGTACAGGCCCGCCGGCTGGACCGCTGCGAGCAGATCGCTCTCGTCGCCACCGCGGAGGCCTGGGCCCACGCCGGGGCACCGGAGGTGGAGCCCGAGCGCCTCGCGGTGGTGATCGGAACCGGCATCGGAGGCGCGGTCACGCTGCTCGACCAGGACGACCTGCTGGAAGGCAGCGGGCTGCGCAAGGTCTCGCCGCTGACCGTTCCGATGCTGATGCCCAACGGTCCCGCGGCCTGGGTCGGCATCGAGCTCGGCGCCCGCGGTGGGGTGCACGCACCGGTGTCGGCGTGCGCGTCCGGCGCGGAGGCGCTGGCGTGGGCGCTGCGCCTGCTGCACGACGGCGAGGTCGACGTCGTCGTCGCCGGCGGCACGGAGGCCTGCATCACCGGCATCACCGTCGCCGGCTTCGTGCAGGCCCGGACGCTGAGCCGGCGCAACGACGAGCCGGAGCGAGCGTCGCGGCCCTTCGATGTGGACCGCGACGGCTTCGTGCTCGGCGAGGGCTGCGGGATCATGGTGCTGGAGCGGGCCGAGTTCGCCGCGGCCCGCGGTGCCACCGTGCACGGTCGCCTCGCCGGGGCCGGGCTCACCTCTGACGCCTACCACATCACCGGCCCCGAGCCCGAGGGTCTCGGGCAGGCCCGCGCGATCGCGGCCGCGGTCCGCCACGCCGGCCTCGACCCGTCCGACGTCGAGCACGTCAACTGCCACGCGACCTCCACCGTGGCCGGTGACGTGGGCGAGAGCCGCGCCATCCGCAAGGCGCTGGGCGACCATCCGGTGCTCACCGCACCGAAGTCGGCGCTGGGCCACATGGTCGGTGCGGCCGGTGCCGTCGAGAGCATCATCACGTTGCTCTCGATCAAGGAAGGCGTCATCCCGGCGAGCCTCAACCTCGACCAGCTCGACCCCGGGGTCGAGTTCGACGTAGTCACCGGAGAGCCCCGCAAGATCGACCTGAACGCCGCGGTGTGCGACTCGTTCGGTTTCGGCGGGCACAACGCCGCCGTCGTGTTCACGAAGGTCTAGCAGGCCACCGCCACCGAGCTGCCGCCCCGGGTGACGTCGATCCGGGGCGGCGTGCCGGTCATCGCCAGCGCCACCCGCCAGCAGATCCGCTCGATCGGCAGGTCGACCGGTGGCGTCCTCGGCGTCCTGCATGCTGACGAACCGCACCCGCACGAGCAGCTCGCCGTCCGGACCGTCGTCGATGCGGTCAACGCGGGCGGGTCACGCCACCGCTCGTAGTCGCGGGTGTTGATCCCGTCGAAGTGGCGCAGCAGCCACGCGCGCACCGCCGCACGGGGGACCGGCCTCAGCCGACCTGATGCAGCCAGGTGGCCGGGGCGCCGTCACCCGCCCACCGGAACGGCTCGAGCGCGTCATCCCACGCCGACCCGAGCAGGTCGTGCACCCGTACCGGCAGCTGAGCCGATGACACCTCGGCGAGCAGGGCACGGAGCTGGTCCTCACCAACCATGATGTCGCCGTTGGCACTGGTCCGCCCCCGCCACAGACCTAGGGTCGGGACGTAGCAGAACCGCTCGCCGTCGACGCCGGAGCTGGGTTCCTCGGTCACCTCGAACCGCAGCATCGTCCAGGCCCGCAGCGCCCCCGCGAGCGCCCCACCGCTGCCTGCGGGTCCGGTCCAGGTGCACTCGGTACGCAGCTGGCCAGGCACCGCGGGCTGTGGGGTCCACTGCAAGGACACCGCGGTCCCGAGCACACCCGAGATCGCCCACTCGACGTGCGGGCAGACCGCAGTCGGCGACGAGTGGACGAAGACCACGCCGCGTGCTTTCACTGCAGACCTCCACCATCGACGAGGAACGTCTTCCCCTACGTCCTCGCGTCGTGACGGCCTACTCGAGCGACCGGGCCCCTCACCCGGTTCCGGTTGTGGCGATCAGTGTGCCTGTTCGGTGCCGCGGTGGCCAGCAGGGGGTACGTCGGGCGTGTCGGGGCTCAGCAGCGCCGCGAGCCGTGGAGATCAACAAGGTGAAACGTCGGGCACGCATGGAGTGCCGAGCGCTGAGCTCACCTGAACGAATTTCAAGGCGCCGTCAGACTCCACCTGCAGGATGACAGTCGCCTTGTTCACCGGTTTACCGAGCGGGTCCAGAGAGATCCAACCACTCGCTCCGGGGACAGCACCCGCATCGTGCAACCGCTTGAACTCCTGACTGACCAGGTCCGGCGTGTCGTTGATTCCAGCCCCCTGATCAGGGCGAACCGCGGCGACCGCGGTGACGATGGCATCGTATCCCATAATCGCTCCGGTATCCTCTAATGTTTCACCCGGAAAGACATTCTTAAGACATTGATCACAGGTTGAACTCAGTTGCCGCGTTGCCGCTGAAGGGAAAATTTCCGGCGAGGCTTCCCAGGAATCGGGATGAGTCTGAGCCGTGTAAATCACCGACGCATTGGCGTTCAGACCTTCGCGTAGTTCAGGACCACCCAGCGCAACAATGGTAGCAAAATCGACCGTATCGCCATGACCCATGACTCTTATTGGCACCTCCAGACAAGGACGCCTCGGCAACGCCTGAACAAAAGATTCCAGCGCAGAGCTGCGACCAGCGAAGAGGATTACATCTGGTTCTTGCTGACAGATGTTCCGAAGCATTCGACTCATCGCGTTCGCAACACCACCGAACTGCGAATTATACGACTCGGACGGCTCCACCACCATGTGGGTGTCATCTTCGAACGCTTTTCGAAATCCCTCGTCGACTGACTTGAGAAAGATATCTGCAGGGTTCTCGTCACGTACAATCAGCGCCCTGCTTGTGCTGGGCTTCAGATAGGCTGCAGCAGCTGCTGCCTGGTCGCTTGCGGGGGAGGCCATCCTCGCGAGCCCACCTCGCACTGCCAATGCTTCCGGATTCAGCTTTGTCAAGCTGTCACCGGCCAGCCGAGAAGTCACCACGGGAACACCCCCGGATCTCAAGGCGTCGATGGCTTCTACCGTTCCACTCAAGGTCTTACCTGTCGCCACCACTGTTACGAGCCGTTCCGGCCCTTCGACCTTGGCCAGCAGGGCCGGAACTACTCGTTGCCATTGGCTTGACTGGTCGCCGGGGTTGGCGACCAGCAGCCGGACCAGCGGTTCTTCGCCCAACGTCTTGGTTTGGTTAGCCTGCAACTGAGCAATATGGGCACCTTCGAGCTCGTGCCGCAACCGCGACACATCCGCTGGTCTGTCCGAGGCCTTTGGCAACGGGAGGAGGTAGGCGATGCTCACCGAACGCGAAGCTGGAGACTCGACGCGCTCGTCCTCCTGCTCGACGCGCTCGTTCTCCTGCCGGATCTTGTCGAGCACGCCTGCCAGGTCCGCGTTCAGCATGACCCGTCCGTCCGTCACACCGATGCACTGATCGTCGACGCGCTCCACATCGGGACCACATGAGATCAGCGGCGTGACGACGAAAGTCCACACTAGGGCACCCAGAAGCACCAGTGACAACCCGATCGTGGTGATCTTCACCCATGGCTTTGTTCTGGAAAAATTTCTAATCCTGAACACGAGGCTCCTCAACGCCTTTCAGAACGAGTATCGGTTTGACAGCTCAGTCGTGGCGCCACCGCTCCCAACAGTTGCGGAACTCCTCGGCTTTCTCCAGCAGGAAGAAAAAGGCATGCGAGTGGCGTGCGAGACCCTCGAGCTCTCGGGCGATGACGATGCACAGGTGATGACCGGGGTCTCCCAGCGGGTCGGTGTGCAGCTGTAGCGCGGCCACCAGCTCCACCAGCGTCGCCGGCTCCGCAGGACCGTCGTCGACCTTGTTGACCAACCGCAGCCAGTGACGCTGGGAGTCCACCTCCCGCGCCGGATGAGCAAGAGGCGCCTGCGTGATGGCGGCCAGGATGCCGTACCACGTCACGGTGTCCTCGCTCGCGAAGAGCATGCTCATGTGCTCCGCTACCGCAGATACCTCCCCCAACGCCAAGCGGTGATACATCGCGCTGGTCATGTCGCCCCGTTCCTCGGCGTGAGCTCGCAACTGCTTGTGCACGTCGTCCCAGGTCGGCTCGCTCTGGTCCAGGGGCTCTGCGAGCAGGTGCACAACCCCGCGCCGCAGGAACGGATGAAGCGTCGCCAGATCCGCGTCGCCGGGTCCGTGCGGATATCGCACCCACAGGTCACGGGACCGGAACTGGCTCATCATGTGGGCCACCGGGTCGGGCTCATCTTGCAGGACCGCAGCGAGCGACCGCTCCCCGAAATCCCGTGCCGCCGCGCTACGCGCGAGCGCACGGTGCATCTCGACCGACCACACGCCGATAAGCAGCCGTCGGACCTCCTCGGCCAACGACGATGTGCCGTCCTCCGTGACCGGTCTGCTGAACACGCTGCGGACATCGACGTTCTCGGCTCCGGCCCGTCGGCGTTCCAGCGCCATGGTGTCCAGCACGAGCCGCATACCGCCGAGGTGACCGTCGGTGAGCCGATGGACGAATCGGAGCACTTTGTCGGTATCACCCAGAATACCGGTCACCTCGACCTCGGGTCCGTATGGCGGTGAACCACGGCCAGTGAAGCTCACCCTCGCCTCGTCGAGGGTGAGCCCGCCGAGCTCCACGGGATACAGTGCGGCCCATCCGTTGTTCGCGGCCCGGCCGGCGCTCCAGTCTCGATGGGTCGCCTCAGCCACCTTCCGTACGACCCAGTGCTCAGGATGCTGATAACCGGCGGACGGAGACCGGGTCGACGCAGCGGACACGATGAGCAGCGGATCCCAGTCCTGCCGCTGTGCCGCCAGGACGTCGAGGAATCTTCGAGTGCCCTCCGAGTCAGCTTCGTCCAGCACCGCCAGACAGTTCTCGTCCCTGGCGAAGATTTGAAGGGCAGACTGCTGCGAGTACTCGTCTCGGAGATCGGCCAGAAACGCTCGGCACAACACCTCATCGACCCGCTCCCGCAGCTGCGGGTTGGCCTCCTGCTCTGCGAGCCTGACGAGAGCATCGATCGGATCGGCGAAGTGCTGGCCGAGCCCGTCCTGGTACCATTTCCTGCCACGGCCACCAAGCGCGAGCGCGGTCTCGACGACGGCCCCCAGCCCCTCCACCGCCAGTCCCAGGAAGAACTGCGTGCCCCGGTCCGCACCGACGACGTCCGACAAGCTGGCAGCGGTCTCGCGGGCCAGGTTCCTCAGGCGTTTACGGTCAGGGACCGTCCTCCTGATCATCATCGACCGCGTTGCGGCCGGATCATCGATGTTCACCGGACCACGTATCGCCGCCACCCCGAGGAAGAGCCGCGGGAACTTCAAGCGACCGAAACCCTCGACACGGCAGCCCAGATGGAACGCGAGCTGCAGGGCGACCTCGTGCGGGCGCAGCGTGCCCAGCTCGTGCTGGTTCCGGCGGACGTACGGTCTGCCGAGGTAGAAGTGTTCGTGGATGTAGTCCAGCAGCTCGGACTTCCCGCTCCTGCGCGGGCCCCAGAGCAGGACGATCGGCAGGGGCCGCCGGCGGTCGGGCTTGGCAGGACGGAGACAATGATCAACCAGTTCAGAGAAAGCGCGCTGATCCGCTGTGTCTGGCATGGGGCCCCCTGATGCAGTCCTCGGCTCCGACGCTCGTGACTCCCCGTCGTTCACGCTGGACCCGATGAAGGGAGTGTCCCATAATAAGGTGACTCACCGCAGCGACGGTTCGTCGATGAACCTTGCGGAGCGTGCGCTGGCGGGGGGAGGAGGATGGCCCCTGCTGCGGAATTTCACCAGCCCGGTAGGCCGGACGATCAGGCCGGGTCCGGTGGCCACCGGACGGTCGGGTCCGGGAGCGGCGTGCCGGCGTGCGGGGTCGGGTTGTCCAGCGGGTCGGCGGGGTCGACCGGCTCCCTCGGCGCGTCCGCCGGAAGCTCCCCGATCGCGCTCAGCACCGCCCGCACCACCTGGTTGACGCTGCGCCGCACGGTGTCGACCTCGGCGGTCGCGACCTCCCGGTACAGCGGCACCCGCGCGTCGAGCAGGGCCTTGAACGTGGCCCGCGGGTTCACTCCGACGAGCAGCGGCCGCGCGGTGGACATCCCGGTGCGGCGCATGCCGTCGGCCAGCCCGACGCTCAGGTGCACGGCGCGATGGCCCCGCAGCAGCTCGCGTGTCGACGCCGCGAGCACCGCGCCGCCGCCCAGGGCCAGCACACCGTCGGTGCTGGTCAGCGCCTCGGCAACGACCTCGCGCTCCAGCGCCCGGAAGGCGTCCTCACCGTCGTGGAGGAAGATGTCCGCGATCGAGCATCCGGCGCGGGCGACGATCAGCGCGTCGGCGTCGGTGAACTCCACGCCGAGGCGGCGCGCCAACACCCGGCCGACCGTCGTCTTCCCCGCCCCGGGCGGACCGACGAGGACCAACACGGGACGCCGCTGCGCGCTCACGGCGCGGCGTCGAGGTAGGAGCGCAGGTTGCGGCGGGTCTCGGCCAGCGAGTCGCCACCGAACTTCTCCAGCGCCGCGTCGGCCAGCACCAGCGCGACCATCGCCTCGGCCACCACGCCGGCGGCGGGCACCGCGCAGACGTCGGAGCGCTGGTGGTTGGCTTGAGCCGGCTCGCCGGTGGCGACGTCGACGGTCCGCAGCGCACGGGGCACCGTGGAGATCGGCTTCATCGCCACCCGGACCCGGACCGGTTCGCCGTTGGTCATGCCACCCTCGATACCTCCGGCCCGGTTGGACAGTCGCGCCACCGGGTCGCCGGGGACCATCTCGTCGTGCGCGGCGCTGCCCCGCCGCCGCGCCGTCCGGAAGCCGTCGCCGATCTCCACACCCTTCATCGCCTGGATACCCATCAGCGCGCCGGCGAGCCGGGCATCCAGCCTGCGGTCGGACTGCACGTAGGAGCCCAGCCCCACCGGCAGCCCGTAGGCGATCACCTCGACGACGCCGCCGAGGGTGTCGCCGTCGCGCTGGGCGGCGTCCACCTCGGCCACCATCGCCTCGGTGGCGGTCGCGGAGTACGCCCGCACCGGGCTGGCGTCTACCCGGTCACGGTCGCCGGGACCGGGCAGCTCGTCGTCGGACGCCTCGGCCGCCCCGAGCGCGACCACGTGCGACACGATGTCCGCGCCGAGTGCCTGGGCAAGGAACGCCCGCGCAACCGTGCCGAGCACCACCCTCGACGCCGTCTCCCGCGCGCTGGCCCGCTCCAGTACCGGTCGGGCGTCGTCGAACCCGTACTTGGTCATGCCGGCGAGGTCGGCGTGCCCGGGACGGGGCCGGGTGAGCGGGGCGTTGCGGGCCCGACCCGCGATCAGCTCCGGGTCGACCGGGTCGGCCGCCATGACCGTCTCCCACTTCGGCCACTCGGTGTTGCCGATGCGCACCGCGACCGGACCGCCCTGGGTGACGCCGTGCCGCACCCCGCCGATCACCTCGAGCTCGTCGGCCTCGAACGCCATCCGCGCGCCCCGGCCGTAGCCCAGGCGGCGGCGGGCCAACTCGGCGGCCAGCTCCTTGGTGGTGATCTCGACACCGGCGACCATGCCCTCGAGCACGGCGACCAGCGCGGGACCGTGGGACTCCCCGGCGGTGATCCAACGCAGCACGAGGACAATGGTCTCACTCCCCCGTGTCACCCCGATGGCGTGGTGGCGGCCGCGGCCGCCACCACGACCCACGCCGCGAGCAGCATGGACGGCCCGTGCGGGACAGCGGCTCCGCGGGCCAGCCGCCGGGTGACCAGCCCGACCGCGGCGACCACCCCGCTGAGCACCGCCGCCAGCAGCGCCGCCAGCACCAGCGCCGGCCACGACGCCGCGGCCAGCACCGCGCCCAGCGGAGCCGCGAGCTTCACGTCCCCGGCGCCCATCGCCCGCGGCGCCACCAGGTGCACCACCGCGTGCACGCCCATCGCCACCCCGGCACCGATCACGGCACGGAGCACGGCGCCAGCGCCGACAGGCACCACGAGCAGCACCGCCGCCGGCAGCGCGGGCAGGGTGAGGGCGTCGGGCAGCCTGCGGTGCAGCACGTCGACCGTCCCGGCGGCCACCGCGAACCACCCGAGTCCGAGCAGCGCGGGCAGCCATCCTGGCGGCACCGCGCCCGCAGCCCAGGCCCCGCCGGTGGCCCCCCACACCACCGCGACCGTCACCTCGCACCACGGCGGCGGCACCCGTGCGCCACGGCGCAGCCTGTGCAGCAGCACGCGCGCCCCCGCTCCTGCCGCCGTCCCGGCGAGGGTGGCGACGAGCACCGCAGCAACTGCCATGCCATCGATGCTCTCTCCGGCAGCCCGCAGAGCACGAGACCCGACCCGCAGCTGTGGACGGCCGGACCCTGATGTGGATCGACCGGTGGCTCGGGGCTGCCGCTCCTGCGTGGTGAGTCACCCACCACCCCCCGCAGCCCCGCCGGCAGCAGCGGCTGACTGTTCCCACATCGTGAGCACGACAGCCAGGACGAAGGCCTGCACCGGCAGCGGCAGGCCGGGAAGCTCCGCCACCGCACCGGGTCGCCAGAAGTGACTCCGCTTGATCGAACCCACCCGTCGGCCCTCGCAGTGCAGCTCCTGCTCCTGCCGCCACAGCGACGCGCGCTGGAACTCGTAGGTCCGGCCATCGGCCTCGACCGTCCACCTCTTGCGACCCACCCGGTCCGCCGAGGCGATCGGCGTGCCGTCCTCGCCGACCATCCCGTACTTGTTCCCCCACATGTTGCCGCGCACCGCGTAGCGTCGCCCGTCCAGCTTGATGGTGCCGCCGGCCCGCCACGCCGACACGTCCCAGCCAGCGAGCCGCCGCCCGTCCGCGATGATGTCGTAGCGGTTCTTCCAGACGCTGACCTTCCTCGCCTCCAGCATGGCACTCAGGTAACCATCATCTGCCGTAGCCGTCGATAGCCGGGCATACCCCGGACGGGCCGAGACGTTGGCGTCCTGTGGTAGCCCGGCCCCGATCCGAGGAGCGTCCCGATGTCGGCGATCGACCCTGTTCTGCTCGACCTGTTCTCCCAGCAGCGTGGCGGCAGCCTCATCACCCTCAAGCGCGACGGGCGACCACAGTCATCGCTCGTCGGACACACGTTCGACCCGGCCGGCCGCACGCTGAAGGTGTCGATCACCGACAGTCGGGCCAAGACCCGCAACCTGCGCCGCGAACCGCGGGCGAGCTACCAGGTGACCCGGCCCGACCACAGCGGGTACGCCGTCGGTGAGGGCATCGCCGCGCTGTCACCGGTGGCCGCCGACCCCCAGGACGCCACCGTTGAGGCGCTGGTGGCCTACTACCGCGAGCTGCAGGGCGAGCACCCGGACTGGGCCGAGTACCGCGCCGCGATGGTGAGCGAGGAACGGCTTGTGCTCACCCTGCGCCTCGAGCACATCTACGGATTCGCCTTTCCCAGCTGAGCCAGGCCACGGGTGATCGACAGTCGGGTGCCGGGAACGGCAGTACGTACTGTTCCCGGCACCCGAACGTTGATCACGACGCCACTTCCGGCTGGGGTCGACTGCCGTGATCTCGTGAGCCCTACATCCGCAACCGCCCTCGGTCGCAGCTACGGCTGGGTGTTCCCCACGGGCTGAGCCAGCTCGGGGAACACCTGCGGAGGCGCCGAGGCGGGGTGGTGGCCGCGCAGCAGTGCCACCGTCACGAAGGCCGTCAGGGACGCGAGCGCGGCGATGAACGTCGGCCAGCCGTCGAAGCCCGCCCCGACCACGTCGTTGGGCAGGTAGAGCAGGGTGTTCGGCACGCCGTAGATCGTCGGTGTGACCACGAACAGCCCGATCCGAACGGCGAGGCCGACGACGATCGAGGCCGTCGCCGCGGCCGCTGTAGCCCGCGACCAGTAGTGACCGAGGACGAACGGCACGACCATCGCAGCCAGCAGCAGATCGAAGGCCAGTGTGAGCAGGATGCCGGTCTGCGGCACCCGCAGTGCGAACACGATCGCCACGGCCACCACCGGCAGCATCGTCAGTCGCACCGTGCGCAGCAACGGGTCGCGCTCGGCGCCCGGCGCTCGCGGCTCGATCCCGGCGATGTTGCGCACCGCGACGGCGGCCGTTCCCAGGATGGCGCCGTTGGCCGTCGAGCAGGACGCGGCGATGATCGCCGAGAGCACCAGGATCGACAGCCCGATGGGTGCGAGGTCGCCGAGGACGGTGAACAGCACCGGGCCTTCGGCGTCCGGGCCGAGCACGGACTGCAGCGACAGCGCCACCAGTGCGTACGGGATCCCGACGATCGCGGTACCGGCGGCGGCCACGAAGCAGGCCCGCCGCGCGACCTGGGGCGAGCGGGCGGAGAAGATCCGCTGCATGAAGTCGATCGCGACGATGTCACCGATGCCCAGCGCGATCAGCGTCGCCCAGTTGATCACCGCGCCTTGTGCCGGGTCGGCGAGCTGGCCGAGGTCGAAGGGTCCCAGCCCGTCCGGTATCGAGATGCCGAACCGCATCCCGACCCAGATCAGCAGCGCGAGCGAGCCGGTCACCGTGATGATCATCTGGATGAACGCGGTGTAGGCGTCGCTGAACATCCCGCCGGCGAGGGTGTAGGTCAGCACGATCGCGACTACCAGGAACACCCCGCCGGTGTAGCTGGTGCCGAGGAACCGCTCGAACAGGAACCCGCCGGCCACCAGGTTACCGGCGAGCAGGATGCAGAAGCTGAAGATCATCAACACCGAGGCGGCGAGCTCCACCCCGCGGCCGTAGGTGATCCGGTAGAAGTCCGGCAGGCTCAGCAACCGCATCCGGTTCATCCGGCCGGCGAAGAAGATCCCGGTGATCAGCAGGCAGAGCCCCAGACCCAGCGGCAGGCTCGCCCCTGCCCAGAACCCGAACTCGTAGGCCAGGTCGGTGTTGCCGAGGGTGGCGTTGGCGTCCACCGCCTGCCCCATCAACCCGGCCGCGACCAGCGGCAGTGCCAGCGAGCGGCCGGCGACCAGGAAGTTCGTGCTGTCGCCGTCGACCTTGCGGGCCACCACGAGCCCGACGACGATCACGACGAGCACCCCGACCGCCACCCCGATGATAATCATGATGTGGTTCCCTTCGGGAGATGCCCGGAACGCACGAGGCAGCCGAGCGTGTCGCAGATGACTCGCGTCGCGATAAGCGCGGTGATCTCTGCGTTGTCGTAGGGCGGGGAGCACTCGACGACCTCGATCCCGGCCAGCGGGCGAGCGTCGGCGATGAGCTGGATGAACTTCAGGACCTCCCGTGGGAGGAACCCGCCGGGCTCGGGCCAGCCGGTTCCGGGCACGAACGCGGCGTCGAGACAGTCGACGTCGAAGGACAGCCAGACCGCCGCCGCACCGTCCCACGCGACGTCGAGCGCCCGCTGCGCCGCCGCCTCGATGCCCATCTCCACGCAGTCGGTGACCGTCATGACGGTCGTGCCGCGCTCGCGGCCGAGCGCCACCCCCGGCCGGGGTGCCTGCCAGCCGCCGATCCCGATCTGCACGAGGTTCGTGGCCGGGACGTTCGGCAGGTCGGTGGCGTGGAACCACGGGGTGGTGTGCATCCGCTCGTCGAGATCGGTCTCCTGGGTGTCGACGTGGCGATCGAAGTGGATGATCCCCAGGTTGCCCCCGCCCAGGTGCTCGGCGACGGCCCGGGTGGTCGGGAAGCCGATCGAGTGGTCGCCGCCGAGCACCACCGGGAACGCGCCGGAGGCGTACACGTGGCCGACGGCCTTGGAGATCTGGTCGAAGGTCTTCTCGATGTTGCCCGGGATGGTGAAGATGTCGCCAAGGTCGGCGATCGTGATGGACTCGCGGAGATCGACGCCGAGCTCGAAGCTGTACGAGCCGTAGAGCGCCGAGATCTTCCGGATACCCTGGGGGCCGAACCGGGTGCCGGAGCGGTAGGTGGTGCCACCGTCGAACGGCGCGCCGAGCACCGCGACGTCGTACTCGCCGCAGCGCCGCACGTCCTCGACGTAGGGGGCCTTGAGGAAGGTGGTGATCCCGGCGAAGTGCGGCAGTTCACCGCGGGAGAACGTCGGGATCCGCTTGTCGACGATCGAGTCGGCACCGGGCAGGCCCAGCTCGAGGCCACGCGCGACCTCCTCCTCCCACCTCGTGGTGGGCAGGATGGCCTCGGCCTCGACGGCGCGGCGCGCCTCGGGGCCGTAGTTGTCGTGCAGGGGGTGGTCGGGCACGGCGGGACTCCCAGGATGGTGCCCGGCCGCGGACGGCCGGGACGTTCCAGCCTCCCGGGCTTTTCTCCCGCCGTGGAACGGACCGGGCGGCCCGCCTGCACCTCTTGGACCAGGCCCGGCGGAGCCGGCGGAACCCTAGGTGCGCCCCGCCACGCGGCGGGTCGCCGTACAGGACACCCCGTTCGAGTGACACCTGCGTTCCGGGCGCGTTGCCATCATGTCAGGTGACCGGACACCGCAACGATCACACTGTCACGCCGCCGTAACGTGCGCCCGATTCCTACCAGGACCGAACCCTCGTGAACACTGTCGGTGATCACAGCCTGGCGATGGTCCGCCCGGGTGTCGCCCACCGGGAGGTGAAACGGACTCGTCCCAGGGGACGACTTCTCTCGCAGCACGCAGATGTCGGCGCTGCTCAGCTGCCGTTTCCGCGGGGGCAGTAGCCCGTCGGGATGACGACACCGGCTCCATCAGCAGGTTTGCTATGAGCAATCACCGCGACACCCGCTCAGGTGAACCGATAACCCAGGGGGCGCACATGGCAACCGTCGAACGGGAGATGACTCTATCGGTCGTCGGCCACCCCTCGCATGGTGCCGGGACGTGCGGCCCGAGTGCGCGGCCGTGATGGCCGGCCTGCGTCGGGACCGCGGCGGTATCCGTACCGAGCGGGGCTCGCGGTGAGCCGCCAGCATCCGCCTGAGGCTCCGCCGGTTGTTCTCGGGTTGTGCTCCTACACCCACGACTCGGCCGCCGCGCTGCTCGTCGACGGTGCGCTGATCGGGTTCGCCGAGGAGGAATGCCTCGTCGGCGACAAGCACACCACCGCCTACCCGGCCCGGACGGTCGACTGGCTGCTGCACGAGGCCGGCTTGACGCCCGCGGAGGTCACCGATGTGGGCTACAACTTCCAGGCCGCCCGCTACCTCGGCGCGCTCGCTCAGGTCCCCGGTCAGCTGATCCGCGACGTCACCCGACAGCGCGTGGCCCCACGGGCCCGCAGCTTCGCCCGCGTGGCCGGCCGTACCCGTGCCCGGCTCCGGGAGCTGGGAGCCCGCTTCCCCTACGCGCAGGTCCACGCGGTCCAGCACCACCGCGCTCACGGCGTCTACGCGTTCGCGTCCTCCGGCTACGAGGACGCCGCGGTCCTCGTGGTCGACAACATGGGCGAGGTCCAGACCACCACCATCGGCCACGCCCGCCGTGGACGCTCCGGATGCGACTACCGGATCGTCGAGTCGCTCGCGGACCCGGCGTCACTCGGCTACGCCTACGAAGCGGTCACCGAACACCTCGGGTGGCGCCGCGGTGATGAGGAAGGCACCGTGATGGCGCTCGCCGCCTTCGGCGACCCGACTCGCTTCCGTGACCTCCTCTGCCAGGCCATCCCGATCATCGACAACGGGTTCACGCTGAACCCGATGCTGCTGCCGCTGCGCGTGTTGTCGGGTCGCTACCCCCGGGTCGGCCCGGCGTTCACCACTGGCACCTGCCCGCCCCGGCGACCCGGCGAGCCGGTCGAGCAGATCCACGCCGACCTCGCCGCCGCGCTGCAGGAGCGCACCGAGCAGGTCATGCTCCACCTCGCCCGCCGTGCCCGACGGCTGACCGACCTCCGGCTGCTGTGTGTCGGAGGTGGGGTCGCGGCCAACTGCGTCGCCATCGGGAAGATCGCCGAATCCGGGCTGTTCGACGAGGTCCACGTGCCGCCGGCCCCGGGTGACTCCGGCACCGCGATCGGAGCCGCGGCCGCCCTGCATCTGGCCTCCTCGGGCGAGTTGCCGACCGGAGTGGCGAACCGCTGCTACCTCGGGCCGGCCTACCCCGGCCTCGTGTTGCCGCGCTCGCCGCGACCCGGTCTCACCGCGCACCGGCCGCCGCATCCGGCCCGGTTCCTGGCCCGTCAGCTGGCCGAGGGCCGGATCGTCGGGCTGTTCCACGGCCGGCTGGAGGCCGGCCCGAGGGCGCTGGGCAACCGCTCCATCCTCGCCTCGCCGCTGCTGCCGCACGTCGTGAACCGGCTGAACGCGACGGTCACGTTCCACGAGCCGTTCCGCCCGTTCACCCCGATCGTGCCCGCCACCGCGGCAAGTGCCTACTTCACGCTGCCGCAGCGCTCGCCCTACATGTCGATCGTCTCCGGGGTCACCCACCTGACCCGCAACAAGATCCCCGCCGTCGTGCACGCCAACAACACCGCCCGCGTTCAGACGGTGGCCGACAACCAGAATCCGTTCCTGACCGAGATCCTCAACGAGTTCGCCACCTTCACCGGGATCCCGGTTCTGATCAACGCCTCGCTCAACGTCATTGGCAGACCGATCTGCGGCACCCCGGACATGGCGCTGGACTGCCTGACCACCAGCGGCCTCGACGCCCTGATGCTGGAAGGCTGGTGGGTGACCGCGTGAGGACCGGCGCCCCCGCGGGCAGCCGGCGCAGGTGTCATGGTGTCGCCGTCGAACGGACACCGCGCACCGTCCACCGGGTGACGAGCGGCTGTCGCCGGTGTGCCTCCAGCAGGCGTCGTGCCGGGCCAGCACGTTTCCGGTAGAGCGCCTCGCGTAGCTCCGGATCGCTGGTTCGGTCGACCAGCAGGCGCCAGCCGACGAGCTGGTAGCGCAGCTCGCGGGCCAGCACGCGGCCGACGGTCGTGACCGTGTCGGGCAGCTGCCCAACCGTGGGTCGGGCCACCAGTCGTGGTCGGACGTGGCGAGCATGGGGACGGCGGAACCCGGGCCCGGGGGACCCCGGGGGTTGGGGATGGCTCGGGTTCCGCCGTAGCTGAGTGTACGTTCCATACCGGCGAATGAGCAAGTAAATTGTCCGTTATACTTAACGTCGTCTCAACTTTCTGATCAGGTGGTGGTTTCCATGACCGTACGGAACGACCCGTCCGCGCTGCGGTGGCTGATCGGCCACGAGCTGCGCCGGACGCGGCTGTATGCCCAGCGCACCCAGGCCGACGCGGCAAAGACGCTCGACTGCACCCCAGCGAAGATCAACTATCTGGAGATCGGCCGCAACCAGCAGCACCCCGACGAGGTCACCGCGCTGATGCGCCTCTACGGCGCCGATGTGGCCGACGTCGACCGGCTCGCCTCGCTGGCCGCCCGAGCCGACCAGGGCACCTGGTGGGCGCCGTTCAGCGACGTGCTGCCGAACTGGTTCAAGACCTTCGTCGGCCTGGAGGGGCTGGCCCGCGCCATGTTCACCTACGACGTCATGGTGCTGGAAGGTCAGCTCCAGACCAAGGCCTACGCCACTGCGCTGCTGGAGGACAACCTGCGAGTCAGCCGGGCCGAGGCCGGCCAGGTGGTCCGCGCCCGAATGGCCCGCCAGCGAGTGACCGACGAGATCAACCCGCTCCAATACCACACCGTGATCGAGGAGGGCGTACTGCACCGCACCGTCGGCGGACCCGACGTGATGCGCGCCCAGCTCGCGCATCTGCTCAAGCTGGCCGAGCGGGACAACGTCACGCTGCAGGTCATACCAACCGCAGTCGCGGTGCATGACGGACTGGCCGGGTCGTTCCTGCTGCTCGACTTCGCCGAGGCACGGAGCATCGGCTACATCGAGTACCCGCACGGCGCGGTGTACATCCAGGAACAAGATCAGGTGGAGGTGTATAATCTTGTAGCCGAACGGCTGTCCGCCCAGGCTTTGTCGGACGCCGACTCGGCGGACGTGATCCGGGCTCGGATCGTCGCCCTGTCCTGATCTACGAGGAGCTCCCGATGGACACCTCAGACTGCCTCAACTGGCAGACCTCCAGCTACACGAACGACGGGCACGCATGCGTCGAGGTGGCGCCCACCGCGGATGGGGTGCTCATCCGGGACACCAAGGATCACAACACCGGCCCGACCCTGCGTCTCGACCTCGACGCATGGGACGCCTTCCTCACCGCCGCGCTCACCGGCACTGCCTGCCAGACCGACGCGCTCACTCTCGCCGAGGTCGGTACGTCCACCCCACACGCCGGGGTGGACGTACCGACCCGCTGGCACCTCACCAGCACCCACACCGGCGCCACCCTGCACTTCACCACCCAGGAATGGGACGCCTACCTCGCCGGCGCCCGCGACGGCGAGTTCACCTTCCCCCGCCAACCCGCCCTCGCCTCTGACTGACCATGCCCGAACGTCGGGGTACCCGGCAACCCTGGGTCGCTGCGCCGCGTGATCACCGCCGACGAACGGTTCGTGCAGCGCGGCTTGACTAGTGTCGCCCGGCGAACCTTCCCCCAGTCCTACGGGCTGGCCGACCCACCGGTCGCGGAGCAGGTCGATGCGCTGTTGCGCGTCTCGATGGATCTGTAGATCGGCAGTGTGCCTGGTCTCAGACCTCCGGAAGTTGGGTGTGGGTTGTAGTTGAGGTCGGTCAGGTTGTGGTGATGGTGTAGGTGATGGGGCGGTGGTCGCCGGGGATGTGGGGTGGGGTGGTGTTGAGCTCGTCGAGCA
>Ga0136617_10000126_pt1 | contig 54138 bp, 57 predicted proteins | sample AntDrymUQ3222106_2_FD_129672 | JGI IMG/M metagenome (GOLD analysis project Ga0136617, IMG submission 129672) | Polar desert sand microbial communities from Dry Valleys, Antarctica - metaG UQ322 (21.06) | ecosystem: Environmental > Terrestrial > Soil > Desert | place: Antarctica: Dry Valley...
AGTCTTCCTGAAGCTGTGCTCATCTCCGCTTCGCGGCGACTAGCCGCTAAGCAGCATGACTTTCAATTTCATATGGTCGTGTTAGGTGACAGCGGCTGCGGAGATAGGTGGCCTTGCAACTCGCGACGTCTCGTCCAACCCGGAGCACCGCTTTTCCCCAAAGCATCTAATACGTCGTATCCTATGCTTATCAGCAGTTCCGGCGATGTCGATCGATCGTGTGCTATCCCCTGCCCATCGAGGGTCGCAGTCTCGATCGCGCTGGCGAAAATTGGGTTGCCGCCGTGGCTTGTCATCTGGTTTGCGAGCTTAAATCGTCGATAAATCCCAATCACAGCGCCAACGTCATACGCCGGTAGCTCACCCATCCTGCCAACAAGTGCATCGAAAACAATGCATGAGAAGATTGGATGTTTGCGAATACCAGTTGCGTCAACTGAGGTCTGTTGAAACCGGACCACAAGCCTAACGTTGTGAGCGATCTCATCAGCTATTACTGTCGCCAGCGCTCGCCTTTCGCGCCGGGGTTTGATAAAGCCCTCCCAAACAAGCAGAGGAACGGTGCCGACCACGATACCTACGACCAAGCTGCTAAAATCAAGTTGCGTTGGCATCAGCGAAGAAATCCTTCATCGGCGTTGCGATGGATCAGGACCGTCACCTAACTAAATATTAGACCGCGAGAATATACTGCGGAGAGAACGCAAATCGTGCCGCCGCCGCTGGAATTGCTGCATCTGTAATGCTCTGCTTGAGCGCAACGGCCGATGAGGCAATGAGTTACGCACTGAGGCCCCCGGGCCGGTGCCCGGAAGCCTGCGGACCGATGCAGCATATCGTGGCGTGTAGCGTCCGGATGACTGTAGCATGGTCTGACGAACCTCACGGACCAAGCTAGAGAAGATCAGCCGGACTTCTCACTCCGAGGCCGCCCTTGTTGAGGACGTGAGTATAGATCATCGTCGTCCTGACGTCGGAGTGTCCGAGCAACTCCTGAATCGTTCGGATGTCTGACCCGCTCTCGAGGAGGTGTGTCGCGAACGAATGACGAAGGGAATGACAAGTCGCGCGCTTCGTCAGGCCGCTGTCTCGAACAGCTCTCGCGAACTCCCGCTGGAGAACGCTCTCATGCATGTGATGCCGTCGACGCGCTCCAGTCTCCGTCTCCATGTAGGTCCTCGCCGCTCCAAACGCGTACTGCCATCGCCAATCGGTCTCGGCTGAGGGAATTTTCCTCGCAAGCGCATCCGGCAACACCGAGCCGCGCACACCGCTCCGTATGTCGCGGTCGAATGTTTTCTTCCTTCGATCGAGATGAACCCGCAAGGGCGGTATCGCCAACCTCGGCAAGGGAACCCGTCGATCCCGATCACCCTTTCCGGAACGAATGAGTATTTCCGCGCGATCGAAGTCAAAATCCTTTACTCGCAGAGACAAACACTCGGAGATTCGCAGGCCACCTCCATACATTAGCGTGGCGCACAACCTGGGCACCCCACGCATGTCAACCAGTATCCTCCTGATCTCGCGAACCGAAAGAACAACAGGCAGACGCCGCCCACGGCGTGCCCTGACAATGTCGCCTGAAACGACGAGCGGCATCATCAAGACATGCCGATAGAGAAACAGCAATGCGTGCAGGGCCTGATTCTGAGTGGATGCGCTGACCTTCTGAGCTACAGCCAGATCCGTGAGGAATGCGGATACTTCGGCCTCACCAAGCAAAGCTGGGTGTCTCCGGCCATTAAACAGAACGAACCGGCGAACCCAGCCGATATACGCCTGCTCAGTCCTCCTGCTGTACCGGCTCGCCCTCAACCGATGCCGAACACGTTCGAGCAGCCTCAGCCGCCGCTCAGTTTCTGGTTGCCGACTGAGATGTGAGACCGGAATCAAAGGGAAGGGGGCATCCGACATTCCGAACGGTCGAGGGACCGCGGCATCCCACTCTCACCATTCCAAAGCCCGCAACGCCTCAAAACCGCCACCTGGCGTGGAAGTACCGTCAGGCGCGGCACGCTATACATTAGAAGGCAATGACAGGGGTGCCGCCGCGCTCGCCGATTTCCGGCGTGCGAAGACGAGCTGAGAAAGTCCCTCAGAACCTGACCCGGTTAGTACCGGCGTAGGGAGTCAACAATGGAAGCACGTACGCAGATGCACTACGCGCGTCGGGGCGAGACCACCGACGCGATGCGCTTCGTTGCCGAGCGCGAAGAGATTTCCGCCGAGTTAGTGAGAGACGAGGTGGCTTGCGGTCGCCTCGTGATCCCCGCCAACATCCGCCACCTTGCGGGCACCCTCGAGCCGATGTGCATCGGCAAAGTTGCGCGGGTGAAGATAAACGCGAACATCGGCAACTCCGCGGTGTCATCCGACATCAACGGCGAGATCGACAAGCTGAGCATGGCGGTGAAGTACGGCGCGGATACAGTGATGGACTTGTCCACCGGGGGCAACATCGATGCGATCAGGCAGGCGATCATCGATACATCGGTCGTCCCAATCGGCACGGTGCCAATCTACCAGGCGGTGCAGCAGGAGAAGCAGCTCGAGGAACTCACCGCCCAGGATCTGCTGGACATGATCGAGCACCAGGCGAAGCAGGGCGTGGATTACATGACGATCCACGCCGCGATTCTGATCGAGCACCTGCCGCTCGTTCACGGACGTACTACCGGCATCGTTAGCCGCGGCGGGTCACTGCACGCCGTGTGGATGATGCATCACCGAAAGCAGAACCCGCTGTACGAGCATTTCGACGAGATTCTGGAGATCCTTCGGTATTACGACGTCACGATCTCCATCGGTGACTCGCTGCGCCCGGGATCGCTCGCCGATGCCAGCGACCGCGCACAGTTCGCCGAGCTCGACACGATGGGCGAGCTGACGAAGCGCGCCTGGGAATACGATGTACAGGTGATGATCGAAGGCCCGGGACACGTGCCGATGGATCAGATAGAGATGAACGTCAAACGCGCAAAGCGCGTCTGCCATGAAGCGCCGTTCTACACGCTTGGCCCGCTCGTCATCGATATCTCGCCCGGCTACGACCACATCTCCAGCGCCATCGGCGCCGCGCTGATCGGCTGGCACGGGTCGGATATGCTCTGCTACGTCACGCCGAAGGAACACCTTGGCCTCCCGAACGCGAATGACGTGCGCGAAGGAGTCATCGCGTACAAGATTGCCGCGCACGCCGCCGACGTCGCCCGCGGACGCAAAGGCGCCCGTGACCGCGACGACGCACTGTCACGAGCTCGCTACGCATTTGACTGGAAGGAACAATTCCGCCTCGCACTCGATCCCGATCGCGCCCAGGAATACCACGACGAGACTTTGCCTGCCGAGTACTTCAAGAGCGCCGAGTTCTGCGGAATGTGCGGGCCGAAATTCTGCTCGATGCATCACTCGAGAACGATCGAGGAAGGGATTGCGGCGCTCGCAAAGGCCGCAACGGCCGCAGAATCCACCGAGAGCTTGCGCGACACAGAATCCGCAGAGAAGAATGAGGTGGCCTCGATTTCGTAGGCCAGAACCGGGTATGGAACTGTGGTGTATCCAGGGGCGCGTCGAATCGTGGCGCGCTCCTTCCATGCCCTCATAACACTCCATTGGCAGTGAAGTTGTCCATCCTGATTCGCGCCACCGCCCTGACCTTGGTTTTAGGCGGCTGCGCATCGGGCGCATACGACCCCGCCCCATCGATCGTCCCGAGGCCCATCTCCGACGAAGACATCATGTACTTCACGGAGCATGCGCTCATGGTGCCCGTGGAAGGATTGTCGCCATCGGACCTTCGCGACTCATTCAACCAGCCGCGCAGCGGCGGCAGAACCCACCGCGCGATTGACATCCTCGCACCGCGAGGAACCCCGATCGTCGCTGCCATCGGTGGTCACGTTCTCAGACTTCGACAGAACGCCGCCGGCGGGATCACCGTTTACCTGATCGACGAAAACCGAAGATACGTCTACTACTACGCACACCTCGACCACTATTCGGATGCCATCACGGAAGGTCTCGCGGTGCAACAGGGATTCGTGATCGGATACGTCGGCACCAGTGGCAACGCGCCACCGGACACTCCGCATCTCCATTTCCAGGCGATGCGCATCGGCGATGGACAGCGCGACTGGTGGAATGGCACACCTGTTGATGTGCGACCGTTCATGACGAAGAGGGGAACAGCGACACAATGAAGGGAAGCGAGCGTGCGGACCTTCGCGCCGAAGCGCACCACTTGAGCCCGACTGTGCATGTCGGCCAGCATGGCCTGTCAGCGACGTTGATGACATCGCTCGACGACACGCTCCGCACTCACGAGCTGGTCAAGGTCAAACTCGGGAAAGCCGCGGACCTGAAACCGAAAGACGCCGCTGCCGCTCTGGCCCTCGCTACCGCCTCGGAGGTTGTCCAGGTGATCGGACGCACCGCGACGTTCTATCGCGAGAATCCCGACATCAGCAGGAAGAAGGGAGATCTGCCTCCTTGGAGACGTTGACCGGAATGGCCCCGGCGCAGCTCGAGGTTGGACATCGCATCTCCGATCCAACCACCGACCTCCAGCATCCTGCGCTGGACGAAATGCGGTCCGCAATCGGATCGCATTGCACGGTGCTGTTCTTCCTTCGCGCCTTCACATGAATGAGCTGTCTCACACACGCCGCTCAGTTGGAGCGGCATCGAGGCAACATCGAGCAACTCGGCGGCCGCGTCATGGCGATCGGCCCGGGCAGCGAACAATCCGCCGCGCGGCTCAAAAAGCTGTTCAAGCTGCGATACCCTGTGTTCGGCGATCGCCGCGCGACGGTCTACGGCCTCTTCGGCCTGCGACGCGTTCTCGCGATCGTGCAGCAGAGCGGAGCAGCGGTCATCGACCGCGAAGGAGTCATCACGTATCTGCATCGAACGGCTAACCCGCAGGACGCGCTGCGGATCAAGGAGATCATTGGAACGCTGGAGAGGGGCGGGAGCTGACGCCGCGCCCCCACTCTCACGTCAGTACCTCCAGTACTCCATCGTCACGCCTTCGTCTTCGATAATCAGCGTGCTGCCGTTGAGGCGGCCGTAGTACCGGTGCCCGCCCACTTCGTCGAAAGTGAACTCGCCATTGTAATAGTCGTAGTTACCATACGTCGAGGTGGAGTTGGTAGAGCTCGAGCCTCGTACTGTCTCACGCAGTATAAGCGCTTCCGTGAACGTCCCGTCATTTTCGATCGAGAAGTTCGCGTTCAGAATCTCGAGCCGGTAGCCGGACTCCTCGTAATACACAGCCGGCAGCCTTACGCCGTTGACGCTGCGCAGCTCGTACGTGCCAGCGACGCTTCCTGACCCGACCAGATCGACCGCCCCGCAACCTGCCAGAACGGTGGTAGCCATCAGTGCGGCAACCAGAAACCATGACTTCCGCATCTTGTTTCTCCATGTGTTGGCGACCGGCCCCGATCCGGGTGGGCATCACCGTGACGCCAGGGGGGAACTGCCGGTCAACCTCGGTACACCAGAGACCTCAGAGGGCTCCGCCACGCAGAGATCCAGAGTCGCAGAGGGCGGCGACGCGATGACGCTTCAGTCGATGGTCTGGCTATTGGAGACCATCGTTCTATACTAGGACAACAGCAGAGCCAGGACCTCACCCAGCGTAGCTACGCTACATGGTTACGCGACAGAGACCCCACCGATGGGCGCAACCGCAGTCATAGCAATGATCAGGCGAAAGGAGCGCGAAGTCGTGGAAGACTTTCGCGCCGCAGGGGCAACCTCCGCCGCGACAGCCAAATCGCTCGATGAGGTCGGCATCCAGGAAAACCACATCGTGCGACGGCTGTGCAAACGCGAGGTTCTGCGGGAGGCGTCCCCGGGCCAGATGTACCTCGACGAACGCGTCTGGACCGCCACCCGCGCAATGCGCCGCCGGATGGGAATCGTCATGCTCCTGACGATCGCCCTGGTGGGTCTGGGCGTCCTGTACGGAGTCCTGACCTTCAACTGACTCGCCTCTTCCCCGGGCGAAGGCATCAATAGAGCAAACTCGGCGAGGCGACGTCTCCGAACCACGCCGAACGCGGTTGATATTCACTTAACGGGGTCTATTTTTCGCGTACTGAGCGAGTCGCTCGACCCTTACAGTAATCAATGCCCTACATCATCACCGAAGCCTGCAAGAACACCAAGGACAGAGCCTGCGTGGATGTCTGTCCCGTGGACTGCATATATGAGGGGCCCGATCAGCTGTACATCCATCCCGACGAGTGCATCGACTGCGGTGCGTGTGAGCCCGAGTGTCCCGTGACCGCAATCTTCCCTGAAGAGGACGTCCCGGCGAACCTCAAGGAGTACATTCAGCTCAACAAGGACGTCTTCAAGAGTCCCGACCCACCGGGCCGGCCCCAGCGCTGAACGTCAGGGTCAGGACCGATACAGGAAAAGGTCCTTGGCCACGAACGCTGCCGTCAGCACGACATATCCCAGGAACGTGCTGAGCTCGCTTTTCCACGCCTCGCGCCAATCGTGCGGTCCGGGCGCAGGCTCGTCCGGTTTCTCCGGCACCCAGCGCGGCGTGCAGTGCTTATAATCGAGATACTCCCGCCCAAATGTCGACTCGAGCACACCCTCTTCGTAGCGGACAATCAGGCTGTACTCAGCCGCAAAGAGCAGCACTGCGATCGGCAGGAACCACAGCACACCGGAGATGACTACGAAGCCGATCCACACGAAGAAGTTGCCGTTGTAAAGCGGATTTCGCATCCACGCAAAAGCGCCATGCGTGACGAGCTTCGGCACGTTTCGCGATCGGCGCCGTGTTGTCGTACCAGCCGCTGCGACACCGGCCAGTCGAAACAATTCGCCCGCGATTACCAGCAGCGCGCCAATTACCCAGCGATTCGGGGATGTCGTGCCCTTCGCGATCAGCGGTACCGCCAAAAACAGAACCGGTAACCAGCCGCGATTTCGAAACAGTATCGCGCCGAGCCGAGCGGAAGGCGTGAGCTCCGCGGCGCTCATTTGAGCGCCAGGCGGAGTGGGCGGCGATCCCTGCGCCGGAGTCGTCCTCGGTGAAGTCATGCCGGAAGCGCGATTGGCCGCATGTCAGGCAGGCGGGTCCTCCCACGGGGAAAAGATCGCGCGCCATTCGTCCGGCACGGGAATCGATTTTCCTTCCGGACTGATCGTGACGTACACCACCTTCGCGTCGCACACCACCGCGCCACGCTGGTTGGTCGCGAGCTGCCGCACGGTGAAGCTCGTTTTCCCAATCGTCAGCAGCCCTGTGCGCACGATGAAATCATCGCCCGGCAAAACCGGCAGGCTGTACGAAATGTCCACGTGGCGGACAACCGCCCACTGCGCGCGCTTGATGTAATCCCTGTACTCCATATGCTCCTCGAGAGCCGCCCATCTTGCTCTCTCGAGAAGCATCAGCATGTAGGCATGATTGACATGCCCCGCGGTGTCGCAGTCGCTCGGATGGATGTGGATCTTCAGCTCGTCAGGCATCGCGCGTCGAAAGTTAACCAGAAGAGGATTGGGCCCCGCGCCGTCTTCGTCTCATCGAGAGCAGCCGCGAAGGCCTTCGCGCTGTAAGTAGAGTCGAGCCTGATTCCGCTGTAGGCCTCTAACATTGCCGCCGCACGGTCGGCAGTCGCCAGTGGCCGGCCGTAAGCACCACCGAATACGTGGTGCACCACGCGCACGCCGCGAGGATCCACTACTGGCATCGCCTCGCCGGTAATTTTCCGGATGAGCCGCGCAGTGCGGCGGGCAAGGCCGAGCACACGGGTTCGATTCACGAACAGCCGGGGACCGACTCGTGCGCCGATAACCTCGATCGAGCTTCCCGCTATCGCGAGTCCTAGCGCCATTCCCGCAACAGTGCCACCGCTCCCCAGCGGTAACACGATCGACTGGGGAACCGGCATCTCACCGGACTCTATCTGTGCCGCAAGCTCCAGCGCTGCGTTCACATGTCCGAGAATTCCGAGAGGCGTGCTCCCTCCCAGCGGGATATAACGAACGTCGCTGGTGGCATGACGAAGACGAGCGCGGGCGATGGTCAACAAACTGCTCCGCGCGACCCTCGCTCCTGGTACCATCTCGGCGATGCGGCCGGCTATCAGGTCAGCGACAGGATTCATGTCATGCGCCCAGCGAAGAGCGACCATTGTCGCTCCGATCCGCGCAGCATGGGTCGCGGTCGACAGAATATGTGTGGAGCCTGCGCCGCCAACCGTGAGAACCGTATCCCCGCGCCTCACACCGCCGAGCAGGAACTCGAGTGCGCGAACCTTGTTGCCCGCACAACCTGGCGCGTTGAGATCATCGCGCTTGATCCACAACTCAGCGGGCCCGCCCATTCCGTTCAGCGGCTCGACTGGCGATGGGAGTGCACAAAGCGACACACGAGGTAGCCGGCGCAGCGCAGGAAAGCGCTCATAGAGCGGAATGGTGGCGTCAGTCTGTGCCGACACCGCGGGATACGTCGTAGCCACCTCCATTGCCCGATTCGCTAGATTGGCGGCATGGCTTCATCCGATTCGGGAACGCTTTCGTACCTCGACACTTCAGAGATGGTCGACCAGTTTCTGGACGACATCTCAGGCGTGCGCGAGATAGCGCTCGATACCGAAGGTGCGAGCTTCCACCGGTTCATCGACCGAATCTACCTCCTCCAGATAACGACGCGCGACGGCAGTGCCATCATCGACCCACTGCCAATCGGAATGCCGAAGCGACTCGGCGCCCTGCTCGAGGATCCCGACATCGAAGTCGTGTTCCACGACGCCGACTATGACCTTCGGCTGCTGCACCAGGACTACGGCTGGCACGTGAACACGATCTTCGACACCCGCGTTGCCGCCCAGCTGCTTGGCATCAAGGCCTTCGGGCTCGCCGCGCTGCTGGAGCAGTTCTTCGCAGTCAAGCTCGACAAGAAACACCAGCGCGCCGACTGGTCCTTAAGACCACTGACTCAGGGAATGCTCGACTACGCCGCGCAGGATACGCGGCATCTGCTGGATCTGCGCGACGAGCTCAAGACACGGCTCGACAAGCTCGGACGCGCCGACTGGGCGCGTGAAGAGTTCGAGCGTCTCGAAGGAACGAGGTGGGAGGAGGCAGACGACTCACAGGCATTTTTTCGCATCAAGGGGGCGCGAGACTTAACGCGCCGCGAGCTGGCGCTGCTTCGCGAGCTCGTCCCGTGGCGGGATTCAGTCGCACGAGATGTTGACCGCGCAACATTTCGCGTGATGGGGAACGAGGTACTGCTCGACATCGCGCGAACCGCTCCGCGCTCAGTGCGTGCACTGTCGTCTCTCAAGGGAATGCCGAGGGGGATACTCGACCGCGGCGCGACGGCGATACTCTCCGCGATCGAGCGCGGGCTCGAGGTAGCGGAAGAACATCTGCCGCGTTTTCCTCGTGCTCCGAAGTGGGAGCGCGAGGATGACTTCGACGATAAGGTGTCGCGTCTCAAGGCCGTGCGCGACTCGGCAGCGACACACCTGTCGCTCGACCCTGGGGTACTATGCTCGAGGGAGCGGCTGGAGGCGATAGTGAGAAAGCGGCCGGCCAATGTCGGGGATCTGGAGGATGTACCCGGCCTCAGGAAATGGCAAATCGCGGAAATGGGCGAAGAGTTCATCGCCGCTCTTACGTGACAGGAGCACTACTTCAGGAACGCTAGAACCCCAGGTAGGCCCTCACACGTGGCTCCATTTTCTCCGGAGTCCAGAACGGAGTCCACACGAGATTCATCTCCGCGCTTTCCACTCCGGGAAGCGATTTGATCTCCTGCTCGGCGTTTCCCATGATCTCCGGTCCCGATGGGCAACCCGGTGATGTGAGGGTCATATCCACCTTCACCTTCGTCCCATCTATGTGAATGCCATAGACGAGGCCCATGTCGAGGATGTTGAGATTGAGATCGGGATCTTTCACGCGTCGCAGCGCAAGCTTGACCTGATCTTCGCTCACAACTCCGGTGGTCGGCGGAGATTCCTCGCCGGTAGCGACGCTCAGCGGGATGACGCGGTCTTCGGCGAAAGTATCGTCCAGAATTGCGGGCTGGTTCTGATTGAGGGAGTCAGCACGCGGCGCGGCGGCGGCAGTTTCGGGATGGTCGCTCATCCCTGAAAGCTAGCGTCGCGACCGCGTCCGTGTGGATTTCGCGGCAGCCTTTCGCGTCGCCGATTTGGCGCGTGCCGAGGCGGCGCGGGTCCGCGCGCTCTTCGCCTTCAATGCCGAGCTTCTGGTCGAGGAGCGTTTGGCCTTGGCGGCGGAACTCTTCGACGACGTTCGCTTCGACTTCGCCACCGAGCTCTTCGAGGAGGAGCGCCTTGCCTTTGCCGACGCGCTCTTGCCCGACCGGCTCTTCGACGCGCGCGATGACGCTGACTTGCGGGACGCCGTTACACACTTCACACGGCTGCGCTTGCTGCCGCGTGCACCGCGCGACCGTCTGGCCTTCGTGCAGCGTACTGGCTGCGGCTTCGGCCGTGTCCACCCGACTTCCTGATCCGCGCGGAATGCAGTCGGCATGGCCAGAACGGGTGTCGGCCCGTCGAGAACTGCCAGCACCGCGGCATCGGAGAGATCTGAGCGAATGTCGGCGATGATTCGTGCCGGCCGCTGTGCTTTCGACGCGTGCACGCGGTTGGTGAGCAGCACCACGAACATCTCGCGATCGGGATCTATCCAGATCGACGTTCCGGTGTAGCCGGTGTGACCGTAGGCGCGTTCGGTCAGATAGCGGCCGGAGCCGTAATCACCGTCGGCCGTATCCCATCCCAGCGCGCGATGGCCTGCAGCGCGGCGAGTGAACAGCGCGACGGTCGGCTCGCTCATGATCTGAACGCCGTCGTACGTCCCGCCGTTCAGCATCATCTGCGCGAAGATCGACAGGTCGGTGGCCGTGCTGAAGAGTCCCGCGTGACCGGCGACGCCGCCGAGCGCGTAGGCGTTTTCATCGTGCACTTCGCCCCGCAGTGGATAGCCGCGAGGTGGCGTGACTTCGGTCGGCGCGATTCGATAGCGAAGTGAATCGGGCGGACGGTAGTAGGTGTCCCGCATGCCCAGCGGCCCGAACACCCGCTGGTTGAGGAAGATGTCCAGGCGCTGGCCGGAGACGGCCTCGACGATCATGCCCAGTACGTCGGCGCCGAGGTCGGAGTAGATGTAGGCGGCACCCGGGTAGTATTCGAGGGGTGTCTCGAGAATCATGTCGCGAGCTTCCTGCGGGCTTCTCGCGCGGCGCCAGAGATCGCGGCCCGCGGGAAGTCCGGAGCGGTGCGTGAGGAGGTCGCGAACCGTTACGCGGTCCCGGCTGCCACCGGAGAATGCAGGTAGATAGCGAAACACGGGAGCATCGAGGTCGATCTTTTTCTCGTCATAGAGAACCATCACCGCCGTGGCGGTGCCGACAACCTTGCTGAGTGAGGCTACATCATAGATGGTGTTTTCGGCGTCGACGTCACCGGAGACTGTCGACCAGGATAGTCTGCCGAACCCCTTCTCCCAGACCGCGGCGCCCTTTCGGCCGACAACCACGGCAGCTCCGGGGTAACCGCCCGCAGCGATCCCTCTCTGCACCACGCGATCGATTGACTCGAGGCGGGATGCGGACATGCCGACGGCATCGGGTGCTTTGGACGGAAGACCGTCGCTACCATGTACGAGCGTGAGCGCGGTCACAATTACCTTGAGCAAATTGGAGCTCCTTCGACTTCATCCGGGTACCGCTCGCATGGAGCCATTGTTCCGGGGTACCAGACTGCATTCCCCGGCAACGCTTTACCCAGTTCACCTGACTTCCTGACGACCCGCCCCCCGGCTCGTCACCAGGGTGCTCAAAGTAATACCCCACAAACGATTTCGCGCTCTTTTTTTCGTTTTGTGATATGCATGTTACGGTGTAAACGAAGGTTTGGATTCAAGCCACAAAACACGTCAAAATCGCCGCCCTCGGCAACTGTCCGAATCGTTGGCGTGACTAATTTTCCAGACGGGATGCAAACCGACGAGTTGGAGCTCCAGCGAGCCATCAAGGGCGATGAGGCGGCGATGCGGCAGCTGTGGCTGCGGCACTCGCCCCACATCGACGCCGTTGTCCGTCGCCTTTGCGGCGACCACGACGTGGCGGCCGATATCGCCCAGGAAGTCTGGATCCAGATCTTCAGGGCGCTTCCCGGGTATCGGGGCGAATCGCAGTTCGGCACGTGGGCACATCGCATCGCGGTGAACCGCACACTGAACGCGCTTCGCAAAGTGAAGCGGATCGCGAAGCTGGAAACGGAGATCGAGGATGACAGCGCGTCCGTGGAAGGCGACACGGACAGAACGTTTCTCGCTGAATCGATCGATCAGGCGATGACTCAGCTGTCGCCGGGCGCGAGGACCGTTTTCGTGCTGCACGACATCGAAGGATATACACACGACGAGATCGGCAAGGAGCTCGGCATAACGTCGGGCGGGTCGAAGTCTCAACTGTTCAAGGCACGCGCCAAGCTTCGCCGGCTGCTGGCGCACGTTGTCGATGAATCAACCGCCGGCGTTGGAAGGACACATGTTGCCCCTATCTGAAAAAGAACTCGACGAAATGGTCGCCCTCGAGCGATCCCGAGGCACTCCCGCTCTCACCGACTGGGATTCCCTGGCCGCGCGGCTTCGCGCGGAAGGACTGATGAAGGCTCCCGCGACCACCCGCAGGCTGTTCTCCAGCCGCTGGATTCAGGCAGCCGCCGGGCTCGTCCTGGCTGTCGGTGGCGTGGCTGCTGGACGGGTGAGCGCCGGTGCGTCGGCACTCCCTGCCGGGGAGGTTCAGACGACTGCGCAGACGGCGTCCGTTGAGCCTCGGGCAGAAACCAGCGCGACCCCCGCCTCCGCCACGCCCGGCTTCACCTCCCCCGAGGAAGCGTGGGAGGTTTTAAATCGAGCCGGCGAGCAGTACCAGCGCGCCTCGGCATATCTGTCGGCGAGCAATACCGAAGTTCCGCTGCCGCAGGAACCGGAGCAATACCGCACCAGGCTCGCCGCCCTCGACAATGTGATGTCCGAGATGCGGGACGCGCTGAAGGAAGCGCCTCAGGATCCGGTCATCAACCAGTACTACCTCGCGACAGTCGGTGCGCGCGAGGCGACCCTGCGCCAGATGGGAACAACGCTTCCCGCCAGCGCCAGACTCAATCGGTTCTAGGGGATGCGGGCGATGCGGTTCACGCGATTTTTCGGAGCAGGACTCGTCGTGCTCATGTCGCTGACCCCGGTCAAGGGGCGGGGGCAGGCTCAGCCGGCCAGGGGCTGGGTGGGCGTAGTGATCACCACCGGGATCGGTCAGGCCAACGCCGCCGGAGCGATGGTGTTCAATGATTATCCGGTGATCGAGTCGATTGATCCGGGCTCTCCCGCCGAACGAGCTGGCCTTCAGGCGGGCGACATGATCATGTCGTTGAACTCCCAGGACCTGCGAAAGAATCCAATCCCGATGAGCAGCATGCTTCAGCCGGGCCAGAAAATTGTGTTCAGGTACATGCGAAATGACCTGACAAAAGTAAGTACTATCAACGTAGTAGAACGTCCGGTGGGTACTTCCGGTCATTTCGCGCTGTCGGTCATCGGGCCGGCGCCCTCCGGGCCGCGTCCGGCCGGCCGTCTCCAGCGCGAGGCGGCCGTCCGGGCAAGGACCGAAGTCGTCCTCAGAAGAGAGCGTGCGCCAGGCGGTGTCATGCCCACCGTGACGGTGCCGATCATCTTCGGGCAGGGCACCCCCAGCATCGCCGTTGCAGGCGCGGAGCTGACTCAGCTCAACGACGGGCTACGGGACGTGCTCCAGATCAGAGGCGAAGGCGTATTCGTGATCAACGTGGCGATGGGGACGCCAGCCGGCGCCGCTGGGCTCAAGAGCGGAGACGTAATTGTGAGGGCAGACCGCGAGATGGTGCAGAACCCCGGAGAGCTCCTGCGGGTCATGCAGGCCGCGACCGAGAACTCGCTGATGCTCCAGGTGCTGAGGAAACGAAAGACCCACAGCGTCACGCTGCGCTGGTAGTACCGCGTGGCGGTCCGCTAACCGGCTGGCCGCTAGTCGAGCTTGCGGCTGTCCGGCACGAGCGAAGCATGAATCGCCAGCGACGCTATCGCCCCCGCGGCCGCGGCGGCGATAGCTAGCTGCGGCCCCGGCGCGACATCACCCGCGGCAAAGACATTCAGAACCGAAGTCCGGTTCCGGTCGTCGACAACGATCAGTCCCGAGTCGTCGCGCTCGCACTTCAGCTGCGCCCCAAGATCATCAGCCGGATACTGCCCGATCGCGAAATAGAGGCGATCGCAGTCCAGCTGCATCCCATCGGAGATACAGATCGATCGAATCTCCCGGTTTTCGGCGATGATTCGATCCACCTTGTCCAGCAGGACCGGAATGTTCAACGCTTTCAGCTGTTTCAGGTGACGCGGCTCCATGTCCGCCGGGTTGCCATTCGCACAGATCACGATTTCGCTGGTCCAGGCAGTGAGAGCAAGCGCCATCCCCACCGCCTTCCGACCCGAGCCGATGACCACAGTCTTCTTGTCGACTGTCTCGTAGCCATCGCAATCCGGGCACACGTGAGCCGTTTCACCGTAGCACTCGTCGAGTCCCGGAATCGTCGGCCAGACGTCATGAATTCCGATCGCGAGCAGCAGACGCCGGGATGCGAGAGCCTGGCCACCCTTCAGACCGAGGTTGAACCGTTCGCTGTTCGTGTTCTTCACGGTCTCGACTTTGTCGTCGATCAGCTCCGCCCCGAACTTCCGGGCGTCGTTCCGGCCGCATTCCCGAAGCTTGGGCGAAAGAATCCCCTGCGAGCCGAGAAACCCGTTGATGCCGCGGGTCTCCCAGTTGCGCGGGTCGCCGGAGTCGATCAGTACCACCGAGTGCAGATATCGGGAGAGCCACAATGCAGCGGTGAGACCGGCCGGCCCTCCACCAACTATGGCGACATCATAGACATCATCCTTCACGGTGATTTCATCTCCTTTGAAAAGCCACATCGGCGGGTGCAAGAAAAAGTCCGGCGAGAAAAGAAGCAATCCCCGCGCGGCTGCGTTGCCGATACATTCGTGGTTCCAAGCGACTAAGATTATCACTCGTCCTCCGACCAGGGAGTGAAAGGTCGAATCCGGGTTCGCTGACTGCGCAGGATTTCCCCGCCGACTATGCGTGCATTTTGTTCTGGGTATCTCGTGGCCGTATTGCTCGCGCCGTCGATGCTGGGGGCGCAGTCGCTGCTCGACCGCCCCCCGAATCTCTCGGGAAACTGGACGGGGGCGCCGGGCACGCTGCATTTCAACTTCCTGCATCGGTTCACCGCCAGCGACGGCCCCGAGCGGAAAGTCTCCAACGTCCCGACGTTCATGCTCGCGGCAGGATTGCCTAAGCGCATCCTGGCCGGGTTCAACTACTCTACGAATTCCACGCTGACGCCACGGTTTCCCAATGAATGGGAGTTGTTCGCGCGCTGGACCCCGCTCTCCGAGGATTACGGCGCACCCTTGGACCTCGGCGGACAGGTCGGATATAACAACGCGGCCGAAGGGGTTGATGCCGAAGCCTCACTCGGACGCAAGTTCGGGATAGCGCGGTTGATGGCCGTGGGTCGCGCCCTGTCCGATCCGCTCAACTCCGGCAACGTCCGCTACGCCGTCGGCGGGGGAGCCGCAATCCGGCTCGGCACCTCTGTCGCGCTGGCGGCCGATGTCGCGACGCTGACGTCGAGAGACTCGACCGAGCGCGTGGCGTGGGGCGCCGGCCTTCACGTCGCGATCCCGATGACGCCCCACACGCTGTCCCTCCAGGTGACGAACACTCTGGTCGGTACAATGCAGGGTGCATCGCGTGGCGGCCCCGACGTGCGCTACGGATTCGAGTTCACAATACCGCTGACGCTCCGGCGGTATTTTGGCGGGCGAGGAGACGTACCGGCCGCTGCGGAAACCCCGGTCGCGGTGATCGATTCTTCGGCCATACCCACACCGGTTACGCCGGCGCCCGTCCGCGCACCTGCCGATTCGGCCAAACCTCCGGCCGCCAGACCTTCAGCTCCGGGCACTCCTGCGGCTTCGGCGCCGGTGCGGCCTTCACCCTCACCCTCACCCTCACGCACTCCCGGCGCTCGTCCATCCCGGCGAGTGGTTCGAAGCGGAATCAAGAACATCTCCTATCTCCAGCCGCGGCACCAGATCACGGTCGGCACCACGATCGAATGGACCAACACCGACCCCTTGCCCCATACTGTGACGGCGACCGACAAGAGCTTCGACTCGGGCCTGATCAAACCGGGAAAGACGTTTCGTCATACTTTCACGACGGTGGGTACGTTCAACTTCTATTGCATCCCTCACCCGTTCATGACGGGAACAGTTGGGGTGCGACCGCAATGAAACGGACTTTGCTGAGAACCGGGGTGACGAGCATCGCGGTTGCGACGCTGGTCTCAACGCTCGCGTGTTTCTCAGAGAGGACGACCGGCACGGAACCCGACCTCACGAGCTGCAACGTCCAGCTTCCCGCCGAAGCTTTCGGCTCCGCGGTCGTCATCATCCGCGATTTCACATTCATCCCAGCGCAGGTTCGTGTGAGGCCGGGGACGAAGGTGACGTGGGTGAACTGCGAAGTGCCGGGAAGTGTTTCCCATACGAGCACGGCGGACGGTGGGGCCTGGAACTCGCCGCTGTTCGCACCGGGGTCGACCTACACTCGGCAATTTCCGTCGGCGGGCGCGTTTCCATACCACTGCGAGCCGCATCCGGGAATGCAAGGGTCGGTCACTGTCGAGTAGTATTTTTATACTAATCACATAGTTACACACGAGTCCACAGAGAGAGGCATTGTCCTACTATCTTCCTAGTACAAACGCCGTATGAAAGGTTCAGCGCTCGGCGAGCGCGAGCTAGAGGTCATGGCGGTCTTGTGGGCGGCCGGATCTGGCACCGTTGCAGAAGTGAGAGAAAAGCTGTCCACTCCCCTCGCTTACACAACCGTGCTTACGATTCTCCGCAACCTCCAGGAAAAGCGGATCGTCGTTCATGAGGCCGAGGGGCGAGCTCACCGCTATGTGCCGAAATTGGCGCAGCGTACCGCTCGCAAGGCCGCGGTTGACCATCTGGTCGAAACGCTTTTTGACGGGTCGCCAGAGAAGCTCGTTGCTCACCTGATTCGCGAACGCGGAATCTCGAAGAAGGATCTGATGCGTATCCGCCGCAAATCCAGGAAAAAGGCGGACCGCCGGGAGGCGAAATCCGCCATGAACGAAAAGGCAGTCGATCGCGATCCTGAAGTCGAAGCGCCCGTCGCCATTCTCGAGACCGCTCCCGAAGCCCTCCCCGTTGACTGAGGCCACCGTTCCCGGCGATCTCGAGATCGCCCCGGCTCCGCCCGCGTCACCACTGCCAGCATCAGGGCGCTACGACCGTTCGATCGTCGAGGGCCCGCTTCGATCAGCCGTCTGGAAGATCGCGTGGCCGACCATGCTGACGAATATCATCGGAGGCCTCCAGGGCATCATCGACCACATCCTCGTCGGTCACCTGGTAGGCTTCAACGGGAACGCGGCCATCGGCGTCGCCTTTCAGATCTTCATCGTAGTCATCGTTTTTATCATGTCGATCTTCACCGGCATGAGCGTCCTCGTCGCGCGCTTCGCCGGTGCCGGCCAGGAGGACAAAGTGGACCGCACGGTCTATCAGGCATTCCTCACCGCCATCGGCATATCCCTGTTCATCATGGCACCGGTGGGATACTTCGCGTCACCCGCGCTGCTCGATCTGGTTCACGCGGCACCCGCGGTGAAGGCTGAAGCCCTCCCGTTCCTTCGAATAATGTTCATGTTCAGCAGCGGGATGCTCGTGTTCTACATGCTGGGCGGCGCCCTGCGCTCCGCCGGCGACGCGCGAACCCCCATGGTACTCGGCATCGCCACCACGGTGCTGAACATTGGGCTCAACATCGTTTTCATTCGAGGGCTGGGCCCGATACCGGCCTTTGGCACCACCGGCTCCGCGATGGGAACGGTCATCGCCTTCGGCCTCGTCGCCCTTTACGCGATGTGGAAGCTCTGGAACGGGGGCTGGGTCGTTTCGTTCCCGCGCGGGCGCGAGCTCAGCCCCGACTGGACGATCATCAAGTCGCTCTTCAGGTATGGTCTCCCCACCGGCTTCCAGGGCATTGCCATGAACGTCGGCGGTGTGTTCATGATGGCATTCATCGGATCGCTCGCCCAGAGCGCCGCCGCGCAGGCAGCCTTCGCCGTGTCATATTCGCAGCTGTTCTCTCTCGTGACGTGGACCTCGGTCGGCCTGATGGGAGCGGCGGCCGCCGTCGCCGGTCAGAACCTCGGCGCAGGCCACCCCGACCGCGCTGATGAAGCTGTGCACGTCGCCGCGCGAATCGCGGTTGCTGGCGCAATCTTCGTTGGACTCTTCTTTTTCTTCCTGCCCCGGGAGCTGCTCGCCGTATTCGGCATGAACGAGCCAGGCGTGGTGGAAATCGGAACGCAGCTGCTTCGCGTCCTCAGCGTTTCGGGACTGTTCATCGCGGTCGCGCTGACCTACACCGGCGGACTCCAGGGCACCGGAGACACCAAGAGCCCCCTCTACATCTCCATCGTGTCGCAGATTCTCATCCCGCTCGGCATCTGCTTCGTGATACAGCAGATGACGACGTTGCAGCCGCTTCACATCTGGATCGCGATTCTCATCGGGCACGCAACCCGGTGCCTGCTCAGCGTAATCCGGTTCAACCAGGGCAAATGGCGCGGAATCGTCGTGGACATCGGCTCAGCTACGTCATAGTGATGTCTCTCGGTTCAGTCTACCAACGGCATCATCCCCGTCATCCGACCACAGTAGGGTGATCGCTCACCTCGTCGATGGTACGTACGAGCTCTTTCGCCATTTCTACGGCATTCGCCGATGGAGCAAGGACAGGGATCCGCCGCTCGGAGCGGTTGCCGGCGTGCTACACACTGTTGCGCAGATGCTGGAGGGCGGAGCGACTCACATCGGAGTGGCGACTGACCATGTGATCGAGTCGTTCCGCAACGAGCTGTGGTCGGACTACAAGACGGGCGAAGGAATTGAGCCCGCCCTGTTTGCGCAGTTCCATCCACTGGAGCGCGCGCTCGCCGCGATGGGGGTCGCGGTGTGGCCGATGGTAGAGCTCGAGGCAGATGACGCCCTCGCTTCCGCGGCATTTCTCGCTGCGAGGGACGAACGAGTCGAGAAGGTCTGCATCTGGACGCCCGACAAGGATCTCTCCCAATGCGTCGTGGGTGACCGCGTTGTCCAGGTAGATCGAAAAAGCGGCAAGATACGTGACGCCGCCGGGGTCACCGAGAAATTCGGTGTTGCACCGGTTCACATACCGGACTATCTGGCACTGGTGGGTGACGCGGCTGACGGATATCCAGGAATTCCCGGCTACGGTCCGAAAACCGCTGCCCGCCTCATCGCTCGCCACGGGCCGCTCGAGGATTTTCCTTTCGCCGTTCTCGGGGATTCCCGCGCGCACGCGCTCCTGTTCAAGCTGCTCGCTACCCTCAGAACCGACGCGCCGTTGTTCGCCGATGTCGAAGAGCTGCGCTGGCGCGGACCGACGGAGTCCCTTGCCACGATCGCGGAGGAGATCGGCGACTCGCGGCTGGGTCCCAGGATCGAACTTCTGGCAGCTCGCTGATCGGTCTTTAGACGGCTCTCACGCCTGTCCTTTCATCGTCGCGGCGCTCGCTTCGGCGGCGCGTGCACGCAGGAGGTCGCGCTCCCTGGTGTTGCGGGTGAGCGAAGCCGCCCTCTCGAATTCTTCCCGCGCCTCGCCATGCCTCCCGAGGTTTGCAAGGAGATCAGCGCGCGCACTGGAAAGAAAGCGATAGTTCTGGAGCGATGGCTCTGACGTCAGACCATCGATGATGTCGAGACCAGCCGCCGGACCAAACGCCATTCCGACCGCAACGGCGCGATTGAGCTCCAACCCGACCGGCTACAAACCGCTTCGCGCGCAGATTCCGAAACTTTATCCAGAAAAAACCTTCCGTTGCCCACCTACGGCGTTCCGGAATCAGAGGCATGACGAGGGACCAGCCGCTCTATCAACAGAGCTACTGGTCCCGTCATGGGCGGTCCATCAACGATTCGCGTTCTTCTCGGCCTGCTGGCGGATGCGATTTTCCTGCTCCCGGAGCTCCGGCGTAAACTCTGCGCCGAAGTCCTCTGCCTCGAACACCTGACGTATCTCGATTTCAGCTTCGGTGCCGGGCATCGGATTCGGTGCTCGCTTCACCCACTCGATCACCTCTTCCCTCGATTTCACCTGCATCAGCCAATACCCGGCGATCAATTCCTTCGTCTCGGCGAACGGACCGTCGACTACAGTCCGCTTATCGCCCGAGAACCTCACCCGCGCACCCTTGGAGCTGGGATGCAATCCCTCCCCGGCCAGCATCACCCCGGCCTTCACTAGCTCCTCGTTGTACTTCCCCATCGCGGCAAGAAGCTCCTCGCTCGGCATCACGCCCGCCTCCGAGTCCTTGTCGGCCTTCACGATCACCATGAACCGCATTGTAGTCTCCTCTATTGCTTCGGTTAGACCGGCCTGACCCGACCGGCACGAACAGGCTCTACATACGCGTCGAATGACCGGTCAATAAATCGACACGGTTCAGGAAATTCCCCTGTTGACCTCTGCGGAAGTGTAGTGTCGCCGGGAGAGAATCCGATCGAGAGCCCACTCCGCATGCTCGCGGACGAGCGGCTCGTCATGATCGAGCGCTTGCACCAGAAGGGAAGTATCGCTCTCATCCCCTGTATTGCCGAGCACTACGGCGGCGTTCCGGGCGAGTCCCCGGCGCTTAGCGCGTTTCATCGGTGACCCCCTGAAGGTTTCACGAAACTGTTCGTCATTCATTGTCAGGAGCTCCCGGGCAAGTGCTCGTGCATCAGTCGAGGCGAGACGCTCGCGCGGCTGGAGCGCACCTTCGGTCAGGTCTTTCGAGAACCGGTGATTCCACGGGCATACGTCCTGACAAATGTCGCAGCCATAAATCAACTCCCCAACAGGAGCCCGCAGCTCGACAGGAATTTCTCCTTTTGCCTCGATGGTGAGGTATGAGATGCAGCGCGTGGCGTCGAGCACGCGCGGGGCGACGAACGCGTCAGTGGGACAGGCATCGAGACAGCGCGTGCAGGTGCCGCACCTGTCAGTCTCGAACGGCTCGTCCGCATCCAGCTCGAAGTCCACGAGAAGCGCCCCGATGAAGAAGAACGAGCCGAGTTTCGGGTTCACCAGGTTCGTGTTCTTGCCGAACCATCCAAGTCCGGCGCGGCGCGCTAGATCGCGCTCAAGTATCGGACCGGTGTCGACGTATCCTTTTCCGGTGACCGGCCGCCCGGCTTTCGCACTGATCCAATCATGCAGCATCTCGAGCTTGCGTATCATCACGTCGTGATAGTCATCGCCTCTCGCGTAGCGCGCGATCGGGCCGGAAGACTGTGTGCCTCCGTAATTCAGCGCGACCACGATCGCGCTCGTTGCGTTCTCGAATGGACGCCGCGTGTCGCGCCGTTTGTCCAAGCCACGCGCGAGATAAGCCATGTCACCGGCGTAACCCCGATCGAGCCATTCGGCGAAGGCACCGTGCGTCTCCGCAGGGCCAAGGGTCGCGATTCCGACGAGATCGAATCCCAGTCCGTAGGCCTGCGCCTTGACCCCGTCGGCGATCATTAGTCGCTCACCGCCCATCGCGCATACCTCTCGACGTCACGTGCCGGAGGCACTGCGTCGTAATCACCGTATGCTGTATACATTCGCCATCGCACGTAGGTTGGGTCGGGCAGCGGCAGGAACGGGAAGCGGCGATACCAGCCGCGTTTACGAAACCGCCATGCGACACCAAGCAGCGCCGCACCCAGCCCAGGGGAGCGGAGCGACCGAAGGACAAGGGTGAGAGTCAATCGTGACCATGACACGGCTCAGGTAATATAGAAGGATGAAAACGCAGCCCGACCGCGCGGTCATCGGCCTGATATCGGACACGCACGGACTGCTTCGGCCGTCGGTGCATGGCGCACTTTTCGGCGTATCACTGATTCTCCATGCCGGAGACGTGGGCGGTCAGGAGATACTCGATGAGCTCGGCCTCATCGCGCCGGTTCATGCGGTGTTCGGCAACACCGATCCGCAGGGAGATCCGAGTCTCCGCGACAGCATCGAGCTCGAAGCAGGCGGACTGTCCATTCATGTGAGTCACGGGCACGAGCTGGGCAGTCCTACGCCGGCGAGGCTTCTCGACGCGTATCCCCAGGACATCATCGTGTATGGGCACACTCACCGGCAAGGGGTGGTAGCGGCCGGCGGGCGGCTGGTGGTGAATCCAGGTGCTGCGGGGCAGAAGCGCTTCAGCCTCATGCCGAGCGTGGCAAGGCTCGTTATCGCCGATGGAAAAGCAGAGGTAGAGATTGTCACCCTCGATTGAGTTGCCGGCGGATGCGGTTGATGTGTGGCAGGGGCCTCTCGACGTCGACGACAATGAGATGGATGGAATGCTCGGCTCCCTGTCGGCAAGTGAGCAATCTCGCGTCGGTGGCCTGTTAGAGGAGCGGGCGGTAAGGCAGTACGTGGTTTCGCGCGTGCTTCAGCGCCAGATTCTCGCCGCTTACGCAGGCGGATCGCCGACGGACATCCGGTTCGGCGTTGTCGCCATGGGCAAGCCGACGTTGTCGCATCCGAACACGAACCATCTGACCTTCAATACGACTCACTCGGGAAGTCTGGTGGTGATCGCCGTCACCTCGGGCCGCGAAGTAGGTGTGGATCTGGAGCATGTTCGTCCCATACCGAAGGCGCTTCAGCTCGCGAAGCGTTTCTTCTCGGATTCCGAGTTCAGAATGCTGGAAGTCACTCCTGACTCGGAGCGCGATCGAGCGTTTCTCGAGGTGTGGACTCGACGGGAAGGCACCGCCAAAGCGCGCGGTGACAGTGTGTGGCGGGGGCTCGCGAGCTGGAAGAACGGCGAGCTCGAGGAGTCCACGCGAACATCCCGTTTCACTGTGCGGTCGATTCCGCTCGGAGACGAGTTCGTCGGTGTCGTCGTTGCGGAGTGCGACGACTGGACGCTGCGGATGCAGGGGGAATGGAAATGGTACGCTTCCTGAACTACCGGGGAGGCAAATGAAACTCGCATCGATATTCGCCGCGCTCACGTTCGGAGCCGCTGCCTGCGCTCCACGAGTCTCGGTTCCCACCGACGAGATCGAGCCGGCTGAGGCCGTTGGTGAGCTGGGGATGGATGACGTGAATGTCGAGTCCGTCAACATGAGCCCGTCCGTCCCGATGCTCAGGTCCAGCTCTGGCCCCGCGATCGTCCGCGCGCAGATACTGCTCGACCGCGCACGTTTTTCGGTCGGAGTGATCAACGGCACGGCGGGAAAGAACACCGGGCTCGCGCTCTTCTGGTTCCAGAAATCGCAGGGGTTGCAGACTACCTCCGTTCTCGATTCGGCCACGTATGAGCGTCTCGTTACAGTCACTGGAGGAGCGGCTCCAGTCGTCACTCGCATCGTCGTCGATGCAGAGCTGCTGGCGGGCCCGTTCATAGTGCTTCCGAAAGGCGTCTACGCCCAGGCAAAGCTCGGATGCCTGTGCTATGCGTCCGTCACCGAGAAGCTCGCCGAGCGATATCACACGACGCTGGAGATGATGCGGAAGCTGAATCCCGGGGTTGGCTTCGCTGCACTTCGGCCCGGCGATCAGATCTGGGTGCCGGCAGTCGAGACGAATTCCGCGGGCGGGAGGCCTCGCGTGTCGCGGATCGAGATCGCGAAGAAGCAGTCTTACCTGCACGCGTACGACGCTGCCGGCCGGCTCGTCTATCATTTCCCATCGACCCTGGGCTCGCAGTACGATCCTTCGCCCACCGGCAATTTTCGCGTGACCGCGGTCGCCTGGGATCCGGTGTTCCGCTACAATCCCGCGCTATTCGCGGATGTACCGGATAACAAGCCGAGGGCAATGCTTCCGCCCGGTCCGAACTCGCCCGTGGGGAGAGTGTGGATCGCGCTCTCGAAGGAGCACGTTGGAATCCATGGAACTCCCACTCCCGAGACCATCGGCTACGCCAGCTCGCATGGTTGCGTCAGGCTCACCAACTGGGATGCAGTGAGCCTTGCCCGCGCCACCCCCAGCGGAACTCCGGTCCGTTTCATAAGATGAAGCGACCAACAAGGAGGAATCATGGGACAGGGTTTGGTAATTGGAGCGCTGGTGTTCGGGATGGTGGCTTGCGGTGGTGGTAGCACTGGGCCGGGCGGAGGAGGTGGTGGCGGCGGTGGCGTTGGTGGGGGTGGTGGTGGCGCAGGAGGTGTAACATGTCCGGCCAACTCGGTGTGTCTGCGGGCAGCTGCTTTCGAACCGACGTCTGTCAGCGTGCAGAGGAATGCCAATCTCAGCTTCGTGAACGAGTCCGGCATTCTTCATAACGTGATTTTCGAAGGTGGCAACCCCCAGGGCGGAGACATTCCGAACCACGGCTCAGGCACGAATGTCCGAAGCTTCGCCACCGCCGGGACGTTCAATTTCCACTGCAGCATCCACGGAAACACTACCAGTGGAATGCGCGGTTCGGTGACTGTGCAGTAGGCCGACCCGCTGGCTCAAAGGAATGACTTGCCGTCGAGTCCCTTTGGCGGTGTGATGCCCAGAGCGGTCAGTGCGCTGGGCATCACATCCACTGTGCGCCGCGGAATCGTCACGGAGGGCCGGCTCAGCAACAGCGGAACCAGCATGTGGTCGCGATGTAGCGCCCCGTGCGACGACTCGTGGGGGATCGGTTCGTAGCGTGCCCTGAAGTCCCAGTTTCTCGCCGCCGACAACATGATTTCGCCTGACCGGGGTGCATCGGAGATGCACGATATCTGCACCAGAGCGTCGGGGTAATCGCTCTCCCGCGTAACGTCGTACGCCTTCCCGTCATCGAGATTATCGTGGTCTCCGATCCCGAGCGGGTCGCCCGTGTCGGGATGATATGAGATCCGCCCGCCGTTCCATGACATCACGGCCTTGCCTCTGCCCCGTCCATGTACTTCGCAACTGCCCGGCCCGACGGGAAGGATCATCAGATCCACCGACTCGCGGCGGAGTAGCTCATCCCGGAGAGACTGCCACCGGCCGCCGAGCTGGTGCAGCCAGGGCCGCTCTCGTTGTGCGATATCGAGATAGATATGGGCCATCGCGTTGCCGCTCACCATTACCGCCACCTCGCCGCGAACGGAGTAGACGAAGGGGTGGGCGATCGTCCTGAAACCCATGCCTCGTACAGCGCCCGCGAGATCGTCGTGAGCCAGCACCGGCGAGTGACCGTGATCGCTCACGACCCAGATATGCATTGACTCCCATGTATTTCTACGCTCTGCATCGTGCCTGATTTCCGCCACCGCCTGGTCGACGATCTGCATCCCTGCGTCGACGACCGCGCCCTCGTGTCCTTCAGCATGCGATGTCTTGTCGATGCCGGTGAGCGCGGCGAACACGAAATCAGGATTGTGCCGGACGATCTCCACTCTGACTTCTGCGGCGACGTCGCGGTCGATCGCCAGCCATCCCGTGACTTTGCCGCTGAAATGCGTCCTTGCGGCGCGCACGGCGAATCGCGCGCCACGAGCGATTCGCCTTTCCATCGGCAGTCCGCGTCCAATGACGTTGAGAGCGCCGATGCTGGATGGTACCAGCTCGAAGATCGTCGGTGCGTCGGCGTCGATGTCACGATCGACATGTCGCATTTCCGGCCCAACGTAGCTTCGCGAGTTTCCTGGCAGCCGCGAAGTCAGCCTTTTTCGATCGTACCATCGGAGCCCCGGTAGTCCGATCGGCCCGGGATAGCGGCCCATGACAAAAGGAGCGTACGCTGGCCCGGTGACCGAAGGGAATACGGAGGTGACAGTGTGCATTCCGCCTTCGTCACGCAGCCTGGCGAGAGCGGGCACGATTCCCCGCTGCATTGCGCCGCTCATCGTGTCTGGACGGGCGCCATCGGCAACCAGCACCACGACAGTCACTCCGTCATCCCCATGTCTGCCGCATGTCGTGCGGCATTAGGTTTTGTCGACACTGTATTGACGGGAACTGGCAGGCCTCTCGAATGAATTGATGAAGAAAGGGAAAACTACAGCAGGCACCGCACGAGGGCGGACCAGCGCGAAGCAGCCGCGAACGCCAACCGGCAAGAAAGCGGACGTGACAACGCGAGCCTCGGCCGAGGAGAGTGCGCGTGCTGGAATGCGTGAGCGCACGGAGGAAGGGCATCGGATGGCGGGGAGGACGCCGCCCTCCGAGCCACCGCCTTCCCGCCGGTCAACTGACGCGCGCAAGGTCGACGACTCGATCCGGAATCTCACGGTTCCGGTCACGGAAGACGAAAAACTTCTCCAGCAGCCAGCCCCCGGGCTCGACTTCACGCGCACCGACCCTTGGCGAGTGATGCGCATCACCAGCGAGTTCATCGAGGGTTTCGATACGCTCGCTTCAGTCGAGAAAGGCGTCACCATCTTCGGATCAGCGCGGACTTCGCCGGAAGACCCGATGTACAAGGCCGCGGAGGAAGTTGCACGGCTGCTGGCGGCGTCAGGGTTCGCAATCATTACAGGCGCGGGTCCAGGCATTATGGAGGCGGCGAACAAGGGCTGTCGCATCGCCGGCGGGCACTCGGTGGGCTGCAACATCGAGCTGCCGTTCGAACAGGGCTCCAATCCGTATGTCGATACACTGGTGAACTTCCGCTACTTCTTTGTGCGGAAGACGATGTTCATCAAGTATTCGGTTGCCTTCATCATATTCCCCGGTGGGTTTGGCACGCTCGATGAGCTGTTTGAGGCGATAACGCTGATCCAGACGGGCAAGATCTACCAGTTCCCCGTCATCCTCTTCGGCCGTCATTACTGGGCGGGGCTGATTCGGTGGCTCCAGACGAGAGTGCTGGCCGAGCAAAACATATCTCGCGGAGATATCGATCTGATGGTGTTGACGGACGATCCGGCCGAAGCGGCGGCGGCTGTCGTGAGCGCTTACGAAGCGCAGATGGCTACGGCGGCCGATCGCGCTTCAAGGGATTGATGCGGGCGCTTTCGCCGGATTGCGGCGCGCCGACGTAGTATCTACCTTGAAGCATCGAGCGCCCGCTCCTACTGGACGGGCGCTCGGCCTTTCTCACCGAATGCAGGCCGCCCATGATCGAGAAATTGAAGGCAACTCTCGGAGCCGAAGCGGAGAAGCTTCAGCACGAGTTGAACATCGTTTTGCCGAATGAGATCCGCAAAGCTGTAGAGCACGGAGATCTCCGTGAAAACAGCGAATACAAGGCGGCGCTCGAGCGGCAGCAGTTCGTGCAGGCCCGCCTCGGCCAGCTGCGGCAGCGGCTCAGCAAGTTGTCGTCGATCGACGTGAGCCAGATCCCCGCGGACAAAGTCGGCCTGGGGTCGGAAGTGATCGTCGAGGATGAGAACACGGGTGTGAAGGAGACGTACAATCTCGTCTTCGGCGACTCGGTGGAGTTCGAGGATGGACACGTGAGCATGTCGTCGCCAATCGGCCTGTCGCTCGTTGGCAGGGGCGTAGGCGAGAAGACGGTTCTCAAGCTTCCGGCGACGATCCGGCATCTGAAGATCATCGGGCTCAAGACCATTCACGAGTCGAACTGAAACGCACCAATTCGATTTATGGTGGGACCGCGGGTAGCTCCACAGTATCCGTAGTACACGGCCGCGACTGGATTCCGAGTACCCGCTCTGTTTCATCCACCACTTCAGCGGCCATTGACCGATAGGTGGTGAGCTTTCCGCCGGTCACGACGATCGCGCCCGAGGAATTGCGCGCGATGGTGTGCTCGCGCGAGATGCTCGATGGATGCTTGCCCTGGGGCGCTGCCGCGAGTGGACGAATTCCCGACCAGGTTTCGATTACATCGGAAGCAGTCAGTGCCGCGTCGGGAAAATATCTGTTAGCCGAATTCAGCAGGTACTTCACCTCCGCTTCACTGGCCCGCACTTCATCGGGAGACTCGCTGGTGAAGATGTCGGTGGTACCCACGATCGTGCCGCTATCGGCTGGCAGCACGAACATCACGCGACCATCGTCGGGCGAGATCATCGTCACCGCGCCGCGATTCCCCACTCGCTCAGCCGGAACGACGACATGCGATCCCTTTGTTCCTCTGGCCTGCCAGGGACCCGTCGCGCTGACCACGCAGCGCGCCGACACGCGCACTTCACCTCCGGCGAGCTGATCGCTCACGATCGATCCGTCGGCTCTCCCGCTCGTCGCAGTGATGCTCTCCGATTTCGCGCTACTCACTGCCACTGCGCCGTGCTGCACAGCGCTGAGGACGTTGGCGAGGGTGAGAGCTGCGTCATCGGTCGCGGCGTCATAGTAGCTCGCTCCACCCAGCAGTCCGTCATCGTGCAGTCGGGGCTCGCTCGCGATGACTTCGGCCCGCTCTAGCGAGCGATGACGCGGCATGCTGCCGCGTCCCGCGAGCAGATCGTATAATGCGAGACCCGCGCGCAGCTTCCAGCGCGGCAGCCGCGCACCGCGGTACACGGGCCAGGTGAACTCCAGCGGCTTCACGAGATGAGAGGCGATTCTCAACAGAATCTCCCGCTCGCGAACCGATTCGCGAACCATGCCGATCTGTCCGTGCTCCAGGTAGCGGATCCCGCCGTGAATCAGCCGCGACGAACGGCTGGACGTTCCGCTCGCCCATTCGCCCTTTTCAACGATCGCGACGCTCATGCCTCTCATTGCAGCGTCACGAGCGATACCGGCGCCAGTGATCCCTCCTCCGACAACGAGCACATCGAACACTCGTGATTCCAGCACCGGAAAGGAGCGTTGCATCCTAGAAAGATATCCCCACCCTCTCTAACTTCCGGTAATGGCAACGTTTGGAAATGGCCGAAGGGTGGCCATTGTCGCAGGTGTCCGCACTCCCTTCACGAAAGCGGGCACGGCCTTCAAATCCATTTCCGCGATCGACCTCGGAAAGCTTTGCGTCGCCGAGCTGATTCAGAGAACGAATCTGAGTGGCCGGGAAGTCGAAGCGCTCGTTTTCGGAACGGTGGTTCCGTCAGTGATCGCGCCCAACATCGCTCGTGAAGTCGCTCTCATGCCGTTGCTGCCGAAGGGAGTCCAGGCGTTCAGCGTCAGCCGCGCCTGCGCATCGGCCAACCAGGCCATCACCGACGCCGCCGATCAGATCGCCCTCGGTCATGTGGACGTCGCCATCGCGGGTGGAGCGGAATCCCTGTCGAACATTCCTATCCTTCACTCCGCCGGAATGGCCGAGGCGCTCGTTCTCGCGTCGAAGGCGAAGACTCTGCCCGGCAGAATGAGGGCGCTGTCCCGCGTGCGGCCGAAGGATCTCGTACCGGTGACACCCGCGATCGCGGAGCCATCGACCGGTGAGACGATGGGTCAGTCCGCTGAGAAAATGGCGAAGATCAATTCGATCAGCCGCGAAGAGCAGGACCAGCTCGCTCTCAGGTCGCACCGGCTCGCGGCGAAGGGCACTGCCGACGGGCGGCTCACCGCGGAAATGATGCCGGTGTATGTCCCGCCTCGATTCGAAAGTGTGGTGACTTCCGACAACGGAATCCGCGCTGATACGAGCTTCGAGGCGCTCAGCGTGCTGAAGCCGGTATTCGATCGCAAGTACGGAAGCGTGACAGCGGGCAACGCGTCACCCCTCACGGACGGGGGCGCATGCGTTCTCCTGATGAGCGAGGAGAAAGCCCGATCGCTCGGCTACGAGCCGATGGGTTTCATTCGATCGTACGCTTATGCGGCGCTCGATCCGGGCGAGCAGCTGCTTCAGGCACCGGTGCTTGCCGCCCCTGTCGCGCTGGCGCGTGCGGGCCTTCAGCTCCGCGACATGGATCTCGTGGAAATGCATGAGGCGTTCGCCGCGCAGGTATTGTCGAATCTTCGCGGGTTCGAATCCAAGGAGTGGGCAGAGCGCGCCGGCTTCTCGCAGCCCGTCGGTGAAGTGGATCAGTCGAAGCTCAACGTCATGGGCGGCTCGATCGCCATCGGGCATCCGTTCGGAGCAACCGGCTCGCGAATCATGGTCACCCTGCTGAACGAGCTCAAACGCCGGGAAGGGGAGTTCGGGCTGATGACCGTCTGCGCCGCGGGCGGAATGGGCTTCGCCATGGTTGTGGAGCGCGGCTGATGGTGAATCCGTACGCGCTGACGACGGAGATTCTCAACGGCGTTGCGGTCATCACGCTGGATCTGCCGGGCGAACCGGTGAACAAGTTCAATCGTGCGGTGAAGGATGAGTTCGTCGCGCTGTTCGACAGGCTTGAGCGCGATCTCAACGTCCGCGCCGCTGTTTTGCTCAGTGGCAAGCAGGACAGCTGGATTGCCGGTGCCGACATCGAGGAGTTTCTCGAGCTGCAGTCATCGGCAGACGCCGCGCGCATGAGCCATGACGGCCAGCTACTGCTCGATTCGATCGACGAGATGCGAACGCCGCTCGTCTGCGCAATTCACGGCACATGCCTTGGCGGCGCAGTCGAGCTCGCGATCGCTGCGCACTACCGCATTGCAACCGACCATCCCAAAACTGTGCTCGGCCTGCCCGAAGTGCAGCTTGGATTGATCCCCGGTGCCGGAGGGACTCAACGCCTGCCGCGTCTCATTGGAATCCGAGCGGCGCTGGACATGATTCTCACCGGAAAGAATATCCGCGCGAAGAAAGCGCTGCAGATCGGCCTCGTCGACGAGCTGGTGCATCCGTCGATACTGCGCGCGGTGGCGATACTCCGCGCTCGCGAGATCGCCGACGGGCAGCGCAAGCACAAGAAGCACAGCGGTGGATTCACCGGCCTGCTGCTCGATGAAAATCCGGCGGGGCGGAGAGTGGTGTTGCGCAAGGCGAGGGAAGAAGCACTCAAGAAGACCGGCGGTCACTACCCCGCGCCGCTCGCCGCGATCGACGCCGTCATCGCCGGTTATTCAGGCGGACCGGGCCACGGCTACCGGGAGGAGTCGCGCCTTTTCGGCGAGATGGCGGCGAGCGAGGTCTCGAAACAGCTCATCTACCTGTTCTTTGCCACTACGGCACTAAAGAAGGACCCGGGAGTGCACCTCGCCGAGGGTGAGATGAGGCTCGAGACAGCCCCGGTGGAGAAGCTGGGCATTCTCGGCGCGGGATTCATGGGTGCGGGAATCGCGTCGATTGCCGTGCAGCAGGATACGCTGGTGCGGCTGAAGGACGCCGATCACGGGCGCGTCGCCAAGGGCCTCGGCGCCGTGCGTGAGGTGCTGCGCGAGAGATTGACGAAAAAGCAGATCACACGGAATCAGTACTCCGACATGATGACACTGCTCGGCGGGACGATCGACTACTCCGGATTCAGGAATGCCGACCTGGTGATCGAAGCGGTATTCGAGGATCTGGATGTAAAGCATCAGGTGCTGGAGGAGGTCGAGGAGGCGACGGGGCCCGAGACGATCTTCGCATCGAACACCAGCACCATCCCTATCGCGCACATTGCCGCCGCCGCCGCGCATCCGGAGCGAGTGCTCGGCATGCACTTCTTCTCTCCTGTGCACAAGATGCCGCTGCTCGAGGTCATCACGACTCCGCGAACGAGCCGCAACGTCGTAGCGCGCGCTGTTTCCTTCGGGAAGAAGCTCGGCAAGACTGTCATCGTGGTGAACGACGGCCCGGGATTCTATGTCAACCGGATTCTTACTCCGTACATCAACGAGGCGGGCAGGCTGCTCGACCAGGGCGCGGCGATCGATGCGGTCGACAGGGCGCTGCTCGATTTTGGTTTTCCTGTCGGACCTATAACCCTGGTGGACGAAGTGGGGCTCGACGTCGGGTCGAAGGCAGGGCAGATCATGCACGAAGCATTCGGCGCGAGGTTCGCGCCGCCCGCATCGATGCAGGCAGTGGTCGCTTCGGGCAGGTACGGCCGCAAGGTGAAGAAAGGCTTCTATCTCTACGATGAAGAAGGGAAAAAGGGCGAAGTGGATCAGAGCGTGTACGCGCTGCTCATGCCGGCCGGACGCGACTCTTCCGCGAATGGATCCGCTGCGCAGCCGCGCGCGAGTATCTCCGCCATGGAGATTCAGCACCGAACGGTGCTGCCGATGCTGAACGAAGCGGCGCGCTGCCTGGCGGAGGCGGTGATACGCTCGCCTCGGGACGGTGATGTAGGGGCGGTTTTCGGATTCGGCTTTCCGCCCTTTCGCGGTGGTCCATTCCGCTACATGGACACGCTCGGCGCAGGCGAAGTTGTGCGCAGGCTGGAGGAGCTCAACGACCGGTTCCCGGGGAGATTCGAGCCGGCCGAGCTGCTCGTGTCGATGGCACGGCGCGGTGAGCGCTTTCATCCACAGTCCTGATGGAGGCGCGAGCGCATCGTTCGGGTGTTGTCTTGCTCGCATGTCTGGCGCTAGTCACCGCCTGTGGAGGTGCCGCAGTGAGCGGGCCGCACCGCGCGCCACCCCAGACTCGCCCCGAGCGAACCGGATACGCGGAAACGTCGCGCTACGACGACGTAGTCGCCTTTCTGGATTCGCTTAAGGACCGCTCGGAGCTTTCGTTCGGATCCATCGGCAGGACCACTGAAGGCCGCGAGATTCCCTACGTTGTAGCGTCACGTCCGAAAGTCGTGACTCCGGAGGAAGCGCGTCGGCTGCGGCGGCCGATAGTCTACGTGCAGGGCAACATCCACGCGGGGGAAGTGGAGGGAAAGGAATCGCTGATGGCGCTGCTGCGGGAGCTGACTCAATCGCCGCGTGCGAACGTCCTCGACTCGGTCGTTCTCATCGCCGTCCCGATCTACAATGCCGACGGGAATGAGCGGATTGGGCCGCAGCAGACTAATCGCGGCTCGCAGAACGGGCCTGAAATCGTCGGCCAGCGCGCCAACGCGCAGGCCTTCGATCTGAATCGCGACTACGTAAAAGCGGAAGCACCGGAAACGCGTGCGTCGCTGGCGATGTTCAATGCGTGGGATCCTCACGTGTTCGTGGATTTGCACACGACGAACGGCAGCTACCATGGCTATGCGCTGACTTACGCGCCGCCTCTCAATCCAGCGGCCGCGCTCGGTGTGTTCACGCGTGACTCGCTGATGCCCGTGCTGCGCGATCGCATGAAGAAACGTCATGGCTTCGAGACCTTCGACTACGGCGACTTTGTGTCGGAGGACACCTTGTCGCAGGGATGGGTGACGTTCGATCACCGGCCGCGCTACGGCATCAACTACTACGGAATGCGCGGCCGGATAAGCATTCTGAGCGAGGCCTACTCACACGACCCGTTTCAGCGGCGGGTTGCTGCAACGACGGCGTTCGTCCGGGAGATCCTGTCGTTATCGGCAGAGCGGGGGGCCGACCTGATGGCGCGCGTGGCAGCAGCGACGCCCCCGTCATCCATCCGCGATTCGGCGTCGTCCGACAGTGCTACTCCCGTGTCGATGGGTGACGGTGCGATCACGGTTGCGATCAGATCGGAGCTGGATGCGGCGCCCGACTCCGCTGAAGTGCTCGCGGAAGAGATGGAGCGTACAAGTGACTCGACGGTAACCGAGGCTGGTGTGCCGAAAGGCAGAAAGCGCACTGGCAGGTTCAAGGGGGTCAGAATGCCGCTCTTCGACCGTTTTACTCCGACGCTGACGCGGGGCAGTCCGATTGCTTACGTCGTGCCCGCGCGGGACACTCAGGCACTACGCGTATTGCGCGACCACGGGATCCGGACAGAGGTGGCGGAGCGTCCGTGGGCAGACACGGTGCAGGTCTTTGTCGTCGACTCGCTGATCAGGGCGACGCGACCGTTTCAGGGGCATCGCGAGGTCCGCATTGTCGGCAGGTGGCGCCGGGTGATGCGCACCATTCCTCGCGGCACGATCATTGTCCCTATGCCGCAGCCGCTTCAGGCGCTTGCCATGTACCTTCTCGAGCCGGAGAGTGATGATGGCCTTGCAACCTGGAACTACTTCGACACTTCGCTGCGAGTGGGCGGAAGTTACCCGGTGCTGAAGCTCCTGACTCCACCATCACCCCCGCCCGATTCACGCTAGCCCGACGGCAATACATGCTTCGCAACGCACTTCTCTACCTGTCGAGCCAGCCACAGGTCTTCAGCTTCGTGCGCCACAACGGGGTGGCGAAAGGCTTTGCCAGCCGCTTTGTCGCAGGCGAAACTCTCGACGACGCCCTCGCTGCGGTGCGCCGCCTGAACGATTGCGGAATCACTGCTTCGCTCGACCTGCTCGGCGAGAGCGTCCACAATGAAGCCGAGGCGCGCGCGTCGGCGCGCCAGTACATCGAAATGCTCGACAGCATTCACGACAAGAGCCTCGACGCGAACGTATCCGTCAAGCTCACCGCGATGGGGCTCGACATATCCGAGGAGCTATGCGTCGCGAACATGCAGGACATTCTCGATCGAGCACATCACCACAGCAGCTTCGTCCGCCTGGACATGGAAAGCAGCGAATACACCCAAAAGACGCTCGATCTTTTCTACGACCGGCTTTACCCGTCGTTCAGGGGAAATGTGGGCATCGTGCTGCAGAGCTATCTCTATAGAACGGCGGCCGATGTGGAGCGCGCCAACGAGGCTTGCGCTCGCGTCCGAATCTGCAAAGGCGCGTACAAGGAACCGGAGTCCGTCGCTTATCCTGACAAGAAAGACGTCGACTCGGCATACATTCGTGCGATGCACGCGCTGATGCTGGATGGACACTACCCCGGAATAGCGACTCACGACGAGGACATCGTCAACGATGCCCGTCGTTTCGCGAGAGACAACGACATCAGCCCGGACAAGTTCGAGTTCCAGATGCTGTATGGCGTGCGCCGGGATCTACAGGAGAAGCTGGTGCGCGATGGATACCGCATGCGTGTCTACGTTCCGTTTGGAACGCAATGGTATCCGTACCTCATGAGGCGGCTCGCCGAACGTCCGGCGAACGTGGCCTTTCTCACCGGTAACGTCATCAAGGAGATGGTCGGCCGCAGGCGGCATCGAGCATGAGTCAGTTCCTGCCGGCAGATCACTCCAGAGGCGACGCGAATACAGTCGGAGGATACTTCGCCGTGCACCAGCGACCGCCGGCCTTCGAGGGCAAGGATGGGGTGTCTTACAGTGTGGAGATCATGACCGATGAAACGGGCGACGCTGCCCAGCCCTATGCGGGATATCTGCTGTTCGTCAGATGGGGCGCCGGCGATCCGGTTGCTTCGGGACATGTCGAGACTCCATTTCTGCGGTATGCGGCGAACGAGGAGGGCGCACGGGCGCAGATCGGATCCATGTTGTTGAACGACGCCCGCGCCGAGCTGGACCGTGCAATCGGGGGACGTGAACCCTCCCGCGCGTGGTGGGATGCGATGCGGGAAGAGGGCGGCCCTTGACGGTCGAAGCATCTGCGGCGGAGATGCTGGATGCCGTCGTGATGAGCGGCACCGGCGGTGTGTGGAAGGTGCGGACAAAGGCCGGCGAAACCCTCGATGTTCCGCTTCGGGGACGAGTGAAAAAGGTGGGTGACGAGGCGCTCAAGCTCACGGTTGGCGATGATGTGAAGCTGGACAAGGATGCGCAGGGAGGAACATGGGCGATTGCGGAGATTCTTCCGCGGCGCTCGCAGCTCGCGAGGCGCATGCCCGGCGGCGGCCATGGGCAGCGGATCGTCGCGGCCAATGTTGACCAGGTGGTCGTTGTTTTTGCAGCAGCGAAACCCGAGCCTCACATTCGCATGCTCGACCGTTTCCTGGTGATCGCGGAAGGCAATCATCTCGAGGCGCGGATCGTCATCAACAAGATCGATCTCGTCGATGAAACAGAAACACGCGAGCGATTCCGCGATTACGACAGGGCGGGATATCAGCTTCACTACACCAGCTTCAAGAAGGGAATTGGCCTCGCTGAGCTGCACGATGCGCTGGCCGGTCGCACCTCCGTGCTCAGCGGGCCATCGGGTGTTGGCAAGTCGTCATTGCTGAACGGGATGTATCCCGGTCTCAACCTTCGCGTTGGCGAGATAAGTGAATCGGTGAACAAGGGGCGCCACACCACCGTCGGTGCCGCGCTGCATCCACTCCCGGATGCGGGATTTGTGGTGGACACGCCGGGGTTGCGCGAGGTCGGCATGTGGGGAATGCCCTCGGATCACCTTGACGTCTGTTTCCCGGAGTTCCGCTCTGCGCTCGATGGCTGTCGCTTTGGCGACTGCACACATGTGATCGAGCCGCATTGCGAGGTTCGTGCTGGCGTGGAAAGCGGCGCCATCAGCCGGGAACGGTACGAGAGCTACGTGAAGCTGCGCGGAGAGCTGGAGGACACCGAAAGAAAATGGGCGAGCTCGAAACCGGTTACCTACGATTCGAAGAAGCGAGGCCGGTGACGCGGTCTATTTGATTACCGCCGCCAGAAATCGCTCGATGGCGTAAGTGCTGAGTTGTCCGCACGGGCCGCTGAAATTGTAGTCACACCCGTGCGTTGCCCACGGCAGCTCGAGGTAGAGGTGAGGGCGTCGGGCTTGCGCAAGGCGCTCGGCGAGCAGCTCACTCTGCCTCGAAAACACCAGCTCGTCCCGCGTCCCGTGGATGAGCAGACTGGGAACCGTTGACGAGCTTACAAAATTTACGGGAGACGACGACGCGTACGCATTGCGTGCTGTGGCCGGAGTTCCCTGAAGGAATTGCTCCAGGATCTGAGTGCTGTTCAGCACACGCGGATTCGTCGGGTTCACATAGCCGAACACCTGGTCACTTGGCCCGTAGAGGGAGACGACTCCGCGTATTGCCGGATCATTCAGAGTGTATGCTGACAGCAGCGCGAGCTGTGCTCCGGCAGAGCGTCCGATGAGAACCGTGCGAGTGGTATCGAGCCCCAGTCGGGCGCCGTTGACCTTCAGATAGGCCAGCGCGGTGTTCACGTCGTCGGTGGCTGCGGGATGCGGATGCGCGGGTGCGAACCGATAAGCCAGTGACGCGACTATGTAACCGCGTGCGGCGAGGTAGTAGTTGAGCGCGGCGAGGTCGCCGCGCGAGCCTCCCTGCCATGATCCTCCGTGAATCATCACCACGATGGGAGAGAATGCGGGGGTGGACGAGCGCCGATACAGGTCCAGCTCCATCGGCTTGTTGCCGCGCATCGCGTAGACGTACGTCGTGACGTTGACGGCGGGAGACTGCGGCCCGCTCATCAGTCCACCGAATGACAGCGGTTTTGTCAGCGGCGTTGCGCCGGTGAGTGTTCTCGGCGTTGAAGCGCCGAATGCAGTCACGAGCCGTTTGTCGAGAGTGCGCGAGATCAGGTGTGCGCGCACGAGAGATGTGAGTGAAAGGCCGATGGCGAAAATCGAGAGCGCTCCCGCAACACGGCCCATACGCATCCTTCGCCATCCAGGGAGGAGCGGCACCAGCGCGATGACCGCCAGCAGATGACCCCATTCGGTAACAGCGACGGCGAGCTTCCAGAGGTTGTATGTCGGTGCGGGTATGACGGCCAGCAGCGATGCGCCAAGCACTGCCATTGCCAGCACGAGCCGCAGGAACGCGATCACGATTCCTTCAGCTTCCGATGGTGGAAAGTCCTCGTTGCATCCTCATTTGGCAGCGCCCTCGTGGAGCTCGAGAGTCCACACGACCGGAATGTCCCCGGACAATGAGTCGCGCACCGAGCAGTACTTCGTGACGGCGAGCTCGATGGCGCGCTCTGCATGAATTCGCTCTATGCCCGGGCCGGCGATGCTGAAATCAAGTGTCACGTGGCTGAGCCTGCGCGGCACGGTGTCCACCCGTTCGCCCGTTACGTTCACATCGAGCGATTCGGCGGGTGTGCGGCGCTTCGCCAGTATGTCGACGACGTCGGACGACACGCAGGAGGCGAGTGACCCGAGCAACGCGTCGACGGGACTGGGGCCGGCCGCTCCGTCTCCGTCGAAGAGCGCACCGGGGCGTCCATCGCGGCCGGCCTGAAAGCGGTGGTCTCCCTTCCACTCGACTCTGACGCGGTTGGAGCTGGTCACTTCGGCGGGCCTTTCTCGATCGGCGCGCGAACCGCATTTCCCCATTCGGTCCAGCTGCCATCGTAGTTGCGCACCCGGGGGTAGCCCAGCAGGTGAGTCAGAACGAACCAGGTGTGCGACGAGCGCTCGCCGATGCGGCAGTAGGTGACGACATCGTCGTCGGGTGAGAGGCCCTGCTCCTTTTCGTAGATCGCGCGCAGCTCGTCGGCCGATTTGAAAGTGCCGTCGGAGTTCGCTGCTCGTGCCCACGGAACGCTCAACGCACCGCGAATGTGTCCGCCGCGAAGCGTGCCCTCCTGCGGGTAGTCGGGCATGTGGGTTTTCGCGCCGCTGTATTCATCGGGTGAGCGGACGTCGACCAGCGGCCGGCCGGCGTCGGCATGGTCGCGCACTTCGTTGAAAAAGGCGCGGATGGGCTCGTCGTTGCGGGGCAGCGATTCGAACTCGGTCGACGGGTAGCTGGGGACGTCGGTCGTCATCGTCCGTCCTTCCTGCTCCCACTTTATGCGGCCGCCGTCGAGCAGTCGCCCATTCGTGAACCCGAACAGGCTGAACACCCAGTAGGCGTAAGCGGCCCACCAGTTGTTCTTGTCGCCATAGAAGACCACCGTGCTGGACTCGCTGATACCCTTCGACCGAAGGAGTCTCTCGAATTCGTTCTGGGCGATGTAGTCCCGTACCAGCGGGCTGTTCAGGTCTTCGTGCCAGTCGATCTTCTGCGCACCGGGGATATGGCCCGTGTCATAGAGCAGGACGTCCTCGTCGCTCTCGAGGATGCGGATGTCGGGATCGTCGAGGTGCTGGGCGAGCCATTCCGTGCTCACCAGTGATTCGGGGCGTGCGTATCCCTTCTGTGTGATCGAGAGGTCGCCAGTTGTGGCGCGCGTCGTATCGGTCATGTGTCCTCCTGGCTGGTTGCAGCAGGAAACAATTCCTGCTTTCGGCGACTGTCAACCCGACGGCGGCTCGGGCATCTTTCGGGATGGGACAATACACGCACCACGTCTTCGTCTGCACCAGTGGAAAGACGTGTCCTCTTGCGGGCTCTCTCGAAGTGCACGCGGCCTTGAAGAAAGTGTGGCTGCCGCGGACCGCATCGTGGAGGAGTATCGGTACGTTGCGCCTCCGGGCGACAACAAGCTGGTTGACGGCGAGACAGCGGAGAACGACAGGTCGAGCGCGCAGAACGGCGCGGAAGACAAACAGCCCGATACGGAATAGCGCCGAATGATGGTAAAGCAGGGCCCTGCTGCCTTCATGGAGCCGTACTCGCGGCACGTACTGATATGCACTGGCGGGTTCTGCTCGCCGGACCGCGCCGGCCGCGTTCTTTACTCGCTGCTCGCGTCGTTGCTCCAGCGGGAGGATTTACTGTTCGGACCGACGCGCGTGAAGCGCGGCGAGACGCCTTGCCTGGGTGTGTGTGCGGGAGGCCCCATCGTGGTGGTGTATCCTGAAGGAGTGTGGTATGCCGGGGTAACGCCTGCGCTGCTGGAGCGAATTGTTGTCGAGCATCTGCGCGACGGGCGAGTGGTGGAGGACGCAGTGTTCTATCGCCAGGCCGTCGATGAAGCTCAGGGCTAATGGCAATGCAAGATGGCATGGCTGATGCCTTACTACCTCGCGTGCATTTTTCAGCGAGGAAAGAATGCCGTCGAAACGAGAACTGATCGAGCCCAACGAGGGCGACAAGAGATTCGTACGGAGAGACGAAGAAGGAAAGTTCACGGAGTCGGACGACGTGGGGCGATCGCTGTCGCAGGATCAGAAGAAAAAGTCGAACACCGACACCGAGTCGGGCCAGGGCGACAAGGGCGATCGCGACAAGTAGGATCTGCCGCGAACGGGACGAGCGGGCGGGGGAGGAATCCCCCGCCCGCTTCCGTTGAGTGACCCGGCGCTTTACACTGAACCCAATGCCCATTCCGTACAATCCGCGTCGCCTTGCACTCGGAGCGGCGAGGAAATTCATCTTCGACGGACGCGATCCGGAAACGATTCTCGAACGCATTTCCGGCATCGACAGGCACGGCAACATTCTGCCGGCAGACCCCAGCAATCCGGAGAACACGATGTCACGCCCGCGCGAACGGATACTCCAGAACCTTGACGAGATGTACACCGAAGCTTTCGAGCGGGCGAAGGAATCGGGCGACAAGTCCCAGATGACTTCTCTCGACTTCGCCTACCGCCGCGAACAGCTCTACTTCGAGATTCTACTGGACGTTCGCGATGCACTGGAGCGCCGCTGATCTCCTGGCTCAGCCCGCCCCTCCAATCCGAAAAAAGCTCTTTCAGTAGACTGGGAAGCCTGTGAGCCAGACGGCCTTATGGATCGCTTTCAACGTCGGCGTGCTGGCGGTGCTGGCGATCGACCTCGGCATCTTCCACAGAAAAGCCCACACGGTGACGGTGAAGGAAGCTGCCGCCTGGAGCTCAGTGTGGATTACGCTCTCCCTCGGTTTCGCGGGAGTCATCTGGAGGCTCATGGGCTCTCAGCCGGCCCTCGAGTTCGTCACCGGATACCTGATCGAGTACTCCCTCTCGATCGACAACATCTTCGTGATCGTGCTGATCTTTTCCTACTTCAGAATCCCGGATAAGTACCAGCACCGGGTCCTGTTCTGGGGCATCATCGGGGCCCTCGTGATGCGCGGATCGATGATCGCGGCGGGGGCCTTCCTGATCGAGCGGTTTCACTGGATCATCTACGTTTTCGGCGCATTCCTGGTGGTGACGGGAATCCGCATGGCGATGCAGGACGAGAGCGATATCGAGCCGGAAGCCAATCCGATATTGAAGCTCGTGAGGCGCATTCTGCCGGTGACTCACGATTACCGGGGCCAGAACTTCTTCGTCAAAGAGGCGCCAGCAAGGGGACAGCCTTCCGTTCTAATGGCGACACCTCTGTTCGTTGTACTGGTTTTGGTCGAAACCACCGATCTCATCTTCGCGGTTGATTCAATCCCTGCCATCTTTGCGGTTACCCGCGACCCGTTCCTCGTCTACACCTCCAATGTCTGCGCCATTCTCGGACTCCGCTCACTCTATTTTCTACTGGCCGGTGTCATCCACCGCTTTCATTTTCTCAAGCTCGGACTCGCCGCTGTACTCACCTTCGTTGGCGTGAAAATGCTGCTTGGCAGCTTCTACGTCATCCCGATCCACACGTCCCTCCTGGCTATCGCCGGCATCCTCGCAGCGGCCGTCGTGGCCTCGGTGGTTTTTCCAAAAAAGCCCTGAGTCAGGCCTCCGGGTGACACCAAATCGTTACTCCGTAACACCCGAAAAAAGTGTGGCACCTCGCCTGACGGGAACGTATTTTTACCGTCTTCCAACCCCAACCTCCCGCCTCTAATTGCGAGAAGGAGTACGCATGCGCCTGAGATTCGCCCGCGCGGCAAGGTTCGCCGCGGCAGCAACGATTCCTCTGCTGTTCGCAGCGGCCGTCCCCGTCGCTGATGGAACGACCTACGAGTTCATCATGAAGACCCAGAGCACGCAGACCGGCAACAAGGAGACGGTCTCGATGCGTGGCAAGGGCACCTTCACGGGCGAGGATGCACGTATCGAGATAATCGACGCAGCTTCGTCGGCGGGCGGCCGGGAAGCGTTCGGTGGCAAGGGCACCTACTTCGTCGTGAAGAACAGCGGGAAGGAGATGCTGCTCGTCGATCCGAATCAGAAGCAGTACATGAAATGGGACATCGCCAACATGTTCGCCGGGATGAGCAAGGTGGTGAATGCCGTCGGCGGGCTGGTGAAAATGAAGATGTCCGACATCAAGATCGATGCGCAGGACATGGGAGCGGGAGAGACGATCCAGGGTTACGCTACCAGGCACGTCCGCATGGTTCAGAACTATACGATGACTGCCAGTGTGTTCGGGCGCTCCAGCAAGACGCGGAGCGAGACGACCACCGACTATTACTTCGCGCCGGCCTTGAAAAATCTTGCCAATCCTTTCGTATCCAACAGCCAGGCGATGGCGATGATGTCGCAGATGGACATGTTCAACAACCCGGACTACAAGAATCAGATGGCTGCGGCAAACGCGAAGATGCAGCACGGCGTTCCGCTGAAGACTGTCACCAGAGCCGTCAATACCGACGAGAAGGGAAAGCAGGAGACAATGCTCACCACCATGGAGATGGTGAACTTCAAGAGCGCCAACGTGCCGGCCTCCACGTTCGCAATCCCGGCCGGCTACCAGCTGGTCGAAATGCCGAGCTTCAACACGGCGACGGCTGGAAATGCCGGCCAGTCCGGTGCACAGAACACGGGCGATGCCAAGAGCGGCGATCCGTCGATCGTCGATGAAGCCAGGACGAGCGCCGCGGAAGGCGCCAAGGAAGGCGTCAAGGAAGCATCGAAGGAGGTCGCAAAGGAGGCGGCCAAGAAAAAACTGAAGGGCATCTTCAAGCGCTAATCGAGCTTTCTCACCGGAGGAGCGACACGACGGGGTAGCCATTGGCTACCCCGTCGTGCATTCATTACTGCGTTCGCCCTCCATGTACATCCTTCCGGTTGGCTGATGCGCTCATTCTGGCGGTTTATTCCCGTGCTCGTCATCGTCATTGTGGTGCTCGCGCTGATTCAGATCTTCAGCGCGCTACTCGCGATGCGCTCCGCCGACTGGGGCTTCACCCTCTTCTATGCTGTGTTCGGCCTCGCGGGGCTCGTGCTTGCCCGGGCATTGTGGACACACCGGGCAATACTCGACCGCAGCCGTGGCGACTGAGCCGCTCGACGACCGGCGTCGGACCGACCTTCAGCCTGTTTTCCCCGTATCCGTCTCAGCAGATCGCGCCGCCAGCATTCGCGGCTTGTCCCGGCTGCTCGACTCCGCGGTTCGCATTCCCGGCACCGATATCCGGTTTGGCATCGATTCGATTGTCGGTCTGGTGCCTGGAGTCGGCGATGTCGCAACAGCGGCGATCTCGGGGTACATCATCCTCTCCGCCGCCCGCGTGGGAGCCCCCGCCAGCGTCCTCACGCGAATGCTCCTGAACCTTGGGACCGATACTCTCGTAGGAGCAATACCGGTTCTCGGTGATCTGTTCGACGTAGCCTTCAAGGCGAACGTTCGCAACGTCGCGCTTCTCGAGAAGCACCTCGGTGAGCCGGTAGCCGCAAAGCGGGCTAGCCGCGGCGCGGTGGTCGTCGTGATGGGCGGAGTGGTGATCCTCGTTGCCGGCGCGATTCTCCTTGCGATCGGTGTGGCGAAGCTCCTCAACGCGCTCATCTAGCGGCCATCGTCCATTCTCTGGGCGATAATTCACGGCATATTTTCGTGGTTGTACGTGATCTACTTTGCCATCGTGACGCGCTGAGGCGCGCAACTGCGCCTCTCCAATCACCCCATTTCTGGAACGAACAGAGCCATGTTCAAGACAATGTTCTTCCTCTACCGCCGGCCGGACATGGATGCTAAAGCGTTCCACAGCTACAGCCGCGGGGTGCCTATCGTCGACGAAAAAACAGTCGTCTGATGCCGCACTGAATCCCGTGACCGGCTATCTTCATTGAACTGCACTGGCGCGCGACTTCCAATGAAGTCGTGCGCCACGTTTTGTTTCGCATGGTCTTCCACGGGTAAACCGCTTGGCTTTCACGACTTTCAAGCTCGACCGCAATCTTCTCAAGGGACTCAAGGAGCTGGGCTTCGTTCGTCCAACTCCTATTCAGGCGGATGCAATACCGCCGGCGATGGATGGACGCGACGTTCTGGCATGCGCCTCAACCGGCAGCGGCAAGACGGCCGCCTTCCTGCTCCCAATCCTCAACGGGCTGATCGAGCGTCCCCGCGGAACTACCAGAGCACTCGTTCTTACTCCAACACGCGAGCTCGCAGCGCAGATCGTCGAACAGCTCAACGGCCTGGCCATCCACACTCCCGTCACCGCGTGGGCGATCATCGGTGGAGTCGGCATGGGCCCGCAGGAACACGCCTTCCGCAGCGGAATGGATGTGCTCGTCGCCACTCCCGGACGGTTACTCGACCACATGCGTGCTCCATACGCGAAGCTCGGCGGGATCGAGTATCTGGTGCTCGACGAAGCGGACAGAATGCTGGACATGGGCTTCCTTCCGGATATCCGCCGCATCCTGAAGGCAATCCCAACAAAACGGCAGACGCTGTTCTTCAGTGCTACCATCCCCGCGCCGATAGCCACTTTGTCGAGCCAGATGCTGCGCAATCCGGTGACGATCAATCTCGATCGCACCTCAGCGCCAGCCGTTGGCATCACGCAGGCTCTGTATCCCGTTCCGCAGGAGCTCAAGTCAGCGCTGCTTCTCGATCTCCTGGTTCGCGGCGACATGCAGCAGGCGCTTGCCTTCACTCGAACGAAGCATCGCGCCAACCGGCTGGCCGAATACCTCGTGAAGAACGGCATCAGGGCAGAGCGGATTCACGGCAATCGATCGCAGCCACAGCGTACTGAAGCCCTCGCCGGATTCAAGAGCGGGAAGTACCGGGTGCTCGTCGCGACCGACATCGCCGCCCGCGGAATCGACGTCGAAGCCCTGGGTCACGTGGTCAACTTCGACGTCCCGCCGGGGCCCGAAGACTACATCCACCGTGTTGGCCGGACGGGGCGGGCTGAGATGACTGGTGAGGCGTTCACACTCGTCGCCCCCGATGAGGAAGGTGACGTGAGAGGCATCGAAAAAGCGATCGGTCGCCGTCTCCCGCGAGTGACTGTTCCCGGATTCGATTACGCGTCGCGACCTGCGCAACGGTTCGAGGTTCCTATCGCTGAGCGGATTGCGGAGATCCGCAAGAAAAAGGCGGAGGACAGAGCGAGGAGCGCGGCGAAGGCTGCTCGCCGCACCGGCGGCGGATCGGCTTCACCGCCGGGGAGTCGCGGTCGACGTACCGGCGGAGCGGGTCGAAGTCGCTAGCACTGACCGGCAGTGACGCGCCTGCGCCGGCCGATCAGTACTTCGCGATCTCCCTGTACGCGACCTTGAAATCCTCGACCTGCGGCAGAATCGCGTCTTCGAGCTGCGGCGCATAGCCAACGAACGTATCGGTCGAGGCGACACGCATCACCGGCGCGTCGAGCCACGCGAAACAATCGTTGGCGATCTCCGCCGCGATCTCTGCGCCGTAGCCCCACGAAAGCGAATCCTCGTACGCCACGATGGCGCGCGACGTCTTCTTCACGGATTCGAACACCGCCTCACGATCCCATGGCGACAGGCTTCTGAGATCGATCACCTCGACCGAGATGCCCTCGTCGGCAACGGCGTTAGCCGCTGTCAGCGCCCGCTGCAGCGTAGCTCCATAGGTCACGAGTGTCACATCGCTCCCCTCGCGAACCGTTCTCGCTTTTCCGAACGGAATCATGAAGTTCGGACCAGGATTGGGGCTCTTGTTGTAGGTCTGACGGTAAAGATGCTTGTGCTCGAGGAAAATCACCGGATCATCGCAGCGGATCGACGTGCGCAGCAGGCCATTCGCGTCGAGCGCCGTTGCAGGGCAGACAACACGCAGTCCGGGGCAGTGAGTGAACAGCGACGCTCCGGTCTGTGAATGGTAGATCGCGCCGCGAATGTAACCACCGTAGGTGACACGTACGACCACCGGTGCCGCGAATGTGTTGTTCGATCGCCACCGCATTGTTGCAAGCTCGTCACGCAGCTGCATATAGGCGGGCCAGATGTAATCGAAGAACTGGATCTCGACCACCGGCTTGAATCCGCGCAGCGCGAGACCGATTGCGCGCCCCACGATGTTCGCTTCGGCAAGCGGCGTATTGTATACGCGCGCGCCGCCGAACTCCTTCTGAAGACCCCATGTGACCTTGAAGACGCCACCCTTGCCCTTGACCTTGCCGAGGTGCTCTTCACGCGACACGTCGGCGACGTCCTCGCCGAAGATCAGAATCTTTTGATCACGCAGCATCTCGTCTTTCATGCAGACGTTCAGCAGATCGACCATCGTGGTGGGATCGCCGGTAAAGCGGGGGTCGTCCTCGGTGTCGAACTGCTCGCCGGCCGGATCGACGTCGGGAGAATACACGCCGTAGTAGACGGTATCGGCGGACGGCTGTGGCTGGGCGAGTGCGTCGTCCGTCGCCGTCAGAACCAGCTGGTCTATCTCGTCCTGGATCTGCTTGAGCTCGTCATCGGTTGCGTGACCTTCGGCGACGAGCCATTGCGGGAACACGGCGACCGGATCGCGTACAGCATCGGCCTCACGTTCGGACGGCGGGCGGTACATGGTTTCGTCGTCGGACAGCGAGTGGGAATACGGTCTGATGACTTTCGCGTGCACGAGAGCCGGACCGCGTCGCTCACGTGCATAGCGGACAGCGCGCGACATGACCTCGTAACTCGCGAGAAAATCGCAACCGTCGACTTCTTCGATCAGAAAATTGGGAAACGACCGCACGAGCTTCGAGATCGAGCCGCCCGCCGTGCTGACTTCGACCGGTACCGAGATCGCGTACCCGTTGTCTTCGACCAGGTAGACCACCGGCAGCTTGAGGTTGGCCGCGGTGTTGAGCGACTCCCAGAATTCGCCCTCGCTGGTGGTTCCGTCGCCGGTGGTAACGAGGACAACTTCGTCGTCTTGAAACCCTTCGGTGACGTTCAAGAGCCTGGCGCGGAGTGTTGCTTCGGCTGACCCGACCGCCTGGAGAAACTGCGTGCCCGTGGGCGATGACGCCGAGACGATGTTGTAGTCCTTGTGCCCCCAATGGCTGGGCATTTGCCGACCGCCGGACGAAGGGTCCTTCGCTGCGCCCACGGCTTCGTATAGCATTTCGGCGGGTGTCACGCCCAGCTGGAGGCAGAGCGCCCGGTCCCTGTAGTATGTATAAAACCAGTCGTAAGCCGGCCGCATCGCCAGGCCCGCCGCAGTCAGTATCGCCTCGTGGCCCGCGCCGGAGATCTGGAAAAAGATCTTATTCTGTCGCTTTAGCTGGACCTCCTTGTCGTCCAGCCGCCGTGACAGCAGCATGTTCCGGTAGGCGCCGACGAGTGCCTCGGCAGTCAGGACCGTGGAGGCGCGGGGGGCGGTTTTGCGATCTGGAAGTGTTCTGGTCGCCATCACTCGATCGTAGAGGGTACGTTGGTCAAAAGATAGTTTAAGCGAGGCGCAAGGGCTCGCGAACGGAGAGACACTGAAGTCCAGGCGCCTGAGTGGCTCGGTTCTTGTCGTGTTTGCTGGCAACCAAGAGGCCAAAGATGCAATCAAGAATGATCCCGCTCGTGCTGGCTGTCCTGCTTTCGACCGGATGCGCTCAAGGTCCCGTCGCCAGCGAACAACCTCCACCGGACGCGCCTCCCGGTTCCAATACCGGCCCGGGAACTGGGGCGGCAGGCAGTCAACAAACTGAATGGGCCGCGATCGAGCAGCTCGAGCTGCAGGCAAAGGCTCTGGCGAAGACTTCCGGATGCGAATCGTCAGAGAGCTGCCGTACAGCACCGGTGGGATCTCGGGCGTGCGGCGGGCCACGCTACTACCTCCCCTACTGCGCGAAGACAGCGGACTCGGCGGCGCTATTCCGCAAACTGGACGAAGTCGCAAACGCCGAGCGGGCCTACAACAGGAAGCATCAGCTCGCTTCAACCTGTGAATTCAGAACACCGCCGCTCGTCGAAGCGGTAGCGGGATCCTGCGTAGCGAAATGACCTCGATCGTTGCCGGAGGGAAACCTCGCGGTCAGTAGTCTACTGGTCGCAGGTACGTCTCACCAATCGCGCTGTGGCTCACCATTGCCACCGTCGGCAGCTTGCGTTTCCAGTGCGTTCCGGACAGTCTCCGGTGCACTAGCTCTATCTCCTCCTTCGAGAACCCGTGCGCGGCGACATCGTCGGCGGTATAGCCGCTGACCAGCCAGTTGAGGATCGCATCGGCGCGCGCGTAGCTGATTCCAAAATCACCTTCGTCGGTCTGGCCTTCTATCAGGTCCGCGGACGCCGGTTTGGCGACGATTTCCTCTGGAACTCCGAGGTGACGCGCTAGCACCCAGACTTGCGTCTTGAACAGATCGCCGAGCGGATTGATCGGGGGCGAATCGTCAGCGTGCCAGGTGAAGTAACCAAGTAGTCTTTCTGTCTTGTTGCCAGTCCCCATGGGCAAAGCGCGATAACGGGCGGCGAGATCGAACAGCGCGATCATGCGCACCCTCGCCATGACGTTTCCGCGGCGCGCCGGTTCGGCGTCGGGTTCGTGAGTTAGATATCCATCTACCGCGGGCGAAATGTCGAGCGTGCGCGCTTCGATGCCGAGCGCATCGATCACCAGCTGCGCGTGAGCGAGCGAATCGGGGCTCGAGGTGCGATAGGGAAGCCTCACTCCGACCACGTTCGACTTACCGAGTGCCCTTGCCGCAAGGAATGCGGTCACCGCCGAATCGACGCCGCCCGATATACCGACAACACCCTTCTCGAAGCCGCGAAGTGCGAGCTCTTCCCTTAGAAACGAGACCAGCCAGTCCGCCGCCAGCGCGGGATCGATCTCGAGTGATGGCGGTCCAACCACCGAGACCGGAGCGGACACGACCTCGATGTTCGATGCTGCCGGTTGACCGTTTATCCACGATGGCTCCCGACCTGTGCGCGACACAGGCTGATTCCCTGAGCGCGACGGCTCGCCGGAGACAATGCCGACCGACGGTTTTCCGTTGCTGGATGGAGGATCGTAGTCGAGTTGTAGCGACTCGTTGACCTGTATCCTGCCGATGGTCTTGACCAGATGCGGCAGCATTGTCTGAAGATCGGTGAGCAGCGGCAACTCAACGCGCGCGCGGGTCAGATCGGACGTATCGAGGGTGACGGTGCCGATCGATTCATCCCATAGCGGGGCCCGCAGCTTCACGTCACCTCTTGGACCGGCAACTACGGAGCCGCCGGAGAATGTCTTTCCGCCTTCTACTCCAACGAGCTGTACCAGCGCAGTGAAGACGCCGTGCTCAGAGGCTATGTCTCGCGCCAGCCGCTCCCATCGCTCCAGGCTCGCGGGGCCTGCATGGTCGTCGTTGCGGGGAAACAGCCCGCGTGCCGGTGAGGCCGAAGCGATGTAGATGATCTGCGCACCGTCGAGGGCGGCAATCGTCCCTGCGATACTGTGCCATGCGTCCTCGCATACGAGCATCGCCGCTCTTCCCCAGCTCGTGTCGAACGCCCGGATCTCGAACCCCCGATCGACGAACCGCTCCTCGTCGAACAGACCGTACGTCGGCAGGAAAACCTTGCGGTGCACGTGACGGACAATCGCTTTCTCGCCACCCAGTGTTGCGTAAAGCGCACTATTATAGATGGAGTTGTTCCAGATCTCGTAGAAGCCGATGCCAATGTCCATTGGCTCGAGCGACGTGACGGCAGCGCGATACTGGGCGTCGAGATCGCGTACGAGAGTCCCGGCGGTGACTGCCTGGTCGCGCACTCCGCCTTCGAGGAAATAGCCGCTTACCGCTGTCTCTGGCAGGAACGCTACCTGGGGCCGCGGCGTAAGAGAATCGAGCTGCGCGAATATCTCGCCCAGCCGCGCGAGATTGGCGGGGTAGTCGCCTTTTCGCGGCTTGAACTGTACGATTGCAAGGTGTACCGATTGATGCATCGCTTTCAACTTGCCATGTGCCGTTGGCGCGGGCAACCGCTCGTGAAATTGTTCGTTGTTGCCACATTCGCGACTGCCGGCATTGCCGACGCCCAGCAGGCTCGGCGCAGCGACCCGTGGCAAATTGTCGCGCAGGCGCAGTCGTCGCAGATACTCGCGCGCGACGGATCCTTGCTCGCGGAGATCGGGAAGGCGCTGCGTACCAGCGTCTCGATACGAAGCTTGCCCAGGTATCTGCCGCAGGCGTTCATCGCCGTCGAGGACCATCGGTTCTATCAGCACGACGGTGTCGACATGGTCGGAATCGCCGGTGCAATCAAGGACAACATCCTTGGCGACCGCCGCGGCGCCAGCACGATCACGCAACAGCTGGTGGGCAACATGCATCCCGACATCATCGACCGTGGTGATCGCAGCCTCGGCCGCAAGATTCGAGAACAGGCCGCAGCGCGCGAAATGGAAAAGCGCTACAGCAAGGAGCAGATACTCGAAGCGTATCTGAACCAGATCGGCTTCGCGCACGGATGGTATGGAGTCGAGACGGCGGCGCGTCACTATTTCGGGAAGAGCGCCTCGAAGCTGTCGATACCGGAGGCGGCAACGCTGGCGGCGATGCCGAAGGGTCCCGAGATCTATGAGCCAGTGAAGTTTCCGGCGCGCGTGCGTGAGCGGCGCAATACGGTTCTCGCTCTGATGTCGCAGCAAGGCTTCATCACGGCGGCACAGGCGAGGACCGCTCAATCGGCGCCGCTCGTGACGGTTCCGAACTATGGTGTCGCCGCAGCCGCGCCATGGTACGTGGACGTCGTGAAGATTCAGGCGCAGCGCGCTGGTGTCGCAGTGAACCAGGGCGGCTATCGTATTCACACCGCGCTCGATCCTCTGATGCAATCCGCCGCCGTCAGCTCGCTGGCGGAAGGTCTGGACGAAGTAGAAGGAGCTGCTGGTTACCGGCACAGCGCGGGATCGGGCAGCTCTGACAATCTTCAGGGCCTGGTGGTGGCGATCGATCCGACGAACGGAGATGTCCGGGCACTGGTTGGAGGACGGGACTACAAGGTGTCGCAGTTCGATCGCGCGGTGGACGGGCGAAGACAGCCTGGCTCTTCGTTCAAGCCGATTGTCTACGCGGCTGCGATATCGGACAGCATCGCACCGACTTCAATTGTCGGCGATACGGCGATTGCAATTCCGCTGGCAAACGGATCGCTGTATCGCCCCGACAACTCGGACCACGAATTCCTCGGCGCGATCACGCTGCGCGAAGCGCTCGCGAAATCCAGGAATGTCGTTGCTGTTCAGGTTGCGCTACAGGTCGGAATGGATTCGGTAATCGCTCTCGCGCGCAGGATGGGCATCCAGGCGCAGATCGCCGCGTATCCGTCCAGCGCCATAGGGGCGTCAACCGTGCAGCCGCTGGACATTATCGCGGCGTACACGACGTTCGCGAATCTCGGAACTCCGGTTGAGCCGCGGTTCATTCATCGCATCGAGGACAGGAGCGGCAAGACAGTGTATGCCGCTCCGATTCGGGCGCTTCCGCCCGCGCTCGATCCGCGCGCCACGTTCGTCGTGCGCGACATGATGCGCGATGTGGTGGAGAGAGGTACCGCCGCATCCATCCGCCGTTATCTGCCCGCGTCGGTTCCGGTCGCTGGAAAAACAGGAACAACCAACGACAACACCGATGTGTGGTTCATCGGGTTGACGCCCGATGTGGTAGCAGGCGTCTGGCTCGGCTTCGACAAGCCGAAGACGATTACATCCGGCGCCGCGGGCGGGTCGCTGGCGGCACCCGTGTGGGGAAAGATGATCTCGCGCTACTACGCCAGCACCGGTGGCCCGTCGTTGGCGCGCGGAGCAGGAGCGTGGAGTCCACCGCTTGGAGTGATCAGTGGTGAGGTCGATCGCGCGACCGGCCTCCTGGCGACGGTCGACACGCCGGCGGAGAGGCGCTACACCGAATATTTCGTTGAAGGAACAGAGCCCGCTCAGCTTCGCGCAGACCCGTGGAAGGTTTTTCGCTGGGGTCCGATTGGTTTCTAGCAGAACCTGCTGCTGCTGACGGCGTGCGCGATGAATCGTCTACCAGCTGCACCTCGCACGAGCATTGGGCGCATTAGGGATTACATTTGAGACTCGCTTCGATTGCGCGGGGCGGCGCTCATTGCTCGTCCGTTTTGCGCTTCAGCCGCAGCGCGTGTCTCGCCCGGGCTCTTTCCCGTGCAGCCAACCTGCAATTCTACCCTCGATCAATCCTATGACACTACTTCGTTTTGCAGGCCTCGCTGGAATGCTGTCAGTACTCGCCGCTTCCCCGCTCGCTGCGCAGCAGAGTGACTCGGACCGCCGTGGCGTTCCCCGGACTAATCTTGTTTCCACGAACCCCATCGGCCTCATCTTCGAGTGGTTCAATGGAGAGTTCGAGCATGCCGTGAATCCCACTGTGTCATTGGCGCTGGCGGGAACTCGATTCGACTTCGAGGACGCTAACTACACCGCGGTCGACGGGATCGCTCGCTACTATCCAACTGCTCGCGCTATCAGAGCGTTCTCGTTCGGCGGCAGCGTCGGCTACGTGAACGTCACCGAGGACTGTCCTGGTTGCGAAAGCTTCGACGAGAGCGCGTTCACGATCGGAGTTCGCGGCGACTACGTCTGGATCCTCGGCAGAGATCAGCGCTTCGCGGTGGCTGCCGGCATTGGCGCGAAACGACTTTTCTACAGCGACGACACCAACAACGGCTCAGAGGGGTTGCCGATTGGACGGCTGTCGATCGGCTGGGCCTGGTAGCGATCTTTCAAGCAATACCCGCCCAGGCAGTGTCTCCGCCTGGGCAGGTTCCCCCCTAGGCGGCTCCCGCCATTTCCAACGGCTCCGGCGCCGCCTGCTCCACCGGCACCAGGGCAATCGCCAGTACTTCGCTCAGCGTCTCCACCGGATGAAAGGTGAGCACCTGCTGCACTTCCTCCGGAACGTCCTCGATGTCACCCTCATTGGCCTTGGGGATGATGATGTGCTTGATACCGGCGCGGTGCGCGCCGAGCACCTTCTCCTTGAGCCCGCCGATCGGAAGTACACGTCCGCGCAACGTTATCTCGCCGGTCATCGCCACTTCGCGCCGCACTTCGCGGTCCGACATCTCGGACACGAGTGCGGTCGCAATCGCGATGCCGGCGGAAGGTCCATCCTTCGGAATCGCGCCGGCGGGAACATGGATGTGAGCCTCGATGGCACCCAGCCGATCCTTCGGAATGCCCAGCTTCGCCGCATTGTTCGTAGCGTAGGTGAACGCGGCGCGTGCGGATTCCTTCATCACGTCACCCAGCTGGCCGGTTAGAATCAGCGATACCGCACCGCCCGGCCCGAGATTCTCCGCGTCCGGCTGACGAGTTCCGTAGTAGCGCCGAATCGACGCTTCGACGAACATGATGTCGCCGCCCATCGGGGTGTAGTACATCCCCGTCGCGATGCCAACTTCGTTCGCTTCCTGCGCACGCTCCGGATGGACCTTCGGCCGGCCCAATAAGTCGCGCACTTCTTCCGGCGTGATGATCTGGTCCACGATCGGACCGGTCACACCCATCGCGATCTTGCGCGCCACCTTCCTCGACACTGCGCCGAGCTGCCGCTCGAGCTGCCTCACTCCACTTTCGCGCGTGTAGTTCGACACCACGCTCATCACGGCTTCGTCGGTAAACGAGATACCTTTGTCGCCAAGACCTGATTCCTCGAGCTGACGGGGGATCAGGTACTTCTTCGCGATCTCGGCTTTCTCCCTCTCGGTATATCCGGCAAAGTCCACAACCTCCATACGGTCGAGCAGCGGGCCCGGAATGTTCTGAACGAAATTCCCGGTGGCGATGAACATCACTTCACTCAAGTCGAACGGAATTCCCAGATAGTGATCGGTGAATGTGTCGTTCTGCGCCGGATCCAGGACCTCGAGCAAAGCACTCGACGGATCTCCCTGGTACGAAGTTCCGAGCTTGTCGACTTCATCCAGAAGGAAAACAGGATTCCTCGTACCCGCCTGCTTCATTCCCTGGATGATGCGACCCGGCATAGCACCGACGTACGTCCGCCGGTGCCCGCGAATGTCGGCTTCGTCGCGCGCTCCGCCGAGCGCCACCCTGACATACTCACGGCCGAGTGCGCGGGCGATCGACTTCGCTATCGATGTCTTCCCGACGCCGGGAGGCCCGATGAAGATGAGAATCGGGCCTTTGGCCATCGCTCTCGATTTCGCTTCCTTCTGATCGGTGATTGGCCGGTCGGCATCGACACCTGATGCGAGGCTCGGAGTAGCGTCGTCTTTCTCCGGGCGCAGAACGGAAGCGGGCAGTTCTCCCTCGCGCTCGACTTCCTGCGCGAGCTGCTGGGCGCGAAGCTGGCGCACAGCCAGAAACTCGAGAACACGGTCCTTTACGTCGGCGAGTCCGTAATGATCGTCCTCGAGCACGACCGCGGCATTGTTGAGGTCCAGCTTGTC
>Ga0136617_10000127_pt1 | contig 53951 bp, 48 predicted proteins | sample AntDrymUQ3222106_2_FD_129672 | JGI IMG/M metagenome (GOLD analysis project Ga0136617, IMG submission 129672) | Polar desert sand microbial communities from Dry Valleys, Antarctica - metaG UQ322 (21.06) | ecosystem: Environmental > Terrestrial > Soil > Desert | place: Antarctica: Dry Valley...
ACCAAACACCAGTGCGGTAACGGCCTTCGCGACTTATAAGCCTGATTATCTTACCAATGTGCACCTTGAGTTTCATCTCGTTATCTGCTTGTCGCAGACGAGCAAGGCTACTCGGTTCTGACATGAGTTCTCTCGCCCACGGCTATTAACTTGAATCCCTTGGGATTCGTAAACAGGTTGAATCTGACCGCGAAGCGAACGACCAGAATCACAACCGTCCGCACCTATGTTGAGTAGCGGCGGACGATGAGCGAAATCGGCAACCCTACGCACAGCATGAGCACGACCACGCCGATAAGCAACGAAGAAAGAGGGAACGAGATTTTGTGCGGAAAAGCTGAGATTGGTAATACGACGAGGTTCATAAAGCAGTACACCGCAATGCCAAACAGCAACCCGCTACCGATTGTCTGCCGCACCAGAAACGTGAGTTTGCGGCTCGCTGCGTAAAAAACCGCGGCTGCCCCGGTCGCGATTACGAAGTGCAATACAAGCCCGAGAGCAGCAGTTTCAAGACCGCCCTGGTAGGAGGCTAGCCCAAGCAGGCCGCTGGCTATCGATTGCAGCACCCGCATAGGCTTTACGCCCCGCAAACTGCTGATGACGAGCGCGGCCGTTATGTCTAGAACGCCGGCTACTAAGCCGGCCACGAGAATGACGTGGTAAGACCTGAATCCTCTCTTGAGCATCAATCAATTGCTCCTCTCGGAATGTGTAACGACCAAAATTACACGGCGACTGGCTGCGGCTACTGAGTGACGAAACGAACCACTTGCTCTTCGTTTTCCGGCCGGCGCACCTCGCTCGACTAACTGTGCGTTTTGCGCCAGTTGGGACCGGGTCGCTACCGCTCCCCGTTCTGACAGCATCTTAAGAACGCCTTCACGATTTCCGGGACTCACCTCGGTTGAGCCACAGAAGCGCGGCCCCGAAAAACGCGCATGCCAAGGAGTCCGAGATCGTCCAGTACCATGGCATTCCCGAGTGATAGTCAATCAGAAAAAACACCGGCGCGGCCAGCAGAAAAGAGATGCCATTGAACCGGACTATCAGTCGAAAGCGATTTACGTCGGAAGCAATGATCCACAGTGACACGCCGTGCATCCCATACGCGTACGATGCCTGGCGAATCATGAACATTATGATCGGGCCGTCCGGCATTTCGCCCAGCCCCAGCCAGGTGTGCGACGTTTCCATCCACGCCCGCGGCATCACTACTGCAACGAAGGCGAGAATCTCGAATGATCCCCCCAGCCGCAGCAGCCACGACTGGAATTGGTCAGCACTCATCATTCATTTCGAGCTTATGCGCATACATATCAAGATCGATCCCCAAGACCGGCTCAAGCCGAGCAGATTTACAGGTTGGGAAGGTAAGCGCAGCGTGCCCCCGCCGCTGCGCAAGCGTCATCAACTCTAGTTTTCTTCAAGACTACACTGGACTGACTCTGCATGAGATTGAGCGGTTTTAGAAAGCCGGCAAAAGACGCGACGCTACGCTGGAGCGGGGACACGCTGCGCTTTGCCCACCTTCCCAACCTGCAACTATCATAGAGGTCCTTTTCGGTTTTCACAGAGTCTATACCGCTCGCTGGTTCCGTAGTGGAGTGACATCGTCGACCTGGGCCATCTGCATCAGTCCCGGCGCTTTGGTGAATCAAATCAGAAAATCCAAAGCGGTTTCGCGCTGCGCTTGCCACCGCCCACCATAGGTCTTGCGCCGATCGGGTTTATTTAGGCACATCGAGCGCCGGGTTCATCGAGAAGAAGCCGCCAGGAATCATCTTAAACCCCACGTGCGTCACCGGCATGACCGGCCACTCTTCCGGTCTGGGAATGTGCGTCACCCCGAGTGTGTACCAGACAACAACGTCCTGATTAACCAGGTCCTCGTTATTGCCGATCCAGCGTGGGAGACCATCGCCACCTGGACTTTGGTTCGGATAGACACCTGCTGCGCTCATCTCGTCGGCCTTGTAGCGCGTGGCCCAGAAATGGTTATTGATGAAGCCCGCGCGTCGTCGCACTTGAGAGGTTGAAGCGATATAGGGCAGGGAGTTTGGCCCGGGCACCAGAATGTAGCTGGCGTGGTGGCCGAGCGCATTTTGAGTAGCGGGATTGACAACCATCCAGGTCCGCGCCAGCGGCATACTCATCTTTCGTTGAGCCAGGCGTTCAGTTTTGAGAATTGTTTCTTCCATCAATATTCCATTGAGGAACGGATTGGTGGGTCCTGGGGGTAGAGCGCGTGTGTTCATCTCATGAACGGAGTTGTTCTGTCCATCAACGTCCAGGTCCAGCCGGAAACTAAAGAAGTGCTGGTGATGCGGCGCGACAATATTTGCGGATACAAGATGGCCCGATATAGGCACTCCAGCGCGGCTGCCGCGCCGGGGCCTCCCCTTAAATCCCGGTCCATGAGCGTTGACTTTAGTCTCGCGCACGCCCTTGGGGAGCATGATTCCGCTTAGGGCAGCATCGGCCTCCAGCACGCCATCCTGGTGAAAGATCCAGTTAAGCGCGTAATCGTAGTTGCCGATTGTGGCGATAAAGAAAATGACCAACTGACGGGCGCGTCGCGATTCGTTCTTTCCAGAGTAACTCTCGTAGTGTTTCCAGAGCATACCTCCGTCCCGCTCGTAGATTCCTACCGCACTCGGCAAGACGTAGGGTTGTCCAGCATCACCTGCGAATGTTGCGTCGAGGAGCAGGGCATTTTCCGGTGCGTCAGTCTTTGGTTCAATCGAGCTGGCCAGCCGGCCGACGCTATACTCGCCAACATCAAACGCGCTACGCCAGCGCCAGTTTGTTTCCGAGTCGCCGTAGGGCACGACCATCTCGGAGAGGGAAGCGCGATGGAGTATCGAACGAACCCGACCGGCGTCTTCGTAGCCAACAGTGTGCAGTATCAAACCCTCTCGCGGATGCATCGTGAAACGGAAGCGCCATTTTTGCCAGCGAACTTCCTGGCCGTTGAGCTCAAAGCTCGCCCCCGCCGGCTGCGTTATGGTGAGTGGCTTCGGGGCTGTGCGTGTGCCGGTAGATTGCTCGTCTAACTGCTGGCTCGGCGGCGCGAGCGGCACCAGCCCCGTATCCACAACTTCTATCACTTTCCCGGTGTTCATATTGACGAGAGCCACTACTCCTTCAATCGGCTGTCCGTAAAAATTGACAGCATCTCCTTTGAAGTAAGTGAGAGCCCGCAGCAGACGTACTCCTTCATGGGCCTTGGCCACCTGGCCCACAGCCCAGCCGTCTATTTGCACTTTATCGAAATCACTTATCCCCCGTTTGCGCATGGCTTCCTGCCAGCCTGCATCTGCCTTGACGATATCCGGAAGGGCCTCGAATTCACTTCCCGTTACCAGCGGTTGCACGCCTTTTATTTGTTTCCACGAAATTAGCGTCGCCGCTTTTAGATCAACCACGGCTTCAAACGTGCGGTTGCCTTTGCGATCCAGGATTACCGCGAAAGCCTGTCGACTGACTGCGGCGCCAGCTTTGTGGCTCAGCACTTCCTTTTTTAATGGTTCCTTCAAGACTATGGTTGAAAAAAGCGAACCCTCGGGAAACTGTGGCAAGGTGCTGATCACACCGGCTGCCGTTTTGATCTCTTCGGCGGTCAAAGGATCGAGTGGATGCACGGCTTGACCAGTGGCGGTCTGCGAAACGAGAGCTGAGACGATCAAAAGCTGGGCGCAGAAAAGCACAACCGAGCGGCAGCGATGCACTTCAGACAGGGGGTAGGTCATTCTGCTTTTAGCGCTCCTCGGAATGTTCGAAGAGATGACGGACAGGATGTAAGACCGGCGCATTTTAACCTCGTGAATGCCAATGCGCCAGAGTTATGTAAAAAGCTAAGTTTGAAGTGCGGAACAAGTTGAGCCTTAGGTTTTACCCCGTAGGGGTGAGATGCCTATAGCTCTGGACGTCCAACCTCATCTCCGGCGCCGTTCGGAGGGGCGGAAACTCAACTTGGCAGGTACCCATCTACGATCATTCCGCCCCTCCGAACGGCGCAGGGATTTCATTGTGTGCCAGTCTATAAACATCTCACTCCTACGGAGTGAAGAACCTACGAACAACAATCGATCATTTCCAGCGCTCGCGGCGGAGTGCGAACTGGGCCGGAACCCCTTCAATCCCCGGTGCTCTGCTCGATTGCCAGAGCAATGTTTGACCACTTAACGTGAGCAGCGCAGCGCTTGGCTTTCGACCGTCAGACGGAGCCGAACAGGTAACATTTTCCTGCTATCCGGGAATAGTGGCCACGGTGTCAAATTCGATCTGGATGGTGTTGCCATTCACCCGACCTCGGAAGGGTGTCTGGTTTCCATCTTCAACCTGCCACCTGCCATTAATGAATTCATCAACGCTATACACGCCACGTACGGTATTTCCCTTATGATGAATCGTAAGGGTGAGCTGTACCTGGGGTTTGTTTTTTCGCGCAGGCTCCTTCCAGACCCAGCGCCCGCTCACACACGGAACCCCTTGCGGGTAAATTGACACTGGGCACAGTCCGATTGTAATGGCTAAGCAGACTCGCTTAGCCAGGGCTTTAGCTTTTGCCTGTAGCATCGTTTTTATTCGTAGACTGAAACCGGAATTCCTACGCTTGGTAGTTGCTCAATGGGTAGTTCTCTCACCCACTCATGACCTTGCGATAAGCCGCATACAAATCCGACAGTCGATCGGCGGAAGCGGGATCTGACCGCGCGAGGAGCGTAACGACCTCATCACGTCCCGCGAACAATGGTTGGATGTTCTGTTTCTGTGGGTCCGTAAGAAGTGAGCCAGTGGCTTTGTCGGCTTCGACTCTTAGTGAAGTAAAGAAACTGCTGGCAGCCAGGCGGGCTGGTTCATACTCACCTCGCCGCGCGTCGATTACTGCAGAGGCAAGACTGTTCTGCATCCGAGCCAGACTCAGCTCGCGGTGGGCTGTCGCCAGGTCAGCGGCAGCACCTTGAGCCTTGAGCCACATTGGAACAAAGCCGATCAGGAAGACGATGAGTAGCACCGCAGCGTAAATGAGTATCCGCTGCATCAACGAGGTTGATTTGGCCGGTTTAGTTTGGAAATCCTCTTTCATAACAACTCCTTTAAAGATTTAGTGGAGCAGAATACGCCATCCGGCGCTGCAACGGAACAAGGTATGATCCACTAACTCATACGAAATGGCACTAACAAGATTTCGTGTCGGTTCGTGTGATTTGGTGGATCGCATGGATCGGTCCGAGTTTCGGGGCTACTGCACCATTTCGCGCGGATCAAACAGGAGCGGAAAGAACTGTCCCTCCATCCTGGCCCCAGCGGGAATGGGTGGCACGCCCTGGAGCAACGGTTCATTTGAAGCCGAACGAACGCCGTCGCGAAAGACGTTAATAACCGCCGCCCGCCTCGGTCGCTCGGTTCGGTTCTCAAAGGAGCCGTGGACCATCAACGGGTGGTGAAAGGAACACTCACCTTTCTTCAGCTCGATAGCCACGGGAACGAACTCCCGACGTTGTTGAGGTGTGAGCGCAGCTTGAATCGCATCCATATCATTAGCGAAATCTTCGCGAGGCAGCAGATGCCAACGATGACTGCCCGGTACGTAATGCACGCAGCCGTTGTCGCGAGTCGAGTCGTCCAACCCGATCCAACAGGAGAGGTGTGCCATCGGCTGAGTGCGAGTCCAATAGGAGTAGTCCTGATGCCAGATCACGACGCCTCCATGAAGCGGCGGCTTATAAAAGATCTGGTCGTGCCAGAAGCGCACCGCACCGCCTAGCAGTTGCGAAGCCGGAAAGGTGAAAGCAGGATTCCACAACATATCATGGAATCCGGGCGCTATGCGCCATGCACCCAGCGCATGAAAAAGAATCTTCTCGGGATCGGCCGATTCATTTAAATGGAACTCATAAAAAAGCGGACGACCGCCATTTTCCGGATCAACTAATTCTCGCAGCTCATCACGGAGGACATCCACCTGATCATCCGTCAGGACTCTGACCCCAGCGAAGTAACCGTGCTCGTTATAAAACTTTACCTGGTCGTCGCTTAAATGGTACTTCGACCCCTCTTCGGAAGTTGCCGGTTTCGAAAAGAGACTACCTACCAAACCATGATGTAGGGACAAGTCTGGGGTCATTATTCTGAATATCTTAGCTGACCAGCGTCGCGACGTGAATGGTACGTACTCTCAATCACTCGGCGGCTTAGCCTGGAGCAGAAATCGCCCATCCAGGCAAGTAGCAAAAGGACGATCCACAAGGTTAGACGAAATGGCACTAAATAGCTTTCGGTTGGTTCGTTTGGTTTAGTGGTCGCAGTTGGTGACAACACCCATACACAACGTTCAACACCACGTGGATTCTATTGACAGTGGCGTATTTGCTAACTATCTTCGTGTGAAAAGAAGATTGGTGTGTAAGGGTTATCAAGCATGAAATTTCTATTGGTCTTGCTGTTCATCCTAGCGTCCGTTTTGACAAATCAGAATACATCCAACTCTAACGATGGCTCTTCGGTGGTGGTGCTCAGTGCAAAGTGGTCCAAGAGCCGACTGACTACCGAGCAGGCGCAGGTGAACTCCACTGATGTCGCTCCAGCCCCGGCTGTTACCCGAGCCGGCAGAATTTACGAGAAACGCAGGGTTAACGCTCCGGTCGGGGAAAGACATCCGGATGCCGACACCGTCGACGGGCGGGCTGCCCAACTTGAAAGCATCGTGCAAGAGTCGCGTACGGCCAAGTCTAAAGCGGTTGACGGCTATGCGTATCGAGCTAAACTCAAGAATGCCGGCCCAAAGGTTATTGAAATCCTGTTCTGGGAATACCAATTCTCAGAACCGGCTAATTCAGCGACGATGGTGCGCCGGCAATTTCTTTGCGGCGTCAACATAAAGCCCGGCCAAGAAAAGGAGGTGCGCTCCTTCAGTCTATCCGGCCCCAGCGAGGTGATCAGCGTGGGAACCCTGGCCGACAAATCCGGGAATCCGTTCCAGGAGAATGTGGTAATCAATCGCGTGGAATATGCGGACGGTTCGATCTGGCAGCGCCGGGACTGGAGTTTTGCTGAGGTGAAGCAAAGCTATAGCCGGGCCATCGGGATTCCGTGGGGAGCAGAGATGTGCCGAGCGCTTTGACCGCGTCTGGCTACCTTACAAGCGCTCAGGAGCTGGCTGATCAAATTGTTTGGGAAGGAGCCGGATTTTCATGCCTAAAAGTACTCGTCCTACGGTAATGGTCGTAGATGACTACGACGATGTTCGGTCTATGTTGACGCGATGGCTGGAACTGAACGCCTATCGAGTAGTTGAAGCCACTGGTGGTAAAGAGGCATTTGCGATGGCCCAGCGTGAGCGCCCCGATCTAATTCTGATGGATCTGGCTCTACCTGAATTTGATGGCTTTGCTGCTACCTTCAGCATCCGCACGCATGAGGAGCTGCGCGATATTCCGATCATCGCAATTTCCGCATATGGCGAGTTGGGAATAGACGCTCAACTGAAGATTGATCCGCAAGCAGTCGGATTTAACGACTATTTGCCCAAGCCGTTTTCCCCGGAACGGCTGTTGGATATACTGAACCGCTACTTGCCGAAAAGGGCAGAAGCCGCAGGTGAGTGAAAAGCGACAACGTACGCTGCCCGAGTGTGGAACCTGCAAACCTGAGTAGTGTTTTAATGAGAGTATTCGGCGGTTCCCAATATAATCGGAACCGAGAGAGACTTGACCGACTTAAGATCACAAGGAGAAACAAGATGAATGCGATATCACAGATGATCACACAACAAATCGCCGGAACTGTCGCCGGCCAGATGGCACAGAGGCTCGGAATCCGTGAGAGCACGGCCCAGACGGCAGTCCAGCTCGCCGTGCCATTAATCCTGGCTGCGCTCGCACGCAACGCTGCCCAGCCACAGGGAGCGCAAGATCTGCATGAGGCCGTAGCACAAGACCATGACGGCAGCATACTCGACAACTTGATGTCATATCTCGGGAACCCACAAGCCGCGAAAGGCTCGGGCATCCTCGATCACACTTTGGGCGGCCAGCGCCCAGCGGTAGAGAGCAATCTGGCCCAGGCTACCGGACTAGACCAGAACTCCGCGGGGAGCTTGCTAGAGATGGTCGCGCCGCTGGTCATGGGCGCAATAGGTCGACAACAGCAGGAGAACGGCTTGGACGCCCAGGGCTTGTCTCAGTACCTCGGTGAGCAGCAGCAGCAAGCGCAGACCGCCGATCCAGGCTTGATGGGAACTCTCAACTCGATGCTCGACTCCAACCGCGATGGCAGCGTTGCGGACGACTTGAGCCGCATCGCCGGGAATTTCCTCAAGTGATGGCGTTTTTGAAGTGCTTGAGTCTCATGGCCCTTACGAATGAGATGCTTCGGCTCCACCCCTAACTAAACGGCAGGCGTGAGTGGTCCAGGGGCAGCCTCGCTGGGGTGGTTGATTCGCCTGCGCGCGTGGGATATCAGAAACTCACCCGGAATAGAGCTGTCAAGGTTTCGTGTCAGTTCGTGAGTTTCGTGGATCGTTACCATTTGTCAGAATCGGGACGGTAGCGATCGGGACAGGTTGGCGCCATTCAAACCTGGTATAGCAGTAAACTGATAGTGTTTGACCTTGGCGAGAGATGACCGGTCGCTACTGCTCCTCGGTACTGTATTTGGGGTGCTTGTTATTCAACCACGCTGCCATCCCCGCAAAATTTCGTCTACCTGGCCTCTAACCTGCGATCTCGCGTCGCTGCGGTCCCATTCCGCTGCCAAAATTTCGTCGTAATTTGTTTCTCGGTGTCTAATATGCGCAACAACCGCGAGGAGAACTGCGGTTTCGTCAAAATCTTTTGCCGCCGCCGAACGACCGATGCGTCCGCTGTATTTGCGGCAAGCGTGTTCAGCTATCTGCACCTCTCTCTTAGCCGGACAGGCGGGAAAAAGTACTCGGACTCGTTTGCTAAACTCTTCCACGTAATTTCGATCGAGTTCAGCTTGTCGCTCTCTTTGCCGTTCAGCGCGGCGCTCTCTAGCTTCGGCATCAGCCAGGCATTCAGATTCCGCCTTATCTAATGCATTCTCTTCAACCAAAAGTCCCTGCCGCTCGTATCTTCGGCGCGCCTTGCTGAATTTTAGAACCACAGCTGAAAGTACGGAATGCTTCCGAGCTCGCCTCGTTAGCGCTGCATCTCCGGTAGGAAGAAAGACCAACTGTTCCAGCTCAGAGCACGCGAGGCACAACGCGCCTTTACCCTCCTGCAGGGTAACCCACGCCTTCCGGCCCAACTCTTCGCCACATTCATCACACTTAGAGTCGCGATGCGAAATGAAGACCTTGATATCTTCAGACTTCTTGATTGGCGATTTTGAAGGCTTTGAACTCATAGAGTGAGTCAGCACTCAGCACCACCTCGCGGGTAACCGGTGGCCGTCATCGTCAGTACCACTAACAACTCCATGATCGGTAAAACCACATCCGCAAAAGCCGCTAACCCTCGCGCTTCTATCCCAGCCGATATGCTCGACTGGCATGGATCCCCGCGTGGCGTGTGAGCTCCAGGACATCTTCAACCAGGTTGACGCCGCGCGTATTTTGAACGCGCCGACCGGCTGCAGGTTCTCTAACTTCGCGCAGTAGGGTTCAGGGTCGATCCAAAGCGGTGTCGCCGCTTGGCTTTGCCACCGCGCTAATTCAAAGGAGCCTCCTGGGAATGGAGTTCACCCAACCGCGCCGAGACCAAATCTCGTGTCGGCTCGCACGCGCTGAATCATCTTTGAGGTTTCGACAGATCTTTCCCGCTTGGTAAGGTAGAACTCAGCTTCCTTGCGCGCTTCCTCGAGTATTTGCTGATCGCGGAAGAGATTGCCGATGCGAAATTCCGGAAGGCCAGCTTGCTTTGTTCCCAGAAGTTCGCCGGCGCCGCGAATCTCGAGATCCTTTTCGGCAATTAGAAAACCGTCGCTTGTCTGTTCCATGATTCCCAAACGCTCTTCCGCGACGCTGGTCCTTTTATCCGACGTCAGCAGCGCGCAGTAACTCTTTTCCGCTCCCCGGCCCACACGCCCGCGAAGCTGATGAAGCTGGGAGAGTCCGAATCGTTCGGCGTGCTCTACTACCATCACGGATGCGTTGGCTACATCAACACCGACTTCGATCACGGTCGTGGACACTAGTACTTGAATCTCCCCGGCCACGAACCGGCCCATCACATCGTCTTTCTCCGCTGGCTTCATTTTTCCGTGAATCAGACCCACCGCATACTTAGGAAAGACTTTATCGCGGAGATACTCGTAGCGATTCGTCGCGTCTTTTAGATCCGTCTTCTCTGATTCTTCGACCAACGGATAGACAACATAAATCTGACGCCCAGCCTCAAGCTCGCGGGCAAGCAGCTGCTTCACTTCCTTGCGATCGTCCGAGTTGTCGGCAAAAACACTCGTCTCGATCGGGGTCCTTCCCGGGGGCATCTCGTCTATCACTGAAACATCCAGGTCGCCATACACGGTCATCGCGAGAGACCGGGGAATGGGAGTGGCGGTCATGACCAAAACGTCTGGATTGAAGCCGCAGGCTCGAAGCTCGGCGCGTTGCATGACGCCAAAGCGGTGCTGCTCATCAATTACAACCAGGCCGAGCTTGCTAAACGAGACCGACTCCTGCAGCAAAGCGTGAGTGCCAATGGCGGCGTGAATCTCGCCCGCCGCGAGACTGACTTGCAGACGGCGCTTCTCCGCAGCGCGCAAAGAACCCGTTAAGAGTTCAACTCGATAAGGCGTTCTGGCCAACAGGCGTTTGATGTTGCGAGCGTGTTGCTCGGCAAGAATTTCAGTTGGGGCCATCAACGCTGTTTGGTAACCATTTTCCATGGCGGCAATCATTGCGACCAGGGCGACGATCGTCTTACCACTGCCAACGTCGCCCTGGAGCAGCCGATTCATCGGGGAATCGGACTGCATGTCTTTGAAGAGTTGCTTAACTACGTTTCGCTGAGCGCTCGTGAGTTTGAAGGGCATCACTGAAGCGATCGCCTCCTTCACCTGAGTGCCAATCTTTATCCTGGCTCCTTTTGCTTCTCTGATTCTTTGACCGCGTTTTAGTCCGATTCCAAGGGCGAGCCAGAAAAAGTCTTCAAAGATCAGTCTCTTGTGTGCCGGGCTCCGAGCTCTTTCGTATTCGGCGAGTGGCACATCTTCAGGCGGGAAGTGAATCTGACGAAAGGCGTCCGCGCGACCGATTAAACCTTGCCGCCTCCGCAGCTCAGCAGGAAGTGTTTCTATAACCTTCTGCTCGGGGATCATTTCCAGTGTGGCATGGACAATCTCTCGCAGTTGTTTGGAAGAGAAGTCTCCCAGCTTGCGATAAACCGGCACTCGGCGACCAGCATGAACGGCCGCCAGAGCCGGATCAGATGGATAGTCGTCATCTAAGTCACCGTCAGGTGTTGGTGTGGTTTCTCGCTGCCCCTGTTTCTCCTCAGTCCCGTGTCCAGGCAGAGGTGGTAACATTTCCAACTCGTCGCCAGGTTTATGAAGACGCAAGGCGAAGGTGACCCGCCGATCATCCCACTCCCATTTGCCGAAGGTAATGAAACGGGTACCTCGGGTCAGCCTTTTCATGTAGTAGCCGACGATGTCGTGCGCGTGAGCCCCGGAAACAAACCACCAGACGACGACGTCGCGTCCGGTCTTACCTTTGTCCGTTGCCACAATCTCAAAGATGAAGAGTTTCGGTTTGCCGTAAGCACGATTTTTCCCGACCTGATAACCACCGGCATTCTTAACGTAGAGCTCGAGCGAGGCTTCCTTTCCCGCTTCCAGATTGCCAATTTGGGCCAGGTTCGACCGATCTTCATAGCGCAAGGGCAGATGGTTGAGCAGGTCTTCAACGCTTGCGTCGCCGGCTTTTTTTTTACTGGCGAAACTTCCCAGCGCCAACGCCAGCTTGTGCGAAATGGTTTGGCCCAGGCGGGCAATCCTGTACTTATACAGTTCGTCGATTGGGGTATCGAGCGTGAGAGAAGCGGGCATGGATGATGATCATAGCATAGCGAGTTGTGGGAGTCGTAAACGGAGTAATTGGTGTCGCGTAGCGACCAGTGAGTTTAGCCCGGTCTTTTAAGGCCGGGTTTCAAAACCTCCAACCACTCGTCGCGTCGCGACGATTGAATGATTCGTCAGTCGTCGCTGACGCGACGGAATATTTTTGCCAGATTTGCTTTCCCGGCCTTGAAAGACCGGGCTAAACTCATGCCGACGCTACGCAATTGATCATTTGCAATTGCAGGTTGGAACCGATCTTCATCCCTTTACGTTTGGATGAAGCAGAGCCCAATTCCTTGCTGCAGGCGGGTAAATCTATGAGTCGGTTGGAATCCATGGCCGAGAGAATGCTTCGTGAAGCAATCGAAGCCGGCGAATTTGACAATTTGCCGGGAAAAGGGCAACCAGTCGATCTGAGTGAGAATCCATTCGCAGATCCCGATCTGCGCGTAGTTCACAAACTGCTTCGCGATGCTGGCTTCGCTCCGGCGTGGATTGAAGAACGCAAGGATATTGATGCCACATTCGAAGCCACGCGTCAGATACTGACACGCGCCTGGAAGATTTATCGGCCTGGAGGTGTCACGCCGAATCACGCCGCATGGGTAAGAAACGTCGCCGAGTTTCGTGAGAAGACAGCCGAACTCAACAGTCGCATCAAGCTTTATAATCTGAAAGTGCCCGCTGCCGTGTTTCAACGCCGACGGTTTGATGCTGACAAGGTCGTCGGGATTATCACGCAAGCCAAAGACTTGGGCGATGGGTAGCGGGTCTTGGTTTCAGTCTTGACGGCCGTAACGACTGGGAGTCATATAATAACGATCCACGAAATCACGGAAAATTGCACGACAGTCTTCGTATTCGTTCGTGCGATGTCTTGGATCGTTTTTACCAATCGATCTCTCGAAACAATGACATTACCAGGTGACGTCGCAATTGGAGTTGGCTCAAAAAAGGGAAGGGAATGTCATGGGTTCTGAACATGAAATCCACGAATCAACGCTTCAGCGATTGATCCAGCTGCGTCAGCCGTTGTTGCATCTGCACAAGACTCTGCTGGACCTGGAGCGTGAGGCTTATGAACGAACACACGGGCGAGTCGACAATAGCTATGAAGTTCTGCAACTTGTAATGCACCATTGGTTCGCCTGGCTACATAACCTGTCAGAGCTTATGGCGCAGATAGACGAGATGTTGGACGCGAAGGAGCCGCTAAAGGAAAGCGAGGCAGTTGCGGCTCTCGACCAGGCGCGAGTTTTGCTCACACCTTCCAAAACCGGGAGTGGTTTTCAGAAAAAGTATTTCAACTCAATGCAGCAATCGCCCGATGTAGTAATGGCGCATTCTAAAGTGCTGAAAAATCTGGGAGCCGCCGGAACAACTGGGAAGAAAAACCGCCAGGACGCCGGGTCAAAACGGAACGTGAGACTTTCGTAGTGAGCCGGCGCGCTCTTCACTCGTTAGGCTCGAGCACCGCTTCCTAATGGGAACGCAAGACACGTTCTCAGCCTATGAGAAATGAGGAATGCACAATGGAAAATGAACCCGGGCTACTCCCCGCTCGCGGTTGATTAGTTGTCAAACCGTTCCCTTAACCGGCAACTGTTTCGGTTTGAATGCAGTGCTGGTCAAACGCCTTAGTAAGTTCCCGGGCGATCTCTGAGGGACCCCTACCTTCAATTTGATGCCTCTCCATCATAAAGACGAGTTTGCCGTCCTTCATGAGGGCAATCGAAGGAGATGACGGCTGATAACCTGTGAAATACTTTCGCGCTCTCTCAGTTGCTTCGATATCGGCTCCGGCAAACACTGTGGCTACCTTGTCAGGGCGGACGTCATGCTGCAGCGCCTGGGCGACACCGGGGCGGGCCTTGCCGGCCGCACAGCCGCAGATGGAGTTCACCACCACCATCAGGGTTCCTTTGGCATTTTGCACTGTTTCATCTACTTGCGCCGGCGTCTTCAGTTCCTCAAAACCTAAACGGGTCAATTCCTCCCGCATCGGTCGAATCATGATTTCTGGATATGGCATTGTTTATAGTCTCCTCATCTGAATCTACGTCTGATTCTAGCACAGTGCCATCATTTTTAGCCGCAGATACTTGCGCATAAACGGGGGATCTGAAAGAGGACTAATCAAATGCCTCGACGGAGTTGGCCTGCTTGTCTTGATTTCGCGCTGCTCCGCGTTCATCCCGTAGATCCGCGGCTAAACGGATCGAGATTGAACGCGGATCGTCTCCGTCTCCGGAAATCAAGATTCGCCAGACACTCCCTGGTAAGGGATAGCGACCAAGACGCTCGGCCCACTCAAGCACGAGGACCGCTGTTTCATCGACTAGCAACTCCTCAAGATCGACAGCGTTAGCAGCTGAGACGCCTTCATCCAGACGATAGAGGTCGATGTGGTAAAGAGTTAGCCGGCCGGAATAGGGATTGACCAGGGTAAACGTCGGACTGGTTACCTCCGCTGGGTCAAGCCCGAGCGCGGCTGCGATTCCTTTTACGAAGACCGTCTTGCCAGCACCCAGAGGCCCACTGAGCAGGAGGATTTCCCCGCCGATTAGATGTGCGCCTATTTGCTGTCCCAGGCTTAAGGTCTCAGCGGCGGCTTGACAGGTCCATTCACCTATTGGAATTCGCGACGGCGCCGTACCATTGTCCCATAGTTTGAGTGTCATGTTAGTTCAAGGTGGTGCAGCTCAGAGCGATAGCTGGAACGAGTGGCATAATCGATCAATTCACGATTGGGGATCAGCGTTAGAAAGACTTGGGCTCCCCCTAACGATAAGATTTCATTTAGGGCAGTCTGAACTATAAGTATCGCGTCGCTAGGCGGCGTAATCCGGGCAAGATGGCCCACACGCGTGGGCGCTTCAGGCTAAGGCGTCTCACCCTCTGAATCGAGTAGACGAATCGCAGCAGGGAAGTGCGCTTGAATATCAGAAGCGACCATTGTCCTCATGCCCACATCTCGCGCCGCGAGATCGCCAGCGAGACCGCCGACGTAGAGAGCAGCAATCGTTGCTGAAAGGGCATCCGCGTCGCCTGTTAAAGTGCCAAATGCTTGCCCGATGAACCCGGCGATCAGGCCGGTTAATGTGTCGCCAGCTCCCGCAGTTCCGAGTCCTGCGTTGCCGGTCGGGTTAACGAAAACTCGGCCGTCAGGTCCGGCAACTAGTGAACGCGAACCTTTCAGAACCAGAATCAATTGGTGCTTGACCGCAAAATCGCGCGCCGAGGCGACGCGATCGATCAACTGAGATTTGTCATTGATCCCGATCAGTCTCCTCATCTCTCCGGCATGGGGCGTGAGCACGAGTGGGTTAGATTTTGACCCGCGCAACTCCTGGGGCCATGGAGCGAGGCAGTTCAGCCCATCCGCATCGATAACGATGGGCGTTGTTCTGTTTTGCACGACGGACTTCACAAAATTCCGCGTGCGTTCATCTTCCATGGAAAGACCTGGTCCGATCGCCACCACCGTTGCCTTGGAGGCCAGACGCTTGACATGATCGATCGCCTCATCGCTCACTGCCCCTCGATCTGTTTCCGCTAATGCTGTGGTCATCACCTCCGGCATAGCTGCCGCAACTACTGAAGATTGTGCGGAGGCAGGAGTCGCGATGGTCACTAACCCCGCGCCTGATCGCATTGCGGCATTGCCGCAGAGCGCCGCTGCACCGGTGTAACCCTTCGATCCGGCAATGATCAGTACATGCCCGTGTGCATTCTTGTAAGATTCAGGTTGGTATCGTGTGGCGATAAGCCATTCGCGCGCGTCCGCCGCTTGAGTCAAAAAAAGTTTTGCTTCCGGAAACTCCAGCAACACAGAAGGTGAACCGATGTTGGCGATCACCAGCTCTCCGTTGAAATGAGAGGATGGGGGCAGGACGTTGGCGCGTTTAGGAGCCGTAAAGGCCACCGTAAGATCGGACTGAACTACTGCTCCAATGGGATCGTCCAGATCGGCATTGAGTCCCGAAGGAATGTCGATTGACACAATCAGAGGTCGAGATCGAGATGAGCGATCACGTGCAGCCCTGATCAATGCGAGGTGATGGATCACCTGCAGATAGACTCCTTCAAGTGGCCGGGTTAACCCCGTGCCAAAAAGAGCATCCACGACTGCGTCGTAAGTGCCCCGTCCAGCTATGTCTTCCCAGTCAGCTACGCTGACGCATTCCAGAAAACTCAACGGCGAAGGTTGCGCAGGCGACCCGGCTTCAAAACTTGCCAGGCGCCGCACGATCTCGAAATTAGTCCGCGCATCTCCCTTTGTGTCATCAACCTTCCCAAAGAGGATCACATCGGTGCGCACACCGACACGGGCGAGCGCGCGGCCAACTCCAGCACCGTCGCCGCCATTGTTGCCAGGACCACAAAGAATGCGAGCTTTCGTGCCGACAAGGTCACCTGAAAACCGTGAGGTGATCGCTTGGGCGACGGCTTCGGCGGCGGCTTCCATCAAGAGCAGGGAAGGAGTGTCAAAATTCTCGGCTGTAACACGGTCGATTTGCCGCATCTGCTGAGCTGAGATAACGGGTTGCACGGTCTGGATGATAAGGAGAAGGTAGTTGCAGGTCAATTACTACGAGGGAGGATGCTGGTTCAGGTGGCGATAAGGGTGGATACGTTGCAGCGGCTTCGCCGCCCGATGAGGTGGTGGCTTGACCCGCCGTAAAATTCGCACTTAGAATAGAGTGTCTCCGCCTTGGGGCATCGCCTGAAATCCCAAAGAGCCTGACGGCCAGGCTGAGCCACCGCCTCACATTCCGGCGGCATAGCCGTTAGCGAAGGAGCATGATTCAAGGTTTAGCCCCAAACAAAAATGGCGGCCCAGAGGCCGCCTGGCCTGCCTGCCGCTGCGCCACCCATTCCGTGTTTCCAGGATACTTAAGTAAAGGGTCAATGCCGGAAGTCCTCCAGAAAAATCTCTTAAGAAATTTCACGCGCCAGAAAAGCCGGAATTTAGGGGTTTAGAGACGATACGGATACATTTTGAGAATCCGGCCCCATTAAAAACCGGTCTCACACAGCCCTATTACCGCTTTAGACCCCTGGTTATCCGAAATACCCTCCCAACCAGTGTCCGGGCCTCGGGGATGCCAAACGCCGAAGTTAAGGCGAAATAGCTAAGACCGTAAATCCCTAACACCAGGACCGCTACTGGGATAGGGTGGCGCGGGCCGAGCACGAGCTTGCCGCCCCATCCGGCTGCTGCTCCTAAGGAAGCCGCAAACCAGAGCTTTAGGAGGTATGGAAATGGGACTCCGGTACGGCCAATGCGGCGATTTAAGGCCCTTCGGAGGAGGACAAACTCAATCCACGCGGCCACGCTGGCCGAAGCCGTTAGGCCCACAACACCCCACTTGGGCGGGATACCAAGGGCCGGAGGTAGGTGGATGGCGCAGAAGTACCCGAGAACAGTGGCCAGGGCCACATGAATAACTGCGTAAAGGAGTGGCGTGCGGGTGTCATGAAGTGCGTAGTAGGTTGAGGAATAAAGACGCCCGAGCGTAGATGCCAACAAGCCAATACTAGACCCTGCGAGAATGCCCCACACGTAGATGGCCGCGTCTTGTTTGAACTGTCCAGTTTGGTACAACACGGCGGCGATGACATCACCGAGCGCCAGGAAGGCCACGGCGGAAGGGACAATGAAAAACGCTATTCGTCGCAGCCCGGCATCGAGCCGCTGCCTCAAAACCTGAGCCACTTCCTGCGTGTTACCGACCGCCCGGGACATCGCCGGCAATTCAGCGGCCGACACTGACATCCCGAAAAGGCTGACGGGAAGGGTATACAGGCTTTGCGCGTACGTCAGAGCCACGACAGCCCCCACGGGCAGGAAGCTCGCCAGTATGGCGTCGACAAAAGCGCTAATCTGAATTACGCCACGGCTCGTGAATACCGGAAAAAACCTCGTCACCACGGTCCTCACGTGCGCACTAGTCGTGTCGATCGTCGGACGAAGCGGGCGAACCAGTTTGAGTACCGTTGGCAGTTGGATCCCAAACTGTAGCGCGCTGCCGATCACCGAAGCCCAGGCTACAATCGCAGCAAGCGGAAATTGGCCCACCTTTCCGCCGTACGCAATCATCGACGCAATGATGGCTAGGTTCCAGGCAACCGGAGCAGTGTAAGAGATGAAGAAACGATGATGGCTATTCAGTACGCCCAGACACCATGCGGAGAGCACCAGGAGTCCGGCGCCGGGAAAGAGAATCCTGACGAGGTGGATTGTTAATTCTCGAGTCTCGCCTTCGAACCCGGGTGCGATGAAGTCAATAAGATACGGAGTGGCCAGCACGCCTACCAGTACGACCAGTGACGTTATTACGGCCAGGAGTCCGAGCACCGCGTTGGCGACGTGGGATGCTTTCTCTTCGTCCTCCTCGGCAAGCAGCTTTGCGTACACTGGAATGAAGGAAGCCGAGAGCGCTCCCTCACCAAAAATGTTTTGGAGGAAATTAGGAATCCGAAAAGCCGCGCTGAAGGCGTCGCCTGCGGCCGAGGTACCAAAATAATGAGCGAAGATGCGTTGACGTATTAGACCAATTATCCGGCTTATCAGAATGCCGGAACCGACGAAAAATGCAGATCGCCCGGTGCTTGGCTCACTTCTTATTACTGTTTTTTCATCGAGAGGCTCGCTTGGCGTCGCTGCCATTGGCTCGAGAGTTTCACCGGCGATCATGCCGGCATCGTTCCCGGCAAATGCTGCTTCAGTGTCAGTTACAACGGATTGCGAGCGGTTACCGGTCTGAGGGTGACTGTGTTCTTCCGACGATTTCGAACCACTTGCTGATTTAGGGTTGGTGCTAGAGCTGCCGTTGGAAGAATCTTTCATCGGTAATCACTACAGTCTCCACGTTTGAGCAACATGAGACTTAGAGTTCTTTCGTGCGGCTTCGTGTGATTGCGTGGATCGAGTTTTGCCCGGCGATCCACGAAATCAAACGAAACATCCCGAAACTCAAAGCGCCCTTCTTTCATTCTGAATAAATCGACAATCAGAGTTTGTAGTCCCTTATCTTGGTGAGCAGGGTCTTGTAACTAACGCCCAATTCCTCGGCAGTCCGGCTCTTGTTACCGCTATTAGTCGTCAGCGCTGCCAGAATCTTGTTTCGTTCGACGAAACGCAGGGCACGTTGGCCAACCTCCGAAAGAGTGCCCGAAAGGTCAATGGCGCGGAGCGCTGCAGATTCCTCATGGCCGCGCCCCATCAAGCCCAGATCTGCTGGTTGCAGCACCATTGTGTCCGTAAGAATGCAGGCCCGCTCAATCGCATTTTCGAGTTCGCGAACATTACCCGGCCAAGTGTGCGCGCGCAGGGCTGCCAAAGCCGTTTCGCTGAGAGATGCCTCGCGGCCCCGGAGTTCCTTTCCCAACAGCGTCGCAAAGTGTTTGGCCAACATAACGATATCGTCACCACGATCTCTGAGCGGCGGAATTTCGAGTGGGAAGACCGCAATACGAAAGAATAGATCACGACGAAACTCACCGTTTTCTACGGCGGCTTGTAAATCTCGGTTGGTAGCGGCCACCACCCGCACATTCACAGGTACTGGGGCGCGACCTCCGATCCGATCGATCATTTTCTCTTCGATTGCCCGCAGCAGCTTGCCCTGAACAGCCAGTGGCAGTTCGCCGATCTCATCCAAAAACACAGTTCCATCCGAAGCAAGTTCAAACTTTCCCTGCCTCCGATCACTGGCACCGGTGAAAGAACCGCGTTCATGCCCGAACAATTCATTCTCAATGAGTGTCTCGGGTATAGCTGCACAGTTGAGGGCTACAAAGGGTTTGTCGCGTCGATTCGAAAGGTGATGGACTGCAAGCGCGAACAACTCTTTGCCGGTACCAGATTCGCCCAGCAGTAAGACTGTAGCTTCGGTTTGGGCAACTCGTTGCGTCTCAGCAACCGCGCGTTTAATGGTGTCAGACTCGCCGATGATGCGCGGAAAGCCATAGCGACGTGACCATTCCTCGCGCAATAGAATGTTTTCCGTTCTGAGTCTCGCTTGTTCAAGCGCGCGGTCGACCAGCAACAACAGATGGTTCGAGTCGACGGGCTTCTGCAGAAAATCATGAGCGCCATCCTTCATAGCCTGGACAGCTTCATCGATCGAACCGAAAGCTGTCATTACGATGACCGGAACCTCGCCGTCGGCGGCACGTGCAGCATGCAAAACATCGAGGCCTGAACCATTGGGCATGCGCAGGTCGGTTAGTACCAGCTTATGTGGAGCGCGGGCAATCTCGTTAAGGGCGGTGCGGGCATCGGCCGCCTCAGTTACCGTGTAACCAGCGTTCTCTAGCGTCAGATACAATACGCGGCGTAAACTTTCTTTGTCTTCGACTAATAGGATATCAGGCATCGTGAAGGACAGTTTTGCGGTTGAACCACAGGCGAGACGTTGAATAGCGGCGCGAGTGAGTTAATCCTGGGTAGATCATCTCGCTCATCATCATTGATTGTTCCATTGCGGGTGTCAAGCAAGCTAGTCAGCAGATAGTGATGCAGTTTTTGTTGTTTGAGAGATTTTTGACCGACTATTACGATCCACGGAGACACACGAACCAACGCGGAAATCTTGTTAGTGCTATTTCGTGTAAGTTCGATCGTATAGGGACGCTATTTGGCAACGTGTCCAAGGTGGCTCACATGGTCGAAACAAAGCGCCCCGAAGGCCATTAGCCTTCGGGGCACTTTGTTGCTAGCTTAACCTTTGCCTGCGCTCAGCTGTCTAAATCTGCCTGAAGGCTGTGGGCGAGATGTACTGGAAATCAGCCCGCCAGGAGTGAAGCTTAATCGGTCTTGGAACGATCCTAGTAGTGCGTTAGTTACGAACTTCTCGCCAGCTTGACAGGCTAGCATTACTTCCTGACGACGAGCCATTGTGAGTAAGAGTGATGTTACCGTATACGTACAGTGCTCCGTTTGCGGCATAAGTCAGACGATTGGCGGGAGAATTGGTTCCGGGAGCATTGTTGTCGTTAAGATTAGCGGCAACCAATGGCCCATAGTAAGTTAAGTTGCCATAGAGTTTTATTTGACTGGCGGCGTAAATCAACCCCGGATTAGACGAATTGCCGCCGTTGCCGGTCAAGTATATGTCATTTCCCGAAACCAAAGTGTAGCCGGGTAAATAAGGAGAGATACTAAAATTGCCGAAGGTTTCGATAAAGCCTTCGGCGATCAAGGTGACGTTCGGAGTACCGTTGCCGTACAAATATATGTTGCTCCCTTCACCATAGTACGTGCCGGCTGGGATTGCTCCAAAAGACGGACTCGTCCACAACTTTTTTGTGCCATTCCAGGTCCACCCTCCCCATCCACTGGCAAGCGGGTTAATGTGTCCGGCGTAACCTGCCCCGTTGTAGACTCTTCCGTCGCTTCCCAGAACATAGGTCGCAAGCGGCAGAAAATCCGTTGGCAAGTTATAAACAGGCGGATTGACAATTGGTTGACCACCGCTAACAGTGCCACAATTGAGAAAACCGCTAACAGTGACAGTGGTAGAAGAGTTGATATATTTGGTCGCGCAAACGTTACCAGTGACTACAGCAGCCCCGTTGGCGTGCATGGCTCCGCCAGCACCATTTATGTTGATATTGCCATAAATGGTGGCATCTCCATTTGCCAATAGGCCAGGCATAAAAGTGGTGGTCAGGATCATTTCAACGCTGGCGGTAGAGCCGTCAGCCCCCGTTCCCACCGCAGTAACAATCACTTTGCCGTTAGTGTCCGAAGTACTGGGAGGGGCATTTATGTCGTCCTTGACGTAGACCTTATAATTGCCTGCCCCGAATGCCACACCGGCCTGGGGAATGGCAACAAAGGCCGGGCCGGAATACCCCGCAGGCTGGACGCTTAGCTCATCGCCACTGTTCGACGCCGCGTTTCCTGCGGCCAGAATGCCGTTGTAATTTGACGCGGAGGTTTTTTCAAAAATTGCCTTGGCGTGTGAGGCGCCGGCTTGGGCGATGTAGAATGCTTGCGCGCTTTGGCGATCGTTGTTGGAAACGATCAACGAGGTGTTGGCAACAAATGTCAGGGCCATGCCCAGCACCGTAATCAGCAGGAGGACAAAGATTGACGTAATCAGCGCAGCGCCCTTTTCGGGACAGCGGCGATCAAAAAGCGGTTGGGGGCTATTTTTTCTCATATTGTTTCCTTCCTACCGTTTCCGTATGTGCGCAGTTGAGGTAAACGTCTGGGGGGTCAATCCCGGAGTGCTGGTTATCAAGATCATCTTTACCAGAGCGATCTGCGAGTCGTTAAGAACCGGGTTACTGATCAGGGCGTTATTGTTGTCGTAATATGTGAATGTTAATGATCCGATACCTTCCACGAAATCAACCGCCGCCCCATCCGAAGGCTCCTGTTTCTTTAGAACACAGTTGTTGCAATTCGTGCCGTTACCAATGCTAAAGGTAATGTTCTCGTAGACGCCGCCCGTACCACCCCCAACAGGATCCCAGTCAGCCAGGATTTTGATTGAATCGTAGCTGCCGTTCCCATCCGGATCAGGAGTTATCCCGCTCCCGCTCAAGTTATTACCGGACATGCGAATCATTCGCACCAACGTATCCATAGCAGCGTTAGCGTTGTTTATGGCTTCCGCACGCGGGCGCAAGCGTGCATAGCTGGTCTGAACACTGCCGACAATCCCCGCTAAAATGCCGACAGTTGCGACCAGTATAGTCATCACAATCGTCAACTCGAGCAGGCTAAAGCCGTGCATGTCTTCGCGCGAGCAGCGCCGAGAGTTATTCATGGTCATCTTCTAACCCCTTACTGTATCAGCGTATTAAGTTGCACCCCGGGCGCGGAAACACCTGCGGCCGGAACTACGACCACCACGACTTGTTGAGTGCCCACAGACCCTGCCGCCAACGTCCAGCGCCGGATAAAGTTCGGATTGGAGGTGTCAAAGTAATTAGTGACATTGCTAGTGAGGCTCCCGCCATTGGCGCGCGCCGGGTTGGTGGCGGGAAGGGCTTGAAGTTCTTCCAGTTTTGCTTTTGCCAGACCGTTGGCGATGCCGGCGTTGCTGGCTACTGTCTCTGTACGGACTGAGCTAACTATCAGCATCTCGACCGCCAACACGCCAATAACTGTAATCACCATGGCGATCATACATTCCAAGAGGCTGAAGCCTTCCTGCCCGGTTTTCTGTGAGTTAAGCATTCTCGTATTCCTTTTGGGTGATTGCCATTGTCCACACCCGTTAATACATCGAACCGACGGTAATCTTGCCGGCCGGAGAGATCGTGAGGGCTTTCGCTCTTCCAGACGTAGATTGTAGGGTTGCTGTTTGGGCACCCGTGGTAAGACGGCCTAGTGAATCAAAAGTAATACTGGCTGGAGTTGAGGCTGAAAACGAAATTCCCGAGGGAAGCGTTTCCAGAGTCCCTACCGGAGTCGTCCCAGGACAGTTCACTTGCATTGTTCTGGTGCTGACAATGCTCAATTTACCCGCTGCGTTCCGCTTGATTGCGTTCATCCGGGCATCCATCAGTTTGCTTGCAACGCGGGCGGCCGCGCTGTCGAGCCGCTGTGATTCGAGTGTCCGCGAAACTTGAGGGATGGCGATAGCGCCCAAGACGGTGATGACTCCAGCGACAATCAGTACTTCCAATAGGCTGATGCCGCTTTGCCGGTTTAGAGCGTACGGCCGTTGCTGGCTCGGCAGACTCTGATGGAAGAGTTCTCCAACTCGATTCACAAGGTTCTTAGTTTCTATTTTCAATGTTGCCTCCGATCGGGTCTCGGGCCGACGATTCAATTTGTCAGTTTCTGTCGCTGGTCATGCTCTGGCCGATAGCCGGGCAAGGATGAGGTGGCAACACTCATGCCACTTGCGTCTCTGTTGAAAAATGGCCCGATTCTTTAATGTCCGCGCCTGAGGCCCTTCCATCCGTCACCTCAGGTGACAGTGAAGGAAACGAACTTCCCAGCGACAAACCCTTCCAGCATCAATTTTTTTTCACGTTGAGAAGGATTTCCCTTTCGAGTCCTGAATCCCCGGGGCTTTTCGGCTTTTAGGATCAGATAGGTATTTCTATCAGCCTCCAGAAGCTAGGCAGGTAATCATGGGATCGTCCGCTCGCGTGTGGTGCCGCACGCCGCGCGCCGGGTCGGACGGTAAAGCGCCCCGGGGATCTTTGGATCGCCGGGGCGCATAATTTGGATTTACGAATCGCGTTATGGGGAGCTGAGAGCACGCTTTAGAACCGGCTCATACTCATCGCCTGCTGAAGAGAGACTTTGGGTGTCGGCCAGTTTCATCGCTAACAGGTGGGGCTTATAATCAAAGGCCTTCGGACCGCCGCGCGAATTCTGGATCTGCATTACCAGATGGTCCTGGTTCAAGCGAAATCTCAAAACACTTCCCTGCCGGTTCATAATCACAAACAGAAGAGTTTCGCCTCCCGCCGTTTTCATCTGGCCCACCAAGGAGCTGACTCCGCCGTCGGTCCTGATAAGTGTGCCTGTCTTAGCAATTACGCTGGCGCGCCACGCCGGGCCCGTGAAGCGATCCTGAAGTGTTCCGGGATCAATGCCGGCGACCGGCATAATGTCAGTAGTTGAGAGTTTGTTTTTCCGCAGCTCTTCGCGCAACGCCCTGAAGATCTTCATCATCGTTTGTGGGCTGACCCGGTTAACGCCCAATCCACTCAATGAGGAAATCATAAACCCACTGGAGGACAGGCCCAGCGAGTTTGTCAGTTGGCGCCGCACGGATTGGAGCCCTCCGACTGAATCACCCAGACGCTCAGCCATGAAGTTGTTTGAGTAACAGAGAAGGACCTTGAGGATGTCGACAAGTTTGCTCGATTTCTGAGACAGAACGAGTTTCGCATCGGCCGCGACCGGATTCACCTCGACCGCGCCCATCACCGCCACGCTGGGGATGGTTTGCAGGCTCGCATGGTCACCGAGCGCCGTTCTTTCGTATAGCCAGGCTCGGCTCGCTTCACCTGGCCTCAGGGTTGAATCAAACGTGTCGTAAAGCTGTTCGCCGGATCGCCTTGCCGACCAGTTGAAATTCATTGTAAAACCCGGGGCGACTACCAGGTTCCCGGTAACCGTGCGGATACCCAATGTGTTCAATTGGCGGGCAATCATGACGCCATGTTCATAGTGAAACGACGGATCCCGGCCTGAGATGTAGAGATTGCCGCTGAGTGTCCCGGTAACTTTATCAAACGTGCCGGTGATCCAGATGCCGGTAGTAAATCGATGCTGTGGACCGAAGGTCCTGAGTGCGACTAGGGCCGTGGCAAGTTTGATCGCAGAGGCCGGATTGAAATTTTCCTCTGCCGACTGCGCCGCGACTGTTTTCCCATCAAGCGATTCCACCAACACGCCCTGCAGGCCATACATAACTTGCGATTCAGCCGAAGCGCTTTCCGCTTGGTCAGTGGTTATTTGAGACGGAGATATCGGAGCCGTTGGAGTGGTGGTCGAGACAGGAGGCTTGGGGATCTCCTCAGGCCGCTTCTGCGCACCTACGATTGCCGGCTGCTGCAACCAAACGAGGCTGACGAGAAGAGCAACAAGGATCCGTGGCCATTGCCGATTGCCAATTGCCGTTTGCCGATTTAGAAAACGGATATTTGATAGTAGGTCGAGGCAAGGAGCTAGTGACTCCAAAAAGTTTCTTCCAATCGGCGATTGGCAATTGCAAATCGGCAATGAACCTACTACGGGGAGCGATGTTGCGTAATTCTTCATTGGTTTCATGGTGCTCGCAAGCCGAGCAATTCTTAACACGTTCGTTTTCAGGGATAATTTACCAGTGTGTGAGGAGCGTCGGTTCGATGCGCTCGGGCTCGACCAGGATGTACAAGGGTATTTTAACTGGCAGATTGGACCAAAAGCCATCGAGGCTTTCCGACACTAGAAGCCGCTTTGCTAGCGACCTTCTCATTATGCCCTGTTTTTCTATCTGGGTGTCGAAAAAAAAAGCCAGCCGGATCGCCGCGCATTGTTTGGAGTTAATTCGTAGGCCGCAAGGTTGGCTTTATCGATTACCGGGGGTTTTCACTCCGTAGGAGTGAGATGTGTATAGACTCGAACGCAACCGCCGATCAACTCCGTTCGGAGGAGTGGAACGCAACTAAACCGGTAATCTTCAAATACTCTACGATCCTCCGAACGGAGCCGGAGGGTGGTCGAGGTCGGTGCTATAGACCTCCCACCGTTAACCAGGTGGAAAGCGAGGCTCTTTGCGTCCAGCGTCAACCCCCGCCTGCATGCTTTGTCAATAGGCCCCGAGGAATTCCTATTTACTTCCTTAGGAGCTAAGTCCGATAGCGTTGACAATGGGAGAAGCGGCCACCTAGAATCCTGTTATTGACAAATCATAGTGCGCGAACATCAGCCCGTTACAGTTGAAAGCATACGCGCCACCCACAAGGCACGAAGAAGAGAGATTCGAGCGAGACTCGTTGAGTTTGAAGAAGTCTGGCGCGATGGATCGGACGCGCGACTTTGGGAAGAACTCGTATTCTGCATTTTCACGGCCGGCGCGTCGGCTCGGATGGGATTAAAATCCATTGAAGCGGTCCGACCATTGCTGTGGAACGGCGCGGAAGCGGAAATGACCGAGGCCCTCAAGAAGGCGGGCGCGCATCGTTTTCCAGTGTCGCGACCCGGCTACATTGTGATAGCCCGAAACTATCTGCGCGAGCATTGCGGTTTGAGATTGCGCCTGCAGCTCGAGAGTTTCTCGGACTCGGATCCGTTTGAGCGTCGTGATTGGCTGGCTCGGGAGAAACGGATCAAAGGGTTGGGCTACAAGGAATCGAGCCATTTTCTGCGGAATATCGGGTTAATGGGCCATGCCATTTTAGACAAGCATGTGCTGCGTTGTCTTGCGGATCTGGAGGTCGTCGAATCCTCCAAGCCTCCCAGCACCAGGGCGCGCTACCTGGAGATTGAGGAAAGACTGAAAGGCGTTGCCCGCGATGTAGGGATCGATTTCGATGAACTAGACCTGGTCTTATGGTCGATGAAAACAGGCGAAGTTTTGAAATAGTAACCGTTCGAAAGAATGACGACGAGTCGTAGGATTAACTCAACAGTTCCACCTTGAGGATGCTTTCATGCAATGTTTTAGCTTTACCAGGTTAGCCCGTAATTTGACGGTGGGAATTGTGGCCGCCTTTGTCTTTTCTCTGGGTCCTCCAGCGCCCGCAACCGCCGCCACTCTTGGCGATAAAAAGACCAGAAATCGGGCTGAGAAAGCACTTCGCGATGGTGACTTCGATCTGGCGGAGAAGAGTTTTCGCGAGATATTGAGCAAGAACGTTCAGGATCAGGATGCCAGGCTCGGTTTGAGTCTTACACTTTTAAAGCAAAGGCGTCTTCAAGACGCCTACGACCAGGCAGCTAGAGTGATTCTGTTGAACCCGCTCTCGGCAAGAGGGCACGCCTTGCTGGGCCATGCGATCCTGGCATCTGGAAACTTTCGTGAGTCAGTCGAAGAGTTTCGTACCGCTCTTAGTATTAAGGAAGACGACTCTCTGGCGGTAGCCGGCTTGGCGATGGTTGATTTTTATGAGAACCGGCTAGATCCATGTGTTCGAGGTTTGCGGCGAGCGGTAAGCTTGTCACCCGACGAGCCCGACTTCATCTTCAATCTGGGCCAGGCGACTGCGCGCAGCGAGATGTACAAGGAAGCCGCTGACGCATATGAGCGTTTTTTGATAATCGCGCCCAAGACTGATGCGGATCGCCGCGCGCGTATCAGGGGATTGATCGACTTCTTGCGGTACCTCGGAAGACAGGGCTCGCTATATGTGCCTTCCGGTCGCGGCACCACGGTCGTTTCCTTCGAATCGTTCGATAGCCGCCCAATCTTGACGGTCCGGGTGAACGGGCAAAAAAGTCCGCTCCGCTTTGTATTGGACACCGGCTCGGGCATGTCTGTGATTTCAGATGAGACTGCCAACAGACTTGGCCTACATCCGGTGGCGCGTGGTGGCCTGGCGCGTGCTGTGGGCGGTGGAGGTAAGTTTGAAATCGTCTACGGTTTTCTGGAGTCGCTGGAGATTGGCGAAGTCAAAGTGGAGAATGTGCCCGTCTACATCAGACGCTTTTTTGATGACAAGACCCCCGTCGATGGCTATCTCGGCCTCTCGATGATCTCGAAGTTTGTAACGGCTGTTGATTACGGTGAACGAACCTTTACGCTCGTGCGTCAGCGTCAGTCAGGTGGCCTCGATCTCTTGCAGACGCCCCCTGCCGGAGATTTGCCCCCGGCCCTTAACTCCCTAAGCGCCAAGGCCGTGGAGATTCCTTTGCGCACTACCTCGAGTGGCTTCCTCAGCGGTGAGGTTTATCTTGAGGGCATCGAGAAGCCGCTGAACTTCATTATCGATACTGGCGCCAGTATTTCTGTGATCTCGGAAAAACTGGGCGCGCTCGAAGAATTGTCCCTTTACCTGACTCCTAATCGAATGCGGGTCTTCGGCGCTGCAGGGGTAGCAGAAGACGTGAAGACAATGCTCTTGCCTAAGGTGATGCTGGGCACATTTACCAGGGAACAGGTCAATGTGGCGGTACTTGATCTGGAGTCGGTAAATGAGACTGCGGGATTCATCCAGGATGGAATTCTGGGAGGAAACTTTCTCAGGCATTTCCGGGTTTCCTTTGACTTTCGTCGTGGAGTGATTCGGCTGGAACCACTCCGCCAGACTGCCCCGAGCGCTAACCCCGGAGAGATGTGAAACACCCGGTTTTAATGAAGCAAAGTCTCTATCTCGAAACTTCGGTCATCGGCGCTTACCTCGATAACGGCGAGCCCTTTCGACGTGACTTAACGATCCGTTGGTGGGAACACGAGATGAAGGACTATCGCACGGTTATCTCGGCGCTGGTCTCACGAGAGCTCGAACGAGTTCCGGATCCTCACAGAACTTCATACTTAAAACTGATAGCCCCGCTGGAGCAGGCTGAACTCACCGATGAAGCAGCCATCCTGGCTGACGGTTATGTGTCACGCGGAATATTTCATCGCAAGTACATAGCAGATGCATTGCACGTCGCGATTGCCTCTTATCACAAGATTGATTACCTGGTGACCTGGAATTTTGGCCACCTGGCGAATGTTCGTCGGCAGGCGCGCATCCGGATGTTCAATACGGCGGCGGGTTTTTACGTTCCCATGATTGTAACGCCGGAGTTTCTCGTCTCGGAAGCAACGGAGAGAGCCGTGTGATTGCCGATTGCCACTGATAAATTGCGATTGCGGTTGGCCAATGCGAGCTTGCATCGAAGCAAAGCTAAATCGGAAATCGGAAATGTCTTATGTATCGTCGTCCAAAGTTTTTGGAAGTGCTGCACGCCATTCGTGAGCAGATGTCGAGGGAAGTGGACTACGACGTAGATCTGTTTGCCGAAATGGTTCGTTCGGGTGTGCGTCCTTCACATGGACCAGAAAGGCGCATTCGTGGCTACAAGAGCCGGGCGCCGCGGGAAGAGCAAGCGGACGCAAGTGCGCAAAAACATGAGAAGGGCAAGCGACTGAGGAAAATAGGTTGATCCAAGCTAAGCATATTTTGGCCGCTGCCAGAACATGAACCCTACTTTCGAGACAATCGGATTAGAAGTTCCGAGTGAGAAGGCCTTTAACTATCTCGCCGAGCGGGCCGGGGACCAGGGTGAGCCCACCCAACTGAGCCGGCGTGGCGCTGTGCTGCACGGCCGTTGTTGGAAGTTGGGGGAAGGTCTGGAGGTTTGGACGGTGCTCTATGAATCGGGGAGTGGCGACGTGTTCTATGCGGACTGCCGCCCCGGATTTCGTGCGCGTTACATTCAAACAATTAGTCCCTGGGCGCTCACGGAATACGATGAAGAGGGCGAAGCTGTAGTCCACGGGTATCGCGAAAACACGGAATGCGAAGTCCTATTTGAGTTGCAGAATCTTACCGAAGTAGGGCCTGCCGGCTTTTCCGCGCAGGAACTACATGTGGGTCTTTGTGGGCTTGCCTACCGCGCGCGAGTCCGCAAGGGCTGTGGCAAGATTCGCTGGATGCCCCTTGAAAAAGCGGCTCCATCGCGCGCTGCCTATGAGAATGATTGGAGTCTCTCCGGCACCGTGATCGCGTTTAAGCCTTTAAAGAACCCTTTGTCCGGCAGTGATCTCTACTGGATCCATCTCGATCTTGAGCGAATAAAACTGGAAGTCCTGGTCAACCAACGCGCTCTCCGAGGCGACTCGCTGGCGCCGGGAGCCACTCTGGACGCGGAAGTTTGGTTGCAGGGGCACGTGCTGGATGAGCAAGCACTGCGTTCCCGTTATGAGGGCGTCGATCTCTCGTGCTCGGCGGCCAGTTTCTGGTCGGGACTAAAGAGGAAAAATTAGAAGTCGGACCTGCAATAGGGCTGATGATCCATACTCAATGAAGCGATTGTTTGTTGGTAGTCTCGTAATCCTTACTGCCGTTTTCGCAGCTTACTCCATCACTCGATACTGGATCCATCGCTATGACGGGTTGATTGCCCGGCAAGCTAATATCTATCGTCTCGATCCTGACTTAGTGTGGAGCATAATTTATGAGGAGACCTACTTCAGTCCCTGGAAGATTGGCAAAGACGGCGAGATAGGATTGATGCAGGTCACAGCCGGGGTTGGGCGCGACTGGGCGGCCGAAACAGGAATGCGCGAACTCGAACGGCAGATGGCCAGTGAACCTTCCAGTCTGTTGCGAGATCCGGAACGAAACGTTCAGATTGGTTGCTGGTACCTGGAGAAGTTTTACGAACAATACCGCGACACGCCGGATGCTGAAGCCCGCATGATTGCCGCCTACAATGCAGGTCCCAGCCGCGCTGCTGAATGGAACCGCCCCGCGGAAGGGGGTAAGGCTCTGTCCGGCCAGGAGTTCATTCAAAGAATTAACATTCCTTCTACGCGTGCGTACGTCACTTCGATTCTTGAGCGCTACCGCAAGCTGAAGGGTATACCATCTCAAACTGGCTCGACCGTAATCTCCCGCGATTCTAATGACCGTTTTCCCGACAGACGGCCACAAGGCTTACCTCTAGTCGCTGTGCAACCCACCACACACCAGTAGAGGATCCGGCAAATCGTGACCATCCTCCCGGGAGAAGCCGCTTTGTGAAAGTTGGCGTTTCCCCGCACGCGTCTCACACGTATGCACACCCCGGCTCGAGTTGATTTCGGATTGCTTTGATAGGAAACCTCCCGGTGTGATGCATGCCGCGGAGTCGGTTGCGGAAGAGAGGTTGTTGCCTGAAGGTCAAGGGACTTTGGCGGAGGCGCTTGCAACGCGGGGGGATAGAATGGCACGCCCTGGGGGTTTCGTGAAACAAAGGATCCACGAAACTTCACGAACACTAAAATGGTTATTGATCTTCGTGATATTTTGTGGATCGTATTTGATTTCAGTGCCGGCCTGATGGACAGGCAGGTGAAGAAATAAATTAGGACACGACCTTGTAGATCTGGGCAATAGTTCCGCCCGAAGCCCGACTGTTAAAGAGGGCTCCTCAAGAGGCCCCAGATTCAGCGGACAGCTCGAACAACCGACTCGCCCATCCACCTATCATGCCGAGCCCTCCTTAACAGTCGGGCTACTGCCCCGCTAGACGCTCGCGCGGTTCGATTTACAGGGACGCAGCGATTGCCTGGTCGAAGATCTCGACGCCGACGTCGACGTTCTCTTTCGTCAAGATAAGCGGTGGCGACCAGCGAATCGTATTGGTTCCTGCTCCCAGGATTACCAGGCCACGCTCGAAACAAGCCGCTTCAACACGATCTCGAAGCTCCGGCGCGGGTTTGTTTGACGTTCGATCTGCCACGAACTCTACGCCGATCATGAGCCCCAAGCCCCGCACGTCCCCAATGCAGTCATACTTTCTCTTTAAATTCTCAAGCTCGGACTTCAGGTAGTTGCCGACCTCTGCGCTATTTCTAACCAAACCGCCTTCCAGCAGTTCGATGGTCTTTAGAGCGGCCGCAATGCAGACCGGATTGCCACCAAAAGTCGAAGCATGAGCCCCCGGTTTCCAATCCATCAAATCCGCGCGCGCTACACAGACCCCGAGGGGAAGACCGGAGCCGATCCCTTTCGCGATGCAAACAATGTCGGGTTTGAGATCGAAATGGTCACTGGCAAACATTTTTCCGGTTCTGCCCATCCCACTTTGTACTTCATCAACGATCAACATGATCCCATGCAGATCGCAGATTCTGCGCAAGCCCTCGAGGAAGTTACGTGGCGCCGGAACATAACCACCTTCGCCTTGCACTACTTCGACTACAATCCCCGCAACTTCGTCGGGCGGGGTCGTCGTTTTGAATAGACGCTCCTCAATCCAAGTGAGCGCTCCCTGACCGGCGCCGCCATCGCCGCAATCCGCGGCATTGAACGGATTCCGAAACTCGTTGGGGTAGGGAACGTGAACCACATCGAGAGCCTGGCGCCTGAATCCTCTTCGCTGGGCTGCCCGAGAGGAAGTTAGGGAAAGCGAGCCGAGCGTTCGACCGTGAAAGCTGTTGAAGAAGGCGATGAACTTCTCGCGCCCGGTGGCGTGCATCGCTAACTTCAACGCTGTCTCTACTGCTTCCGTGCCACTATTGGCAAAGTGGGTACGCGTGGGCGCGGGGACGGGAACGATCTCATCAAGCTTCTGGGCCAGTTGTGGCATGTGGCGATAATAATAATCCGTGCCACACATGTGGATCATCTCTGCCGCTTGTTTTTGGATGGCAGCCACAACTTCCGGGTGACAGTGTCCGGTCGAGCAAACGGCAACGCCGGCATTGCAGTCGAGAAAAATGTTGCCATCGACGTCTTCAATCCAAACGCCCTGAGCACGCTCTGCGACCAGCATGAAAGAAGGTCGCGGATAGGAAGGAGTTACAAACTGCGCGTCTGCCTTGATGATGTCCTGGCCTTTGGGTCCGGGTAGAGCTGTTTTAATCTCGGGACGCTTCGGTGGGGCCATAGTTGTGCTGGACATAGCTTATCTCCTTCATAGTAAGGCGGTCGCCCTTTTAGAGCGGTGTTACGGGAATGGTCCGGACATCGAGGCTTCCGACCGTGGGCCTAGACTTTGGCGTGAGTTTAGCTAGTCCGCAAAGAGGTTCGCGCGAGATGTAAGTGGGCAAAGATGCAAAGGCTGTGGATTGAACATGATTAATTTGCCTGTGGCCCTTGTGAGTGTTGGCATAGTAACACTTACTCGAATGGTATTGCCAGCTGGGGGACGGTCTGTCGGAACCGCGAACGGCAGCGAGCACGCTTAACTTTGAGACCGGTCGCTGCGCTCACTGTTCCGGGCCGGGTGCGCTCGCCGTTCCGACATGGTTCCCCGGCCTCAGGGCTTGGGTAGTCCCTCCACCAAATGGTCGAAGGTGAGCCAAGCACTCCAACTATGGTGATAAAACGCAACTGGAAACGAAACTGCTATCAGAAAGAGAATGACCAGCACAAATTGATAGTGGACATTTATGACCGGAAGAGAGGCCATATAGGCGAGCAGAATTACCAACTCAGTCGTGACTACATTCACCAGGATGGCACCGACAAAGAACCCTCGCTCGCGTTGGAAGACCACCCTACACGACGAGCAGTGATCTTTTATTCTAAAGGGCGCCTCAACGATGGACGCCTTGCCGCAGGCCGGACACCGGAGCAGCAGACACCAGCGCAAGAGGTTTGCAAATGATGGGCGGTTGCTTCTCACGAATATGCTGCTGGCAATCGGGACGACGGCCCTGCCCACGCCAACTTCCGCGGGCGGAATATGTGTTCGAACCAGAACACCGTCAGTGAGATAGTGGGTCAGTTTGATTCCGGAAATTTAGAGTCTAACCTTCAGGTTTCCGTTTCGCGACCACAAACTAAAGTTTGAACTTTAGACTGATCCCCACTACCGTCAGTGTGGCTCAATTGCGAAAGGCCCGCAAATCTCAAAGAGCAGTGCCGCGAGTACGCTGGTCATCGAGACCGGGCCTCTTACTTATGCTCACATTCTCCCAGCCTTTCGGCTGCGTTTCCTTTTTTTCGATTTGATGGGCATGTAACTGTGTGCCCGCGAATCTCGCAATCGCTACCCGATCGGAGCTGAGCATGAAACGGATAGGCGCGCCGCAAACAAGGTAAACAATGTACTGAACCGGCACCACCACTACGACGAACCACACCAACTTGCTGACCAGGAGAACAAGACTCAGACCCAGGTGAGCAAGAAATCGAACCAGGATGCTCGCCTCTGGTTGTCTTTTATTTGAGGCAGGAAGTAAGGAAGACAAGTGGATGAGGGGACAGTAGTCCCTTGTGTTCGTCCGCAAGATCACCCCACGCTTTAAATACAATGGGGGTTTTCAATCCAATCAAAGTCCCATTCGTCAAGTACCATTGCCAATATGCGGAATCGAGCCATTTCGAGAATAGCTAGTGATCGAAGGCAAAGAATCCAACTAGTACGGCGTAGCCGAGGAACGTTGCCCTGATCCTTTGAGGTTCATCTCACTTGTCCTTCAAGGGGAGTCGATGTAGCGCAGATCAGAAAGTTACTCTTATGCCATTTGCGTTTATCGGCAACTGACTCAAATCCCAATTGCCTCGCTGAATCTCGTTCTTGAAACACTGCGTGCGATAGATTGTGTTACGAACCGGAGGCCTGTGATGCGAACCCAGCCATTTATGGCGGGCGTTCACATACGCTTTAGTCCACGCCTTTTCGTTTCCGCCCGCGGAGGGTGGACTCTCCGGAAACCTGTTCCTGATCACCCAAATAATCGACCCACTGTGAATGAAAGAATCGTAGATGACTAGTGCGGAGAGAGGCAGCGAAAAGCCCTGCGTATCCGCCCATTTCATCGCCGGACGATAGTAAACGCGATCGAAGAATGAGTCTTGAGTTTTTCTCATTGAGGGATCCTCCCTGCCGGCCTTTCTGAGAAGATTCTTGAAATTGGCGTCGTCAGTTAGGGGTGTGCTCCCCAGCTTGCCGGCATAGGGTTGCAACTGCTGGCTGAACAGCCCGCCCGCCGCCACATACTGTTCGACGAGTTGGCGGAGGTTCCCGTACTCAGTTGTCTGCGAGCGGCCATAAGTGATCTGGCGAATATCGTGTGGACCATCCTTATAGATTGAGATGTTCGCATAGTCGCCCTCAGGCGAGCCCGTTTCAAAGACATTCACTACGCGCTGTATCACTCTCTTTTGCGTTACGTTCAGTTGCATGTTTAGCTCCTCGGGTGGTGAAGGCGGCCGGAGGCAGTTGGCAGGAGCAGACGGCAGCAGGAGACGGCAGGGGCAGACGGCAGAAGGAAGCATTCTCCATTTGTCATTTCTCATTTTTGATTTGCTCTTTTTGGGAGGTGAAAGTTCGCAGCAAAATTTCTAACCTCTTCCAAAATGGCTGTGTGAATGAGAAAATAGAAAATGCTTCTCCTGCCGTCTGCCTTCCTGCTCCTGTGTTTTGTCTTAAAGAACTTTCAAAAATGCGGCCAGATCGGCTTTCTCCGCCGCTGTTAGATTCAACTCAAGCACCAGATTAAAAAACTCCACCGTGTCTTCCAGTGTCAGCAAACGCCCATCATGCAGGTAGGGCGGCGACTCCTTGATGCCTCGCAAGGGGAAGGTTTTGATGGGACCTTGCTTGGTAATCATCATCCCACCTTCCATTCGCGGCTTGTAGAAGCGCTCGACCATTAGATCGTGCATGAGATTGTCCGTGTAGAAGGGAGCGGTGTGGCACGCTGAGCAATTTGCCTTGCCGAAGAAGAGATCCTCGCCCCGGGCCTCGGCCGCCGAAGCCTTCTTGCGATCGAGACGCCCGTACACATTGAGTTTTGGCGCCGGCGGGAAGTCCATCAGCGCCTGGAACTCTGACATGATGTGCACTTGATGTCCTCGATCGAGAATGTTTATCCCTTTCTTAGTCGCGATAACCGGATCGCCGTCGAAGTAAGCCGCGCGTTGTTCGAATTCAGTAAAGTCCTCAACCGTCTTCAAGGCGCGCTGTGAGCCAAACAGGCGTTGAATATTTACACCGCGCAAGCTCGGAGTTTCGATTCGACGCCGGTTCTCCTGCGGGCGTATGTCGCCCACGAGGTGGGCCGCTCCGTTGGTGTGACCGTTGACGTGACAATCCAGGCACGTTACACCCTCCATGCCGTCATTCCGCTCGGTTTTGCGATCAGCCGTCGCGTTGAATTGTTGCTGAGGAAACTGCGTTACAAGCAGTCGCAGTCCATCGAGTTGCTTTGGATTGAGAATGCCATTGAACAGTTCGTAGAAGTTATTGACGGTTACGAGTTGTCCTTTGGACACATCGCCTAGATCCGGGCGGGTCGTCAAAAAGATCGCCGGCGGAAACTCCGGCAAAAAATGTTCAGGGATGTCGAAGTCCATGTCGAAGCGTTCCAGCCGGGGCTGCAGCTTGATGTGCATCTCCGGGAAGATCATGCCGCCCACAGGATGGTTGACGTGCGGAAGGGGCAGGTAAGGAAAGACGTTCTTATCTCTGATCTCATCCGGAGACATGCGGCCCAGTTGTTCCCAGGTCAGACCACCTTTTAGGCGCGCGGTTGGCCCGACCGGGACCGGTTTGCCGCGTGTCATCATAGTGTTAGCGTCGACACGCCTGGTTAAGTCATATCGTTCTTCGAGCAGACGCTTTGCTGCCGCCATTACGCGCGGTTTGTTGGCCTTGTCGCGTTTCAACACTACGTCAAACGGCTCTTCAATCAGAGGCATGAAGGAAGATGGTGGTGCAGGTTTTCGATCTTGCGCACCTGCGTTAGCGGCGATGAGCAGAGAGGCGGTAACTGCAAGTGCAAAGACAAGTCCTAACAGCAACTTGAGGCGAACTGTGGTTTTCATTATGCTCCTTTCATCCAGAAAGCTTCAGTACACACTTAATTTCGAGATTGCCAGATAAAGCCTGGGTCTTGGCTGCAAAGCGAACTGTCAGGGGGGTGCGAGCCGGTATCATACTCCTTGCGACGACTGTGGCAACGGAAAAAATAGGCACCGGAAGCGTTGTGTAAGGCAGCTTATGAAGAGCGGAAGGGTGGCTTGCCACGCTCTCCAGCAGTTTGCATGGCCTCTCCAATCCACTGTTCTATTACCGCCACAGATCACAATTCTCACTGATGTCTCAAGACAATGGCGCAAAGAAGCACGCGAGCGTTGCGTCAGCATGAGTGGCCCAAGTAACGTCTCAAGTATCAAGTACGAAGTTTTAAAGCGATCTCATGATGCTTTCCGGCCCTTACTGAAAAACAACACGATCCACGAATCAGACAAAACCGCACAAAATGGATCCTTTAATTCGAGTTCCTTTGTGCGATTTCGTGGATCGCTTTGCTGCTTCCTTGCTGCACACACTTTTGAGCAAGCTGCTAGTGTACTGACTCAAGAGTTTTTTCAACAAATAGCAAGTTCCTTACTTCACAGTCCCGTAGGGTCCCGATGTTTATAGACCGTTGGCACCAAAAGATTTCTGGAGCTCCGATCGGAGCCAAATATTTCACTTGCATCACGCGTTGGCAAGAACATTTCGCTCCTCTGGAGCTTGCCTTATATCTTCGGCCAATGGTCTATAAACATAGCATCCCTATGGGATGGGTTGTCTTGTTAGCAAACCTTACTCGCAAGGAGAACATAAAATTCGCTTGAAAACCTGACTAACTAAACCAACAGGCGCAGGTTTACCTGTTGGCCTCGACGATGTTTGTTACGTGCTTTGGAAACAGGACACTAGTTTTCAACTTCAGAGTTTCAATCAAGCATATTTTGAACTTGGTGCTTTGTGCTTGAGCTTTGGAGTTTGCCGGTGAATCGATTAAAATATGCATGCCAATCCCAGACGGTTTTCAATTTCCAGATTTCAGAATCAGTTTTTAGTTCGAGAAGAGAGGAATTCCCATGCGAAAGAAGAACCTTCACTTGCTGCCGTTAGCCCTGCCAACTTTAATACTTTCCGCCCTCGCGCTCTCACAGCTTGCTCCACTTGCGGGCGCGCAGGGTGGGGAAAAGCTCTCCGCGGCCGCAACCAGTTCTTCGTCTACGAAGACGGATGCTTCTTCGTCCGAACCCAGGCTGTCATATCCCGTAACTAAGAAGATCGACCATGTCGACAACTATCACGGCACCACTGTCGCGGATCCTTATCGTTGGTTGGAGGAGGACAACTCACCCGAGAGGGCTGCCTGGGTGGAAGCGCAGAACAAAGTGACTTTCGCCTACCTTGAAAAAATTCCCTTTCGTGGGCAGCTCACAGCCCGTTTGGAGAAGCTCTTCAACTATCCTAAATACTCCGCGCCTGCACGCCGAGGTGAGTATTTCTTTTTCACCAAGAACGATGGGTTGCAGAACCAGAGCGTTTGGTATGTCCAAAAGGGCTTAGATGGCTCGCCGGAAGTTCTGATCGACCCGAATAAATTCTCTGCTGATGGCACGTCCCGGTTGGGCACTTTTTCTCTCTCGAAAGAGGGGAAGATGGCCGTGTACGGTATTTCGAAGGGCGGCTCTGACTGGCAGGAGTATTTTGTGCTGGACATCTCGGCCAAGAAAACGCAATCCGACAAGTTGGAGTGGGTCAAAGTTTCCAGCGTGGCCTGGGCAGGCGACGGTTTCCACTACAGCCGCTACCCAGCGCCGGAGAAGGGTAAGGAACTGACATCGAAGAACGAAAACCATCAAGTGTTCTTCCACAAACTAGGCACGGCGCAGTCTGCAGACGAGCTGGTCTACGAAGACAAAGCGAATGCGGAGCGGTTTCACATCGTTGAGACGACAAACGATGAGCGCTTCGCCATCCTGACAATCTCTGACCGCGGCAAAGGCACGAAGGGAAACTCCTTGTTCTTCCGCGACGTCGCAAAGGGCGACAAAAGCTTCACACCAATCGTGCCCGAGATCGGCGACGACAGTTACGGCGTGATTGACAATGTGGGCGACAAGTTTCTGATCGAAACCGATCACAACGCACCCAACGGCCGCATCTTTCTCTTCGATCCGAAGAATCCGGATGAAAAGAATTGGAAAGAAGTCATTCCGGAAAAAGCCGAACCGCTGCAAAGCTCAGGGACCGCGGGCGGCAAGCTGTTCGTCTCTTATCTGAAAGACGTGACGACCCGCGCTCAAGTCTATAGCTTCGACGGCAAGTTGGAGAACGAGATCAAACTGCCTGGTCTAGGCGCGGCTGGCGGTTTTGGCGGCCAGCCAGATGACAAGTTTATTTTCTATACGTTCACCTCGTTCAACTTTCCACCCACGATCTACAAGTATGACATTGCCACGAAAAAGTCGACGCTCTTTCGCCAACCGGAAATTCCCGGATTCCAAGCCAATGACTACGAAACAAAGCAGGTCTTCTACAATAGCAAAGACGGCACGCGCGTACCGATGTTCCTGGTCTATAAGAAGGGCCTGAAGCTCGACGGTAACAATCCCACCTTGCTTTACGGCTACGGCGGCTTCAATAGCGTCACAGCACCTGCGTTCAGCTCGCTCCGAATGGCGCTGCTGGAACAGGGTGTGGTTTACGCTTCGGCAAACATGCGCGGCGGCGGCGAGTATGGTGAGAAGTGGCACGAAGCTGGAATCAAGCTCAAGAAGCAAAACGTCTTCGACGACTTCATCGCGGCCGCCGAGTATCTGATCGCAAATAAGTACACCTCTTCCGAGAAGCTCGCGATCCAGGGTGGCTCAAACGGTGGTTTGCTGGTGGGCGCCGTAATGAATCAACGGCCGGAGCTCTTCAAAGTGGCCATCCCTCAGGTGGGTGTGATGGACATGCTTCGATTCCACAAGTTCACCATCGGCTCGAACTGGATAGCTGACTACGGCTCAAGCGACAAGCCCCACGAGTTCAAGGCCCTCTATGCATACTCGCCGCTGCATAACCTCAAAGCGGGCGGAAAATATCCGGCGGCGATGATCACGACCGCGGATCACGACGATCGCGTGGTCCCGGCGCACTCGTTCAAATACGCCTCAGCACTACAGGCAGCGCAGGGAGGGGAGGCGCCAATATTGATTCGCATCGATACAAAGTCAGGCCACGGCGCGAGCAACACAAAGAAGGCGATTGAGACGACGGCGGACATTTACTCGTTCATTCTGTACAACCTGGGTGTGACGCCCAAATAGCGAACGCTCGCAGCGAGCGTTCGCTACCGCTCCCGGTTGTGATGTAAGTGAGTTCTGGCAACTCAAAGCTTAACGCACTTGCCGCTATCCAATTTTCGACCTAGGTCTTGCGACAGAATAAAAGAGTCCCAGCCCGGTCGCTGCCAGATAGAGCCGTCACCATACCCAATCCTATTAATTGCAGCAGAGAGGACAAGACTTTTCTCTCTCTTATTTCCTGACTTATTAACATCCACTACAGGTGAGGGAGCCAGTGTGCTCAAGATCTCGAGTGCTTTGGTCTCGTTGGGCTTTATCTTAACTGTACAAAGAAATTGCCGCCCAGGTGAATCTGGCACCCCTGCAGTATCCTCGGACGCCCAGACAAAGTTCTTAATGGGCCTCGTACCTGCATTCTTAACCTGAATGCGATAAACGTAGAAGTTAGATCGCCGGTTGGTGGAGAGGGCGGCATCTCGCTCAAGTGCTGCCAGCTCAGCCCGGCGTTCCGTCGGGTTTGCCGAGGGCCTTTGGTAGTCTGGTTTGTTTATGGGAGCTCGGTTAATAACAATGGGACCGGGCGCGGAGTCAGCCTCCACCGAACGGATCAGGCCGCTACCAGCTACGTATTTGCTCCAGCTAAGCTTAAGAACTATCAGATCAGAACCAGGCTGCGTGCTGGTTTGATTTTGCAACGTGGCGGGTAACGCTATTAACGCAAGAGTAAGAACTAGTCTCATTGTTTTCCCTCAAGAACTATCAATGAAGCAGAGCGAGGAGCTAGATCATACTACTAATCGCTGAATACCAGCTATCAGGAAGTGCCACTCAAAAAGCCCAGCGGCCCCACGCGAATAGGCTGGCAAATAGCGCCAGATACAGAAGCGACCAGACGGTGATTATGACCCGCCACAGGCGTCGTCGTGCGAGTATGGCGAACAGAAAAAAGATGGGAAACATCGTCAAGGTATAGCGGGGCACGCTGGCGACGAAGCTCACACTGGTAAACAGCAACCAGTTACCCGTCATCCAGACACTGTAAATCGGACGCAGTTTGATCCAACTCGCGATGGTGCTGGCAAGAGCAAGCGCGATAAACAAACACTCCTGAACACCGACAATTTGTGCCTGGGCCGGGGTGCGACTCAGAGAGCCAATCGCTTCGCGCACGCCCGTCCATGGCGGTGCCAGGGAGATGTAGTAAAACTCCTTCCTGATCGGCAGGAAAGCGAAAGGATCTCCAGCTACCTGATGGTTAAGCAGCAAATACCCACCGAATCCCAGCGGCACAATAGCAACGCACAACCACTGCCAATTCACACGCCGAGTGGTCCAATACTGGTGTCCAGCCTCAATCAGCAACGCGGGTATCAGAACCAGACCCGTGGCTCGTGTGAGGCACGCGAGCGCCCCCAGGAGACCGGCCGGCAGCCAACGCCCGGTTCGCGCAGCGAGCACACAACCTAGAGCCAGCATAAGAAATAAACTCTCGGTGTATCCGATGTGCAGAAAATAGCTGGTGGGAAAGATGAATAGAAACCAGACTGCAAGGCTTGCAGTTGCCCGGCTAAAATCGAGCCGAACTAAGCGATAGAGTAGGATTCCGGCAGCAATAGAGGCCAGCGTCGAGACGAAGAAGGCACTAACGAGATAGTCATTTAGGACTACCGCCACGACCCGGATGGTCCAGGGGTATAGCGGGTAGAAGACCATGGTTGGTCTCATATCGCCTACCGCACTGTAGCCCTGGACAGCAAGTTTTTGATAGTTAAGCGCGTCCCAACGATTCCAAAGTTCCAACCATCCATATACTCCATCGATGCGCTGATCAGCCAGTGCCTGATAACTCTGGCCTCCATAAAGGAAAACCAATGCTTTGATCGCGAGCATCTTCGCAACCAATCGCGTCTCATCACTCTGTATGCCTAGCTTGGCGGCGGGTTCGGATTCCGTGGCGGTTAGCTTATCGCTACGTTTCTTAAGCATCGAAGGAGCCACAAACTTCTGGGTTTGCTGCTTTCAGACGATCGGTCTTGCGAGTTTCGGAATCCTGCGAAATTCGCCAGTGACTATCGATCATTAGGAAATACCTGTCAATAAACCTAAACCTCTCTGATACGGATGCTCTTTGCTGCCGTTCGGGTCGGTAGCGAACATTGAATTTTAAGGCTCGGTTCTTAACCGCTCCAAACACTTCGGCGCGTTAGCGACGATTGAATGATCGGCCAGTCGATGTGGCTACCGCTCTCGGTTCTGTAAATTTGGCGATCTCACGCACGTAATGGAAAATGATATATGGCAACTGAATCCAGTCTCAACATTAGCACCTTGACCGTACCCTGCCCCGCTTACTTCCACGTCTTTCTCACAGGATGCGCCTCAGTATTGAAGGTCACCTTGTCGAAAGGCAAAGTTTTTGGCGGTGCGAATAGCAGGTAGAAGTACTTGAATGTTTCGGCGAAAAGGAAGCTTTGCATTGAGTCAGTCTTTTCCTTTGTCACCACGCTTTTCAGAGCGGCATAACCGGCTTCAGTCTTGCAGTGAGTCACGAAATCCCGGAAGAGCGTCTCACCCATCCGCAAGTAATGAGGATCTTTTGTGTAGTGATACAGGTGATAAGTTGACTCCACAATCTCGGGACGCAGGGGATAGCCGGCGTGCACAACCTCCATGGTCCGATAGTTGAATTCTTCAGGCTCGATCCCGTGTTGGTTCCACATCATGAACGACGACTCCTGTAGTCGTTTAGCCCGATTTTGATCACCGGAAAGAGCCAAGACCGCTGGGAAGAAGGCATCCAGCGCACCATAAGTTGTCGTGGTGCGTTTGCCGGTATTCATGTTTGCGTGGCCGTACCAGAGTTCCGGGCCGGATTGCCGACTACCCCGGGATCCCCAAACGGGCAGCTCGCCTGGGGAGGTAAGTTCGCGGACGAATTCGTCAGCGAGATACTTATTAACTGCCGAAATGCTTTCCAGCCACATCCGTTTGCAATCTTGATCACCAAACAGCAACCAACTCTTCAGCAGATATTCGTAGTAACTATCGATCTCAGCGCTGAGGTGGCTGTCAGTGTTGGTCCACTTGCCCGTTTCTACATTGAACCGTGTTCCGATCAACCCGATGGGCGAGCGGCGGTTGTAGGTTTCGACCAGAGCACGTTTGGCTTTGTCATAGAATATTTGTTTTCCTGTTAGCTTGCTGAGAGTTCCAAACTCGATCAGCAAAGTGCCGGTTTCCGCCGGGTTGGTTTCCGCGCCGCGGACTTTGCCAGTTTTGAGATTGACGAACTTGTAAGGCAGACCCGTGGGCGACTCGAAGACGGACACCAGCCTGTTCCCCAGATCCTCTGCCAGCTCCAGCAAACGTCTGTCGCCGGTCAGTTGATAACTCGAAAGCAACCCGCCTAAGAGACGGATTGTGATCTCGAAGTTCTGAACGTAGATGTCTTTGTCAAAGGAAAGATTGTCGAGGATAAACTCCCGGGTAATTTTCGCTTCGTCTTTCAGACCCATGAGGATCATGGTATCCAACGCATCCACAGGCGTCATCAATAGCGGTTGGGCGTACCAATCGTGAAAGCTCTTTGTCAGGGGCCGGAGGTCGTCATGTCCCCAGGCATATTTCTTGTACCCGTTCCAGGCGTGGAGAAACTCGAACTTCACTTCAGCAGCCAGTCTCTGTTTATTAGGCGCCGGTTGTGAATTTACGATGGGCGCGGTAATAACAAGTATAAGAAGAAGGGTGATCGACTTGATCATGTGGCAGGGCGATCGACGCCGTAAATGATTACTCGGATGCCGAGAACTTCAGCGGTGCCTTCGGGTTTCTCGCCGAGGCGCCCAGCTACCCGAATCGACGCTCGGTTCTCGGGATGGATCAGGCTAATGACATGGTCTTTTTTTAGCTCGTTGAAGGCATATTGAAGCGCTCGGTGGGCGCCCTCGATAGCGTAACCTTTTCCCCACCAATCTTTGCCGAGTGTCCAGCCAATTTCGAAACCTGGCCAACCGGCAGGATTGAGAAAGCCAATGCGTCCGACAAAATCACTAGTCGCTTTTTCTTCCACTGCCCAGTGGCCGTAGCCACGCAAATACCAGTGTCCGATCAGATAGGCAAAGTGTCGCCAGGCTTCCAGGCGACTGAAGGGCTTGCCGCCGATATAGCGCATTACGTCCGCATCTTCACATATCTTTGCATAGGGCTCGAAATCTTCCTCTCGCCACATTCGCAGGATGAGTCGATCTGTTTCCAGCTGCACTTCGTCCATGTGCTAAACCTTAATCCGGACTTGAGCTCAGCGTAATAAGGATAGATCAATTTCACTCGGCTTACTGCTGCAATCCTGACCTCATCCATTCGCACATCTTAATCTGGGCGACACCGCTAGCGTCGCTTCCAGCGCACGCCGTCCTTGGTGTCTTCGAGAATGATGCCGCGTTGAACCAATTCATCGCGAAGATTATCTGCGCGGCCGAAGTCGCGCCGGCGGCGGGCCTCCTGGCGTTCGTCTATCAACGATTGAATCTCGTTGTCGAGCATTTCCGCCGGATCCTTTCCAAAGATGTTCAGGACCAGGTCGAAGCGACTGAAGAGGTCGAGCAGCTCGCTCTTGTTGTCTTCGCCCAACTTTTTGCGGGCCAGGGCAGTGTTCACCCCGCGCGTAAGATTGTGAATCGCGGCCAGTGCTACGGACGTGTTGAGGTTGTCGTCCATACCCCCCTCAAACTCTTGCAAGGCGCGCTCGGTAGCTTCGTGAAGGCTAGCGTTTATTCCCGCTGCAGTGCGCGCCTCGCTCAGCCGCGCATGAAAATCGCGAAGACTTTCGACCGCCTTCTCCGCACCCCGCAACGCGTCGAATGTAAGGTTGAGCTGCTTGCTATAGGGTACGCTCAAGAGAAAATAGCGAATGCCGCGAGGAGAATGTCCCTTTGCAGCCAGATCCCGAAGCGTGTAGTAGTTACCCTTGGACTTCGACATCGTCTCACCCTCGACCTTGAGATGCTCGAAGTGAAGCCAGTAGTTGACGAACTGCTTTCCGGTGGCTCCTTCACTCTGCGCAATCTCGTTTTCGTGATGAGGAAAAACCAGATCGATGCCGCCCGCGTGGATGTCGAAGGTTTCACCCAAATATTTCATCGACATCGCCGAGCACTCGACATGCCATCCGGGTCGCCCGCGTCCGATAGCAGCATCCCAGCTGGGCTCCGTTTCGTTAGCGGGCTCTTTCCACAATGCGAAATCGCGCGCGTCCTCTTTCTCGTACTTGTCTGTGTCAACGCGCTCGCTGCCACCGACGATGTTACCTGCGAAGTTGATCTTCGAAAGCCTGCCATATTCGGGAAACGAGCTGATGCGGTAGTAGATCGATCCGTCAGACTTATAAGCATGATCGTTGGCGAGCAGTCTCTCGATGATGTCGACCATCTCCGGAATGTGACGCGTAGCGCGCGGGACTATGTCGGGTCTCTTACACCCGAGCGCGTCAGCGTCTTCCCACAGGGCTTCGATATATTTTGCGGTGTAGTCGTCAATGCTGAGTCCGGCTGCCTGCGATTTAGCGATGATCCGGTCTTCGACATCTGTGATGTTCATCACGTGAGTGACTTTGTAGTTCTTAAACTCCAGGTAACGGCGCACGATGTCGGCGGCTACTGCCGAACGGAAGTTACCGACGTGTCCGTAATCCCAAACGGTTGGTCCGCAGTAGTAGAAGCGCACTTCGCCCTGACGAATGGGCTGAAACTCTTCGATCTTTCCGGAAAGCGTGTTGTGAAACTTCAGCATAAGAATTTCGGATTTTGGATTTCGGATTTCGAGTTTTCGAACAATGGCTTCGGCTCCCGACCACATTTCCAGACTTCATTATACGAAATCCGAGATCCGCAATTCGAATTCGAAAATTCGAAGTTCTTCAGAAGTGTCTCCAACCCTCGGGCTGCAGGTCCCAAAGGCGAAAGCCCTCCGACACGCGAATACCTTCCGACTCAGGTTTGATCTCGCCAATCTTAGTTAGGCCGAGCCCGTCAACTTTGCTGGGCAGCCTCGAGACATTCTCGGGAGAAACCGCGAAGAGGAGTTCAAAATCTTCACCGCCATGCAGGGCCAACATAAGTGGATCCAGCGCCCGACGTCCGCAAAGAGCCGCCACTCGGGAGTCAATAGGTAGTTTTCCAGACTCGATGATGGCCCCGACCCTGCTTTCACGACAGAGATGATGCAGATCGGAAGACAGACCATCACTGATATCAATCATGCCTGAGGCAAGTCGCTCTTCACCTAGGACAAGACCCCAGCCGACGCGGGGCGCGGGACGAAGATGCCGCATCAGAAGCTCCTGTATGGACCGAACGTCCGAATCTTCTAATTCCTGGACGCCGACGCGAGCGCCGCGCTCAAGTAGTCGGAGACCCGCGGCCGAACCGCCGAGCGAACCGGTCACGAATAGATGATCACCCGGCTTTGCTCCAGACCGAAGAACCGCGTTCCCGCTAGTGCACTCGCCTACTACGATCGAATCGATAACAATCTGCCCGGGAGCTCCTGAAAGGTCGCCGCCAATCAGCCGCACATCATAGCTGTCAGCCAGACTGAGGAGTCCTTCATACAACTCAGCGACGAAATCAGAGGCCCATGTGTCTGGTGGTACGGCGAGCGAAACCAGAGCCCAACGCGGTCGTGCTCCCATAGCCGCGATGTCTGAAAGCGAAACGGCGAGCGCTTTGTGTCCGAGCAAACATGGTTGCGTAGCGTCGCGACGAAAGTCGATATCTTCCACGAGCAGATCCGCGGAAACTACTGTGTCGCGCCCCGTTAGCTGTTGGATCACGGCGGCGTCATCACCAATTCCGCGCAACATTTCCGACGGATTAGCGCGGGCTTCCGTCTGAGCTCGGAGACGGTCGATAAAATCAAACTCGTTCATGAGCGGAGAATTTCGGATTTCGGATTGCGAACTTTGAATTTCAGAAATCGATTAGCCGCGGAATAAACGCGGATTACACTGATCTGGAAAAGCTTTCCCTAAAATAATCCACGTGGGCCGATCGTTTGCTTAAGTGATTCCTGTTCTCCCTCTTTTCTTCCGAACCTGATTTGCATTTTGTCCTTCTCAGATCGGCGTTTATCGGCGTAAATCCGCTTCTTATTTTGTCGTTTGCAATATTCGAAATCCGAGATTCATCTAGAGGTTGCGACGAAGTGAGTCCAGTCCTGCTTCGATCGTTTCAATTGATGTGGAAAAGGAAAAACGCAGATGACCCTCGCCGTGTTCGCCAAAGACAACGCCGGGGACAGTCGCCACCTGGGCACGGTCGAGCAGGAATTCTGCAGCTTCGCGACTGTCGTTGCTGATACGCTTAACATCGGGAAAGGCGTAGAAAGCGCCGGCGGGCGTTTCGCACATTAATCCCAGCTCATTCAAGCCCGCTAAAAGTAAATCACGGCGCCGGCGATATGCAGCGCGATGCTCTTCGAGAATGTTCGACTTGGTATTGAAGGCGGCGAGACCAGACCATTGTGTTGGCGTGGAAACCCCGTTGGATGAATAGAGTGTGGTCTTGCGCAATCCGGTCATCCAGGGCTCACCAGCCACGGTGTAGCCGAGACGCCATCCGGTCATAGCATACGACTTTGAGAAAGTGAAGCAGGTGATTGTCCGCTCAAACATTCCTTCAATCGAGGCGATGGAAAAATGCTCACCGTCGTAAACGAGGTCCTCATATGCCTCATCGGCAAACACGATCAGGTCGCGAGCTTGAGCGAAACGCGCCACTGCTTTCGCTTCTTCCGGCGTGAAGACTACGCCGGTCGGATTTTGCGGGGTGTTGTAGTAGATGCCCCTGGTGCGATCGCCCGCATAACGTTTAAGCGTCTCCTCAAAGCCCTCCGCTCGAGCAACTCCGGTTGGCACGAGAACCGCCTTTCCCTGACAGTGAGAAATCAGGTCCCTTATTGGCGTCCAGAAAGGTGAGAAGACAAGAACCTCTTCGCCCGGATTAACGACTGACTGAAAGGCACTAAACAATCCCTGCATGCCGCCGTTTAAAACTATGACATCTGTGTCTCGCGCGGGGATATGATTTTTGTCACGCAGTTTTTCCGCTATGGCAACGCGGAGCTCCGGAATCCCTGAGGACGGAGCGTAGCGAGTGAGGTTCTCTTCAAGGGCGTGCACCATGGCTGATTTTATGAAATTGGGAGTGTTCATGTAAGGCTCTCCTCCCTCAAATTGATAAACCGTCGCGCCGGATGCGCGGAGTTTCATTATGCGATTGCGGATATTTACGATATCGGAAAAGCCAATTTCATCGAGTCGCGTGGCGAGACGGAAGGCGGTAGGCGACGTGGTCACTGTTTGCAATGATCCTCCACTTGACGGCTGCTTTATGTGCGGGAATGACGCGTGATTATAGCTTGCGGACCAGATGCCGTCTAGCGAGGTTGCAGTCAGGTGTTGTCAAATTCTTATAACCCTGATGCTCAGTACGTATCGCGAACGAGTAACAGGCCCGCACGTCAGATACTCAGCACTCAACCTTGAACTGGACCCCTCAAGCTGAGCAAGTTTGCAGGTTGGGAAGGTGGGGAAAGCGCAGCGCGCCCCCCTCCAGCTCGGCGTAATCAACTCTGGTTTTCTTCAAGACCCCGGACTGCGTCAGCATAAGAATTCAACCGTTGTGTGGCTGGCGAATGACGCTACGCTGGAGCGAGGGCGCGCTGCGCCTTCCCCACCTTCCCAACCTGCAAACTTGCTCAGGTTGGTTAGTGACTCAGTGTTGAGTGTCGGCGGCTATGGAGCGACTGAACAGTTACCCCCACCCCGTGGAGGGATTCCGGAGTCTTGAAACGGTCTCTTGACTGCGGGTTCGTATCAACTATCTACCTGCGGTAAAGTAATGGGTTAATTTGGAGTTCGGCCACTGAAATCGTTCCTTCCAGGGAAGTCGAAAATTTCGGTACAATAGAAAAAAGCTTATCCGTTACCTTTAAGACTTAGTTTTAACTGAACAAGGCTAAATATAAGTGTTGACACGCGAAATGCGGTCCTTGTAACATGCCCTTCGTCTCAAGCAGGTGGCCTAAACTCGCCGCAATTTTCTTTAACCTCCTGGAAGCCAGCGATTAGAGAAAACTCATGCTGCGATCCGACCGAGGGTCGAATCGCAAGCGGCGTGTCTCTTAACAAATTCGCACGGTCAAGTAGAGAAATATGAAGCTCATCCTTTCCACATTCGCCGCCGCGCTTGCCGTTTTGGCGCCGGTAGCCGCCGCCGCCCAACAGCCGGCGACTGGACGTCCAGCCGTGCCTTCCGCCCAGGGGCCCGCTGCTGCAAGTCCGACAGCACCGCAAAACACAGGCGTGGTTGCAGACGGCAAAATCGCCATCATTGATACCGAGGCTTTCGCCGATCCGAAAACGGGAATTACCCGGCTCGTAAGCGCCTTCGAAGTAGTGAACCGCGAATTCAAGCCGCGCAGCGATGAGCTTCAGAAACTGCGAGCTCAGTATGAGCAGCTAGGCAAAGACATTGAGGCCACAAGAACCTTGGAAGATCAAAGAGCGCGGGCTGCGAAGGTCGAGCAGGCTGAGGTATTAAAAAAGGACATCGAGCGAAAAACACAAGATGCCCAGAGCGCTTACCAGAAACGGCTGCGCGAAGCGACTGAACCGGTCTACAAAGATATCAGTCCTGCGCTTCAGGCGTTTGCCCGACAGCGGGGAGTGAATGTGATCTTCGATGTAAGTAAGCTGGGCGAAGTGATGTTCATTATCAACGACAGTGTGGACCTGACGCGGGCTTTCATTACCGAGTACAACCAACGCAACCCGGTGACCGCCACACCAGCCAGGCAATAAGCGCTCTAAAGGTTCGTGAGCGCTCGCTGCTGAGTAGAAGAAGAATTCGAAGACCAATCCGCGTTTTAATTATGAGTCATCCGGCCGTCGCCATACCTGAGAAACTCTTCTTTAAGATTGGTGAAGTTTGTGAGCTCGCCGGTGTTCAAGCGCATGTGTTGCGCTATTGGGAGTCGGAGTTCCCTATGCTCGCCCCACAAAAGAATCGCGCCGGGCAAAGAGTTTATCGGAAGCGTGATGTGGAGATGGCGCTGAGAATTAAGGAACTGCTCTATGAGGACCAGTACACGATAGCCGGAGCGAAGAAAAGACTCACCAATGATCTGCGCGGTGGCAAAATCAAAACGGCAGCGGGTGAAGGCGAGGGATACGCGTCGACCCCTTTAGTCAACGAAAAGTCGGGGGCGCAAAGACTCTCAAAAGTTTCAAACGCACGCCTTGGTTCAAGTGATGGAATAAAGACTGCCGAGGATCGCAACGCCCTGCGACGGCTTGCCGCTGAGCTGAAGGAACTACTCTTAATGCTCGAGAAAGAAAATCAGGCTTCCATGCCTGCCAAGAAATAACGCTAGTTGTTAGTGGGTCTGTTTGAGAGTATTCGGCGTGCTTGCCACCTCTATCACAGAACCGAGGAGCGGTAGCGACCGGGTCTCGATTGGAATGGCTTCGTTGACTTTGAACTAGCACCGCGGCCAGTTGAAATCGGGAGAGGTAAGAATCGTTCTGCTGCTTTCCTAATTGAGTGGAAATGCAAGCAAGACCCGGTCGCTACCGCTCCTCGGTTCTGTAATTGAGTCGTCTATTCAAAGCTTAGCCTCTCAAGTTCAAACTTAGTCACTACCCACCGCGTTACTGCATTTGACAATTCTTTTCCAGACATACTTTAATGTCTTTACGGGACGTGGCGCAGCCTGGTAGCGCGCACGCTTGGGGTGCGTGAGGTCCCGAGTTCGAATCTCGGCGTCCCGACCACTTTCAGTGCTTCCAATTGCAAAACTTGAAGCCTGATGCTTCATTAGGGTTAGTGTTTCTGTGACGGCAGTTTTTCTGGTTGGACCCTGCTACGCCAAATCAGCGCGGCCTCAGCCGTAAAGAACATTGCGGTCACAAGCGCGTAAGCGGCCCCGGCCCGAAGTCCGGTACCACGCAGTTGAGCTCGTGAAGCACGTTAATGATCCATAAGATAATCAGCTAGTACTTCCATCTCAGTTATCGTCACTTGATTTCGCCTTTTAAAGATCCGCTCAGCGTGTTTAGACAGCGGTCGGAAGGAGAAGTTCCTTCGCAGCCCGTCAGTGTCCTAACCTATAGCACCTTCTTTGACGTCAACGATCACAATTTCTGAAGTCAGGGTTTTGTGGACCGGGCACCTGTGCGAAATCTGTTGCAAACGCGCCCGTTGCTCCTCACTCAAATTACCCTCGAAAGAGACTGCGCGCTCGATTCGATGGACGAAGCCATCTGGAGAGCGCTCACACTGCACACAGTCTTTAGCGTGGGTTCTTTGCTGGCGCAGGCGCACAGTCACCCGCTCGAGCGGCCAACCTTTTCGTTGCGCATAAAGCATTGTGGTCATCGAAATACAACTGCCGAGCGCACCCAACAATAAGATGTAAGGATCGGGACCGGAATCTTCACCCCCGGCTTCGCAGGGCTCATCCGTGATGAAGGTGTGATCGCCATAGCGCACTTCGTTCTGAAGATTCGCCAGGGAAGTTACAGTGACATCCCTCATTGAGCAGGCTCCTTTTACTGATATACGGCGCCCTTGGAATTTCAAAATTATGCTTCACCAGAAATTGCTATTGAAAGGCGTCTTGAGATCTAGTTATGTCTGCATTCATTTTCACCTTGAGTCTTTGCTGGCCCCGATTTCTCTGAATGAGTTTATCCGGCACCTGGGCAAGCCCCCTATTTTGTGCACGACGAGTTATCTCATTATCCCCGCCAAGCGTCTACCTATTCAGCATCCTGACGGCTTGCAGCATCGTCAGGTGTGTCGCTACACTCCTCTCCGCTTCAGAATAAAATTTTATTTGGGACGACTGGGCGGTACGGTCGGCGGGAAAAGATTTCCGATGAAGATACACGAGTATCAAGGTAAGGAATTATTACGAAAGTTTGGTGTAGCTGTGCCGCGGGGGTTGGTTGCCCATTCACCAGAAGAGGCTTACCACGCCGCCAAGGAACTTGGTACTGAGGTGGTGGTAGTAAAGGCGCAAATTCATGCCGGCGGTCGCGGCAAAGGCGGGGGCGTAAAGCTGGCCCGCAGTGCAGACGAGTCACGTGAGATTGCTCGTCAGATGCTGGGAATGAAACTGGTAACACATCAGACTGGGCCCGAGGGCAGGGAAGTGCGTGTTCTCTTAATAGAGGAAGGCTTGCCTATCGACAAGGAGTTTTATCTGGGCATCGTGTTGGATCGAGCGTCAGGTCGGCCGGTGTTTATGGCGTCGGCGGCTGGTGGAATGGACATCGAGGAGGTGGCCGACAAAACCCCGGAGCAGATCATGAAAGAGACGATCGATCCCGGCGTAGGCTTTCGTTCTTTCCAGGCAAGGAAACTCGCTTTCGGACTTGGCATTCCTGGTGCCCTGGTTACCCAGGCCGTGAAGTTTATGCAGTCCCTTTACACGGCTTATGAGCAGATGGACGCATCGCTCATGGAAATCAATCCGTTTCTTCTCACCAAAGACAATCGCCTCATTGCGTTGGACGCAAAGGTTAACTTTGATGATAACGCTCTGTTTCGTCACAAAGATTTCCTTGATCTACGGGATCTGAATGAAGAAGACGCGTCAGAGATCGAGGCCTCGAAATTTGACTTGAACTACATCAAGCTCGACGGAAATATTGCCTGCATGGTTAATGGCGCGGGACTGGCCATGGCCACTATGGACATCATCAAGCTCGCTGGCGGCGAACCGGCAAACTTTTTGGATGTCGGAGGAGGAGCATCGCAGGAACGAGTCGAAGCGGCGTTTCGCATTCTACTTGCCGACGAACACGTTCAGGCAGTTCTGATAAATATCTTTGGCGGGATCGTTCGCTGCGACATGGTAGCTCGCGGAGTGGTTGAGGCCGCGAAGAAGCTCAATATCAAGGTGCCGGTCGTAGTGCGTCTCGAAGGTACGAACGTAGAAGAGGGGCAGCGTGTGATTCGGGAATCCAGTCTCAATTTCACCGTCGCGAAGGGAATGAAAGACGCGGCACAGAAGGTTGTAGCGCTCGCGGCGTAAGAGCGAGACACTGGGAAGGGATCTGAGATCTCAGATCTGAGATCTCAGATCTTCGCGCCAAACGGCAATAGGAGGTTTCTTGGCAATACTTTCGTTCTGGGGAGGCGTCGGCACCGTTACCGGTTCGAAATATTTAATCGAGAAGGATGGAGCGAGCGTACTGGTCGATTGCGGAATGTTCCAGGGCTTGAAGCAGCTACGCGAGCGCAACTGGCAAGATCCCCCTTTTGACCCTCGTACTCTCAATGCAGTCCTAATCACTCACGCCCATATCGATCATACTGGATATTTACCAAGGCTCGTCAGGCAAGGCTTCAGCGGTCCCGTTTACTGTTCGAACGGCACGGCGGACCTTCTAAAGATCCTGCTGCCCGACGCCGGGCGTCTGCAGGAGGAAGATGCGGACTACAAGAACCGGCATAAGCTAACTCGTCATAAACCCGCACTGCCTCTGTACACGGAGAAAGACGCGTTCGCGGCGCTCAAGCTGGTTCATCCCATGCCAAACACCGGCGCAGCGGTTGCCGTTGCCCCGGGCATTCGCGCGGGTTTCCGCGTGGCGGGTCACATACTCGGTTCAAGTCTGGTGCTGGTTGACATTGATGACGCCGGAGTCGATCGATCGGGGCGGCGCGTGCTGTTCTCCGGCGATCTGGGCCATTACGATCAACCGATAATTCTAG